>OIFJ01000007.1_pt1 | contig 341637 bp, 300 predicted proteins | sample 1582011 | NCBI WGS metagenome assembly OIFJ01 (sample SAMN07501050, study PRJEB24779) | human gut metagenome | isolation source: stool | host: human infant | place: USA: Pittsburgh, PA
AAAAACTCTAAAAGTTCTAAACCTAATTATGATGGATTTTTATAAAAATGGAAGCCACTGTCTTATTTGACGGTTACGTTTTTTCAGCGATTTCCCGATAAAGATGACAATTATAATTTTAGTGGACAAGATTCATATTTTAGTAAAATATCAAAACTGAGAGTAACATCTATTAAACCTTCTACATACTTTGAGGGAATTACTTTTAACAATGTAATTTTTGAATCTATTAAATTAGAAAAGGTATGTTTCCACAACTGTATTTTTAGAAATTGTGAGTTTATAGAAATAAATTCATATAATTCAAAAAGTTTAACTACAGTTCCTGAATTAACTCAAGGTTTTAGTGCTTGTGAATTTTATAATTGTCTTTTTAAAAGCTGTTGCTTAGAAAATATTTTCTTTAGTATTGGCAGATTAACTCATACTTCTTTTGATAATATGTCATTTTATAAATGTATATTTCATAGAATTTGTTTTAATAATGTGGAGTTTATAGGTAAAACCATTTTGAATCAGACATCTATTTTCTGCCCATCACGTAATTTTAATATTGCATTCCGTGGTACTATGGAAGATTTTAGTATTGACTCAAGATGTAAAATCACTGCTTTTTCATTTCATGACATAGTCAATTTTTCTAGTATACGACAACTTAAAATATACAAAATATGTAAACGTTCTATATATGAAGAAGTAGCCAACACCTATTATTCTATAGAACAAATATGGGCTTCTAATCATATTCGAGAAGAAGATGATCATATTGCTAATTTTTATTATCAGCGTAAGAAAGCAGAAACAAGAAGTAAAAAAGGCATATCCGCTATACCTTGTTTTTTATTAGAATCAACTATTGGATATGGCGAGAAACCTTCTAGGGCTTTTATAAGTATCACTTTATTGATATTTCTATTTAGTATTATTTATATGTTTACGGGCTTCACTCCAGCTTCATCAAAACCACCAATAAACTACTGTTATAATTTCAATTTCTCATTTAACTTTCAACTATTAAATGATTGGTTTCAGAGTTTATTTTATAGTTTCTTTACACTTATAACCGTAGGGCAAGGAAGTGCAGCTCCTTCATCAGGTGCCACACAATTTGCTATGTCGATAGAATTATTATGTGGCTCGATTTTAATGACCTTATTTACTGCAACCTTATTCAGAAAGTACACGAAATAAAATCATTTTATGATATAGGTATCAAACAGGTATCACGCCACACACAAAGAGCCGGAAAGTCCGCTATCTAAGCGGCTTCCCGGCTCCCTGTCTACTATTCAAACTCGTCTTTTGCATTCGTGTGAACGCTCATAAAATGTATTATTAGTTCGCTTTTTATGTGTTTTATGATTGATTATCCGTATAATTTGCTTCGTCCGTAATGTTTTTGTAGCCAAAATGTAGCCACTGTTTTTATTCACCTCAACCCAACAACCTTTATTTCTATTTGATTTTAACATGAATTCATTATTTAGGAAATCCCAAATAAATTGATAGCAAAATCAATATTATTCCTATTATAGCAACTATTTGATACCGTATATTATTCTTTTTATGCATAATTCCTATAACTATAAAGGCAATCCCTAATAACATTAAAATAATCATCAAAATAAGTCCCATTTTATTTACTCCCTTCGAAGATGGATTATTCTATCATGGCATTTAGCCACTTCTAAATCATGCGTTACCGTAATAATTGTAGTATTAAATTTTTTATTTATTTTAAAAAGTAATTTTATAATTTTTTCTTTATTCTGGGTATCTAAAGATGCTGTTGGCTCATCTGCTAAAATAATCTGAGGTTTCATTAATATTCCTCTTGCAAAAGAAGCTCTAGCTCTTTCTCCTCCAGAACACTCAAGTGGTTTCTTTTTTAAAATAGATTCAATATCAATTTCTTTAGTTATATTTTTAAAATTTTCCAATATTTCTTCATTTTTTTTACTTTCTGCGTAAAGTAAAGGTAACTTAATATTCTCCTCGATTGTTAAAGAATTAATTAAAGCGGACTCTTGAAGAACAAAGCCTATTTTTTCATTTCTCCATTTTGCCATTTCTTTCTCGTTCATAGTACTAAGATTCATTCCAAACAAAGCATATTCTCCAATATAATTCCTATCTAATAACCCCAGAATATTCAGTAAAGAGCTTTTACCTACTCCAGATTTTCCTACAATAGAAATCTTTTCAGCCTCTTCAACTTCTAATTTAAAGTCATTTAAAATTGAAAGATTATTATTATAAAAGATTTTTTTCTTAATGTTCAAATCAATTATATCGTTCATTGTAATACCCCCAAAGAAACAGGAATTTTCTTTATTTTTTTCATCATTATTCCAACAATAACTATTCCAAAAACAATATCAAAAAGAAGGACTACAAGTAAAGCTAGCCAGTCTATATCTATTAATCCAAAAACACCATAAGTAACAAAAAGTGTATCTTTTTTTACCCAGAATTCATGTCTATCGTATGCAGTAATAAAAAATATTGCTGCAAAATTAATCAAAAATAATATTCCTAAATAATTATATAATATTTTTTTTAATCGCGCATAGCTTAATCCAACTAATAAATTAATTGTAAAATCTTTAATAATTAGCCGGATGCAAACTACCATATTCCAAACAGAAAGACATATCATGAATATCACTATAATTAGTGTCAATATACATATTATTTTCAAGGAATTCAAATAATAATCTTTAAAAAAGTCATTGTTTTCCTTCTGATTAAAATAATTAAATTTTATCCCTAAAACTTCTTGTATATTTTCACTTAAATTTACTGTTTTTTCTTTCGTAGACTGAAGAACAATCATATCCATGAGCCCATTTACTTGAAGATCAATATTAGAATTTCGAATAAATTCATCATTTACCGGCAAAAAAATCGAAAAATTATAATAAGACTTTGAATTAAGTGCATAAAAATTAGAATGATGTGCATTTTGTTCTAAAATTCCTTGAACTTTCAAAGTTATAGGTTGTTCAACTACTGGATCTTCTATTCTTATTGTTGATCCTAATGGATATGTTCTACTCAATCCTTTTCCTATTAAAACAGGTATTTCATCCTTCTTAAACTCATAATTAAAATATAACTTTTTACCTGCTGATAGTTTATTTTGGTTTAATTTATAATACTCCTCATTAATATAATTCATGGAAATTTCCATACCATCATCATTCGGTAAAGATATAATAAACCCATCTGTATATAAAGCATATTTAAAATTATCATCTAAATAATCATAAACTTTTTGCGTTTTTTCTTTAGTAATCGCATCAAAATCAACTTCCTTATTAGGATCTAAATTTGCAATATAGATATCCTCTCGATCCATATTTCTCATTTCTTTGTATCCTTGATAAGCAGAACAGAGCGAACGAGATACTGTAAAAAGCAAATAATTTTCTGCAAAAAGCAATATTATCATGCTCAAACTAAATATCCATCTCTTTAAAAAAATCTTGGTAAGAAAAAATTTAAAAACTTTCATATTCTCGCACCTTACTTGCACTAAATAATATATATATACAAAAAACAATAAATAAATAAATAAATGTTATTACTCATTTTCAAATTCAAATAAATATCCATTATAATAGAAAGACAATAAGTAAATACTAATATTTCTAAACAATTCAAAATATATCTCGTTACTACATTTGACAAAGTATCTCCAACAAGTATTCTACAATATATTTCTTTTTTTGTTTTATGTATAAATTGATAATGATATACTACAACAATAATTGTAAGGAAAAGACTAAGCATAACACGATATGCTAAAATATTTTTCAAAAAAACTTTTAAAACGTATGATTCAAAACTTATACTTTCAATATAATCAAATACTAAATTTGAAGAAAAACAAATAAAATATAAAATTCCTAATTCTAAAATATCATTTAATCTAAACAATGACTTTTTCATAATTACTCCTTAAAAGTCAATTTTTTGTATTATATCGATAAAATATACCATTATTCAACCACTATATATGAGATACACCCCACTCTTTCATCTAATCTTCTAAAGCAGAATATTATATTACAAACCACATGTCTTATTTTGATGTTACTTGAAAATATTTGTATTCAATAGATCAGATGCATATCATCAAGTGTCAATCCAAATCACGCAGATAAGCAACTAAGTTTATGAAAAAATACTGATATATGCGTTTCAAAATACGAAACAATAATTGAATAATTGTAAGATTAAATTCGTTACGAAAAACGAACTAGTTAATGCGGATACTCTAATGTAAACTCATAAAATCACTGACAGTATTTTCATTTTCATAATGCAGCGAAAATAAATAATATTTTATCCCAATACACTATTTCTTATATTTTATTTACCAATAAAATAAATTTATTTTCGCTGTACTAGACATAAAATCTTGCCATCAGCAGTTCTCTATTATGTATAATAATCTTGCCTTTCTTTATCTCTACTGCAACTTAATTTTCTTACGAGCTTACAACCGCAAACTTTTCATCACTGTTATTTTTTCGAACCTCTATGCCACGAAAATTTTGTAGTATACTTCTTTCCCCAACGTAGATCATCCCATACTGCTCCCGTAACTTTTCCTTTATAAGCAACCTTAGTCATGAGAGTTTTGTTATTTCTAGAATAAGTAAAAGATGTGCTTTTATAAGGTGAATTTGAGTAATTCCATGCAGCCCCATCATATCTAATTTGAAAAGATTCTTTCGTAGAAGCTCCGCTTTTACTATCTCCAAAGCTTGCTGCATATGCTACATTTGCACCTCCCACTGTAATAACACTGGCTATTACTAACGAACATACAATTTGCTTAAATTTTTTTCTCATAATTGTTTTCTCCTTATCATTAAATTCCAATCAGGTCTGCGGTATCAAAGCAAGATCATTAAATCATAATTGTCCTATCATCATTTATATTCACAGGTTCATATAAATCTTTTGCTGTTGTTGCAAAATTATGTCAGACAATTTATAGACTTTCCCTAACATTTATGATGTTAGATGTCTATTACACATTCTCCCCCTCACTTTCTCAAATATTTTATGAAAACATTATAATAAAAAAATCTAAATTTTATTGTATAAATTTTCTAAAGAAATCTAAATTTTATATCAGCGGAAAACATAAAACCACTTTGAATGTGTCCTTTGTATCTATAATTTCCAAATTACCAGCATGCCTTTCCATAATAGCTTTCGAATTACGAAGTCCTATTTGACTAGATAATTCATTGGTGTTTTTCTTACAATTTTTTGTATTCTCAATAGATATTTCCAAATATTCTTTTTTTATCTGGTATTGTACTTTTATACATTGCCTCAAATCAGCATACTTATAAAGATTAGAAAAAATGTTCTCAAAAACACTATACACTAACTCAATATTGAGACTTAAAGTAGAAGTAATATCTTTAATATTGCGTACAACTGAAACCCCTTTTGCCTCTAAATCCAGCAAATTTTCTTCTACCATCTGTACTACTAATTCATTTGCATTTACCTTCTCAAAGGTAATATTATACGCCTGTGACTTTAGCAAAAAATGTTCAAATAATTCTTTTGTTAAACGCCTTAAATACAGAGCTTTTGATAAAGCAATATTTAAGAATTCTAAAGACTGTTCATCATCTTTAATTTTTTCAGATACTAGTTCTATATAACTTATAACAGAAGTTAAAGGTGTCTTTATATCATGTGATAGAGCGGTAACTAAAGCAATATTAGAGTTGTATGCTTCTTTCTCTTGCTCTATTTTAGAAATAATAGATTTACGCAGTTTATCAATTCCTTGTGCAACTTCATAAATTTCATCATTTCCTTTTAGTGTAATTTTAGTATTCAAATTTTCTGTCAATTTTTCAGTTTCACTTGAAATAATTGTAAGGTAATTTATTTTTCTTTTGACACCATATAAAATAATGATCAAAAACAAAATGAAAGAAAAAATCAACACGCCATTTTTACAATAGTTTTCTATCTTAAAATCATAGCAAAAAAGAACAACCTTGATTTCTTGATTTCCAACTTTTAATGTGTAAACATCTATTTTAGAATAATTTTGGATTTTTTCAGTGGGAACTTCCGAATAATCTATTGCGCCATACAATGTATCATATATAAGATTTCCTTTATAAAATAATTTTATATAAACATCATCCTTCCCAAAAATCCAATCATCCACCAACGATAAATCATCAAGAGAGATATTATTTCCCTGTATATATTCTTGCAATTCCTGTATATATTTTTTCTCTAAATATTGAATGTGTTTTTCTGTATTATAGTATTTTGAAATAGTATATACTGCTAAATTGCTTCCAATTTTATAAACACTAAAAGAAATCGCAAAAGCTACAAGACATAATAGTACTAATTCTTTTCTTAACGTTGTTCTCTTATTTTTCAATACAATACCCCCGTCCCCAAATATTTTTAATATACTTTGTTCCACGAGATGTATCACCTAACTTTTTTCTTAAATTTCTAATATGAACCATGATTAACGCATTTACAGAATAATCGTAACTTTCATTCCATATACTTTCATAAATGTTTTCTAAAGTAAAAATTTTATTTGGATTATTCACCAAAAGCATCAGTAATTTATATTCAATATTGGTTAACAGAATCTCTTCCTGTTCCTTAAATACCCGAGTAGCCTGTTTATCAATTTTTAGATCTTTTATATAAATATAATTTTCATCAAGATTTTGAAAACTATTCTGATAAATATGGTATCTTCTCAGCAATGACGATACTCTTGCTATCAACTCGACTTTTGAAAAAGGTTTTTCAAGAAAATCATCACCCCCTACTGAGAGACTGATATATTTATCGTTTTCTGTATTTTTTGCCGTCAAAAATAAAATTGGCATAAAATATTTTTTCCGGATATCAATACAAGTACTTATTCCATCTTTTTCAGGCATCATAATGTCTAAAATCACCAAACTATACGTCTCATCCAACATTTGCAATGCATCATGAGCCGATGCTGCTCCTTTTACTATATAATTTTCACTACTCAGTAAGTTTATTACCGCATTTCTAATTTCTTTATCATCATCAACAACCAAAATTTTGTATTTTTCCACCTCTAATCAATCCTTTCATATTATGGCTTGCCCTATTATACCATTCCACTAAATAAAACGTAAATATAATTCATTATTATTTAAGTTTACACCCTCAAAAATATAAACAGACAAGGACTAAAATAATTTCCTTGTCTGATATATATTTTTTATTATCTCAGCGTTCTCTATCCATAGATTTCTTCTTAACTGACCCTTTCGGTTGCTGTCTGCCTTCCTGCTGATAACGGTGCAGCTTTTCCAGTACGCTTGTTTTTTGGGACTGTTCTAACGGTTTCTCCTGTTTCTGCTCCGTCTGATTTTTCCATGCTCTCAGTTCTTCATTGTATTCCATGATTAGTGCTTCTGCCTTGTTATAGACCTTCTGAAAGGCTTGCACATTGGGATAGCCTTCCCGTTTTACGATCTGTTCCAAACTTTTATGCAAACGCTTTTCCAAATCCTCTAACAGTTCAATTCGCCCTTCCAGAGATTTTCGCTCTTTGCCTTTAAATAGTCCTCGTAACTCTGACAGTTGCTTTTTCAAAGAAGAAATATCCTGCTGTGTGCGTTTTATCTCCCTTGACTGCCCCTGTAATTCATACATAATCTTCTGCATATCTTTCCACTCCTGCAAGTCAATCTTTGGTACAGGTTTCGGCGGTAGTTTTAATTTAAAAATCACTTCCTGTAAAAAGTCTTTTGCCCCTCGGATAATCTGACGGAGCATATCCGGCAGCCAACCGTATGTCCTGATAGATTGAAGCGTTTTGTCTGTGATTTTTTCCTGCTTGATTTTCAAAATATCTTCTTCGGGAACGCCCTCAACTAATGCCACATCAACTGTCCGATTCCATTCCTGCCTTGCCGCATTGTCTGCCTTTATCTCCTCTGCTTTCGGATTGTTCTTTCCGATTTTCTTCGTTGCCAGATATACGCCGCCCTGTTGGAATACGGATAGTTTTTCCGCTTCCTCTTTTACATAGCGGTTGATTGTATCAGTAAACAGTTCCTTGACTTCTTTGGTAAAAGCTTTGTTCTTAAACCATTCATCCTTTTTCGTAAAGATATGACTTTCATAAACTTCCCCTTTTGGAATAATACTACACCCTGCCCGAAGATTGCCCTGCTCGTCTAAAATCTCTTTCTTTGTGCGTCTATGCTTCCCCCGCTCATCATAAAACATATTTCTGGTAGCAATTTTCACTTCGGGTTGTTCCAATATTTTACGTTCGCTGAATACCAGATGGATATGATAATTCGTCTTTGCCTTATTGTGATGAAGGGCTGCGCTACATTCCACATCATACCTTCTATGAAAAGTTTCTGTAAAAAGCCTTACTACATCATCTGCCCTGTACTGAACAAAACTTTCGGGAAGTGCAATGATAAACTCACGCCCTTCAATACATTTCCCTGTTGAACCACTCCCCTTAAAGTCCAACTGATTTTCTCTCACAAGATTTTTCCAAAACTCCGGTATTGCCCCTTCTGTCTGATAGGTCGCATAGAGATATTCCTGTTGTTTCGGATTGGAAATATAATCAATACGCCCTGCCATATCGGACAGCTTACTTTGTCTGATAAATGAATGTCTGCCTATAAACTTCCTCCTTTCCCGGCTCTCGCCGACTTTACTGTGAGTAGGTGCATAAGCACCTGTTTACGAACTGATTGCCGTATCCGGCATAAGCCTCGCAGAGCGAAATACACAGAGTATAAACCGTAGGTTTGTGCGATGGGTGTATTTCGCTCTCAATCGCCGAGGGCTGTTTTTGTATTACATAATCTGATTATTGCTCAGACTTACGATTTCATTTATGGGCGTATCCGCCCTTTTGATTTGCCCGTATCTGGACTGCTTTGACCTCTGCAACACTCCCTTCTGCTAAAAAATATAATAAATTCAAAAATTACACGTATAAGCGTATAAACGTATTTTCCACACTTTTCAGAAACCTGTAATCCCTTGATTTTCCTAAAGATATACGCATATACGCTTCTTTGGAAAATTCTTTTTTATCTGTATCTCATCTGCATCAACGATAGTTGTCTATGCGTATCTGCGTATGGATTCCCTGAAATCCTCTGGCATTTTTCCCATTGTCTGAGGGAATATTCGTCGAATAATGAATGTGATATTTCTTTTCATTTTCTTTTAAGTACCCCGAAAAACTTTTTGCACTCATAGGTCTTTCTGTATTGTCTTCACACCAGCGGCAGTATGCCTGATATAAATTTTTAGAAGTTGCTGTTGTATTTTCTTCCAAACGGATATACCCAGATGACTGCATAAAAGCGATAATATTATTTCCAGATTCCATAGCTTCGTGTAGGTTTTTCTTTGCACGTTCGCTGATGGTAAAGCGGTATTTATTTTTCAGTAATCGTTTCAATCCCTCTAGACACCAAAGAAAAATATCATCCGTTTCTCTTTGTAGTTTCTCAATCAGATAAGGATCATCTACTCTGTCTAGCGGCACATCTTTGACCGTAAGGATAATCTGTCTTCGGTAAAATCCATAGGAACGGTCATGCAAAGCACTCAGACTTCCGTTTCCAAAGCAGAGAAATCTGACATATAAATTCCCCTGTACGCTCTGCTTTGACTTCCTTTCCAAATCCATCTTATCCTCCAGCGTGACAATGGTTTTAATATAGTTGGTGTCTTTCAAGGCTTCCAGTTTCATATCATCATCCACCATTAAAAGCCGGTATTCCAAATCCGCCCTTGCGAAACGGTTATGTTCTACTTTCTGAATATTGCTTACATTCATATTCGTTCCGAGGATTTTTCTCATAACCAGACCGATACGTGATTTTCCCTCTCCGCCTTTTCCTAAGATAATCAATAACTTCTGTGCCTTGTTGGATGGGATTAAACAATATCCCATATATTCCTGCAAGGTAGGAATATCATCTTCCTCCAGCAGTTCTGAAAGGAATTTCATCCACCGTTCCGGCTTTGTTTCTTTCATTTCATAATTTACAGGTAATCGGTTCAGGCAAAACTCTTTCTTCTCTGTGAAATCTCCATTCAGAAAATAAGTCCCGTTATTCACATGGATGCGATCCATCTGCACCGGAAGTTCTTCGGAATAGGATTCCAGTTTAAGAACCTCCAAAAGCTGTTTTACTTTCTTGGAAATCCCTTTCGTAAGAACCGGTTTTACCATTCTGTAAATTTCTTTTTCCACTTCGCCATCTGGCAGCATTCCATCATAACTGAAAAAGATACCGTTGATACATTTCAATGGCATTCTTTGCAGGAAATTTTCACAAAATGCCACCTCATCAATCTGCCCATCCTCAAACCATTCCTGAGAGTACGGCTTAGAATTCATTTCCCTCTGATCCAATGCTTCTTCCAGTCTGTTCCTTGTTGTTTCGTCTATATTCTTCCATTCGTTCTTCAATTCTTTTCACATCCTTCCCACTATCCAGTAAAAATTCAATTCTGTCCTGTAACTCCCCAAACACCAGTAAATCCAGATCGTAATTTATCTTTTCTGTCTGTTGACAGGCTTCTATAAATTCTGCTTTCCATTCTTCGTCTGGCATTTTAGGTGCATGGCTCACTTTCCATTCTTTCAGCAGATGAAGATAATCTGATAAAATGCGGATACTTTCCCGTTCCCATTCTTCAAATTTCTTTTCGGTCTGGTACAGCGTTCTTTTCGGTTTTTCTTTCTTCTTACTGGCATTCCTTTTCTTTGCGTTATCTATAAAAATAGGTATCTGAAAATCTTCTGCCAGTTTCTTTGCTGCTTCCAATGGTGCAAGGTGAAAGAAATCCGCCACAAATGTGATCACATCCCCTTTCGCACCACAGGCAAAACAGCAAAAGCCTTTGTCTACTTTCATACTGGGATGCCTGTCATCATGAAAGGGGCAACAGATCATCCCATTTTTATTTACTTTTAATCCATACTGTTCGGCTGCTTGCCTTGCAGTTACATTTTCTTTTACTGTCTGAAAGATATTCATTCCATTTTCATCTCACAGCCATAATATTTTTTCTGGAAATACCTGACCGGAACTTTCCCCTTGATGATGTTATATCCGGCATTTTCCAGTTCTTCATTCATTACCCGCACAATTTCATAGGCTTTGCTTCTCCCAACCCCGAGAATCTTCATAATGTCATTTGCGGTAATATAAGATACGTTAATCTGCATACAATCTCCTCCTTTTTCTACTTTCTATCTATCCAAAGTGCTATTACAGTACGCCTTTAATTCATATTTATTATTTAATACGTTTTTAATATGCACTTTTAATTCGTATTTATATCATACGTTTCTTTTTCGTATTTGTCAACATATATTCCCAATAATACGCACTTGCAATTCGTTTTATTTCATGTTATATTATCCATGAGGTGAATAAAAAATGAACGAAATGGAAGTTTCAACAATAGGAGAACGAATTAAAACACTACGAAAAAAAAGAGGGTACAACCAGAAAGATTTAGCAAACCTTCTTGGAAAATCTCTCCGTACCATCCAAAAATATGAAAGCGGGGAAATTGAAGTGTCAATCGCAATGGTCAATGAACTGGCTAAAGTGCTTGATACTACTTCTACCTATCTTCTCGGACATCAGACAGGAGATTTCAAATTTGACTGTCTCTCTGATGTTATGGAATGTCTGTTTCAACTGGAAAAAATCAGCGGACTGCACTTTTCCATAGAAACAAAAAGACCGCCCCACCATGATGGCTGGCAATGTTCCATTACTTTTGATGGAAAAGATAAATCTGCCGAACAAAATGCAGATATGTGTCTGTTCCTCGAGGAATGGAAAAACAATAGGGAATCTTTTCAACAGTATTGCATGGCTAAAGATGCCTATGAGGATTGGAAGGATAAAACCCTTGCCTACTATGCTTCACAGGGAGTAGAGATAGAAGAACCGAAAAATCTCGATACTGAGGAACGGTTAAAAAGAAGGAATGCACTTTTTTCTGGCAAGTAAACCTACATAAGACGAGTTGAAAACTCTTATGAAAGGAATGATTTAATTGTCAGTAACAAAAGATACAACAGGAAAATGGATGTCACAGGTGCGTGTCAAAGACTACACAGGAAAGACCATCCATAAGAAAAAACGTGGTTTTACCACAAAAAAAGAGGCTCTTGAGTGGGAAAGAGACTTTCTCAACAAAGCCAATGCAGATATGGGTATGCTGTTTCAGGATTTTGTGGATCTGTATTTTGAGGATATGGGACACCGTTTGAAAGAATCCACCATTATTAGCAAGCGTTATATGGTAGATAAGAAAATCCTTCCAGTATTCGGGAAAATCCCGATCAATGAGATTACGCCAAAGGATATCCGTAAATGGCAGAACGGATTGACTGCATATCGTGATAAGAACGGAAAGCCTTATGCACAGACCTACCTTAGAGCAATCAACAATCAGATTACAGCTATGTTCAATTATGCAGTAAAATATTATGATTTACGGGAAAATCCATGCACCAAAGCTGGCAGCATGGGAAAAAGCAATGCGGAAGAAATGCAGTTCTGGACAAAGGCGGAATTTGAACAGTTTATTACAGCCGTACAGGATAAGCCAGCTTCTTATACAGCCTTCATGACCATGTACTATACCGGAATGCGGGTAGGAGAACTGTGTGCTTTAACACCGGCTGATATTGACTTGAAAAATAATACCATCACCATCAATAAAACCTTCCAAAGAATCAATGGCAGGGATGTTGTCTGGCCTCCTAAAACACCGAAAAGTAACCGGGTTATCACGATACCACAAACACTTGCTGATTGTTTGAAAACCTATATGGATAAGTGTTATGAGATTCAGCCTAACGACAGACTTTTCCCTTACACCAAACATTTCCTGAACCATGAAATGCTCAGAGGATGTAAAAAATCCGGTGTAAAGAAGATCCGTGTGCATGATCTCCGTCACTCCCATGCCAGCCTTTTGATTGAGATGGGATGCCAGCCGCTTCTGATTGCTGACCGTTTAGGGCATGAAAAAATACAGACAACCTTAAATACTTACAGTCATCTGTATCCAAACAAACAAGCCGAAGTCGCACAACAGCTTGAAAACCTTATCAACGGAACAACAGTCCCAGATAGTAGCCAACTGGCAGATGTAGCCAATTTGTAGCCAATAAAAAGAAAAATCTCTGGAAAACCTTATAAATCAAGGCTTTCCAGAGATATAGCAACTATTCAAACTCAATCGTAGCCGGCGGTTTCCCCGTACAATCATACATAACCCGATTAATATGCTTCACCTCATTCACGATCCTGCTTGTCGCCTTCCCAATCACATCCCAGGAAATCTCCGCACTCTCAGCGGTCATGAAGTCGGTAGTAGTAACCGCCCTCAGCGCCACTGCATAGTCATAGGTTCTCTCGTCACCCATAACGCCCACAGACCGCATATTAGTCAACGCCGCAAAATACTGTCCAATCTCCTTATCCAGCCCGGCATTGGCGATTTCCTCGCGCCAGATAGCGTCAGCCTCCTGCACCATCTCCACCTTTTCTGCGGTTACTTCTCCAATGATCCTGATTCCAAGCCCGGGACCGGGGAATGGCTGACGGAACACCAGATAATCCGGAATTCCCAGTTCAAGACCAGCCCTACGCACCTCATCTTTAAACAGGTCACGGAGCGGCTCAATGATCTCCTTAAAATCAACATAATCCGGCAGTCCGCCTACATTATGGTGAGATTTTATCACAGTAGACTCTCCGCCCACTCCGCTCTCCACAACATCAGGATAAATGGTACCCTGCACTAAAAAGTCAACTGTTCCAATCTTCTTAGCCTCTTCCTCAAATACCCGGATAAATTCTTCACCGATAATTTTTCTCTTATCTTCCGGCTCTTCCGCGCCTTTTAATCTCTCATAAAACCGTTCCTGTGCATTGACTCTGATAAAGTTCAGGTTATAAGGCCCCTCCGGTCCGAATACTGCCTCAACTTCATCCCCTTCGTTCTTCCTTAAAAGCCCGTGATCCACAAACACACAGGTAAGCTGATTACCAACCGCCTTTGACAGCATAACAGCCGCCACAGAAGAATCCACGCCGCCTGAAAGCGCACACAGCACCTTGCCGTCTCCAACCTTCTCACGGATGGCTTTGATACTCTCCTCCACAAAAGAATCCATCTTCCAGTCACCGGAGCATTCACACACATTATAAACGAAATTGGAAAGCATCTTCTTTCCTTCCTGTGTATGCAGCACCTCCGGATGGAACTGAACGGCATAGAGATTCTTTTCCGTATTCTGCACTGCCGCCACCGGACAGTCTGATGTATAGGCAATGATATCAAATCCCGGTGCCTCTTTTGCAATATAGTCATTATGACTCATCCAGCAAATTGTCTTCTCGGACACATTCTCAAACATCTTGGAAGACTGTTCCACCGTAACCTCAATCTTTCCATATTCCCTGACAGGCGCTGTGCCTACTTGGCCGCCTAACAGATGCATCATCAGCTGCGCACCATAGCAGATTCCCAGAACCGGAATTCCCAGCTCAAAGATTTCTTTTGTATATGTGGGAGAATCCTCCAGATACACGCTGTTAGGACCACCTGTAAAAATAATTCCCTTAGGCTGGATTTCCTTTATCTTTTCAATATCTGTTTTGTAAGAATAAATCTCACAATATACATTACATTCCCGAACACGTCTTGCTATCAACTGGTTATACTGGCCGCCAAAATCAAGTACAATTACGGTTTCTCTCTTCAAAAAAGTGTCCTCCTGTTCTTTTGCATTCCTCAAAACTAGATTTCATTATAAAATATCCGGCTTCAATTTACAAGAAATTTTCCCTTCCATCTCATAAAAACAGAATATCTGACAAAAATCATCCCTGCAAATCCACATTCTTCGTGAACCTTACTTAACGGTACTTTAAACAGGGTTCACATGAACCATACAGTGTTTGACCAATGGGAATTCCTTTTCAATGGCGTCATGTACCTTCTGGGCAATCTCGTGTCCTTCCTCAAGAGAAAGAGTTCCATCAGCAGAAATCTCAATATCCACGTACATTTTCGCACCAAACAGCCTGGTATGCAGCATATCAATACTCAATACCCCTGTCTGTTTTGAGATAATACCACGCATCTGCTCTAATGTCTCATCATCACATGACTTATCCACCATCTTATCCACTGCGTCCTTAAATATATCATAAGCTGCTTTTCCGATAAACAGGCAAATGATCACGCTTGCTATAGGGTCTAAAATAGGATATCCCAATCTTGCTCCCAAAATACCGGCAAATGCGCCAATAGACGAAAGCGCATCCGAACGGTGATGCCACGCCTCCGCCATCAAAGCTCCGGAATTGATTTTCTTAGCCGCCGCTCTGGTATACCAATACATCCATTCTTTGAACACAATAGAAACAACCGCTGCCACAAGCGCAATAACTCCCGGAATTGCCGCATCTCCACTGTTTCCCTTTATAATCTTCTCCAGACCGCTGATTCCGATTCCAAGTCCTGTAGCCAGCAGGATCACTGCCAGCACAATGGCTGCCACACACTCCAGTCTGTCGTGTCCATACTGATGATCCGCATCCGATTTTCTTTTGGAAATGCTGACCCCCAGCACCGCAATGATGGTTCCGAACACATCTGATGCTGAGTGTACCGCATCAGAGATCATAGCACCGGAATGTCCTATAATACCTGCAAGCAGCTTGAAAAGAGACAGAAGTACATTACCTGCCACACTGACTCCGGATACATGAAGTGCAATTTTCTTTGCCTTTTCATCCGATACAAATTCTTTCTTTACCTGTTCCATTTTAAATCCTCCCCGGTATTGATTCTTACTACTGCATAACTTTCTCTGCCACTTCTTAATACCCGGGCTGTTTCCACCCATTTAAAAAGCACCTGCGGAACAATAAAGTAATCTACTGTCCCACAGATGCCATTGTTCATCTGCTGTCACTAAAAGTGACCCGGCTATACGGATGGCCTGCATCCGTGCCTGCTCAGTTTGTACTGTAGTTTACATGCAGTGCAAAGAAGTTTATGTTATTTTATGCCAGAGCAGGCCTATTAGTCAATGCTAATTTTTTATTTAATTTTCTGTCTCTAATTCTTTGATCACAATGCCCATCCGTTTTGCGCATACAATCGCCTGAGACATGTTGAGCACTGCGCCTCTCAGTTCTTCCTTGCCGTCAGAAATGATGATCCTGTCCATATCACAATCAGACATATCCACACCCTTGAGAGCCGTCTTGAAAAAGCTGGCGCCGGCAAACTTTACCTGATGCAGATCCAGATTATCCAGTCCGCATTTACTCAAACTCGACTCCTCTAGATTTGTATCTTTTATTCTGACATAACTCATCCTGGACGCATCCAGATTCATATCTGAAAGATTACATTCCAGAAATGTCACATGCCGCATAATGCTGCCGTAAAAGTCAGCTCCAACAGCCTTGCAGGACTGAAAGGAACACCTTTTAAAATAGACATCCGTGAGGCTTGTGTTGGAAAAATCGCAGTTTTTAAAACGTACATCAGTAAAACTGGCTTCATCAAAGAAACAACTTATAAATTTACAGTTTTCAAAAGCCATCTTTTTGAAACGGAGCAGTTTTCCGTCAAACTTAGTGATAAACACTCCCTTAAAACAGCATCCCGTAATCTCTTCCTCAGATACTTTGGCAGCTTCCAGTACAGAAGAAACATTTTCTGTGACTGGCAGTTTTACAGGCGCTTTTGGTTCTTGAAACATTTTACTGTTCATATTTTACCTACATTTCTCTTTCGTCTTAATCTGTAACTTTAACGCAACTATTCAGTGACTCCCCACATTCATTTTTTGTTCTTAACTGTCAAGGTACTGAACAATCACACTTTAACCACAAATATCCCCACTTTTAACCTCAACCTTTGGAATTATTCCCATTCAATCGTAGCGTTTGGCTTCGGACTCATATCATAGCAGACACGGTTTACATTTTTAACTTCCTTCATGATACGGTCAGTGATCTTAAGAAGTATCTTCCAGTCAACTTCCTCAATAGTTGCTGTCATAGCATCCACTGTATTCACCGCACGGATGATCACTGGATATTCAAAACATCTGGCATTGTCACGTACTCCCACGGATTTGAAATCAGGAACAACCGTAAAATACTGCCATACTTTTTTATCCAGTCCTGCATTTTGGAACTCTTCACGCAGGATTGCGTCTGATTCACGTACCGCCTCGAGACGCTCCCTGGTAATGGCACCCAGACATCTCACGCCAAGACCTGGGCCTGGGAAAGGCTGTCTGTAAACCATTTCCTCCGGAAGTCCAAGCTCGATTCCACATGCGCGTACCTCGTCTTTAAATAACTGTTTCAGAGGTTCAACCAGCTTAAACTGCAGATCCTCCGGCAGTCCTCCCACATTGTGGTGGGATTTTACCATCTTTGCAGTCTTAGTTCCGCTCTCCACAATATCAGGATAGATCGTTCCCTGTCCCAGGAACTCGATTCCTTCCAGTTTCCTTGCCTCTTCTTCAAAGACACGGATAAATTCCGCGCCGATAATCTTACGTTTCTGTTCCGGATCATCTACACCTGCAAGCTTCGTCAGGAAACGCTCTGAGGCATCCACATAGACCAGATTCGCATCCATCTGGTCTTTAAATACTTCCACTACACTTTCGGATTCTCCTTTGCGCATAAGGCCGTGATTTACATGGACACATGTGAGCTGTTTGCCGATGGCCTTGATTAAAAGCGCTGCGACTACAGAACTGTCCACGCCGCCTGATAACGCCAGAAGAACTTTTTTATCTCCCACCTGTTCTCTGACGATCTCAATCTGATCAGCAACAAAATTTTTCATATTCCAATTTGTTTCCGCTTTGCAGGTATCAAAAACAAATTTTTTCAGAATCTCTGCCCTCTGTTCTTCACTCAGATCCTGGTATTTCTCACTGCAGGCTGCCGGCTCATGATCAATTGCCATTACCGGACTGCCAGCTTCGTAAATCTCCTGTCTTACATCAATACGGACGCCGTCAACCATATGGTTCGGCCCGCCGTTAATTATAATTCCTTTCACATTAGGGAGCTTCTCCAGCTCTTCTTTGGTAATATCGTGGGGATAAATCTCACTGTACACACCCATAGCACGGATTTCTCTGGCCAGTACGGTGTTTTCTGTGCTTCCCAGGTCAAGAATGACAATCATATCCTGTTTCATCAATACGTTCTCCTTTTGTATTTTCATATATTACACTGCCGAGGATGCATGCACCCACAGCAGATGTATACGCTCAGACAAGTGACTGGTGCTGCCATTTTCCTCTTGCATAGCGGACGGTAAAGCAAACCGCACGAAACAGCCAGTCAATGGTCATAGCCACCCACACGCCAAACACTCCCCAATGCAGCTTCACTCCCAGCAATACCGAAAATCCAATACGGAAGATCCACATGGAAATGATCGCCAGAAGCATAGTAAAACGCACATCCGCTGCTGCACGCAGAGTATTGGGCAACGAAAAAGACAGTGGCCATATAGTCACAACACATATAGAATGATAGATCAGTATTTTATAAGCATAGCCGCTTGCCTCCGCTGATAACCCGTATGCCTTGATGATAAAGGGCATTACAAGCATAAGCAGTATATTTATTCCTATCAGCGAAATATATGCAACCTTCATCAGCTTCTTCGTATAATAATGCACCTGTTCAAAATCATTTGCGCCGACACACTGGGCACCCACGGTCAACAGTGCAAAACCAATGGACATTCCCGGCAGAACTGCAAATGTCGCTACATTATTTGACACAGCATTTGCCGCGATAGATGCAGTTCCGAATCCAGTCACAATACTCAGCACCAAAATCTTTCCCAACTGGAACATGCTGTTTTCCAGGCCGTTTGGTATGCCGATATAGAGTATTTTCTTAAGAAGCATCCAATCTGTTTTAAACGAAAACGGATGGTGGATATGCAGAACTCTGCTCTGATTATTTATAAGGCATAACATAACTACACAAGCCACACCTCTGGATACCAAAGTAGGTATCGCCACTCCTTCCACACCTCTGTGGAATCCATAAATCAGCAGTGCATTTCCTCCCAGGTTAATAGCATTCATAAGCAGCGATGTCTTCATTGCAATAGTTGAATTTCCCATTGCACGAAAAATAGAAGCTCCTGCATTGTACAAAGCAATCATAGGAACAGACGCAAAAACGATCAGCAGATAGACATTACAGTTGTACATAACATCTGCTTCAATTTTGCCAAATATTCCATTGATGATCAGGTTCTTCCCCAGATATCCAAGCACCATAATGATACAGGACGCTTTCAGGGTAAAAGACAGCAGTTGGTTGGTTGCCAGGCAGGCATTCTCAGTTTTCTTTTTCCCGATGAATTGTCCTGCGATAACGGCTCCTCCTGTAGCCAGTGCTGTAAAAATGTTGATGATCAATACCATGACCGTATCGATCAATGATACACCTGACACGGCAGCCTCACCAACGCTGGCCACCATGATAGAATCGGCAAGTCCTACAAACGCCTGCAGAAACTGGTCGATAATCAGCGGTATGATCAGCTTCCGCAAATCCGCATTTGAAAAGAATCGATTCATTTGTTTTCCCCTCACAGTAAGCTTTTGTATTTTGATAGGAACAATTATACGCCCATATTTTTCTCAAAACAAGAGTCTCTTTCGTTATTTTTGCACCTTGTGCAGATATTTTTCCCGGGTAGCCATACCACCGCGGATATGACGTTCCTGCTTGTTCACGTCAAGGACCCTGCGGGCGCACTTGGCCAGTGAAGGATTAAGCTGCAGCAGACGCTCTGTAACGTCTTTGTGTACCGTGCTTTTACTGACCTTGAACTCTCTGGCTGTCTGACGGACAGTTGCGTTGTTTTCAATGATGTAGTTGGCTATGGATATAGCACGTTCTTCTATATAACTTTTCAAGGAAAAATCTCCCGGAAACGTTGTTTTTACAATGTATGCCGGGAAATTTGGTTGTATGTCAATGCAAATTATTACTTAATGTATGGGTGGATGAAAAACTTTTGTAGCGTAAACAGTATTCGGTTAATGAATTGATAGAAATATAATTTCATTTATAAAAATCGAAAATGAAATAAAGCCTACTTTAGTAAGAGAAGCTTAAATTTCTATCCACATTACTGCGAAGTTGATAACTTTCTGAATCACTGTAAGTAAAAATCACATCACCATTTCAATCCACATCACCGCGAAGGTGACGACACGGCGAAGAAAAGGATTGTGAAGGATACAGCATATTTCAATCCACGTCACCGCGAAGGTGACGACGTAGTGACCGAAGAAAATAAAGCGGCATCCAAGAAAATTTCAATCCACGTCACCGCGAAGGTGACGACTCATCCTTACTGTGCATTTGAGAGGGGCAGTAACATTTCAATCCACGTCACCGCGAAGGTGACGACAGGTGACATACATATGCAGGACATCCGGTTTTCGATTTCAATCCACGTCACCGCGAAGGTGACGACTCAGCTCCCCCAGCGGACGGGTTCGCACACTCATATTTCAATCCACGTCACCGCGAAGGTGACGACCAGTTTCACCGTGTAGACGAGTGCGGGAAACTGGAATTTCAATCCACGTCACCGCGAAGGTGACGACGAAAATGTTCGGCATAGGAAAGCCCGAAAAGATAATTTCAATCCACGTCACCGCGAAGGTGACGACCAATGGATTCACGGCCTTTCTCATGCTGTTTCACGATTTCAATCCACGTCACCGCGAAGGTGACGACAGCAAAAATACCTAAATACCCCCACCACTTTTTGTATATAATATCACATCTTTCCACTATTTACAATTAAAAACACGACTCTCCACCCCTTTTCATTATTCCCCCACCTCTTTTCACCTCAATATCAGGTGCGAATTCCCCGGCAAATTCCTGTTCACTCCCGATTCGCACAAAAACCTCCGCCTTCTTACACTTGACATCTCCTCCATCCGCGTATAAGGTATACTAAAACCACCATTATCCAACATCATCCCCAAAGGAGGCCTCACTTGAACTACACACTATATCAACTTCTATGGTTTTTCTTACTCTATTCCTTCATCGGCTGGGCTATTGGAACGTCAGTTGCAGCAGTCAGGGAACATCTGTTTATTGACGTTGGTTTTCTGTTCGGACCTTATTGTCCGGCTTATGGCTTCGGCGCAGTAGCTTTTGCGGTATTTTTGCCTGAACTTAAGAACCACCTGTTTTTTCTTTTTCTAGGCGGCGTTATCCTTTCATCTGCTATCACATTTTCCACTGGTTTCGTTCTGGAAAAGATATTCCATCGAAAATGGTGGGACTATTCACGGAAAAGATTTCAGTTTGGTGGTTATGTCAACCTTCCATACACTGTCGTATGGGGTCTTTCCGCCGTAGCATGTATCTCATTGGTGAATCCCGCACTGAAGGAACTGCTCACGCTTATCCCTTCCAACCTGGGCACTATACTGCTGATCATCCTGTACACGATCCTCTGTCTGGATCTGGCAGGCACTGTGACTGCTATCAAAGCCGTTCATTCCCGGCTGAGAAAACTCTCCATCATTGAAGATGTATCTGAAAACCTGCAGAAAGCAGCAGATGTCATGGGCGAGGGACTTACCGGCTGGATGCAGAAACACATAGCTAAAGCCTATCCAAGCCTGGAAGCCAAGGAACTGCTGGCTGCCCGTCAGGAAAAAGAACGTCTGCTTGAAGCCGCCAAAGAACGGGCCGGAGTATTTGCCGTTGGCTGCTCTTTCTATAAATTGGTCTGCCTGTTTTTCCTGGGTGCGTTTCTTGGAGACATTACGGAGACCATTTTCTGTCTGGCAACTACCGGGAAATTAATGAGCCGAAGCAGTGTAGTCTACGGTCCGTTCAGTATTGTATGGGGGTTGGGCTTCGTACTGCTGACTGCCATTTTATATCAATACCGAAACCGCAGTGACAGTTATATCTTTATCTTCGGCACCATATTAGGCGGAGCCTACGAATACATATGCAGTGTTTTCACCGAGCTTGTCTTTGGTACTGTATTCTGGGACTACAGCAGCATCCCTTTTAACCTGGGAGGCCGTATCAACCTGCTGTACTGTTTTTTCTGGGGTATCGCCGCAGTCATATGGCTGGAATACCTTTATCCCCTCCTGTCCTCACTGATAGAAAAAATCCCGCCAAAAGCCGGCATTCCTATTACCTGGCTGATGATCTTATTTATGATATTCAATATAATTATGTCTGGCCTTGCCCTTAACCGGTACACAGAACGCCATTCCCACACATCTGCTCCTGAAAATGCTGTCACTCGTTTTCTGGATAAACATTTTACCGATGAACGTATGGAGCATATTTACCCAAATGCTATATTAGTTGATGACTAAACACAGTATGTTTCCCCTAAAGGTCAAAGAAAAAAGACAAGTATCCGGAATTGCTTCCGCATCTTGTCTTTTTTCCAGGAGTATGTCTGACAGGACATTCTCTCTATTTTTTCTTTCCGCAGCAATGCTTATATTTTTTTCCTGAACCGCATGGACAGGGATCATTCGGATATACTTTTTTCCTCCGCTCTTCCTGGAAATCAATAATATCGGCTTTATCCCCGGGCATATCATCCACTGCACGAAATCCCAGCTTAGCTGCTGCCTCCTGCACTCTCTTTTTACTTTTGGGCGAATCCATTTCTGCCGGCATATATCCACGATTTATATGCATACGTGTATGATTCCAAAGCCTCATAAAAATCTCGGCAAACTGATAAAAGTCCTCACCATCCATTATGACGATTTCCCTCTGCAGATAATCTATAACATCCTGCATCTGTCCTCCACAGCGGATAATACGCTGAATATTTCTGCACAATTCCCTGGCATCCTCTTCTTCCTCCTCCATAAATTCCACGAAAAAATCTGCCAGTGCATCCATATATCTGTCAAAAGGAACGTAAAAATAATTTCCTAAAGTCTGTATCTCTTCTTTTGTAGGATTATAATAAGGCTTGATTCCCTGACTCTTCTTTAGCTGCTGCATTCTGTCTTCTTCCAGCAATGTCTCCTGGACCAGTTCGCTGCCAACTATCTCAAATATCTTCAAAAATCCAGGAATTTGATAACAGAATTCCCGCAGTTCTGTCTCTGAAATGATATTTCCGGTATTCTCTTTATACACGGAAATAACTCGTTCCAAAGGACAGATTCCATACAGCTCCACACAGGCATTGATATGACATAAAATCCCCTGCACTCTTCTCCGCTCTTTTTTCCATTCCTCATCGCAGTTTTTATTATAGGCTGCCTTTACATCTTCTGGAACGTATACCTCTCCAAGGTAGGTGGCTCCCGCATATCCGCATTCTATAAGTCCCAGCACTTCTTCGCACTCATCCACTCCTGTGTTCTCTTTATCCATCAGCTCCATTTCCATATCGTTCATGTACATAAGGCATCTGCACATGACTTCCTTAGACAAAAGATTCTGATATACAAAATCAATTAGATCTTTCTTCAATAACTTCCTGAATCCGGAAAACCCATGCAATTTACAAATTTCAAACAGGTCATCTTTCCGGTATTCTTCCAGAATATCCCTGAGCGTTGCGCCCATTATGTTTGAGTCCAATGCTTCTTTCAGCTCCATGTATTTAGCTGTATAATCCTTCAACATATCTTCCATTTCAGAAAGTCTTTCACTCATCAAAGTTCCATTTTTTCTGTCAACTTCACTTTCCTTGGCTCCCTGAATTGTCTTAAAGCCGCCGCCTTTCTCCATGATCTCCTCATAAATCTCATTCTGCAGCATAGGCTTGCTTTTTTTCTTTTCTAAAGCCATACGTTTCAAAGATTCGTTTACTTCATTCAAATCATAATCCCGCGTAAAATGTCCTTCTGTCCATGCCTTCATATTTTCATGTTCTGGATGGGAAGGATCCTTTAAGATCTCCTGTAGATCATAATATCTATAGATACCTCCACAGTCCTCAAATGGTGTCTCTCCTTTATACTTCAAAACAACCGGATAGGAAGATCCGTAATCCTCTATGACCTTTTCAATAGTCACTCTATGTTCCCAATAATCCCCAAAATCATATATATAGGAAAACCAATCCTCCTGCTCCATAAAAGGATCTATAATTGTTTCAGATGCCTCCAGTTGTTCTTCCTCTCCCAAACCTATAAAATCCTCATATTTCTCTTTTATATTTAACCGGAGATGATAAAATTCAAATTTGAACAAATGATATCCACACCATCCCATAACACCGTTGAGCACAATACTTAACTGAGAAAAACTCAACCCTGCCGGAACAATAAACCGTCTCCAGATTGGCGGGTGTGAATTCTTGATCGCTATTTTCATCTGATATGCTTTCATGAGGAAACTCCTTTTTAACTATAAGTATTTTACGACTCAACACATATGCCAGCCGATACATTGATACACCTATGTATTCTCATATCGGTATGATCATATATGTCAAATTCATGGTTTACAGTTCCCGCAGGCCTCGTATCCATTGTCCGTCAATTCATCCTTACTACCTTTATAATAAGCTTTATTTTCCTCCTTCATTCCCTTCAGGGAAGAACAGGAGGGCAGATGGATCTTCTTTGTATGTGTGTTCAACACATAGTCGCAGTTCTCCGCGTCGCTGTTATTCTCTTCTACATATGGTTCCTCTTTATCACCGGATGCCGTCCTTGTACCCGGTGTATAATCATTGCACGGCTCCTGTTCCCAGGATATTGTTTTTCCATCACTGTGCAGAATGACTGTTCCCTGTTTGTCTGTGCGGAACACAGGAATCCCGGCCTCCTCCAACAGCCCCATGGTATCCTGCCTTGGATGTCCGTAGCTATTGCCGTCTCCGCAGCTTATCACTGCATAGGAAGGTGACACACGCTCCAAAAAGCCGCTGCTCAGATAAGAGCCATGGTGGTTCAGAAGAAATACATCTGCCGCAATATCCACACCGGATTCCATGGCCTCTTTTTCACCTGTTTTCCCCATATCACCTCCAAAAAAGAAGCGATTTTCCCCATTTTCCACGATCACTCCCACCGAATCCTCATTTTCATCCTGGTGTCCATAAGAAACAGGAGAAATGACTCGCACAGAAGCACTTCCAAGAGAAAAGACATCGCCCTGGGATGGATGGGTCTCCTCATACCCTTGTTTGTCCATGGCCTGCTGATAGGATTTATAAATGGAAGAATCCGTCTCATAATCCGCTGTGATGACTTTTCCCGCAGGGAACTGATAAAGTGCACCAATGGTCCCTGCCAAATGGTCCTCATCAAAGTGAGAGATCAATATATAGTCCAATGCCTCAACATTCTGCCGTTTCAGATAACTGACTACAAAGGAAGAAGCTTTTCTATTTCCGCCGTCTATGAGCATATAATGTCCCTGGGACTCCAAAAGAACAGCATTTCCCTGACCCACATCCAGATAATGAACATTCAGCCGACCATCTGTTTTTTCACCATTTTTGACTGCCTGCACACCATCTGCTGTCTGTCCATCTTCGGCCGACTGCTGACCTGTTCCCTGCTCGTTTCCGGCCGCAGTCTCGCTTCCCGCTGCCGGTCCATTTCCCGCCGACTGCTGACCTGTCCCCTGCTCGTTTCCGGCCGCAGCCTCACTTCCCGCTTCCGGTCCATTTCCCGCAGTCTGTCCCACAGAACTGCATCCCGTCATAAGAAGCGCCAGGACTATCAGCCCCGCTATAAGATTTTTCCATTTCTTCATTTCAATAAATTCCTTTCCTGTCTTACCTATGATGCCGGATCATCCGTCTGTATTTTCATTAAATCATCTGCTTTTACTGCACTTTTTCATACATTTTTTGATACGCTTTTTGATACGCCTTCTGCACTCTCTCACTAAAGCAGATCATAAGAATCTCTTCTATATCGGGATATTTCTCCAAGCCCTCCCGGATGGCATTTGCAGCTATCTCAGATGCCTGTTCCAAAGGATATCCGTAAATACCTGTGCTGATAGAAGGAAATGCCAGGGTTCTGCATCCATATTCATGTGCCAGACGGATACAGTTTTCATAACAATTCTTCAGCAGTTCCGGCTCCCCGAAGGCACCCCCGCTCCAGATTGGCCCCGGTGTATGTATCACATATTTTGCGGGCAATTGATACCCTCTTGTTATTTTTGCCTGACCCGTCTCACACCCTCCCAGTCCCCTGCACTCTTCCAGAAGCCCGGGGCCTGCTGCCCTGTGAATCGCCCCGTCAACACCGCCTCCTCCCAAAAGAGAACAATTTGCGGCATTTGCAATGGCATCCACATGATACGTTGTGATGTCACCCATCTCAATCTTAAATCTTCCCATAACTGACCGATCCTTTCCTATCCTGCCAACTGCCGTTTTTTCATCATCTGCCGCAGTTTACACCAGCAGATGAGATGGGCTGCTGCGGTTATGGCCCAGGTTATAGGATACGACAGATATAAAACAAACAGACTGTGCTGCCACATAAATATGGTAAATATCCAGATGATCCTAAGTCCGCAGGCTCCTGTCAGAGACACCAGCATAGGAAGAACTGAATATCCCATGCCGCGCAGACTTCCCACCAGAACCTCCATGATACCGCAGAGAAAATAAGGCAGACATATGATTTTAAGCCTCTGTATTCCGTAGGCGATCACCTCTGCATCTGAGGAATAAATACCCAGAAGATGCGGCGAAAAGAATACCATGAGACATCCGAAAGTCCCGCCGATCACTGTCACCAGTACTAAACATCTCCATAGGATCTGGCTGATCCGCTTCTGATTCCCGGCACCCGCATTTTGACTGGTAAAACTTAATGTCGCCTGATAGACAGCATTCATAGATGTATATACAAACCCCTCCAGATTGGATGCCGCCGTATTTCCAGCCATTGCAATGGCTCCAAAAGAATTTACCGATGACTGGATCAGCACATTTGATATGGAAAATATGGCGCTCTGCATCCCCGCCGGAAGACCGATACGCACAATGTGCTTCAGCTTGTCTTTGTGAATTTTCAGCTTTCTCAGCTCAAGTCTGCACATTCCTTCCGTACGCATCAGACAGCGCAGGATCAGCAGTGCTGACACCGCCTGTGAGATAATGGTAGCCAGCGCCACACCTGCCACACCCAGACCGCATACAATAACGAAGAACAGATTCAACACTACATTGATAATTCCTGCAAGCAGTAAATAATAAAGAGGCCTCTGGGTATCCCCCGTGGCTCTCAGCACTGCCGCGCCGAAATTATAAAGCATCATAGCCGGCATGCCTACAAAGAAAATCCTCATATAGAGAACTGCCTGTCCCAGAACCTCCGGAGGCGTTGCCATCCATTCCAGCATAGGTTTGGCAAATGCCACTCCCAGAAATATGAGGATACAGCCGCAGACGATACTGAACAGAATAGACGTGTGCACGGTTTCACTGACATTTTTGGCATCCTTTGCCCCGCAGAACCTGCCAACCAGGACATTTGTTCCAATAGAACATCCGATAAATACATTGATAAAAAGCTGGATGAGAGAGCTTGTAGACCCCACTGCAGCCAGCGCATGATTTCCCGAAAACCTTCCCACCACCACAATATCCGCGGCATTAAATAAAAGCTGCAGAATACCGGATAAGATCAGGGGCACAGAAAACAACAGCAGCTTTCCCCAAAGCGGCCCGTTACACATATCTATCTCATATGACTTTTTCATCTTTCTCTTCCTTCTAAAACAGATAAAGCCCACACACAGACAGGACTTCCAAGGTGCATTCTGTCTTTTATTTCTGCTGTCCCGGCACCCGTGTATTTCACTGATATAAGTTCATTTGAATCCTGGTTTGCGATCACAAGATATGTACTTTTGGACTCTCTGTCTTCTGCCGCGGCAAAACAGCGAGGTGTCTTCCCTCCGGAAGAAATACTGTCCGCAAACACCAATCTTCCCTCTCTGTCCAGATCATATACGCTGATATTGTCAGCTCCCCTATTGGATACATAAAGCTTATTCCCTGAATGATCTATGCGGATTTCCGCCGCTGTATTAGAAATTTCCCCATCTTCCTCTGTAAGTGTGGAAATATCCTGAACTGCCTGCGGTACGCCGTTTTGACAGTCATATACCAATACCCTGTTCCCCATCTCCTGCACTACATAAAACATGGGCAGGACAGGGTGATAAACCAGCATTCTCGGTCCATAACCCGGCTCTGTCATCCAGGATTCTTCTTCTGTGAAGGTCCATCTTCCGTCCTTCTCTCTGACTGCACAGCGGCTGATCTTATCCAGTCCCAGATCACACACAAGCACGCCTTCCGCAAACCGGCAGGGATGGACAGAGTGCACATGCGGGCCTTCCTGCCGCGTTTCATCAATAGAACGTCCGTGATGCCGTATTACCATAGCCGGCTCCAGAAAACAGCCGTCCTTACCAATTCTATATGCGCAGACAGAACCGCTTCCATAATTGCTGATATACAATATCTCCTCCACTTCATCCAGATACAGATGGCAGGGGTCCGTTCCCATAGAAGGCTTCCTGTCAAGCAGCATCACCGATCCGTCTTCCCCTGTCTCATAGACGCTCACAGCCCCGCTTTCAAGCCCTTCATATTCCTCCAGCTCACTGACAGCGTAGATTCTCTTTCCGGCTTTATCTGCACAGACGTAAGAGGGGTTTTTAATCCCCTCTATGGTCTGTTTCAACCTCATTTTACCGGATACCATATCTATTTCAGCCAGATATATTCCCTCTCCATTCCCTATAAAATGGCTTCCGTCACCAAATAAAACCGATTCCGTATAGGTACCGATCAAAAATTCCTGTTTCTTCTCTGACATCCTGTCTCTTCTCCCTTTCTGCACACTTTACTCAATATCCTGAGGATAGCGAATCCCGCACATCCTTCTGATATCATCCAGTTCTCTCATGATCTGAAGGCTTTCCTCCCAGGGCATGACCGGACTCTCTGTCTGCCCTTCCTTCAGCATTTTCTGTACCTCCAGCGCCTCATAGTGGTAACCGTTGCCTGCCACTTCAACGACTCTTTTTTCTTTCAGCATATCCGTGCGGAAATCTTCATTGGGTTCAAACAGATATACCGTATTGGGACGCCAGAAATACGGGATCTCCAGTTCCGCCTTATCTGTGATGATCACTGCCCTGTTGTCCACTTTTCTGTTGATGGAGAAGACCATATCTGCCAGACATCCGCAGGGATACGTCATCTGGATGCATGTGTTTAGATCTACTGTCTCCTCATTCTTTTCAGACCACGCATGTATCACCTCCGGCGTCTCTCCCAGAAGGTACTGCGCGACGCTCACACCGTAGACACCCACGTCAAGAAGTGCCCCGCCTCCAAGTTCTGCCTCAAACAGACGTCTTGTCTCCGGCTTTGCAGGCCCGCCGAATGTAAAATGCATATTGTGTACTTTTCCGTATACGCCCTCCTGGATTTCCTTTCTCAGCTCCCTCATCACCGGGATAAACCTCGTCCACATAGCCTCCATGAAAAAAGTATGATTTTCCCTGGCCAAACAGAGGAGTTCCTCCAGTTCCCGGGCGTTCATAGTCACCGGCTTTTCACACAGCACAGGCTTCTTTGCCTCCAGGCAGGCCTTCACACAGGCCAGATGCTGGGGATGGATAGTCCCCACATACACAGCATCAACATTCTCATCACTCACCAATTCTTCATAAGAACGGCAGTATTTCTTTGCCTGTATCCCATAGTCATTTCTCCCTGACTTAGATGCCAGCACTTCCACCTGCATATCCGCCACTTCTTCCAATCCCCTGGCAAACTGCGATGATATAAAACCTCCGCCCATAATTCCCCATCGAAACATATAGTTTCCTCCTCGTCCATTCAGTATTGCTGTCCACACTGCCGCTTCAGTCCTTTACAAGGCAGGCATCTGTAAACAACAACTATTTAACTGCTGTCTATTTTTTTTATTATACCACAAACGGACAGACGGGAATATACTTTCCCGCCTGTCCGTTAAAATTAACTGTGAAGGTACTGAACAGTCACCCTCCACCAGACATATCAGCCCGCACCGTATGCGCGTTCTCTGTCCTTTTCCTTATAATGATGTGCTTCTTCAAGCATCATATCTTTTACCTTCATCAGACGGATCTGTGTACTTCTCTCACTCTCGTCCAACTTCATGGTAATATACTTAATATTCTGTTGCGTCTCCGGAATAATTACATGTTCCAGAGCGTTTACTCTGCGTCGGGTCTTCTCAATCTCGGAAGCCATAAGCTGACAGGATTTTTCAATCTCAGCAAGCTTGAGCATATCCGGCAGGATATCTGCCAGAGATTTCACCGCGCCGTCCAGGTCGCCTGACGTGAAGGCAAAACCGTAGGAATAGATGTCATTTGCATCCGCGGTTCTGGTCTGGGACTGGAAAACGGGAATATCAACACTCATGACATTCCTCTTGCCAGTATCCAGATACACCTCCTGTTTCGGCGCCATCAGCGCTGTATTCAACGTCTGTTCGGACATGCCGGCCTTTGCGATCACGAAGTTCTTGTTAGCCTCTTTAATACCCTCTTCCACTTTCAGGCGCAGAGCCATGTTCTCTCTTGCCAGATCCAGGAACTGACGCATAAGCTCATCACGTTTATCCTTCAGGAGTTTATGCCCCTTGACGGCAGTCACCAGCTTCTTTTTCTGCTTGGTAAGCTCCATTCTGGTAGGATTTACCTGGGTAGATGCCAAGACAATCACCTCTTTCTATGCTTTTTTAAGGCACGGCAGGTTTTTCCGGCCTGCCGCACCGCCGGCATTATTGTTTACCGTAATATTCATCAAGGAATTTATCATCAATACGTTTCAGCTCGCTCCTCAGCAGTATGGAGAGCAGCTTCCAGCCGATACGCAGTGTCTCCTCAATATCGCGGTTAGCCATATAACCCTGTGAGACATATTCTGCCTCAAAGGCATCCGCGAATTTTGCATAGATAAGGTCAATATCAGAAAGTGCCGCCTCACCAAGGATTGTCATCAGCTCTTTTGCCTCTTTACCACGGGCATAAGCAGCGAATAACTGGTTCATGGTGTTTGCGTGGTCAGCACGTGTCTTGCCTTCACCGATACCTTTATCTTTCAGTCGTGACAGAGACGGCAGAACATCGATCGGCGGTGTAACGCCCTTTCTGTAAAGCTCACGGCTTAAGATGATCTGACCCTCAGTGATATATCCGGTAAGGTCAGGGATCGGATGGGTTTTATCATCCTCAGGCATGGTAAGGATTGGGATCATGGTAATGGAACCATCGCTTCCCTTCTTACGTCCTGCTCTTTCATACATGGTTGCAAGGTCTGTGTACATATATCCCGGATATCCACGACGTCCCGGAACCTCTTTACGGGCTGCGGAGACCTCACGCAGGGCATCTGCGTAGTTGGTGATGTCGGTCAGGATTACAAGTACATGCATATCTTTTTCAAATGCAAGATATTCTGCTGCGGTAAGAGCCATCTTAGGTGTTGCGATACGCTCTACAGCCGGGTCATTTGCCAAGTTGATGAACAGAACTGTTCTGTCAATAGCGCCTGTCTCCTTAAAACTCTCAATAAAGAAGTTAGACTCCTCAAAGGTAATACCCAATGCAGCAAATACAACGGCGAAGTTCTCACCGGTACCGCGAACCTTGGCCTGTCTTGCGATCTGAGCGGCTAACTGTGCATGAGGAAGACCTGATGCAGAGAAAATAGGCAGCTTCTGACCACGTACCAGTGTGTTCAGACCGTCGATCGCAGATACACCGGTCTGGATAAACTCTTCCGGGTACATCCTGGCAGCCGGGTTCATTGGCAGACCATTGATATCACGTCTCTCATCCGGAAGAATCTCCGGACCGTCATCGATGGGGCGTCCCATACCGTCGAATACACGGCCCAGCATGTCTTCAGACACACCCAGTTCCATGCTTCGTCCGAGGAAACGTACTTTACTGTCAGACAGGTTGATACCTGTTGAACTTTCAAAAAGCTGTACCAGGGCATCACTGCCGTTAATTTCAAGTACACGGCAGCGGCGTGTCTCACCGCTTGCCAGCTCGATCTCACCTAATTCATCAAAATGTACATTTTCAACACCGCGCACCAACATCAGAGGGCCGGCAACTTCCTGTATGGTTCTATACTCTTTCGGCATTAGAAGTCCTCCTTCCCAAATACATTGGCAATGTCAGCAGCAAGTTCGTCCATTGTCACTTTATATTCTTTGTCCAGCTTGTCTTCCGTCACATATTTGAAACGTCCGATCTTCTCGCGGACATCCATCTTGATCAGCCCCTGAATGTTGGCGCCTTTATCCAGCGCTTCCTTTGACTGCTCATAGAATGCGATAACCAGTTTCATGAGGAGATACTGTTTCTGCAGAGAACTGTAGGTATCTACCTCATGGAAAGAGTTCTGATGCAGGAAGTCCTCACGGATGGAGCGGGCAGCTTCCATTTTCAGACGGTCACCTGCGGAAAGTGCATCCATACCAACCATCTTAACGATTTCTTCCAGCTCTGCCTCATCCTGAAGAAGGCTCATCATCTTCTGACGGTCTTCCATCCAGTCAGGAGCAACCTTCTCATTGAACCAGTCGGCCATGTTGTCCAGATACAGAGAGTAGCTGGTCAGCCAGTTGATCGCCGGGAAATGACGTTTGTAAGCCAGAGCGGAATCCAGTCCCCAGAATACCTTTACGATACGCAGGGTTGCCTGGGATACAGGCTCTGAAATATCACCACCCGGAGGAGATACAGCGCCGATAACGGAAAGGGCACCTTCTCTGTTGTCACTGCCCAGAGATACCACATGTCCGGCTCTCTCATAGAACTGTGCCAGACGGGAACCCAGGTATGCAGGATATCCCTCCTCACCCGGCATCTCTTCCAGACGTCCTGACATCTCTCTAAGAGCCTCTGCCCAACGTGATGTGGAGTCTGCCATCAGGGCTACGGAGTAACCCATATCACGGAAATATTCCGCGATGGTAATACCTGTATAAATAGAAGCCTCACGTGCCGCAACAGGCATATCTGAGGTATTGGCAATCAAAACGGTACGTTCCATCAGAGACTGTCCTGTCTTCGGGTCCTTCAGTTCAGGGAACTCGTTCAGAACGTCTGTCATCTCATTTCCACGCTCACCACATCCGATATAAACCACGATATCGGCCTCAGCCCACTTTGCAAGCTGATGCTGGATAACTGTTTTACCGCTTCCGAATGGTCCCGGAACGGCTGCTACACCGCCTTTTGCGATGGGGAAGAACGTATCAACAACACGCTGACCGGTTACCAGAGGCATCTCCGGCGGCAGCTTTTTCTGATAAGGACGGCCTTTACGAACCGGCCATGTCTGCATCATGCCGACTTCCTTGTCACCGTCTTCGGTCTCAATGACAGCAACCATATCTTCTACCGTAAATTCACCGGCTTTGATCTCTTTTACTTTACCGTTGATCCCGTAAGGAACCATGATCTTGTGGTTTACAACGATAGTTTCCTGTACAGTACCGATAATATCGCCGTTCTGTACTACATCACCCACTTTAACAGTAGGCACAAAGTTCCACTTTTTATCTCTCTTCAGAGAAGGAACTTCAACACCTCTCTTTAAGTTCGTGCCGGAAACCTTCATAATCTCATCCAGCGGACGCTGGATACCATCGTAAATACTTGTGATAAGGCCTGGTCCAAGTTCTACGGAAAGAGGTGCATTCATAGACTCTACCGGTTCGCCCGGTCCCAGTCCTGATGTCTCCTCGTATACCTGAACGCTGGCTTCGTCACCGTGCATCTCGATGATCTCACCAATCAGACGCTGGTTACTAACACGGACAACGTCGAACATATTTGAGTCCCTCATGCCCTCCGCGATAACCAGCGGCCCTGCAACTTTTTTAATCGTACCTTTGCTCATCGGAACGAATCACCTGCTTTCTAAAATAGTTCGTATCTGGTAACTGCTCACTACTTTCACAGTTACTGGCAAAATCCATATAAGACCACCATAGGCCATGGAATTTTCGCTTATTAATTATTGCTGAAGAGAATATCCGAGCCAACCGCTTTTTCCACGGATGTTTTCACTCCCTGCACGCCTTCACCTGTATTTCCGGACACGCCGGGAATCTGGATCACAGCAGGAAGCAGCTCTTCCTGAAATTTATCTATGGTCTTTTTACATTCCGCAGCCAGCGCCTCTGTGATATAGATGATCCCATATTTGCTCGCTGCCAGATGCTCCAGTTTTTCTTCAGCTTCTTTTCGGGATGTTACCGGGAACGTATCAAGACCCAGTGTAGCAAACCCGTAAATACTGTCGTAATCGCCCACAACTGCAATCTTATACATACATTTCCCTTACCCTTTCCCGGATAGAATCATCCGAAAGTCCGCTGCGTTTACCGGACAAAATGATTCGTACCGTTTTGATCTCGTTCTCTCTGGCAAGCACATAGGCAACCAGAGGTCCCACTGAAAATGACTGATATTTCTGAGGCTGCATGGTCTGCATCATGCGGTTGTCGCACCAGCGTTCAAAAGCGGACATGGACTCTGCAATGGCCTTTCCGCCCTCTGCATAAGCAGTGCCCGACAAATACTCTACAATAGCATCAATGCCGTTCACCGCTGCCTTGGAAAGCTGTGCCACGCTCAGTGATTCGCATTCCACCATCGCGCGCTTCATAAAATCCATATTTTTTGCGGTTTTCTGTGAACGCACAGCGATTTTAATATCAGCTATGGCAACCGTGGACTCTGCATAATCTTTGATAATGCTGTCCTTTGCCTCTTTGCCCGCTGCATAGATCGCTTCAAGGGCTGCCTTGTCCACAATGACATCACAGAGCTGTCCGTCTCTTGTGTGGAGCAGCGTCTCATAAGCTTCTTTTGCAGCACCTGCCATATACTTGGGAAGTCTGGAAAAATCCTTGCTTCTCACAATCTCCAGCATTTCATCCGGTGAGACCGCCGTGTCATCATAATAGATGTTCATGGTTTTGCCGTTCTCCTCGGTACATACATCTTTGATCGCTGCCTTCAGATTGTGGAACATATTCGGGTAGGAAAGCACATCAAAGACAGACATATCAACGCCCAGATCTTTAATGTTCTCCCAGATTTTTTCCTGCTCCCTGGTCAATATTGCCTCTGCATTCACCGGCGTATCCGCGCCGCCCCATCCCTTTTCCTGTAAAAGCTGCAAGCACTGCTCCTCTGTCTGGCAGGCCATGAGCTGGTCAAGAGTGGCAGAAGTGAATAACGCCGTTTCAAGCGCACGGATTCGCGCAACCGCATAGGTATATTTTGTATCAATCAAGATAATTCCTCCTTCTTGCGGTTATCGCTTACGAAAATAATAATGCATGAACTTTATCGGAAAGTTCACCTCTCTTGGAATCAAACATGGCCTTAAATGTACAGTTTTCCTCGATTCCACCATATATAAGAACAAAGCCGCCGCGGATGTTCCTGTGCTCTTTGGAAAGAACCAGTTTTCCGCCCTTTTTCTCAGCTATGTCCGAAATTTCTTTTTCAAAACCCTGCGGCATTCTCTTCAAATCTTCAGGTGAGAAACAAATTTCCCCTTCCTGAGCCAGAACGAATTTGTCCAGCATTTTGCGAAGCATGTTAAAATAAGTCTCGTCATCTGCCGAAAGCAGCGTGCTGTATGATTTTTCCAGCACCTCGGAAATCACTTCCTGTTTTGCCTCCAGAAGCGCTTTTCTCTTCTGCAGGTCGCAGGAAGAAAGTGCACGTTCCTTAATATTCTCAACATCAGCTTCCGCTTTTTTGGAGATACGTCCGCATTCTGCTTCCGCTTTTTCTCTCATCTCCTTTTTTACTGCGTCTGCGCTCTTCTGCGCACGGTCGATGATATCACTAGCGGAGCTTTTTGCTTCATCCAGAATCTGGCTTTTCATTTTTTCTAATCCAGTCATTCTTAAGCTCTCCTTTACTATTTCTATTCTGTCCTGTAATTAATGTCCCCATGCGGGAACTGCTCTCCGTATCTGAAATTAGAAGGAAAGGTTTGTTACGGAAAGAATGGAAATCAGCAGAGCAAGAATTGCGTATGTCTCAACCATTGCTGGGAAAAGCATAGCTTTACCGAACTGTTCCGGTTTCTTGGCAACAATGCCGATAGCTGCTGCAGATGTCATTCCCTGATATTTACCGGAGATCAAACCAACGATACCGATTGGCAGACAAGCTGCTAATACCAGTAAGCCCTGCTGTGGTGTCAGGTCTAACATACCGCCGCCTAACAGACCGATTTTGGAAAGTGTAATGAAACCAACCAGCAGACCGTAAATACCCTGTGTACCAGGCAGAAGCTGCATGATCAGAACTTTTGCGAATTTGCTTGGATCCTCTGTTACAACACCTGCTGCTGCCTGACCTGCAATACCTACACCGATAGATGAACCTGCACCTGCTAATAATACTGCTAATGCTGCACCAAGTAATGCGTAAACAATTCCTAACTGACTCATAAATAAGTTTCCTCCTTAACATCTACATATTTCGTAGTTAATTTAAACGGGTTGAAAGGTCTTCCTCCACCCTCATAAAACTTGCCGAAGAATTCGACAAACTGTAAACGGTTTGTATGCACATATGCGCCCAAAAGATTGATTGCCAGATTCAGTGAATGTCCGACAATAAAAATCACAATAAAACCGATAGCGGCAATAAAACCATCGCCCAGCATACTTGCCATCTGGTTTACTACAGACGCGATAACACCTGTGGCAAGACCAAGAGCAAGAAGACGCGAGTAGGACAGTACATCACTGAGCCATCCTGTCACATTATAGATATCGTATGCACCCAGTGCCAGACGGAGCGCGATATTTTTATTGGCACGGCCTGACATGAGAAGCAGCCCAACAGCTCCTGCTATAGCCATGACCTTTCCTATCTGTGAAACTGCCGGTGGGAAAGTCCCTTCCGGAAGCTGGGAAATAGAAGCAAAGATACTGCTTGGAAGCAGCATCATAACCAGGCCGATCAAAAATACATACCAGATAATAACATCACAGAAGAAATCCATGTACTGCTTATCTTTCAGAAGCATGTACCCTTTCAGACCAAGACCCATAAACAGATGGATCACACCAAACAGCATAGCGTACATGAGAAGACGCATGGGATCATTCAGTGGAACAAACCAGGCTGCCTTCACGAGTCCGCCGTCCGGTATATTCACATGGAAGAATGTCCTTGCCACAACATCTATGGCATCTCCGAAATATCCTCCGAAGAGAACACCCCACACTAAAGTGGAAAGACCGCAGTACATAAACATTTTTAATGATTTATGCATGCCATGGCTCATACGCGGATACTTTCTCAGTACAATAAAACATGCCAAAAAAATAATCAGTCCATATGCCGCATCAGACAGCATTAAACCGAAGAAAAACACATAGAAAAACGACATGATCGTCGTAGGGTCAACCTCACCTTTTTTCGGAAGACCGTAGGATTCCAAAACTCCCTCCACAGACTGAGAAAAGGGATTATTGCTCAGAAGCACCGGTGCCTCCTCTTCCTCCCGTATCTCTTCCACATCAAAGGCCAGATCATAGCCCTCTTCCATTGCCTTCTGCACTGCGGGAACCGCTTTTTCCGGTATATATCCGCTGACAAAAAAGGTCCTGGAGGACTGTGGAATATGTCCCAGGAGTTCGTATTTCTCTGCTCTGGTTCGGAAATAGTCAGATATCAAACGCAGGTCTGCGCGCTTGTCTCCATATTCAGTAATATGCTTCTGACAATCCTCAATTTCTTTTTGGAGTGCACTGATTTCTTTCTCCAAATTTTCTTTTTCGACCGCCGGAACTTCTCCCACGATCTGAGATGGCCTAGCAAAACCGCCCTGCCGCAGCGCATCCTCCACCTGCTGTGCATTCTTCTTCAGACACAACACAACAATATAAGTGGAATCTCTGTCCGCAGAAAGGACTGTCACATCCACGCCTTCAGCCTCGGGAGCGTACTCCGCAATAAGGCTGTAAATCGCTTCCAGCGTCATTTCACCTGAAACAGCACCGATAAGTGCACTGGTTGAACCTGTACCCTCAAAATTCATAGGTACATCCAGGCTCATCCACGGAGCCAGCGATTCAATCTGGTTCTCCATTTTCTGAATATTTGCACGGCACTCCGCGATTTCTTTCTGCCAGCCGGTTATACGGGAAGCAATGTCCATCATTTCTTCCTTCTGAACCGCCACCTGGTTGTAAGTTTCTTTTTCAATCAGTTTTTTTCCTTCCAGACTGGACAGCAGGGATTTCTTTTCCGGTGCGTATTCCTGCAGGATATCCAGTGCTAGATCTGCCAGATTTGCTTTCTTTTCAAAAGTAGTCCTGGCTCCCTGGGTATCCATCTTTTCAAAGCCTGACTCATCGTCCAGCACCTGGGTCATTTCCATAACACCCATGGTCTGCAGCTTTTCCAGGATGGCCTTCCGGTCCCTTTTCAGCGCGCAGATACTGACTCGCTGCATCTGCATTACTGCCATACTCTCATCCCTCCTTTAACTCGTTTTCTTTTTCTTCCTCTCAGATTAATTCGGAAATAATCAAATCAACCGCTTCTTTTTCCCGGCTTTTTGCCGCGCTCTTCAGCTCTTTGATTTCTTCTCCAGCCGCCAAAAGGGCTTCGTCCGTCTGCTGCTTCCCGAATGTCTCAGCAGAATCTCTGAGTTTTTTCGCCTTCTGCTGCGCTTCGGAAACCAAATCGGAATACAACTTTTCGGAAGCCAGTTTTGCTTCCTCAGAAATCTTTTCACTCTGGCGCTTTGCATCAGCAACGATGTTTGCTGCCTCCTGCTCCGCATCCCGGATTTCTTTGATTGTTCCTTCTATCACAGTATCACCACCTTCACATAGTTTAAATATTACTATGAATTATGCAATTTGTCAATTCTTTCACAATTTTTTTAACCGAAATACACGAAAAAAAAAATGTTTTTTTTTGGTAATCCTGATAAAAAAAGAGAGATTGTATATAATTTATACAATCTCCCCGAATGTCTTTGTTTAATTTGACTTTATCTTACTCGTATAAGTAGTTCTTCAGCTTCTCATCGTCCAAACTTGCTGCATCGATCCACTGATACCCCGGATTGATGAAGGAATCATTTTCCAGCCCCAGCCAAGCCCTGGCTGCCGCTACTACAGTGGCATATCCCATGCCATACGGATTCTGGGCAATGACTCCCGTTTCCCTTCCGTCTTTGATGGCTTCCTTCTGCTTTTTGCCCGCGTCAAACCCTACAACAGCGGTGTCTTCTCTTCCGGCTTCCTTCAGTGCGTCTAAAACATCATCCGCAGTGATCTGGTTCGTACAGAAGTATCCTTTTAAATTAGGATTTTCTTCCAGCACCTTGGCTGCCATCTCTTTCACAGAGGTCTCTTCGTTTTCATAGGAAATATTTACAATTTTAATCCCGGGATGATTTGCCGCGATCTCATCGGCAAATCCCTTTTCCCTGTCCTGGCTGCTCTCAGAGCTTTCAATATGTGCCATTACAGCGATCTCACCACTGTCTCCTATGGCTTCACTGAGCTTCTTCGCAGCTTCTGCACCTGCCGCCTGATTGTCTGTGGAGCACACAGTGTTCACTGTGCCTGTCACAACTCCGGAATCCAACACAACTACGGGGATACCATTCTCCTCAGCCGTCTCAAGCTGTGCCTGGCAGGATTCCATATCTATGGCAGCAAGACAGAGGACTCCCGGATTCTCAGCCAGAACCGCGTCGATGATATTGATCTGGCTCTCTACATCGGTCTCATCGGACGGTCCCTCAAAGGATAGTTTTATCTTATCATCACCTTTATATTCCAGTTTTTTATTTAAATCTTTGACAGCCGCTTCCATACCTTTTTTCACGGTAGCCCAGTATGCTGTCTTTGTGCTCTTCACAACAACTGCAATATGGCCGCCCGCCTCCAGGTCCAGCCCCTCCAGGGATGTATAATCAATGGTGCCTGCGCTGTTTTTCAGGGTTGTCATCGTGAGGTCTTCAGACATATCCGCCTCGTTCTCTTCCTCTGTGTCCTTTGCGTCCTGACTGTCCTCATTCTGACCGGAATTATCAGCATTGTCTTTTTCTTCTTCCTTTTGATCTTCTTTTGTATCTTCTTTATCTTCCTCCTGCTGAGGGTTCCTATTACTCTCCACATTCGGCTTATCTTCTGCCTTTGCCTCTGTGTTTACAGGTACTTCTTTTTTATCCTTATTATCACCGCACCCTGCCAGGGAACCCGCTGCCAGCGCAATACATAATAAGGCAACAATTATACGTCTCATGCCCTCTCCTCCAAGGTTCACACCATGCCCGCGCACGGCTTTACCAGATTTTTACATGCACTTCTCTTCCTTTTAACTACGTTTCCATTATACACGAAACTATTCATTAGTCCATATGCTTTTTGTAATAATTTCGTAAAAATTTCAGGAACTTTTCTATTCACTTTTTCCATAGTCCAGAAGATCCCATTCACGTAAAATCCCGTATATTACCAAAGCTGAGAGAGGTCCCAGCAGAAAACCTGCGCCTCCGTACAAAAAAAGTCCGAGATAAACCGATAAAAGAACAAGAAGAGGAGACACTCCCACCTTCTTTCCGATGAGGCGGGGTTCCAAAAACTGTCTGACGCAGCTGGTGACAAGATAAAGAGCAATACAGCCAACAGCCCCCGCAGCGTTCCCTCTAAGGGCAAGGACCAGCGCAGCGGGTATAAGAAATGTACCCGTCCCCAGAACAGGCAGTGCATCCAGAAGTCCCAGGGCCAGCCCGGCAACTAAAAAATGCGGTGTTCCCAATAAAAACAGTCCGGCAATACAGAGCAGAATGATAATTCCCATGATTTTTATCTGTGCTTTAAAATACTCTGCGATTCCACTTTGCAGACTTTTGAGAAGTGTTCTTGTTTTTTTGAAAACTGACAGGGCAGAAAAGCGCTTTTTCCACTCCCCATGTTCCTGCAGGATCAAAACTGCGGATACCACACACAGGATCAGCCCTCCCACGATAACCACACATTTTTTCATAGAACCAACTGCCGCTTCCATAGATTGACTGCCATCTAAAAAAGAACTGCTGATATGGTCAAGCTGCATATAAATATACTGGCTGCTCTCTCTGGCCGGAATTCCCACTGTGTGCTCCACCTGTATGCAGCACTGGCCTATGATCTGACAAAATTCTCTTTTTATCACCGGATAAAGGGATATTAGCCTGCCGATCTGGGCGGAAAGAGCCTGGAGAAGCCACATGACTCCAAGGATACTTCCCACAGAAAGGAGGAGGATCAGTACTGCACCCACACCGCCCTCTGTAAAACGGAGTTTTCTGCAGATTTTCCGGCTGGCGATCCACCTGGCTGCGGGGAGTACAGCAAGTGCCAGAATCCACCCCAATAGAAAAGGGAGCATCACAGGTACCGCATATTTCATGATCAGAAATACACCTGCAACCACTCCCACTGTTATGCCCGCTTTCTTCCATCTCATCTTCCGCTCACCATACCTTATCCTGTATCTGTTCAGCATCCTTACAGTTATAAGCAGAATCTATGCTGGATCACTCCCAATCATGAAATCTCCGCCAGTTGTAATGAATCATTCTTACGGTCAACGCATCGAATGCCGGACCTGCTGAAAAGTTACTTTATCTTTTTATACTCCTCTATCAGTATGTGTGAACTTTTCTTACCTATACTATAGGAAAATTTCCAGAGGGCTTTACCTGGAATTCCATTTTTTTCTTAGTTTTGGGATGAGTAAAAATTAATTTGTATGCGCACAAAGCTATGTACTGCCATTCCTTTTCTGACCCTGCCCGGGGATTATATTTGGTGTCGCCTAAAAGCGGATGTCCGGCATATGCCATCTGTACACGGATCTGGTGATGCCGGCCGGTCAGGAGATGTATTTCAAGAAGTGATCTGTCTTCTGCTTCTTTTAACACACGGTATTCCAGAACCGCTTTTTTGCTCTGCGGTGTTTTTTGTCTGGTGACCCTTGACGTATTTGTCTTCGCGTCTTTTATCAGTTCATTTTCCAGACGGGACTCTTTCTCCTTCAAAATACCGCTGACAGCGGCAAGGTAGTATTTTTCCATTTTACCGTTTTGTATCTGCGCATTCAGTTCTTTTGCGGATTCCCTGGTTTTTGCAAAGACAAGGATACCTTCCACCGGCTGATCCAGACGGTGTATTACAGCCAGATAAGGAGGTTCGCCCTTTGAGGTAAGGTAGGTTAGGAGGATGGATTCAAGATCCGGGGTGTTGATCTTCCTGGTCTGAACGGGAATACCCGGGGACTTGCAGCAGACTAAGAGATGAGCATCTTCATATAAGATATTGGGGGTTGTCTGAGTTGTTTTCATTATTGTTAAATTCCTTTTTGGTTTTTATTTTTGCCAATGCATGAGAAATGCAAAACACATTCTAGTGCTGCTACTATGGTTTCTGGCCGGATGGAGCACTAGGGGCATTATAACATGAATGGACAAAAATGAACAACCGTCATATCTTCACTATTCGGATATAACGGTTGCTCTAATGATCTGCGATATTCAATTTTTTTATTCCTTTCTTCTTCTAATATTAATAAAAAATCCGGAATGAATACTGTTATTTTGCTTTTTCCTTATTCTTCTATACTTCTTTTTAATCTTCTCATTCCCTATTTATAAATCTTTCACTCTGAATTTGTACTCTCTTTGAGCTTCCTTTCATTTCTTACATGAACGTTCTACCCAAATCCCTTAACGGACTCTGATAAAGCCTTCCTTGAAATGGTCTTCGCTCTTATTGGATTTTTAAATTCTGGTGTTTGATAAGATCTATTGAAAGTTCATATCAAATCTATTATGGATAATAAAAAGCTTCTAACAAATAGTTCGGGCTATTTTGTTTTCAAAACATTTCTCTATACATTTCTTCGAGATATAAAATAACTTACTTCTTTTTCAAGAACTTCTAAATACAACAGGCTTATTTCAACAAATATAACTTATTATATCTTCAACATTTTTTATATCTTTGAATGATGTATAAATACTTTGTTCTTTCAAAATATATTTCTTTACATATATTCTGAAACCTTTTTATTACTTTTGTGGTAATTGTTCAATATGAGGGCACTTTTTGATATATCACCTGGCCACTTCTTTATCCTCTTAATAGGATTCTTTTCGGTCTTTTATGTAGCTAGGTCTTTCTCTAGGGAACTATGCCTTACCACTCTCATATTGATAATTGATATTCGCTATTTCCAATGGAATATACCTCCTTATCAATATTTCAAATGACACCTTTTACATTACTTTTTATCCTTGGTACTGTTATTCTTTTGTACTTTTTGTATTTCTCATACGTTGTACTGTTTAACATTACTCTGTGTCCTATTATGTATTCTCCATACACTTTAAGGAGATATAATGTTTTATCCTTTGTACCTTGTAGCCAACTTCTTAAATAAGATTTATCTTCTCTTCTTTAAGAATTGGTTATGTAGTAATGTGTGTAGGTGTTTTCTTTTGATGGTTATATATTACCACGGGCCGTCTTATTTGTCAATATACTTTTTGAAAAAAGTATTATTTTTTTATAAGTTATAATTTGTATATAATTAAGCTGTGAATTATATATTTTTATATAAATTCACTATACAATTCGCAAAATACATAAAATACATAATAATTCCGAACTTTGAAAATTGTCAAAATAAAACACCGTACGACACATTGTTTTATCCTCCACACCTAAAAAATCAGGTTTTGTCGAATAAATACTGTGCCGTACGGCCATTATGTTAACCTCTGTAATAGTTGATCAGACAGCCTTTCAGTATGATCTCACGTTCATCGTCTGTCAAGTCACCTATTTTTACTGTAAATTCCGAACAGGAGTCTCCTGCCACATAAACCTTGATCTCCTCTGCCTTCTCCTCAACGGCTTTTCTGATTCCCGGAAGGAACAGATAATCACCTTTTTTGAAAGGCATGTCAGCGGCTTCCATAAGAAGGGGAAGCATACCCCAGTTGATCAGATTGGAGCGGTAGCGCTTAGTGGCATATTCGTTGGCAATATTCGCCCAGCCGCCCAGCACTTTCTGACAGGACGCAGCCTGTTCTCTGGCTGAACCATCCCCCGGCTTTACGGCAAAGATAGTGCTTCCGATCCCCGTGTTGGAGCTGTCCATATCAGGACACAGTTTTTTCAACTTATCCCACACCGCTTTCAACTCCGGTACAGCCTCCAGCGGACAGTTTCCTGCCTCACGGGCCTTTTCCGCTGCCTGTATCTCTTTGGCAAGGGGTACATACTCAGGATCTTTTCTGGAAAGGGCAAACTCAGCCAGTCCCAGAGGATTGGAGCGGAAGGATGAGGTTTCACCTGAAGGGATCAGCTCATCTGTTGTGGTGACCGGATCATGGATCTCAGAAACCACCTTCAGCACCAGGTTCTCTGTGAGAGCCGGCATTTCCGGCCAGTCCTTAATGTTGGGACCAAACTGTATCTCTGTCTCCGGGTCAGCAATGCCTTTGCTGTCAAATACTCTGTTCTCATAAATAGTCTTGTCAAAGAAATAGCGCGGCTTCGTATATTTTACATCAAAGTCAGTGGCGGCGGTCAGATATCCCTTGTTGGCTGCAGTTGCCGCAATGGAACGGGCGTCCATCAGCGCAACGGAAGAAATCTGTCCGTTCTGGACCTTGGAACCTTCACGGTTAGGGAAGTTTCTGGTGGAGTGGCGGATACTGAGGGCATTGTTAGCCGGAGTATCCCCGGCACCAAAGCAGGGACCGCAGAAAGCTGTCTTAACAACAGCACCTGTCTGCATAAGGTCTGCCAGTACCCCATTCTTGGCGATTTCCATATAAATCGGTGTACTGGCCGGATAAACACTTAATGTAAAGGCATCTGATCCAATACTGGTACCTCTTAAAATGTCTGCGGCATCACAGATATTCTCAAATCCTCCGCCTGCACAGCCGGCAATGATACCCTGCTCCACATAAAGCCTGCCGTTATGTACTTTATCTTTCAGTGTAAACGGGATTTTGCCGTCCAGGCTCACCTGTGCCTTTTTCTCCACATCGTCCAGAATATCCACGAGGTTTGCATTGAGCTCTTCTATTGTATAGGTATTGCTTGGATGGAAGGGCATGGCGATCATGGGCTTCACCTGACTCAGATCCACATAGACCATTCCGTCATAATAAGCCACCGGACCGGGAGCCAGCTTCTTATACTCTCCGGCTCTTCCGTGTACCTCATAGAAATCCTTAATAGTATCGTCTGTAGTCCAGATAGAGGAGAGACATGTGGTCTCTGTAGTCATGACATCGATCCCTATACGGAAATCGGCACTCAATCCGGCAACACCCGGGCCTACGAACTCCATCACTTTATTCTTAACATATCCGTTGGCAAACACCGCGCCAATGACAGCCAGCGCAACATCCTGCGGACCAACTCCGGGCATGGGCTTTCCGGTCAGATAAACACCTACAACCTGCGGTCTGTGAATATCATAAGTCTTTCCCAGAAGCTGTTTCACCAGCTCCGGGCCGCCTTCTCCCATAGCCATTGTTCCCAGGGCACCATAACGAGTATGGCTGTCAGAACCCAGGATCATCTTCCCACCTCCTGCCAGCATCTCCCTGGCAAACTGATGGATCACTGCCTGATGAGGCGGTACATACATTCCGCCGTAACGCTTTGCACATGTAAGGCCAAACATATGGTCATCCTCGTTAATGGTTCCGCCCACTGCACAGAGGGAGTTATGACAGTTTGTCAGCACATAAGGGATTGGGAACTTTTCCAATCCTGAAGCCCTTGCTGTCTGAATGATCCCCACAAATGTAATATCGTGGGAGGTCAGTTTATCAAATTTAATTTTCAAATCATCCATATTTCCGGATGTATTATGTTCTTCTAAAATAGAGTAAGCCATTGTCTGTCTGGACGCTTCTTCTCTGTCAAGAGATACTGCACCTGCCATCTGCGCGGCAGCCGCTGCAGCGTCAGGACCGTCTTCCACAAGCTCAGTTCCGTTCACCAGCCAGACACCGCCATCATAAAGTTTCACCATGATTGATCCTCCTTGTCACCGTTTTGTATCATTGTATACACTTATACAGTTCTTTTCTATTATACGTATTATCACGCTAAAATGCAAGCATTTTATCTCTCTATCGCTTTATTTTAGTAAAAGTTCAAATTTCCACTATTCCGCGAGGAGCTGCCTTGCATTTGCAAGGCAATCCCCAGGCAGCCGCGCGCTAAACTGTGGTTTTTGCAGTTTGTGTGCATGCTTTTGTTGCTATAAAGCCGAAAGGCTGAATGGTAACTTAACAAAAATAAAAGCTGCCCCATGCCTCGATTCCGTCTATCAGACGCAGCCATTGCGCCATATGGGCAGCAACAGCTGCGTCTGATACCCGTTTCCGTGGTATGCAGCAGCTCTTAAACTCCGCGCACTCTGTGCGCAGATATGACAGGATCATCAATCCTGTTTTTTCATAAATTCCATATAGCTGGAAACCATCAGCGCGATCTTGAAAGTCAGCGCGTCATCAAACACTCTGATATCAAGTCCCGTGCTCTTCTGGATCTTCTCCAGTCTATACACCAGTGTATTCCTGTGCAGGAAAAGCTGGCGTGATGTCTCTGAAATGTTCAGGTTATTATCGAAAAATTTATTGATGGTATTTAACGTCTCATCATCCAGGGATTCCGGCAGCTTTCCTCCGAATACCTCTTTCATGAACATCTCACACAGAGGCATGGGAAGCTGATAGATCAAACGGCCGATTCCCAGATTGTTGTATCCCACAATGGTCTTCTCCACGTAGAAAATTTTTCCTACATCAAGAGCCATCTTCGCTTCTTTATAAGAGCGGGATACATCCTTGATCTCATTGATGATATTACCATAGGACACACGTACCTGCGACATAGCCTCAGCGTTGAGCATATCCACGATCATCTTTGCAATACCTTCAATGGATTCATAATTGTCGGTCTCTTCCAGATTCCGCACAATAATGATATTTTTCTCATCAATTGCTGTAATGAAATCATTTGTCCTTGATACAAACAGATTTTTCAGGATTTCTATGGCATCCTGGTCCTTTTCATTCTTAGTCTCAACCAGAAGCACTACCCTCTTGGCTTCCACCGGGATATGCAGCTTCTTAGCGCGGTTGTATACATCAACCAGAAGCAGATTGTCCAGGATCAGATTTTGGATAAAGTTGGACTTATCAAAACGCTCCTTGTAGGCAACTATCAGATTCTGGATCTCCGCAACAGCCACACGGCCAATCATATAAGCGTCTTCATTGCCGCCTTTTGCGATCAGTATGAACTCCACTGACTGCCCATCATAAATCTTAAAAAAGTGATAGCCTTTCATCACCTGGCTGTCCGCCATAGATTCCACAAAGCCGGACACATCACCGAAATCCTCGTTCTCTACCGGAAATGTAGTAGAGTTTACCTTCCCATCCACATCCATAACACAGAGATCTATCCTGGTTATGGTTCTCAATTCTTCTAATGTCTTCTGTATCACCTGGCTTGAAATCATAGTTTTTCTCCTTCTGCGCACTTATCAAAAATACTAATATATCAATTACTATAACGTATTTTCGACAAAATTTCAAATTTTTATTTTCATACAAAGACAGGCAGTTTCTGAGATATAAAAACTGCCGCAGATAAATCCGCGGCAGTCTGTATCTTTTCATAACAATTAGTTTGTAATAACCTGTTCTGTTTCTTTGTCGAATACGTGAATCTTTTCCAGATCCAGAGAGAATTTAACAACATCGCCTGTTCTGGCTGTTGTACGCGGATTAACTCTTGCTGTCATCGGGAATCCTTCTGTGTCAAAGTATAAGTAAACTTCAGCACCAAGTAATTCGTAAACAGTGATCTTACCCTGGATCACGCTGCCCGGGAATGCCTGGATACGAGCTTCATCATCGTATACATGCTCAGGACGGATACCCATAACAACAGTTTTTCCATCATAACCGCCGTCGATGAGCGGTTTTCTCTTGGAAGCAGGTAATGCGATAGTTGTTCCGCCGATTTCCATCTCAACTTCGTTGCCTTTTACGTGGCATACTGCATCCATCATGTTCATCTGAGGAGAACCGATGAATCCTGCAACGAACAGGTTCTTAGGAGCATTGTATAAGTTCTGAGGAGTATCAACCTGCTGTACAATACCGTCTTTCATAACAACGATCCTTGTACCAAGTGTCATAGCCTCTGTCTGGTCATGTGTTACGTAGATAATGGTTGCACCTAATCTCTCGTGCAGTTTGGAGATCTCAGTACGCATCTGTACACGAAGTTTAGCATCCAGGTTTGACAGAGGTTCGTCCATCAGGAATACTTTAGGTTCACGTACGATAGCACGTCCCATAGCAACACGCTGTCTCTGACCACCGGAAAGAGCTTTCGGTTTACGGTCTAACAGTTTCTCCAGGTCAAGGATCTTAGCTGCTTCTTTAACCATTTTATCAATCTGGTCTTTCGGAACTTTTCTCAGCTTCAGGCCGAATGCCATGTTGTCATATACTGTCATATGCGGATACAGAGCGTAGTTCTGGAATACCATTGCAATATCTCTGTCTTTAGGTTCTACATCGTTTACAACCTTGTCACCAATCTTTAATGTACCGCCTGTAATTTCTTCCAGGCCTGCAATCATACGAAGGGTAGTTGATTTACCACAACCTGAAGGACCTACGAAGATGATAAATTCTTTATCTTCGATTTCAAGATTAAAATCTTTTACTGCCTCGAATCCGTTTGGATATGCTTTACAAATATGCTGTAATGATAAGCTTGCCATTTTCATTTCCTCCTAATTGTTACGCGTCTCTTTGCTTTGATTAACTGTTACAAGTATAACACTGCCACCCCGTTTTTTACCATAGTTCAATTAAACAAAGATTAAATAAAGTCTTTGTTATCATCTCCAAGGAATTACAACCCATTGGCAATTTACCGAAATTTCTTTTCTTCAATATACAACTTGCACAATGGATATCATTTCTCCATATTTTCCCTGCCGTTCACGGGCTTCACGGGAAATATGAGCGTAGTCTTGAACAAATCCCCATCCAGATAGATTTCAAACCGGCCGTCCATAAGCTCCACCAAGTTCTTGGCAATGGAGAGTCCCAGGCCGCTGCCCTCTGTACTTCTGGACTCATCCCCCTGGATAAACCGCTCGGTCAGCTCCTCTGCGTCTATGTTCAGGGGCTGGAGGGATATATTCTTCAGGGAAAAGACCACCCGCTCTTCATCTGCTTTCATATCCGCATATACCCGGCTGCCGGGCAGGGCGTATTTGATGATATTGCCGTACAGGTTTTCCATGACCCGCCACAGCGCCCTGCCGTCGGCCCAGATATAGACTTTCTCCTCCGGCATGCTGTTCACAGTCTCTAAACCGCAGTTCTGAAGCTGTTCAAAAAATTCTCCCTGTACCTGCTGCTGGAACTCTCTGAAGTCCATCCGCTCAGGCTGGATATGAAAATTGCCCGAGTTGATCCTGGACACTTCAACCAAATCCTCCATGAGGATTTTCAGGCGCTGTGTCTTCTTGTCCAGAACATCCACATACTCCTCTATCTTGGGATTCAGGATCTTCTCCCTCTTCAGCAGGCCGATATAACTGATGATAGAGGTGAGGGGCGTCTTCAGGTCATGGGACACATTGGCGATCAGGTCTGTCTTTCTGCGTTCATTCCTCACACTTTCCTGTACTGCTTTTTCCAGATTGTCACCAATCCGGTTAATGTTGTCCGCTATCTCCACATTCACCTTGTTTAAGTTCTCGGTAGGTATTTTATAAGTAAAGTCTTCGTCTGATATCTTCCTGACACCGTCCAGCATCTGCTGTCTTGCGCTGATCTCTTTCAGGACATGGCCTCCTGCATAGAGATTCAAAAAGACAAGGATCACACCGCCTATGGTACCTCCGCGGCATAAAAGACAACTGGTGACCGCATAAAGAACAAATCCCGCCAGGGCAAAGGCTGCCCTTCTTCCGCCCCGTATACCGGCCCTGTAGTTCCCGATGATCTGTGAGATGATACTGCCCCTGCACAGAGTCTTCATTTTTCCTCTGCGCACAATGCTCAGAACTCCCATCAGCAAAAACATATAGATAAATAAAACTATCACCACATTGCCGGTTGCCTGCGGCGGGGGAAGGATCTCATCCATGCTGCGTTTTATGATCACGGCTGCCAGGCATATGAGCAGTCCCAAGGGGACCAGAAGAAATTCAATGGATATCCTGTCCAGGTACCTGATCATCCCATTCCCGCGGCCTGCGCTCTTTATTGTCATCACACAGAGCGCCATAAGGGAAATGAAAAATACAGCAGCGGAAAAAATCAGTCCTTTCGGAAATGTTTTGATAAACCAGGACCATTTATCATAAAACTGGCTGCCGCCCCACAGATAATCCTTGGCGGAGAAAGTCCTGTCTATCCAGACCGACAAGGTAATGTTCTCCGTATCTGCAATATCTTCATTGAGTTTTTTTATGATATCGTATTTCATCTCATAAGTCAGGGGCACATCCGTGTCAAGGAAAAACATATCCCCCTGGAACCTGATACGGGCAGAGTTTTTCTTTACTGCCCCCGATGTGCAGTTGGTGTACACCAGGCCAGTCTCCGTGTTCTCCAGTCTGTACTTGATATTGGTATTTTCTGCTTTGAATCTTTCCTTATCTTTTGCATACTGAGACATCTCTGAATCTATTTTCAGCAGGCACACCGCCAGTTCAGATATACAATGCGCTTCGCCTGCCCGCCTCAGGTTCCTGTCTGACATGACAAATTCCAATATATTGTCAAACCCCTGGGGTGCATACAGTTCATCAAGAGTTCCTTTTACCTCCTTCTGCCCGTTTACATTGTACAGATTCCTGTCATTTTCCTGGATGTAGTTTTCCCACCACTTATAGCTCTCCTTCTGCCGGCTCCAGTCATAGAGCTGCTGCAGAGTATATGCAAAACCGTTTGTATTGCTGCCGCTTATGATCCCCTGCTCCGCGTACTCGAAAATATCCACCAGTTTATCCGGCGCGTATTCTCCGTCATTCTCAAAATTATTCCTCAGGCGCATATAATCAATAAGCTCCGACACCTCATTCTCCACATTACATGCATAATCCCTGGTTTTATAATAGGGCGGAGTCTCCCCTGCAAGCCAGTTGGGATCCTCCCATACCTGGTAATAGTCGGCAATGACAATATAGATCATCACGATCACAGCAAATAAAAAATGCAGGATCAGTGTCCCTGGATAACAGAACGGACGCCTATTCCTGCCGGGTTTTTTCTCTTTTATATTTTTAAATATTTTCAATTTTGTATCCCACTCCCCAGACAACTTTCAGATACCTTGGGTTCTTTGGATTCAATTCAATCTTCTCTCTGATATGACGTATATGTACCGCCACCGTATTGTCAGCGCCTATGGCCTCCTCGTTCCAGATATTGCGGTATATCTGCTCGATAGAAAATACCTTTCCCTTATTTTTCAGAAGAAACAAAAGAATATTATACTCTATGGGGGTAAACCGAACGCTTTTACCATCCAGGGTTACCTCCTTCGTATCATCGTCCACGAGCAGCCCTCCCGAAAAGTAAGTGTGCTTAGCCAGTCCCTTGGGCATATTTCCCAATTCTGTGTAGCGTCTGAGCTGGGACTTTACACGGGCGATCAGCTCCAGGGGATTAAAGGGTTTTTCCATATAGTCATCCGCCCCCGCGTTAAGCCCTGCTATTTTATCCTCATCCTCTGTTTTGGCTGTCAGGCAGATGATAGGAATCGTTGAAAATCTGCGGATCTGGATAATTGCCTGTATACCGTCCATTTTCGGCATCATGATGTCCACGATCAGCAGATGCACCGTTTCCCTGCGCACTGCTTCCGCGGCCTCTAAACCATCATAGGCACACAGTACCTCATACCCCTCTTCCGTAAGATAAAGCTCTATGGCATGTACAATCTCTTTGTCATCATCACAAACAAGTATCCTGAACATGTTACCACCTCTTGTCATTATTTTGCATCCGGCACCGGCATCCTGCCAGGGATGTCTGTGCCCTGAACCATCTCAGGACGTGGCGTCACTGCTGTATATTTATTGCAGCTATTCAGCAGGTCTGCGCATTTACTGCGCTGACCGTAAGAAAACCTTCAGCAGACAGGCAAAAATCCCATCACCACAGGTGATTCTGCATGGATTTTTGCCCGTAACTGTGAGGGTACTGAACAGTTATGATTTATTATACCATTGTTTCCACATTTACCGTAAGAAACGTAAGCAAATTCCAGAAAATTAAGAAAAACTTAATGAATCCCCTCTAAATATACAGATAATGAACCTTTCACAGTCATACAGCATTAACAAAATGGCAACTTCTGGCAATTACTAAAATAACAGTAATTATTTCAGGATCGCTTTACATATCATGAATTCTTTTTTATAATAATACGAATTAGATAAATTCAATGGAAAGGAATCTTACTATGTTTCGTTTGATGGGAACAATCTATAAAGACACGCATATTGTCAAGAGCACCGTCATATGTGATGAAACGGATACGAACCGCACCAAGAAAGTTTTTCACTGTCTGGATGCCATCTGCTATGAGTTCGATCTGGAAAAACCGCTGTGGCTGGATGTGAATATCAAGGATTTCCAGAAACACGCAAAAGCGCGTTTTAATCAGGATAATTTTATTGAAGTATTGGATTTTGATTTTTTGGAAATCCAGGTGATCGAAGAAGGATAAAAAACAGCCCGCACGGAAAATGAAACTTCCGCACGGGCCGTTCTTTATTTAAGGTTTAAAGTCTTTTCAGCAGCTCTTCTCTTCTTTCCTCGTATCCCGGTTTTCCAAGGAGTGCGAACATATTCTTCTTGTAGCTCTCAACGCCGGGCTGGTCAAAGGGGTTCACACCTGTCAGATAACCGCTGATACCGCAGGCAAATTCAAAGAAATAGAACAACTGTCCCAGACAGAACTCGTCCTGTTTCGGGATCTTAACCATCAGGTTCGGGGTATTCCCGTCTGTATGGGCAAGGATCGTTCCGTTCATGGCGCTCTTGTTTACAAAGTCCATGCCTTTTCCGGCCAGATAATTCAGACCGTCCAGGTCATTGTCTGCCTCTTTGATGGCAAGATCCACTTTCGGCTCTTCCACTGCGAGGACAGTCTCGAACATGATCCTGGAGCCGTCCTGGATAAACTGTCCCAGGGAGTGCAGATCTGTGGTAAAATCCACGGATGCAGGGTAGATACCCTTCTGGTCCTTACCCTCGCTCTCACCATATAACTGTTTCCACCATTCTGCCACATAGTGCAGGGTCGGCTCATAGTCTGCCAGGATCTCAACGGATTTTCCTTTTCTATGAAGAATGTTGCGGACTGCCGCGTACTGCAGAGCGTCATTTTCCGCATACGGAGTATTCAGTGCCAGTTCTCTTCCGGATGCTGCACCTTCCATGAGCTTATCAATGGAAACACCGCTTACTGCGATGGGCAGAAGTCCAACGGCTGTCAGTACGGAGAAACGTCCTCCCACGTCATCCGGAACTACGAAGGTCTCATAGCCTTCTTCTGTTGCCAGGGTCTTTAATGCTCCCTTGGCTTTATCTGTTGTAGCATAAATCCTTTTTGCTGCTTCTTCTTTTCCGTATTTGTTCTCTGCCATCTCTTTGAACACACGGAAAGCGATCGCCGGTTCTGTTGTTGTACCGGATTTTGAAATGACATTAATGGAGAAGTCTCTGTCTCCGATAACTTCAGCCAGTCCTTTTACATACGCACCGCTGATATTGTTGCCTACATAGTAGATCTCCGGAGCTTTACGGGCTTCTTTTGTAAGGTTATTATAAAATGGATGGTTCAGGAAATCGATGGCAGCTCTCGCTCCCAGGTAGGAACCGCCGATACCGATCACAAGCAGCACATCAGAATCGCTTTTAATCTTCTCCGCTGCTTTTTTGATACGGCCAAACTCCTCTTTGTCATAATCTACCGGAAGGTCGATCCAGCCTAAGAAGTCGTTGCCAAGGCCGCTTTTGGATACCAGGGTTTCTTTAGCCGCTTCCACCATTTTTTCCATTGCTGTTACTTCTTCTTCGCGGATCACATTGGCGGCTTTTGAATAATCAAATGTAACTTTGTTTCCCATTGCTCTCTTCTCCTTTTTCCTGTCGTTTGCCTGAAGCTGACCTGACAAAGGGTCAGGACAGCATGTCCAACTTAACTTGAACGTTGTCACTCATCAGATATAGTTTAGCAAATGATGGAAGGTTTATCAAGTTAGAAATTCCTTTATCACATCTTTGACGATGGCCTCCTCCTCTTTGTTCAGCAGATGACTGTACCGTTCATCTGTCGCCGCTGCCTCCCGGATGCGTTCCTCCACCTTCTCGGCTCTGGTATCCTTATCCTGTTCCCGGCGGTCCGGCATGGCCCGCTCTTTCTGGGCTTTCAGCCGCTGCTCCTGCTGAAGCTGTTCCTGTTCCCTTGCTTTTGCCCTTGCTCTTCTGCCCGTCTTCCCTGCCTTAGCCGCCTTAGCTGCTTTGGAATTGGAATTCTGACGGACGGGTTCTATCTGCACGACCTTCTGGCTGTCGCCTTTCTGGTTTTCCATATAATCCAACAGGTTTGTCTCAATGACCTCCTCCTGGAACCCCATGGATATCACCATGCGTATCAGAAGAAGCGCAATCCCCATGACCGCTGTGCTGCCCACAAGCAGTCCCATAGCCGGAAAGTCTCTGGTCAGAACTGGAAAGGATATCCGCTCCGGGCCTGTCCTTCTAAGCCATAGCGCCCCTGCTCCCGCCGCCAAAAAAGAAAGGACAAAAGTATACCAGGATACCCCTTTCATCTGCCGAAGGGTTATCGGTCCTATCTTTCGTCCTCTCATCCGCTTTGTGAGATACACAGCGGGGTTATGTATCACTGCATCGTCTTTTACATTTCTCTGATACTCCAGCAGAAACTGCTGCAGCCATTTGTCTTTTACCGCCGGAATGTTCTTCAAATCCCGGATTACTCTTCTGTTGCTCCCGTAGATTGCCAGTACGCTGAAAAGGCTCAGTAACCCCATCAGCCAGGTGCCATAATAAAATAAGTGCACAGTAAATCCTCCTCACTATTTCGGCGCGCAGAAAGCTCGCTCTTTATGGCATTCATTATATAGCAACCCAGGCATTTTGAAAACAAAAATCGTGCGTCAAATGCTGACAAAAGGTGCCTTTTCGCCCCCTGCCTACAGTCTTGCCGCCATTCCCTCCACCAGATTCACCGTATGGCGGATCGCTTCTCTCTCAAATGCGGGATAGTCCATATGGGCGCTGTCGTCCGCCTTATCGGAAATGGCACGGATCACCAGATAGGGGATCTGATTGAGATAAGCAGCCTGTCCGATGGCTGCGCCTTCCATCTCTGTACAGTACCCGCCTGTATTCTCAATGATCTGGTCTTTCACTTCTTTTTTAGCTATAAACTGGTCGCCGCTGACTACACGGCCTTCAAATACCCGGATATCAGGGTTGACCTGCCGGCATACCTCTGCAGCCAGACTGCGCAGTTCCTCGTCCGCAGGGAACGCCAGGGTGTCCATTCTGGGAACCTGGCCGATGGGATAGCCGAACTCCCTGGCATCCATGTCGTGCTGCAGGGTGTCAGTAGAGAGGACAATATCCCCGATATTGATCTCTGCGCGCAGAGAGCCTGCCACACCGGTATTGATGACAGCATCCACATGGAAATCATCGGCCAGGATCTGGGTACAGATCCCCGCATTCACCTTGCCTATCCCGGAGCGCACGATCACTGCTTCTTTGCCGTTTAACCTGCCGCTGTAAAACTCCATGGAGGCTTTCCTCTCAACTGTCACGTCTGTCATCTTTTCTTTCAGGATTGCCACTTCCTCCTCCATGGCACCTATGATTCCTATATGTTCCATTGTAAAATTCCTTTCTGTCATGATATCAAAGTAATTCCGCCTGTTTTAATATTTGCCTGATTTTTTCAGTCTCATTCTCATCCGCAGTAAGCAGAGGAACCGTACAAGCGGGATCCATCTCCACGCCGCGCAGGACCATGGCCTTTTTGATGATAGGTATGAACTGTTCCGCCACATCATAAATGGCCATCAGGCTGTCTATTTTCTGCTGATATGTCTGCATAGCCTCCAGATCATTATCTCTTGCCGCCTTTGCAAATCCCGCAGCCACCTCCGGCGCAAAGTTGGAAAGCCCTGCAATACAGCCGTCACCGCCGCTTAGTACATTGTGGGCAAAAAACTCATCAAACCCGGAATACACCAGAAATTCAGGGAATTCGCTTTTTACGGTCTGAATGATCTCGCGAGTGTGGCCCATGGTTCCCACTGTGTCTTTGATCCCCACAATATTTTTATGTCTGCGGGCCAGACCCAGAATCACCTCCGGCTTTAGATCATATCCGGTCCTGGCCGGGAAATTGTAGAGAAGCACCGGTCCGTGAACACGGTCCGCCAGACTGTCGTAGAACTTTTCCACTGCACGGTCAGACAGGTTAAAATAGTACGGGGAAATCACCATAACACCGTCTGCCCCTGCATCCAGAGCAAAATTAGAGAATTCCACGCACTCCTCAAATTCCATACTGTTGGTGCCGATATAAACAGTTGCCCTGTGATCGATATAGGCCACTGCTTCCCGCACCATATTTTTCTTTTCTTCCATGGGCAGCGCGAAGAATTCACCGATACTGCCGAAAATCAGGATTCCGTCCATTCCGCCACGGATCAGATGTTCATAGATCCTTTTGTTTGCCTCCGTATCAATATGTCCGTTCTCATCCAGTGCTGTCACTGCAGGTGTGATCCATTTTGCATTCATTGTCTTATTTCCTCTCTGTTATTTGATGAAAATTATATCACGCTTTTGCATATGAAACAACTTTCTATATTCCTTTTTCCTTTTGCTGCTGCTCTACGAAACTTCTTCACGGCATTGCGAAAAAGCTTGACTAGGGCCTTATTTATATGTACAATATTTATATAACGAGTAATATTTTCCGGCGTTTTTTCGTCATTTTTTATGTAACCCGTGACCTTTACAGGGGCTGTGATCTTCCCCAAGACCGGTGATATCAGACATTTTTTCCGCTGCCGTCTCAGAAAAAAACACGATCTCGGAAGGTTCCCCGGAGACATTTTCCCCTCCAAGGACAAGTCCGTTGCTGTTTTCCCTGTATGCAAGCGGCAGCAGACGGCTGTATATACGCCCGGTCGCCTCATCCTGCACATGGACCGTCACCTGGGACGCATTAATGTACTCCGTATCCATATTCTGATACAGCAATTCCATTCTGACATCCAGTGCCTGCAGAATCTGTCTGTGAAGCTCACCTGTCTGCCTGCAGTCCTCTGCGCCGGCTGCCGCAAGAAGATAATCCAGCAGCCTTGTCACCTGAAGTTCAATCTCCTGATATAAATTTTCCATGTTCTCTCCTTTCTTTCTGCAATTGTAAAGTAGTTACCCGCAATCATCTATATCTGCCATTATACAGGAACAACTGCAGAAAGAAAAGATGTGATACACTGCTACTTACGCGACATAATACCCCCTGTTGCTGTTCACCTTGCTGCATACTACACGCTTGGCATGAACGGTAACTCCCCTGCTACCAGAACAGCCTGAAGGAACTGATAACAGCCTAAGGAGGTATCTATATGATTAAAAAAGTATTGAAGATCAACGGCCAGCCGCGCACTTTGATCGTGAAGGAAGAGGATTCCCTTGCCAAGGTGCTCCGTGAACAGATGATGCTGACAGGATGTAAAGTAGGTTGCGGTCAGGGACAGTGCGGCACCTGTACCGTGATCGTAAACGGCAAGGCCGTCCGCTCCTGTATCGTGAAAATGAGCAAACTGGAAGATGACTCGGAAATTGAAACCATTGAGGGCATTGGCACAGTGGATGATCTCCATCCCCTTCAGGTAGCCTGGATGGGACACGGATGCGCACAGTGTGGATTCTGTTCACCGGGATTCATTATGTCCGCCAAGGTTCTCCTGGAGGAAAATCCGTCACCTACCCGCGAGGAAGTGCGCCACTGGTTCCAGGTACACAGGAATCTGTGCCGCTGCACCGGATACAAGCCTCTTGTGGATGCGGTAATGGACGCCGCCAAGGTTTTGAGAGGCGAAATGAAAAAAGAGGACTTGATCTTCAAGCCGGTGGGCAATAAAATCCTTGGAACCAGCTATGTCCGCCCATCAGCCCTCAAAAAAGTCACCGGAACCTGGGACTACGGTGCCGACACAGCGCTGCAGATGCCCGCAGACACTGCGAGGCTGGCGCTTGTGCAGGCAGAGATCCCCCATGGGATTTTAAAGGGCATAGACTATTCTGAAGCGGAGAAAATGCCCGGTGTGATCAAAGTGATCACTGCAAAGGATGTAAAAGGAAAGAACCGCATCAGCGGCCTTATCACCTTTGCCAACAATAAAGGGGATGGCTGGGACCGTCCGATCCTCTGTGATGAGAAGATCTTCCAGATAGGGGATGCGGTGGCTATGATCGCCGCCGACACAGAGGAACACGCAAAAGAGGCAGCCAAAAAAGTACGGCTGGACCTTGAACCTCTTCCGGCTTATATGAGCGCGCCGGAGGCCATGGCAGAGGATGCCATTGAGATCCATCCGGGAACGCCCAACATTTACTACGAGACCAATTGTATCAAAGGGGAGGAGACAGGCCCCATCATGGAATCTGCAGCTTTTGTGGCGGAAGCAGAGACCTACAGCAGCCGGCAGCCTCATCTTCATCTGGAACCTGACTGCGGTTTTGCCTATATAGATGAGGAGGGAAGGCTCACGGTACACTCCAAGAGCATTGGCATCCATCTGCACTCTGCCATGATCACCGCGGGTATCGGTATCGAACCGGATAAATTCCGGCTTGTACAGAACCCCTCCGGCGGAACCTTCGGATATAAGTTCAGCCCTACGATGGAAGCCCTTCTGGGGGTTGCCTGTCTGGCACTGGACGGACGTCCCTGCTCTCTGGTCTACGATATGTACCAGAACATCACTTACACGGGAAAACGTTCCCCTGCCTTTATGAACATCCGTATGGCAGCAGATGAGAACGGCAGATTTCTGGCACTGGAAGGTGACAATTATATTGACCACGGCCCGTATTCCGAGTTCGGCGACCTGCTGACCATGCGTCTGTCACAATTTACAGGTGCCGGCTATGATATCCGCAATATCCGCAACAGAAGCCGGACGGTATGCACAAACCATGCCTGGGGATCTGCCTTCCGCGGTTACGGTTCTCCCCAGTCCTACATGGGTTCTGAAGTCTGTATAGACATACTGGCAGAGAAGATGGGAATCGACCCATTTGAACTTCGCTACCGCAACATCTACCGGGCGGGCACAGGGTGCACCACCCCTACCGGACAGGAGCCTGAGGTGTACTGTCTGGAAGAGATGTACGAAAAAGCGCGGCCTGTCTATTACGAGGCAAAAGAGAGGCTGGCAAAGATGAACACAGACAAGCTCCGGTACGGAGTGGGATTCGCAAGCGGTATTTACGGCTGCGGCCTGGACGGAAAAGACAGTTCTTTTGCCAATATAAGGCTGAATCCTGACGGAACCTGTACGGTTTACAACTCCTGGGAGGACCACGGTCAGGGCGCTGATATCGGTGCGCTGACAATGGCCCATGAAGTTCTGCGCGAGGCCGGATTTACACCTGAAATGATCAAACTGGTACAGAACGACACAGCCCTCACACCTGCTTCCGGGCCTGCCGGAGGAAGCCGTTCCAATGTAGTGACCGGCAATGCCACACGCGTGGCCGCCGAAATGCTCCTGAATGCCATGAGAAAGGATGACGGAACTTTCCGCACCTATGAGGAAATGACAGCAGAAAACATCCCCACCTATTATGAAGGAACATGGGCTGCGGCTGCCTGTACGGACTGTGACCTGGAGACCGCCCAGGGCGCGCCTTTCAGCAATTACATGTACGAACTGTTCATCCCCGAAGTTGAAGTTAACATGGAGACAGGAAAAGTCCGTGTCATCCGTCTGACTACCGTATGCGACTTCGGAACCATTATCAACAAAATCGTGGTGGACGGCCAGGTCTACGGTGGCTGTACCCAGGGAATTGGGCTTGCACTCACCGAAGATTTTGAGGATTACAGCAGACATACCACATTAAAGGGATGCGGAATTCCTTATCCTGAGGACGTGCCCGATGACTTTAACATTATATATACGGAAACGCCAAGGCCTCTTGGTCCCTTTGGGGCATCCGGCTGCGGAGAAGGCCCGCTCACTGCAGGACACCCGGCTATCCTGAGCGCCATCTATAACGCAACAGGTGCAAGGGTACTGGAGATCCCGGCTCGTCCTGAAAAAGTAAAGGAAGCAATTGACGCTCTGAAAAAATAAAGGATATCAGCGGGAGGGCGCTTCGGCGCCTTCCTGACAAAACGCAGGAGGGATTCCATGCTTGAACTGAACCAGCAAAAATTACATGAACTGGAAGCGAAATGCACAAAGGAACAGCCGCCTGCCGCCATGGCTGCCTGTCCTCTTCATGTGGACTGCCGGGAAATCTGCAGGGCCATAGCCGCCTCTGATTTTTCCAAAGCCAGGGAGCTGTACGAAAAAAACGCTGTTTTTCCCGGCATTTTAAGCCATTTGTGTGAGGAACCCTGCAAAAGTGCCTGTATCCGAACAGAGCATGGCGGTCCCATGCAGCTCCGCCTGCTGGAAAGCGCCGCACAAGCTTACGGTTCCCTGAAAAAAAGAAGGACTTTTCTTTCCAAAAGACCCGAGAAAGCCGCAGTTGTGGGCGCCGGTCTGACCGGATCATCCGCCGCCCTTGAACTGGGTAAGAAAGGATACTCTGTCACCGTATTTGAAAAAGCTGCCGAACCCGGCGGTTTTCTGCTGACGGAAAAGCGGCTGCCCAAAGAGGTTCTGCAAAAGGACCTGGAACGTCTGAAGGAATATAAGATTGAAATCCATACCCTGTACAGGGTTGATACGATAGAGACACTCACAGAACAGTTTGACGCTGTCCTGCTGGCCTGGGGGCTTCATACCGAACCTGTGGTGACAGACCCCGTGACCTTTTCCGCCAATGGGGAAAAGCTCTTTGCCGCAGGAGACGCCCGCAGAACCTGCAGCGGAACCATAACGGACGCACTCTCGGAAGGCAGGCGGGCAGCCATTTCCATAGACCGTTATCTGAAAAAGGTATCGCTTACAGCGGGGCGTGAAGCGGAAGGAGGGTTTTCCACCACGCTTCATGTAACCTTAAAGGATGAGAAAACCGTAAGCTCCGTCCTTTCCTCAAGCCTCCCCTCAAAGGAGGAGGCCATACAGGAAGCTTCACGCTGCCTGGAGTGCACCTGCACAGACTGTATAGACGCCTGCGCTTTTATGCGCCGCTACAAAGCCTGGCCGAAGAAATATCTCCGGGAAGTATACAACAATCTGGCTATTGCCATGGGCACAAGACACGCAAACAAAATGATAAATTCCTGCAGTCTCTGCGGGCAGTGTTCCTCCGTATGTCCTCATGGACTGGATCTGGGGGAAGTCATACAGGAGGCCAGAAATATTATGGTTTCCCAGAATAAAATGCCGGCGTCGGCATTTGAATTTGCGCTGAACGACCTGGCATTTTCCAACTCGGAGCACTGTTTTCTTGTGAAACCTGACCCGGATCAAGCGCAGCCCTCTTATCTTTATTTTCCGGGGTGCCAGCTTGCAGCCTCCACTCCAAAGATCGTATGGCGGTCTTACCATGACCTGCGTTCCCGCCTTCCCGGCGGTACGGGCATTATGCTGGGCTGCTGCGGAATCATGGCAAAATGGGCCGGGCGAATGGATTTATACAAAGAGACAATCGAACAGCTTAAAAAATCATGGGAAAGCCTGGGCTGCCCTGAGGTGGTCACCGCATGTCCGGCCTGCCTCACATCCCTCTCAGAATCAATTCCCAGGATGCACTGCACAGGTGTCTGGGAAATACTACATACGTTTGGCCTGCCAAACACTGCCTCGTCGGAGTCTCCTCCTTTGAGGATCCACGATGCCTGTCAGGCCAGAAACTCACCCGAGATCAGAGAACAGATCCGGCTGCTTGCCCACACCTGCGGGTACAGTATCTCAGAGGGCAATTATACGGGAACGTCCTCCGGCTGCTGCGGTTACGGCGGTCTGACGCAGTTCTCCAACCCCTCCCTGGCCGACGAAATGGCCGGGCAGTGTATCTCGGATACTGCGTCTCCCTTTCTTACATATTGTATCAACTGCCGGGACCGCTTCCTGAAACAGGGAGCCGAGGCTTATCATATACTGGAACTTATCTATTCTTCTTCGGAAGATGAGCACCGATGGCCCTCATACTCCGTGAGACAGCAGAACCGTATGGATCTAAAGCGGAGACTGTCAAAGGAACTGTGGGGAGAAGATACGGAAGGAGAGATGCCCTTGAAGTTATATTATGACAGTGAAACAGCTGACCTGCTTGAGAGGCGCATGATCTTAGAGCGGGATATCTGTTCTGTCATCACAGCGGCTGAAGAGACCCGGGAACGGATCCGTGATACCCGCAGCGGGCTGTACATAGCCCACAAAATGGTGGGAAACGTCACGTTTTGGGTGTGGTACCTGCCCCGGGAGGATGGATATGAGATCAGCCGCGTATACGCACACCGCATGGAGATCAAAGGGGATATGTAATGTCAGAAAAATACTACGAAACTTACGCATTTGAACCCGGCAGCCTTATCTGTGACAGGTGCAGGACAGCGCTTGTACCGGGTGAAGTTGTACTGCACTATATGGGAAACGATTTCCCCATTGAAATGCCGAAATGTCCTGTCTGCGGACAGGCCTTCATTCCGGAGGAACTGGCTATGGGGAAAATCCTGCAGGTAGAACAGGCATTGGAGGACAAATGACTAAATGACAGAATTAATGGAAAATGACATCTGGGCAGACCAGGCGGCCTCCCATCCGGGAGGCCAAATGCTGACAAAGAGAATGATGCAAAGGGCACTCCAGGGCGGATGGCTGACAAAGCACAGCCGTCTTCTGGATCTGGGCTGCGGCAGCGGGGAGACCGTAAAACTGCTGCGGAGCATGGATTTCCAGGCAGAGGGCATTGACTTAAGAGCAGACAAGCATGAGGCATATCTGGTAAAAGGAGACGCCTCCCTTCTCCCGTGGAAGGAACACTTTTTTCAGGGAGTTCTGGCAGAGTGTACCTTATCTATTATGGACACGGATAAGGTACTTCCTGAAGTGTTGCGGATCCTGGAGCCGGGCGGTATCTTTCTGGTATCCGATATATTTGAACTCGGACGCCGGCCTACCTGGCCTGAAACCTATAATTTTGAACTTTTGTATCTGGAAAACGCCACTCCTTGTCTGAGAAATTACATCAGCGAGTGGATCTGGAAAAATGAACGGGCCTGTCCTCCGCTCTGTCTGGAGGGCAGAAAAATCACTCCCGACAATCTTAGTTACTATTACGCGATACTGCGGAAAAAAGAAAGGGGGCAGGATATCTGTGGAACTCAGGGAATATCTGATGGAACTGGGCATGCAGGGCTTTGAGTGCAGCCAGATCCTCATGATGCTGGCACTAGAGACAGACGGGTGTGAAAACCCTGATTTGATACGGGCCATGAGCGGACTAACAGGCGGTATGGGCCACTGTCAAAAGGAATGCGGTGCCCTCACCGGAGGCTGCTGCGTACTGGGGTATTTCGCCGGAAGAGGCAGCACGGAAGAGATCGAGCACAATCAGTTTCAAAAAATCGTGCAAGATTATGTAAACTGGTTTCAGGAAGAATTCGGAACCCCGGATGGAGGCACAGACTGCCGCTCCATACTGGGTCATGACTTTTCTAAAACATTTGCTGTATGCCTTCCCCTACTGGAAGCATGCCAGGAAAAATTGACAATGCTTTTAAGCGAGAATGGTGTGATTGATTGAGTCAAAAAAAATATGATGATATTTATGTAGTGATCGCGGCCGCCGGATGTTCCCGGCGCATGAAGCAGTTTAAACCCCTGCTGCCGCTGAATGACAAGTGCATCCTGGAATCCACCCTGAAGAATTTTCAGGATGCCGGGCTGCACAACATTATAACTGTTGTGGGATACCGGAAGCAGAAGATGATTCCAATTCTGGAAAAGGCCGGTGTCTTTATTGTGGAAAATAATGCCTATGACGAGACTGATATGCTGGAATCCATCCGTCTTGGACTGCAGTCTCTCCCGCCCCGGGCCAATGCCGTATTTTTATGCCCTGCTGATGTGGCGCTTGTGTCCCCTTTCACCATACGGGAACTCATAGCACATCACAGGGCATTTCCGTCTGCAGTTCTTCTGCCCTCCTACCATGGAGAGACAGGACATCCTCCTCTTTTTACCAGACCTGTCATAGAGGCACTGGGGGATTACAGAGAAGATAACGGAATGCGGGGTGTCCTGGAGCTTTTTAGGGATGACACAAAAATCCTGGAGGTGCCGGACCCGGAGATCCTGGAGGACGCCGATCTGCCAAAGGACTATGAACGTCTGAAAGAAGCGGCAAAAAACAGGGGCATTCCCAACACTCAGGTGTGCGAGGATATCTGGAATTATGTCAAGACCCCTTCCCGCGTACGCGCACACTGTATAGCTGTGGAAGAAACGGCACGGCAGCTTGCAGAAGAGTACAGCGCGGAACACAACATCCATATAGACCAAAAGATACTGTCCCGGGCCGCGCTTCTGCACGATATACAAAAGGGACAGCCGCATCACGCTGAGGCAGCGGCAGATATCCTGGAGCTTATGGGCTGCTGCCGTATTGCGGAGTGTATAAGATATCACAAGCAGCTGCCGCCACAGTTATGGGACACTGTCAATGAATCTACACTGCTCTATCTGGCTGACCGCCTGGTGATCGAAGACCGGAGGGTAAATCTATCAGAGCGTTTCCGGCAGAAGGCAGAAAGGTTCGCAGGAAATCCGGATGCGCTGGCATGTCTGGAGAGAGACAGGAAAACCGCAGAACATCTGTATGAAATGATAAGGGGTGAAAAACCATGATCTATCTGAATAACTCTGCAACTTCTTTTCCGAAGCCGCCCATATTTGCTGATGCCTGGCAGCGGGCGTCAGTCAAAGTACCCGGGCACGGAATGCGCTCCACTTACCGGGAGGCAAAGGAACCTATTTCCTGCCGTCAGCAGCTGGCAAAGCTGCTGCATATAGATGACAGCAGGCGTATCATCTATGCGCAAAATGCCACACATGCCCTTAATATTGGGCTTCTCGGATTCCCCTGGGAAAAAGGAGATGTTGTACTGACCAGCCGGGCGGAACATAATTCCGTGCTGCGTCCCTTATACAGCCTACAGAAACGCGGGATGATACGCTACTATGAGCTAGATACCGACAAAAGCGGGCGTCTGGATATGGATGTTTACCGGGAAGCGCTGGCAAGTCTTCATCCCCGTATGGTAATCATTACCCATGCGTCCAATGTGACAGGCGCGGTAAATGACGCCGCAGTGATCGCAGAGGAGGCTAAAAAAGCCGGTGCTGCTGTTTTTCTGGATGCCGCACAGACCGCAGGTGTGATCCCTGTCCTGCCGGCCCTTTGGAATATGGATATGGTGGCCTTTACCGGACATAAATACCTGCTTGGCCCTCAGGGTACCGGAGCGCTGTATGTTTCACCGGATATAGAGCTTGCTCCTGTCTTTACAGGGGGAACCGGAATCTATTCTGATCTGGATGAAATGCCTGTGGATTATCCCATCCGTCTGGAGGCAGGCACACAAAACGAACAGGGCATGGAGGTTTTGGGCGAAATGCTTGCATGGGCGGAAGATCATCCTTTTGATCTGCACAGGCTGTTGGAATATGTCTATATGCTGGAGGACACTTTAAAAGGCCTTGGATGCTCTGTAGTACCTGTAACCGGCTGCCGTACACCTGTGCTGACCTTCACCTCACCGGATTACGCCCCCGCAGATATCGGGGATATGCTGAGCGGCAGTTTTGACATTATCTGCCGTACCGGACTTCACTGCGCGCCCCACATTTTCCCGTATATAGGGGCCGGCAGGGACGGAACAGTTAGATTCAGCCTGTCCAGGTTCACCACACCAGAGGAGGTTTACCAGGTCATCAGTGCCTTAAAGGAGATTTTCAATGGAAATTAAAATACTGGGCTGTGAAAAGGCGGACAACTGTTTCGCCAATGCAAAATCATACATCTATACACTCTCCTCACCTGTAAATGATGCTCTTTTGGAAAAAATGTCATACTGGGGCAGGATGAAGGTGAGGCGGGATTTCAGAAGGCCTTTCTTTATGCTGAATACAGATGAGGGGATTCAGCTAAAAGGGGTCCTCAATGAAAATGTGATCAAAGCCGGGTTTCCTGAGGACACATGGGAAGAGAAGAAATCGGATTTTGAAAGACGGTTATGCGGCGGTACGGACCAGCCGGAAGTTATGGGGAAAACAGAAAGTGTCTGTCCTGTCTGCCTCAGGCGGCTGGACGCGCAGAAGGTCCAGGTGGGGGATCAGGTATATCTGGAGAAGTCCTGCCCGGAACACGGAGATTTCCGCGCTCTCATCTGGAACGGACCTCCGGCATACCAGACCTTTGACAGAGAGCGCTGTTTTACGGCGCCTGTGGCACCTGCGGCCGCATCAGACAAGGGATGTCCCGATGACTGCGGGCTTTGCCCGGAACACCGGCAGCGCACCTGCTGTGTGCTGCTGGAGGTGACAAACCGTTGTAATCTTGAGTGTCCCGTATGCTTTGCAGCTTCACAGGCTGAGAACTCTGCCAAACAAGATTTTTCTTTGAATGAGCCTGACCTGGAAAATATCAGACATCGTTTTCAGGCTATGATGCACATGGGCGGTCCATTTAATATACAGTTATCCGGCGGGGAACCTGCCATGCGGGATGATCTGGCCCACATTATCCGTATGGGAAAAGAGATGGGTTTTCCCTTTTTCCAGCTCAATACCAACGGCATACGCATCGGTAAAGATTTTGATTATCTGAAAAACCTGGCTGATGCTGGCCTTGACTGTGTATTTCTGCAGTTTGACGGGCTGAGTGAGGAGACATACCGGAAGCTGAGGGGACGGGAACTTCTTCAGGCAAAGCTGGATGCCATAGCAGCCTGTCAAAGGGCAGGTGTGGGAGTTGTGCTTGTCCCTGTCATCGTACCGGGTGTCAATGACGGTGAGATCGGTCATATCCTCGACTTTGCCCTGGAGCATATGCCGGTGGTGAGAGGCGTGCATTTCCAGCCTGCCAGTCATTTCGGAAGGTATGACCAACGGCTGCCCAAAGACCGTTATACGCTTCCTGATCTTCTTCAGGCAATTGAAGTCCAGACAAAAGGGCAGATGAAAGCCAAAGATTTTTCACCCGGCAACGCGGAAAATCCCTATTGTTCTTTCAGCGGAAATTTTATACTTCAGGCTGACGGGACACTGCGGCCGTGGCGTACTGAAACATCATGTGGGTGCGGAACAGCCGATTCCTCTAAAAAGGCCCGGGAATTTGTGGCAAAGCAATGGTCAGCGCCTCAAAAGAGCTGCTGCTGTACGGATTCCCCCTCCCGGAGCACTCCGTCCTGCTGTGATACCAGCTCTCTTGACAACTTTCTTGATCGTCTGGAGCAATACAGCCTGGCAGTCTCCGCCATGGGATTTATGGACGCCTGGACACTGGACCTGGAAAGACTGAAGGAATGTTATATCCACGTGGTTACCGGGGAAGAAAACGTACGTCTGATCCCATTTTGCGCCTATAACCTGACCGCCGAGGACGGCACCTGTAAATACCGAGGACACGAGAAAGGATATCATAAATGCCCGTAGAAAGAAGTGTACTGGATACCTGGATAGAGAAAAAAGAAATGTTGTCTCTCTCCTCCCAAAAAGCTCTGTCTGACTGGCAGCTCAAAAAAATCCGAAATCTTTTGGTCTATGCAGGCACAAACAGCCCATGGTACCGGAAAAGACTTTCGGGTCACGCACTGCCGGAATCTCTGGAAGAGTTTGCGTCCTTTCCCCTGATGGACGGGCAGGCCCTGGCAGATGCCGGACTTTCTATGCTGTGCGTCTCTCAGGGAGATATCAGCCGGGTAGTGACTTTACAGACTTCAGGAACGGAAGGCCGTCCCAAACGTATTTTTTATACTGCCGGGGACCAGGAATTGACCGTCAGCTTTTTTCATCACGGAATGTCTGAACTGACCTCAGAGGGGGAAGCCGTGATGGTATTTCTTCCATTCAAAGCAGAAGGATGTGTGGGAGATCTGCTGATCCGGGGGCTGAAAAGGCTGGGTGTGCAGCCGGTTGGATACGGACTGATGGATGATTTGGCGGACTGCGCAAAAGCCATACTGGAAAACCGCATTTCCTGTGCAGTGGGAATCCCTGTACAGTTCCTCGCGCTTGGTGAATACTGCAGAAAACGGGGGATATACCTGCCCTTAAAAGCTGTACTTTTAAGTACGGACTATCTGGCTATTCCGGTACGGGAAAGAATTGCATCTGCCCTTGGATGTGAAGTATACAATCATTTTGGCATGACGGAGACCGGATTGGGATGTGCCCTTGAATGCGGCGCGCATGATGGAATGCATATCCGTGAGAATGATATCTATGCGGAAATTGTGCATCCTGTGACTCATGAGGTTCTGGAAGACGGTGAGTGGGGGGAGCTTGTGATCACCACACTTACCAGGGAAGGAATGCCGCTACTGCGTTACCGGACCGGCGATTTTGCCAGGCTGCTTCCGGGACTCTGCGCCTGCGGCAGCCAGTTAAAGCGGCTGGAATGCGGAGGACGGCTGGGCTTTGGAGGTATGATAGCAAAACTGGATGAAGCCCTGTTTTCCATGGATCTACTGGTCGATTATGATGCGGAGTATGAACCTGATGTTAAAAGACTTACTCTTGGATTAAAGTTTATGGACGATAGGTTTTGTGTGGAGAGGAGCTGTGCAGATAAAAATAGTATAGATATAAGCAGTGTGAATGGAAACTGTATGGATAAAAACTTTACTAGTGAAAACTGTAACGATGGAAATTGTAACGATAGGAACTGTATCGTTGGAAACTGTAATAATGGAATCTGTAGCGATGGGAACTGTAGCGACAGAAACTGTAACCACAGAAACTGCAACGACGGAGACTGTAGCAATGGGAACTGTAGCGACGGAGACTGTAGCAATGGAAACTGCAGCGACGGAAACTGTAACCACAAAAACTGCAGCGACGGAAACTGTAACTACAGAAACCGTATGAATAGATGTTATATCGATAGAAACGATATAGACATAACGGCAAATAAACTTCTGAGTGATGCCGGATTAGATATCTATTTCAACGAGGTATGTATTTCCTGTTCCGGTCTGAGTCATATTTTAGACTGCCGCGCAGGGAAACGGAAAGTTAAAATTAGAGGTAAATATGAATCTGATCTTCATGCGGCATGGAATGCCTGATATTGAACCGGACTCCCGACGATGTATTGGCCAGACGGATTATCCCCTGTCTCCTTACGGAAGAAAACAAATGGAAGAAAGCGCTGTACGACTGAAAAACATCTGCACGCCCAATATCATTTACTGCAGTCCACTTCTGCGCTGTATACAAAGTGTCTGCATATTGAGTCAGTTTTTCTGCTGTGGTATTTATTTTGCAGAAGGTCTGGCAGAAATTCATATGGGAGAATGGGAGAATCTTACCTTTTCTGCCATAAAAGAACGATATCCCCTTCATTATGAGGAGCGTGGACGCGCAATGGCAGATCATCCGGCTCCGCGCGGAGAAACTTTCCGGGAGGTGCAGACACGGGCAAATGCCGTGGTCTGCCGGGCCACAGCAGATGCGGATGCAAATGACACGATTTTGTTTGTAACTCATATAGGGGTAATACGCAGTCTTTTGTGCCTGTATGAGAACAGACCGCTGGACCGGTTGTTTGACTATTCTCTTGGCTATGGGGATTATCTTGAGTTGAACTGATTCTTGAGTTAATCTGATTCTTACGTTGATTTGATTCTTACGTTAATTTTATTCTTACGTTGATTTTATTCTTACGTTGATTTTATTCTTACGTTGATTTTATTCTTACGTTGATTTAATTCTTGAGATGGTTTAATTCTTGAGTTGATTTTATTCTTGAGTTGATTTTATGTTTAGCAGCGGCAGATATCTGCCGCTGCCGATTTTTATGCTTCTTCGTAACCTGCGCCTTTCATGGCTGACATCGCATGGCTTGTGTAGCGGCCAAACAGTCCTTTCCGTTTCGGGCGGGGCAGAATGCCGGATTCGGAACGTTTTTTAAGAACATCCTCTATCTCTTCCGGAGAGAGTTCTTTTCCCTGGATTCCCACTACATCCAGGCGCCTGTTCTCTACGCTGTATTCCAGGATATCACCTGTCTCAATAAAAGCCAGTGGGCCTCCTGCTGCAGCTTCGGGGGAAACATGGCCAATCGCCGCTCCTCTTGTCGCCCCTGAAAAACGTCCGTCTGTTACCAGGGCAACAGTGCCATTAAGACGTTCATCACAGACGATCGCCTCTGTAGTCATGAGCATTTCCGGCATACCGGTTCCTCTTGGGCCTTCGTAGCGGATAACGAGAATATCACCCGGATCTACCTTACCGTCCACAACAGCCTGATAGGCATCCTCTTCACGGTTATAGACCTTCGCAGGGCCTTTGTGTTCCCGCATGGCGCTGATGCAGGCTGAGTATTTGATAACTGCCCCTTCAGGTGCAAGGTTACCCTTTAAAACAGCAATAGAACCCTTCTCCTCCGCTTTTTCCACAGGGAAGATGACCTGATCACGCTCCAGACCATAATTATGCAGATATCCCAGATTACGGGCAAAGAAATTGTCCTCTTCCAAATCCTGCAGATTTTCACCCAGAGTTTTGCCTGTCACAGTCATGACATCCAGATGCAGCATGTCTTTTAAGTACAGCTGTACCATAGGTATCCCGCCGGCAAACCAGAAGGATTCCGTCAGATGCTGTCCACTTGGATTAATATTGCCAATATGGGGAACTTTGTGGTTCAAATCGTCAAAAAGTTCCGGTTCCAGTATGATTCCAAGCTCTCTTGCTATAGATGGGAGATGTATAGTGGCATTTGTGGAACCGCCGATAGCGCTGTGAATGATAATGGCATTTTCAAATGCTTCTCTTGTCATGACATCGCCTGCCGTGATATCCCTCTCAACCAGTTCCATGATCTTCCGTCCTGCTTTTCTGGAATATGCAAAAATGTCTCGCATGGTAGCCGGCATAACAGCAGTACCCGGCAGAGCCATGCCAAGGGCTTCTGCCATACACTGCATGGTGCTGGCAGTTCCAAGAAATGTACACGCTCCACAGGAAGGGCATCCTGTCAGTTTGTAATCCCTGATCTCCTGCTCTGTGACTGCGCCCTGGCGTTTCTGACGAAGAGAAATATCGCCGGCAACCAGGGATGTAGTCATGTCCGGGCCAGGACGCATGCTTCCTCCCGGAATGAAGATCGTGGGCATGTCCAGACGTGCCGCTGCCTTTAGCTGGGCGGGAATGGACTTGTCACAAGATGCAGAGAGTATCATCCCGTCCCAAGGGTATACAGAGCCGTGCACCTCTATCATGTCGCAGATAGCTTCACGTGAGGCCAGGATATAGTTCATGCCGTCATGACCCTGGGCACATCCGTCGCAGATATTTGTAGTGTGATACTGGGCCGGATAACCGCCTTTTTCAAAGACACCGTATTTGGCCTGTTCCATGAGGCCCGACAGGTGTGTACTGCCGGGGTGGCTGTCGCCGAAGACATCTTCGAGCAGGATCTGAGGTTTCTTAACATCCTCCTCATCCCATCTGCAGGGCGTCGAACTGGGACCAAAGGAGGCGCTGGGAAACACTTTTTTGTTTGTGGTTCATAGTGTTTATGTATCCTTTCTTGTAACTGCGAGAGTATTGAACAGTTACCCATTCTTTATAGATTATTTGATGCTTTCATATTACAACTTTTTAACGGATTTGACTACTGTAAATTGGATCATGATAGTACAAAAGCCGCGGAACAAAGAGATTACTCTGTTCTGCGGCTCTTGTACTTGTTTCATAAAGGTATTTTAACAAAATTACTTGATATGTTTTCGGATCTTAAATTCCCTGGCTCCTGCCAGAACAAGAACTCCTGCGAATAAGCCCACACACAAAAGGCCTGTGTTATCGTTCTTTGTTATGTTTTCACCCTCACTCAGCGGCACCTCTTCACCGTTTATTATGACTGTGCTTTCTTCCTCATCTGTCTGGTTTATCTGGTCTGTCTGCCCTGACTGGTCTGTCTGCCCTGACCGATCTGCCTGATTTGTCTGGTCTGCCTGATTCGTCCGGTCTGTCTGATTGGTCCGGTCTGTCTGTTTTGACTGCTGACTGTTCACATTACTTTCACCGGACAAGTCTTGTTCTGCTCGAACAATGGTTATATTGCCAAGAGCTATTGCTATGCATAATGTGAACGGCAAGATTGTTTTTACTAATCTATTATGTTTCATAATGCACTCCTTTCCCTTGTCATATAACTATTCCATAACTAATCCTTACTTTTCTCCGCCTGTATCAAGGCTCCGTCTATAAACTTTATCAATTCCAGTGCACTGCGAAAATGCTTTTCGCTCTGCTCTTCCGCCCATGTAACATCACCCTGCCATGTGGCATCTTTACTGCCTTCTATTTTGATCACAAAGGTTTCTGCGTCTTTTGCCATTTTATCCCTCACAATATTTTATTACACCCGGTAGGTATTGTTACAATCCATATTAATGATTTATTGTAAATAACGGTTCAGCGCCTTTACAGTTGCGGACAAAATCTGTCCGGAACCGCCTTTGACAATGGAACTTTTTGCCTGGCTGCCAAATCGTCACTGTTTGTAATACTATAAGGATATTGTACTTGAGACAGCATTACAAAAAGCATTACATCATTACTTCATTTGAATTTTATTTCCATAAAGCAAAACTCTGTAATGGTATAAACACACAGCCGGACAGCAAAAAGCGCAGCTGGAATCCTTGAATTCCGGCTGCTCAGCTGCATCTTTTATACTCATATTATTCACGCCTTCGGACAGCAGATGCTATAACTTCCAGGATCAAGGCCGCGGCGATCACACCACCTGCTATGATCTTTCCCATTGTGCTGGTAAGTGCCTCCGCAATACTTCCCAGAACAGGAATGGAATACACCACTTTACCTATAAAATTACTATAGGGTACCGGATTCATATCCTCCGTCTTATTGGCATCGCCTTTGGTGATAAATTCACCCATGACAACTTTGTTTTCTACGACCCTATGGGTGATTATGGCGTTTGAATCCTTTGCGCCGTAGAAAGCGATTACATCATCCTTTTCCATATCCTCCGGCGCTGCTTCCTGTACATATACCAGGCTTCCCGTAGGAATTGCAGGCTCCATGCTTCCGCTCACCACGGAATAAGCATCATAGCCAAAAAGCCTGGTTGCTGTAATGGGAAGGCAAACAAGCACCAGACCTACTAATAAAACAGTGCCCAGTGCACTGCAAATCACAGACACTGGGCTTTTTTTATCCTTTTTCTTCTTCTTGCTCAAAACAGGATATCCTTTCTGTTACCTATGCATTTTTCTTACAAATCATCTGCGGCGTCTGATCAGAAATACTGCCAATCCCGAAAGGGCTGCAACTGCTCCGACTCCGATCGCAATACCGGCTGCAAGGGGAAGACCTTTTTTCACCTTTTCTTTGGTCTCTTCAGGATTATCTGCCAGAGGTGTTTCATCCTCATCTAAGTCAACAACATCCTGATTACCCTGGGGAACTTCCTCCGGCTCTATAACCTGTGTTCCCTCTTCGGTACCTGCTCCTGCTGTACCTGCGGTTCCTTCAGCACCGGCTGTTCCCGCTTCACCTGCGGCTCCGGCTGTTCCTGCGGCGCCCTCAGTACCGGCTGCTCCTGTTGTTCCTGCTGCAGGAGTACCTGCCGCCGGTGTCTCCACAACAGTTGTCTCTGTAGTGGTAGTTCCTGGCACAACAGTTGTCACAGTTGTTGTCTCGCCGGGTACGGTTACGGTTTCTGTGGTTACCGGTGTATATACGAATGTAAATACATTCTGAGATTCATTGGAAGAAAGCGTCTTGGTCAGTGCTAAAGCCTGCGGCGTGTAATTTTCCACATACAGGTATGCCACCACCGGTTTATCTCCTATATTGCCGTAATAGGTACGGCTGGGAGCCAGTTGGTTGCCTTCCTCATCCTGATAGTTTACAGTATAGCCAACCATATCGCCCTGGATTCCGTAAGCAACGACAAAATCTCTGTCTCCGTTTACGTGAAATGCAGATGTTTCAAGAGAATTATTGTCACGCCCGCTTATCCGGACACCTTTCACATAATACTTGCTGGAATCTCCCAGTGCTACAGCACCGTTCTGGACATCAAAGGATACTTTATCGCCTAATTTCAAACCGCTCACTACAACCTTGTCACTCTGCGTATCTATAACCGGTGTCCCTGTACTCTCCACAGATAACCCGTCAATTCCGGAAAACGTGCCCTGGTTGCCCGCAAAAAAGGTTGCTGTATAGGTATATTCCTCCTCCGCTGCAAAAACGCTGACCACAGATGAACCAAAGAGCATGCAGACAGTAAGCAAAGATGTCAGAATCATTTTCAACTTCTTCATGACTTCAGCTCCCCTTTCTCATGGCGTTTTTTCATTGCGGCGATTCCCAGAAGCAGCAGTACCAATCCGCTGACTAATGCTGCTGTGCTGAAAAGGAGAATATTGGTGGTATCTCCTGTCTTAGGACGGGTGATGGTCTTTTTCACGGTATTGGATTCGCCTGTAACTGTCTTTCTTATGACAGTATCCTTACCCTTCACTGTGACAGTGGATGGTGCTACCTTCTCTACTGCAAAATTCATCTGCAGACGAGCCAGTGTGTCCTGGTAGCCATTGCCCTGTGTCTCACCGTCTAAGACAACTCTCAGGTGAACAGAAGCTGTTTTTCCTGCATCCAGTCTGTCCAGGTAGAAGAAATCATCAAGGGAATCTGTAGCCTGCTCAAGCCCCTTACCCACACGGGATGAACCCTCTCCGCCTACAGTTTCACTGTCAAACAAGACTGCCTCTTCACCGGATGGATCATAGTATGTCAATACATATGTGTAAGCTCCGCCTTCTGCTTTGCTTCCCCCTTCCAGACTTTCCAGAACTTCATTGGACATATACCAGTCTGTCTGTTCTTCACCGGAATTCTTTATCTTTACCTGCAGCTCCATGGTATCACCGGGAAGGATTCCGTATATCTCCTCAGCCATATCTTTGGAACTGAAATTGCTATTCATTTTGTCTCCGTCAAAATCTACCTGCCAGTTTTTATCGCTTTTAAAATCCTCTGCATATGCAGTCGCCGCTGTGCCTACGGTCATGATCGCTGCCATGACAAGGCACAAAATTTTCTTTTTCATATTCTGTACCTCCTATCGTAAGCTGATATCTCCGTTTGCTGCAACATTTACATCTACGCCCCAGGCACTTTTTATGGCATCCTGCGCATTATGTGTCTGAACAGCATCCACTTCGGCTTCCACCTGGAAACTGTAGCCGTCATAATCATAAACTGTGGTGATCGTCTTGTAACCATTTTCATCTACCGTCTCATGTTCTGTTACCTTCTTGCCTAATGCCGGGTCGATCCGCAGTGTATCTGCGAACTCAGGAGTGGTTTCCCCGGCGGGAAGAATGCTGTTATAATACAGGACCGTACGTTCTTTTGTAGAAGCATTCTGATCTACTGTCCAGCCATTGCCGGTAAGGTTTAAATCGATAAGGGCCGGAGAAAGTGTTGTATCTTTAACCACCTTTTCACCATCGGCTTTTGACCAGCTCTTATAGAGAATGACTCTGACATAACTGTCAATGGATCCGCTGTTTGTGACACTGAGTTTCTCATCATATGTTTTGCCCAGTACCAGTTTTTCATCCTTTAAATCTGACAAGAGAGTTCCTGTATTTTCATTCCACTCATTGTCTTCATTATAATCCCTGTAGCTTATTTTGTCACCATTTTCTAACAGACTCACACCAATATTGGATGTGCTCATCTGGACAGAATAATTTTCACTGTAATATGTAAGCGCTGCCCGTGCACTTCCAACGGTGCTTCCCAACAGAAGCAGTGCTGATGCCGAGAGAAGGATAACTGGTTTAACAGAAAAGGGTTTTTTCTTCTTTTTCATTATTTACCATCCTCCTCTTGCTTTGCGTTCCAGTCTGCATATGGCTTACCTTCATTGTCGTATAATACCGGTGTGCACTCCTGGGCTACGATAACATTAAATTCTTCCTCACTGTCTTTAGAATCAATTTTAACCTGGAGTTCCTCCGTTTCACCGCCTGCCGGAACTATATCACTGTAGTAATAGTAATCATTTTCTCCGGGAGACCACTTTTGGCTCCCCTGATATTGGAGTCCGTCCTGATATTTCTCTCCTGCAAAAACTTTCACACGGACATAGCACTCATAATCTCCTGTATTCTTGATCACAATATGTTTTGTCCAGTCGCTGACTGTCTCTTCCGGAATTGTCACGGTAGAACCAAGGCTAATGGTCACATCACCTGCTGCAGTCGTATAGGTAGTGAAATAAGCCATAGCGCTGTTCACTGATAAACCTGCAGTGAGGGCAAGAGCTGCTGCTGCCAGACAAAGGCTTTTCTTATTGAATTTCTTCTTCATCGCTCCATCCTCCTTTACTCCTGCTCACCTGTACTGTCTTTCTGCTGTTCCCAATCCCAGTCGCCATCATTATATGTGAACCGGTTGACTACACTGCTGCCGCCGTTATTGCGGTGGTCATATGTGTTTTCAAATGAGACACCCACTGTGTCATCCGCGGCAATCACTGTCTGCTGTGTCCCGTCGGAAGTCAATTCATAGCTTGCACCGCTGTACACTTCAGTTACTGTAACAGCAGCTCCTGCCGGGATATGCTCAATTTTTACACTTTTGGTTCCTGGTGCATCAAAGGAAATAGATACCACATTGCTGTACACCACTTCAAAATCTCTTTCTGCCTCCACCTGGAAAATGAAATCAGCTCCGCCTAATGTGGCGTTATATGCAGTAAGTGTTTTGTCTATAACTAAATCTCCGTACCTCTGTGTCTGTGACGGTTTTAATCCTGTAGTCACATCATATACCCAGGTATCATCCTGTGTCTGGCCGTAATAGTTGTTCGGCAGAGAAATCAGGTACGGTATAAAATCATATGTGTACGCTGCCGACTGCACCGACTCTGCGATCACCAGGTACATGCCTGTAGAAAGATTATCTGCAATTCCTGTGGATTTGTCTCCACCATCGGGTTTTTGCATCTGTACCTCAGCGTCCGGATCAGCCGCCAGCTTCTCCACTAGTTCAGATGCTTTTCCTGCAAGTTTTTCCCAATCCTCAGCAGTTGTCTTGTCATTTATGGATGCCAGATCCAAATCCTCATATCCGGCTAATACTTTGTACTCACCATTTTCCTCTACATCTGCCACTCTGTATAAATGAATGGGGATGGTCAGACCATTCAGCTCCTGATATGTTCCGTCCAGTTCAAAGGTCAGGGAACAGCTTTTTTCTGTATCAATGCCAAAGGCTGCATATACCTTAGGCAGTATGGTTGCGGAAAGCATCAATGCCAGAGCCAGAGCCAATGCACTTCCTTTTTTTATTGTCTTTTTCATCTTCACATTTTACCCTCCTCTGAAAACTCATTCCCCTTTGACCACCTTATTCCTTTTTGTTCTTTTTCCGTGGTTTAAACAGGAATCTCATTAAAAGTATCACTAGTAATGTTACCGACAATCCAAGTATCAGATACAGCATATAATAATTCTGTACTGCTTTCAGCATGGACTGGACCGGTGTGCTTTCTATTTCTTCCTCTCCGGTATACGGTACCCGATGTCCGCGGACTAAAAGTCTGTGGGAGTTTACACCGTACGGAGTGCAAGTAAACAATGTTACATAATCCTGACCTTCTTCGATCGCCATTGCGCCGTCCAGGGTTTCCCTGTCGTCTTTGTCTATCATGGTGAGGATCTGGTCAACCTCATAGGCTAATGTATCGTCCAGCACGTGGATGTAAAACAAATCTCCGCGTTTTAACTGGTCAATATCGGTAAATAATCTGGCACTTGGAAGTCCCCTGTGGGCGGCCAGCACACTATGTGTACTTTCGCCTCCGATCGGTAATTTTGTTCCGTTTAGGTGGCCTACTCCGGTCTGGAGAACGTCATCTCCTGTGCCATGGTAAATAGCAACTTTTATGTTGATCTTGGGGATGGAAAGGTATCCCATCACTCCGTCGTTGTTAACGTTAAGAACTTTCCAGTATTCTGTATTTTCCAGTTCTTCTTTGTCCTCGCCGAACACATCGCCATATAGATTGTTTTGTGTCAGGGATTCATCAAAGGCTCTTGCGGCCTCCCATTCTTTTGTAAAGTCTTCAGGTGTCATTTCATTGATAACATCTTCATAGCTGCTTATCAGCTTGCTCTGGCGGTATGTGTTCCATTGATCGGAAACGGTTGGATAGATCAGTATACCGAACCCTGCCATAAATAATAATGCGAACAGAATCGTTGAAATTTTTCTCTTCATAATTTATTTGTCCGTCAGCTCCTCATTCTCCTGTTCTTCCTTTGCATTAAGTTTTGCTCTTAATTTCTTTTCACGGATATAGAGAAAAATAACAAAGGCTGCTGTCACTGTCAGACCAACAATTACCCAGAACAAATAGCTTGTGTGCATACTTACACCGGTCAGAAGGGAAGTTGGTGTTTCTTCCATCTCAGTCTCCTCATAAGGAACACGATGTCCACGGACAAGAAGTCTCTGGCTGTTCACACCATATGGTGTACAAGTAAAAAGGGTAACTAAATCTTTTCCTTCCTCCACTGCAAGGCTTTCTGTCTGGTCAGGTTCTACTACCGATATCTTATCCACTTCATAGCAGAGGATATCATCTAATATATAGAGAAGGAAATGGTCGCCTTCCTTTAACTTGTCAAGATCTGTGAACAGAGTAGCACTTGGCAGTCCTCTGTGAGCAGAGATAACAGCATGTGTGCTCTCTCCTCCAATGGGAAGGGAACTCCCTTCCAGATGGCCTGCTGCCTTTTGAAGTACCTCATCCCCCGTAGTGTGAAAAACAGGGATTTTGATATTGATTTTAGGGATTTCTACATATCCCATCATACCATCACCTGTGAGGTTAAGACAAGACATATATTCCTCGTCTTCCTCGGAAGCTTCTGCTACGGCAAATGAGTCTGGGAGGATACTGGGAAGAAGAGCATTGTTGTAGGCTTCCGCCCGGTCTTCTTCGACTTTGTAGTCTATCTCTCCCGCTGCGTTTTTTTCGTTTACCGTTTCCTCATAACTGCTGATCAGTTTACTCTGTCTGTAGTTATTCCATTGATTGGATACGAAGGGATACAGCAGCAAGGACAAACCGGCTAAAAACAGAAGGGATACAATGATTATGTGTGTTCTTTTTTTCATCCGGACTCTCCTTATTGTTGTATTTTTCTAAAATGCCGGGGCGGGCCGACCGCCCCGGCATTAGATGTTGCTTAGATTTGCTGCATATTGTTAGGAATGATTATTTAGCAGATTTTCTGCGGCTTGCGAAGAACAGGCCTGCTGCTGCAATCATGATAAGGCATCCGCCGATGGTGAAGATTGTTGTACCGATTCCACCTGTTGAGGGGAGGCTGGAAAGTTTGGTATTCTGGATATCAAGGCCTATAATTTTACCCTTTCCTTCACCATTTGTAACTATGCTTTCGTTATTTAATGTAAAACTAGCTATCGCTGAACCATCAATTTTCACTGACCAGGTATTCAGCTTACCATCTTCATAATAAGTTGCTTCAATCTCAATTTTAAATACATGAGTATTTAAAGAATAACCATCAGGGGCAAATGTCTCTTTCAAATAATAAATTCCCGTTCCCAATCCTGTAATATGTAACTGTCCTTTTTCGTCAGATGTTACCTTACCTGTTGTAAAATTGGGATTTGTATATACTTCTTGACAAGCAGAATCTTTAAACAGTGTAAATTCTGCACCTTTCAATGGAAGCTTTTCTCCAGTTGTACCTTCAATTTCTCCCACTTTTGTAACGATACCTTCTGTACTTACCTGACCTGTAATTGAACCGTCAATATCAAAAGTATATGTATAGGTTTTATCTTTGTCGTTCCCATCATTACCTTGTGTTTTAGAATCTTTTGTATAATTCAGTATAACATCATTGTGGTTGTTTACTTCGTTTAATTTTGCTTTTTCATTCAGTGTAGCAGAATAAGAAATCACTACTTCTTTACCTACATACTCGTTAAGAGTATATTTACCATCTACTACAAAATCAACTGTAATCTTCTGTTTATCTACGACAAGTGTATAGTCTTTATCTTCACTTAAAGTCCGATCATCGATTTTTACCAATAAATCATTATTGTAAGTTAAACCTTCACTTAATGTATCCACAACATTTAATTTAGGATAATTCCCACCATAATTAGGAATTGGATTAATTGATACTGTATAAGGGATTTTATCACCAACATTTACAGAATTGCCTTTATCATTTTCAGCAATTACCTTATCTACTGTTGGAGCATCACTTTTCTTTACCCAAAGATTTGCATCACTAACTGTATTTACTATTCCCTCATCTATTATATTTTCACCATTTTCATTCTTATACTGTATAGATGCCACAGCTACATTATATACATGAGCCTCCGCACCAGTTACACAAATCAGATACATACCGACTGCTAACCCGTCTTTACTATAAGTAGTTCCATCTGCCTCCGGAGTTAACTCAAATCCTTTTTGTAAAGTTCCAGCTGCAATATCAGACAACTCCTTTTGGGTAGGTTTTGTAATATCTCCAATATTATAGGGGTTATTATAGCCTATAAAGTTACCATTTTTATCATACTGCGCCATTGCTATGGGATAAGCTGTTACAACAATATTAGCTTCGTCTTCCTTATCTATCCCTTGTACTGTAATCTTTCCTGTATCATCACTAGTTCCAATAATACCATCATTACCTGCTGAAGCAAATGTGGTCAATGTGGTTCCCAGAACCATCGCCAATGCTAATAACATGGCTAATACTTTTTTAATCTTACTCATATTCTTTCTCCTTTTCTTTTTTGTGGGATATACCCATTATTTTAATGCATTTGTTCTTAAATGCTCTCCGCACTTCCGCGGTGCCGGGACCGCTGAAAAATGTAATCATATTTTACCTTTCCAGCACCTCCCTACTTTTATTTTTATATAGAAGCAGGGCCGCTGCCATCATCAGCAGTATTCCGCCAACCATATACAAGAAGATTCCAGGGCCGCCTGCACTTGGCAGTTCGTATACCGCGGTATTTTCAAAGTAGAAATGAACCGTTGTGTTTCCCTCTGTGGCTTCACTCTTTTTCACTTCTCCGCTGTTTGATTCAATGGACTTTAATTCACCTTTTTTATTTATAACTAAGGTCCATTTTTCATTGCTTACCGCATACCCTAAAGGAGCCTTTGTTTCTGATAAAGTGTAAGATCCTGCAACTATCGTTGCGACAATGGAGCTTTCACTAAAATCACTAGTTTCATACCAAATCAATTTACCTGTATTATCAGTCTTACCATAATAAGTCTTATCAGTGGATTTCAGTTCAAACTCTGCATCTGGTAATTGTAAATTATTATTGCTTGAACTTACTTTTAAAATATCCCAGTTAGTTATTACCTTTTCATTTGTATAAGCAACAACACCCAGAACACCACCGCCTGTATATTCCCATTTATCGCTGATAACATTTTTATTTTTCTTGTCACTACCTAAGATGAATGTTGCCGATTCCTCTGATGCGCTGTTGGCACAGTCTGTCTTTTCATTAATGCTAACATCTTTTACTGCAAAACCATCTGCAGAACTTTCAGTTACCATATACTCGCCCCTTGCCAGATTTTTCAAATCCTGGCCATCATATACGGCTGCATCTGTGCTGTTCGCGGGAATAACAATTTTAATATCTTTAACAAATGTTGAATCATTTTTCTTAGTAACCTTGAAGTTAAAAGTTTGTTCTTTATTGATCGGACTCTCTAACTTCTTAGTAATTTGTATTTCACCAGCCACCACATTAACTTTGTAGATACCGTAAAGCTTATTTGCATCTTTTGTGTTAACTGCCTCGACTATATGATCCTCACCACCGGCGATATGCCCTTTAGTATTTTGAGTACTCCTATAATTAGCTGGTCCCGCATCATAAGTCACTTTCAAATAATAACTGACGCCAGATTCTGCGATTGTGCTTGTTAAGCTTTCTTTAGTTATTTTACTCTCTTCCGTACAAGCTGCATCTGTGTACCATTCCAGTATAAAATCGTCAGCTATAACACCTTCATATTTTTCTAACATCTGGTTGACATCGAATAAGGTGTTTAACAATTTATCATCTGTCGGAATTGTATCACCTTTATAAACAGTAACCTCATTATTACCTACTTGCAGCTCCGCTTTTACATTGACCGGAGGCTGCGGAAGTACTGCATCGCCATAGCCTGTAGAAATCTTAGAGTCAGGGGAAATATTTGTTGTAACATTGTTACCGCCGATATATGTATCTTTGGCCCTCACTGTAATAGTTTTATTCCATTTCCCTTTTTCAGCATTTGGTATTGTCTGCTCATTCCAAACAATATACTGATATCCGGTTTCAGAATCGTAAAATACCGTTCCTCCATTTTTCAGTTTAATGCCGTCCTTTATTCCGGGATAATCTTTTGTGATAGGCTGCCCCTCATCATCTAATATTTCAAATCTGGGATCAATGACATCTTTAATCTGAGCCGATTTAATATCCAAGTTGTTCGTTATTGTTTCTTGAATCCTTTTGAATATTTCTTTTAACTCATCAATACTTTCAGCCGTAAGCGCACAATCTTTCGATGCAATGCCAGAAATATTTTTATTGCCATCCCAGATTGGTTGTGAACCATCAAGCCAGCCTTTCGCCGTACTTGTCAATCCCAGGCCAACTGTATAGATAATGACTCCTTCTTGTTTCAATTTTTCTGCCTGTGTTTTTGCCTCGCCAGCAGCCGCATTACTCCATGAACCGCCGTTTCCTGTAGGTTCACCATCCGTAAACAATATTACATATTGAGGTACATCCTCTCTTTTACTGCTTTTCAGCTTATTGTATGCATATTTTAATCCTTCTCCAGGTGAAGTTCCTCCATCGGCAAAAAGTTTATTAACATTCTTCAATAATCCTTCCGGATTACTGCCAACCTCAGTTAAGGAATTAACGCTCGAATTACTGGTACTAAATGCAGTAACACCAATTCTACTTTCAGGAGAAGAAGTCGATGTAGAATTTATAAATGCGTTTGATGCCTCCTTTAAACCAGTTAAACGTGATGCATATGTGTATATAACTTTGTTATCAGTGGCATTAATTTTATTCCAACTACTTCCATCCCAATATTGCCATGCGCTATTTATATAAATCATTGGTCTGTTAGCATAATAATGCTCGGAAGAACTGGCATAACCGGTACTAGTTCCATAGTAATATATTTTAGTTGTATCCAGTTTGTCTTTGACTGAAGAAAATTTACTTGCATTCTGGCTTGTTCCCGCATATACAAAGGAAGGAGTTGATTTCTCATTCAGAACATAGTTCATAGAACCTGACTTATCCAGAACCATCATGATATCAGCTACGCCGCCTTTTTCTTCCGTCGTTGTACTTGTTAGTTTTGAAGAAGCAGTAATATTAATATCATATGTACGCTCATCCCAATCTTTTACCGTTGCTGTCTTATCATAATTCATAGAACTATCTATCAGTTCCTGTTCTGTTACATTTAGGATTTTATAGATACCATCCTCATCAGGGTCGATTTTTGCCTCTGTTTCACCATCATGCAAATATAAATTGGCTACAGCTCTTCCATCTTTATCTAAAGTAACTTTTACCTTCCAGGTATCTACAGAAGGAATGTAACCGGTTGGAGCCTGTGTTTCTGTTAATGTATACTCACCTTCCCGAAGCTTTGTAAACTGAACTGCACCATTTTCTAATGAACTTGCCGTAAATGTCTCATTCGTATCATCGTTGACAAGTTTAAATTTAGCTCCTTCCAATGGTTCTCCAGCTTTATTCACTTTATTCAGGTACAGATTTGTCATCGGCACTTCTGTTACCTCAGAAATTCTGGCTGAAGGAAGAGTGAAATTCATCTTACAATTAGATTTAGCAGCTCCTCGCTCCATATAGAGTATAGTCAATGTATGTTCTTGCTGCTTCTGTTCACTGGTTAAATTTTCCGGATTGCCGATATAATTCCACAAGTCAACCGAACCAGTCGCCGCATCATGTATACCTCCCAAATCAATAACTACTTGATTTCCGTCAAGGACAACCCACAGATCATCGTCACCGGTAAAGGAGTAATTCAAAGGTCCAACATAATCGCCAATCTGAAATGTCACATCGTATCGCATACCAAAGTAATAATTATGCGCATTCTCCGCTTCCTCATTTGCATCTTTTACTGAATCCAGGGGGAAGAAATTATTTCCGCTTGACGCTACAACATTTGTTCCGTTTTTCACTTTACTAAGTTCGTAAGAATCACCTGTCTGGTTAAATTCTAATGTATAGTTTTTATATACCTTTCTTAAATTTCTTTTTTCGGCTTTATAACCAGTACCAACCGTTACCGATAAATCATCATTATCAAAGAAACCTGGGTCTGCATAATTAAAAACCACATTTCCATTCTCATCCAAACCTCTAAGAAGTCCTTTTACCACTGATGCATTGCCGGTCCAGACATTTGCTTCCTTATTACTACCATCCGGTTTCCACGAATATTTATATGTGGAATAATTCTGCCCTACTGTTCCAGCCGAAAGTTTTTTATTACTATTCACTCCTTCTCCATAATTCTCCGGAGCATTGATTGAATAATATTTCGTTTTATTGCCGGAACCAGAAGTACCCGCTTTTACTGTATAATCATAAAAAGTAGTTGCTCCTGTTACCGTTGTTTTTTCAGGAGTATAGTAAATTTTAATTACAGTATCACTGGCTACTTTTATTTCACTATAATCAGCCTCATCATAAAAATCTTTGCCATTTATATTGACTCTCTGCACTTCCCAATTTGTTGCTTTTGCATAGTCGTTAACTTTACCACCTACCGGAAGTGTCAGCTCATCATTTGAATAAATCTTCTGTCCATTTAAGATATTATAATGCTCAACTGTTATATCTACTGCAGAACCGCCTTGCTGTACTATTACATATGTAGAGAAATGCGGTGCGTCAAAGATAACATTTCCTTCTTCATCCACGGAACCATTCATATCTTCAACAGTGTTGTCCTGGTCTACATGGAGTACTGCTGTGTTTTTACTTGTTTCTATATCAGAAGTATTAACAGTAACCTGCACTGGCGAACCAGGCTGTACCTCAGTTCCTCCCACCATAAACTTAATATCATATGCAATAATATTTTCAATTGCAAACTGTTCTTCAATTGCTTTATCTTCTACCGCTTTTTCGATATTTTCTACTTCATTCTGATTTGTAATCTCAGTCACTTGAAGTTCGGCATCTTCCGGAAGTGCCCCTTTATCAGCTGAAACCTTTATAATAGAATTTCCTACTTGCTGGCTCCATTCTACTTTTTCAATCTCCTCTGTGCCTTCCGGCTCATTATCAGAAGTGTTCTGGTTATCTTCCTGATTACTAGGTTCTGTCTCTTCCACCTGAGGTTCTGCTTCCTGAGTATCATCTGATAATTCTTTCTCCGGTTCAGATAACTTTTCTTCTGATAATTGATCGATCAGATCTTCCGATCCAGCCGCTTCACCATCAGTATTGTCCATTACTGTTCCCTGACCTGAACCATTTTCCGGTACTGGAGTTCCTGCATCATTATCCGCCATAGTAGATATACCGGAACTCAGCATCAGGGCCATGCACAACACAATTGCTAAAACTCTTTTATTTATATTACTCTTATTTTTCTTCATGGCTTCCTCCCTCTGCTATATTTTCTTCTATTCCGGAAATCGCTCCATCTATCAGTTTCAATAACTCCAAGGCACTGCGAAAATATTGTTCCTGCTGTTCTTCCACCCACAGGACACTGCCCTGCCATGTGGCATTCTGACATTCATGTATTTTTACTATGAAGGTTCCTTTATCTTTTTTCATCATTTTGCCACTCACAACATTTTCGCCTCCTTTGGGGTATTTTTGCACTCTCGCTTAACTATGAACTTATTGTACTTAAAGAAGCATTACGGAAAGCATTACATGCATTACTTTTTTCAAAATAATTTTCGTTGTTTCTTCTTGTGTAATGGTTCTGTGAAGATTCCGTGAAGTTTATGAAAAAAGGCAAAAAAATACCGCCGGTTTACCGGCGGCACAATTGTGTCAGATATCATATTCTCCAAGCGCACTGTCTATGAGTTTGATCAGCTCTAATGCGCTGCTGAAATGCTGCTTTACTTTATTCTCAAGCCAGAGTATCTCACCCTGCCATGTAGCATTCTGTCTGTATTGGACATAAATTGCAAATGTGGCAACTCTGCCCTTCTGCTCTAAAATGTTTTTCTGAGGTATCTTCTTCTGCAGCTTGTGTGATGGCTCTTTTGGCTTTTTTACGAAGCTGCGGCTTTCTGTGGATGCTTGCGGATAGCAGATACAGTCATAAAGCTTATCCATGAGATGCAGAAGCTGCACCACATTTTCAAAGAGCCACGGCTCTTGACTATAACACTGGTACAGACGACCGGAGAACTCGCCCCGGTCACTGGCATCTACACAGACGCTGATCAGGTTAGGCGCTGATATATTAATATTTAAACCCTCTTCTTTATTCATAGTCCACACTCTCCAGTCATTTCCGGGTCTTTTCTGTTAATTCCAGTGGAACCCGTTGCTTCGGAAACTTATTCTGGAATTATCATTCTCCACATCAGCTATAGATGATACATAGTATTCCAGATATTGTTCCCATGATTTATGTTCTCTGGCAAAATAGCGGGAAATACGATCAAAAATCATGGAACAGTTCTCCTGATTCGTGCCTACCAGTAAAATCAAAAACTGTGTGGGACTATACTTTGTAAAGGAATCCCCTCTGCGCAGACAATGTTTGACCGCATCGTACAGCTCATCCGTCATAGCCGCCAATTTTTCTTTGTTTTCCATTGGACGTCCTTTTCCGTCTGTCACTGTACACAGCATAAGGTACACGGATTGGCCGCTGCGCTCAATGATCCTCCTTACCAAGCGATAGCCATCCCGAAAGCTCGGCAGGTTACAGTAAAAGGCTCCGTCTTCTTCCTCATCTTCTTTCAAACCGCCTTTGATCTCATTGATCGCCTGCGGTTTGTGGCTCATCTTGGCACTCATTTCATTAAACTGGTTCATCATTTTTTCTGAGGGGCTGATCCCCAACTCCTCAAAAAACAGCTTGGCAGTATCCTCATAGAGCTGAATTGCTTCCTTATAACGGTTTAGAGCCATTAAACAATCCACCTGAACAGACTGCCATTCATCAAAAGGATACAGCTCACTGGCCTTTTCACATAAATCCAGCACTGTCTCATACTCACGCTGTTTCATGAGAGAGTCACAGACCTGACTCAATGCCTGTGTGTATTTCTTTTTATACTGTACACTCTCCAGAAGTACCCAATCCTCACCGGAAAGACCCGGGAGAAATTCTCCGTGATACACCTCACATGCACTTTTCAAAAGCTGAATCTTCTTATCTTCACTGGTTTCCGTTTTACTTGAATTCACAAGATTTGAAAATACATGGACATCTACTTCAACTTCCATAGGGCTGGACCAGCGGTAAATGCCTGACTTTATCTGTATATAATCATACTCCGGAAGACCTGCATCCACCAGCATTTTCTTGAGGCGGTGAGAAGTTACTCTTAGATTATTGGCAACATCAGCCAGTTCTTCTCTGCCATATAAACTTTCCAGCAGTTTGCCCCTGGCTATTCCGCCTTCACCACAGTGGAGCAGAATCTGAAGCAGTTTCATAGATTTGGTTGCCGTATTCCTGCGGAAGGATATGGGCTTATCTCCATACTCCATGGAGAAGCCTCCTAACATGTGCACTTTTAACACCGGTAATTTTTCTTCTATCATACTCTCTCCCATTTGTCTGCACGCCTCCGCTCGTTTTATAGCCCTATCATATCATTAATCTTAATTTTATAATTTGTCCTATTTTTTGTCAATGCTTTATACGTCGACAAAACAGCAGTTGAGTCACCCATAAAACATTATATGTGTACCATTTATCAAACCCTATTACTATTGAAATGCTATATTATTTAGGGACCTTTTCAAAATTCTTGCTCTTAAGGTATTCATCCATACTATTTGAATTAGTACTACTCATACCCGCTATATTGGTTTTATCCGGTTTATTACCGTTTTTATTCGTACTTTGATACACTTGTCCATCGTAATATATAAGATACGCATCCCAATTAGACCAGGCATTATTACCCTCAACTGTACCGTACAGTACCATTGTACCATCTGCTAAAAAGTAAGGTTTCCAGTATAAAGTTTCATCCCCAAAAGATGTGCCGCTCTTCATGGAATCAGATACCTTCATAAATCCTCTCTCATCAGCCACCTTTTTTAGCAAATCCTTTCTGTCAAAGCTGCCGCTTCCCCACTCTTCCTTATGTTCCAGCAAATATTTATAATAACTCTCACACTGTCCTAAATATCCTTTAACGCTGTCTATACATGGACAGGAAAAAGTCACTAGCTGCTGCCCGTCCTTACTGGTGATTTCAACTTCATATTGGGTATTATATACGGGACAAACGGTAATATCTTCAGAACAATATCCTCCCTTAACCATATAATCAATAATCCCACTGTTAAGAACGCTTTTCACTTCAATTGTATCTTTACACAAAGCGATTTCCGGAACATCTGTCCCCATGATCTGAAACTGCGTCGCTAATTCATGTCTCTGATTCGCGCATTTGGCAACCTTGGATTTCTGCACATAACGTGTAATGGAAGGCACTGCCACTGCAGCAAGTATTAATATGATCACTATCACTACAATGAGTTCCACCAGAGTAAATCCCTGACACCGGTTCTGATTTTTATTCTTCTTTTGCAGCATTTTATTTTCTGCCTTTCCTCTGACAGGCGCATTTAGCCAAAATTTTTTATATTCCCATCATATTACTAAAGGTTTGCATCTGTCAATGATATATCTGTATATAACGTAGAAAACAGGGATTTTATGCCAAAATGCCTGTTTCTGAAATTCTTAATATTTTATTAAGGCTCAATAATCCGTTTACATAACATTTCCAACTTCTGCGCCTGTCTGCCCAGAATACGCACTACAGCATCTCCTGATTCCAGAAAGGAGACACCGCCTTCCACTTCCCCTGTATATTCCAGTATTTCTCTGGCCTTATCTGCCCACTTACTGTCTTTTGACAGGCCGCACAGGAGCAGACTCGCAAGATGCGTATACCCTTCATACATACCTGTTTCTTCCATACATAATGTATGGGGATCATATCTGGTGTTGTCCCTGTAGATCAGTCTTCCCTCCCGCCGCACCTGAACCAGAGAATTGTAATATTTATAATCAAAGCATTCCCCATATGCAGTCCGGCCGCAGGAGAGTATATCCTGAAAAATAAACCGTGAACTTTCCTTTTCCAGTTCCACTTCCACAATATTGTCAAACGCGGAATCCCTAAAAGGGATTGCAGGCTGAGGTACATAATATAAGAAGGAATCTGATTCCTGGCAGATGCGTATATATCGTCTGGCACATCCATTTTTCATCCTGTGTATTTTCTCAAATGACTGGGAGCAGACCTCCAGCCTTGTTCCTCTGCCCACATGTATGCGCTGTTCCTGTATATCCCCCTCCATGATCCCCGGGGAGGCACTCAGTATCATGACCTTCAAATAATCTTTTTCTTCCCGAAACGGCTCCATGATCTTAAAGGGTGCTGTAAACTGTACTTCATCTAAAACAGCCTCCTCCCCCTGCAATATGGTAGAAAGGAACAGTTCAGACCTGCGTCCAAAGCTTCCGCCCCCGCTGCCCTCATAAAATCCTGTCGCCGTAAGAGGTGCCTCCGCCATATTTTACTCCTCCAAAAATACATTTTTCCTGATCCAGGCAGCCACTTCATCCACATGTTCACCTGACCTGATATTTGTAAAGAGGAAAGGCCGTTCTCCCCGCATTTTCCTGGAGTCCTGTTCCATAACCTCCAGACTGGCACCTACATATGGGGCTAAATCTGTCTTATTGATGACAAGCAGATCTGAGCGTGTAATTCCGGGTCCGCCTTTTCTGGGGATTTTATCCCCCTCCGCAACATCTATGACAAAAATGGTCGCATCCACCAGCTCCGGGCTGAAGGTCGCCGAGAGATTGTCCCCGCCGCTTTCAATGAACAACAGGTTAATGTCAGGGAATCTTTCTTTCATCTCATCCACTGCCTCCAGATTCATGGAAGCGTCCTCCCTGATGGCAGTGTGGGGGCAGCCGCCGGTCTCAACTCCTATGATGCGCTCCCTGGGAAGAACCGAATTTCTGCTTAAAAATTCCGCATCCTCTTTTGTATAAATATCATTTGTAATGACCCCAATGCTGTATTCCGGGGCCAGTTTTCTGGTCAAGGCCTCGATCAGCGCAGTTTTTCCTGAGCCTACCGGCCCTGCTACCCCTATTTTCACATATGACATATCTCTTTCTCCTATCTATGACATGTAAATCCTTGAATACAGGCACTCATGCTGCATACTGCGGACTGCAAAGCCGGGCGTGGATATGCACAGTTCTGACTCAGTAAGTTCCCCCAGTCTGCCCAGGGTCTCGTCAAATATGCCTGTCATGCGGTTCAGCAGTTTCTGTCCTATACTCTGGCTTAAAGGTATGGTCTTTACACAGTTGGTAACCATAGCCGATATTTGTGAATAAAGAAAATGGTATACCGCCGGTTCCTTTTCTATCCCTGCCGCAAAACAGAATACTCCATATGCGCAGGGATGGCAGACACGTTCCCCTGCCGCCTCTGCATACCGCAAAAAGATGCCGCTTGCATACCCGATATCCAGTCCTGTTGTGGTTTTTAAAAAACGGGAACCTAATTTGCGGCTGGCTTCCCGGATTTCCTTTTGACTGCGGCTGGCCTCCGCAATTTCCTCCAGTTCCAGAATGGCCTCCAAATTATCCTCAGACGCGTACTCCCAGGCCAGTCTTATGAGCAGCAGTTCATTATATAAAAGGTTTGTCCTTATGTTCTGCCGGATATATTTTTCTGCTGTATCAGCATCCCAGACAATGCCCTTTTGTATATATGTCTCCAGCCCATAGGAATGGGAGTACCCTCCAATCGGAAACAGGGCATCGTTGATCTGCAGCAGCAGAAAATCCCTCACCCCGCTCAATGGGTATGTGCGCTGACTCCGGCAGAGATTCTTTTGTCGAAGTCCAGTTTTGCCTGTTTTACAGTGACACTTATACCCGGTATCTGATTCAGCATATGCAGCATAGGCTCACTGTACGGTGTGATGAAGCTGTTCCTGTCCCTGCCGCAGAACAGGGACGCGTGGCAGTTTCCTATTTCATAGCATACCTTTGCTGTCATCTCCGGGTGATTTCTGGATATCCATATTTCAATTACATCACAGTCGGGGATGTTGACTGCAATTACATTTTCTCCTTCCTCCCACAGAATATCTCCCTGACGGATACCTTTCGTCAAGATTCCGTCATCCAGACGGATGCCTATCTCGGCGCCGTCCCTTGTTGTCTTACGATGGATTTTTTTGAAGGCTTCATGCCACTCAATGTCTACATAGTCGATTTTTTTGTCCCGGATACGGGAATTCTCTATGTTACCTAATATTTGCTGGCATAACATCATGTCTTTTATCCTCCTTTTATGAGCAGATTGTCGGAATGAATTTTCTAACATACTCTAAGATACTGAACAGCTGCATTAAAATAAATTGTACATTTGTGTGAGCGGAAGTGTTTTGGCCGGTTTTGAGGTAAGCGGCTCTTTATCTGCGGTGACTTCATATGTCTCCGGGTCTACTGTGATCTGTGGTGTTTTGTCGTTAAAGATCATGTCTTTTTTGCCGATATTCCTGCAGTTGGAAACCGGAAGGATCTGTTTTTCCAGTCCGTATTTCTCTTTTATCCCTTCTTTTACCGCAGCTTTTGAGACAAATGTGGCACAACAGGAAAATCTGGCTCTCCCGTGAGCGGCAAACATAGGCTGATACATCACAGGCTCTGTTGTGGGGATGGATGCATTGGCATCACCCATTTTTGATGCAATGATCATCCCCCCTTTGATGATCATGTCCGGTCTTACTCCGAAAAAGGCAGGATTCCATACAACCAAGTCCGCCATCTTCCCTTTTTCCACAGACCCCACATATTGAGATATTCCATGTGTGACTGCCGGATTGATGGTGTACTTGGCTATATAACGTTTTACCCTGAAATTGTCATTTCCGTTCTTCACATCCTCCGGGAGAGGGCCGCGTTCATCCTTCATCTTGCCTGCGGTCTGCCAAGTTCTTGTGATCACCTCACCGATGCGTCCCATGGCCTGAGAGTCCGAACTCATCATACTGAATACGCCCAGATCATGCAGTACGTCTTCTGCGGCGATGGTTTCTGGTCTGATACGCGAGTCGGCAAATGCCACATCCTCCGGTATTTTCTTATCCAGGTGATGACATACCATCAGCATATCCAAATGTTCATCCAATGTATTTACCGTAAACGGCATGGTTGGGTTAGTGGATGAGGGAAGAATATTCGGCATAGAAGCCGCTTTGATGATATCAGGCGCATGACCACCCCCTGCCCCTTCTGTGTGATAGGTATGTATAGTACGGCCTGCGATGGCACGTATGGTGTCCTCCACACATCCCCCCTCGTTGAGGGTATCTGTGTGGATGGCCGTCTGCACATCATAAAGGTCGGCAACGTTCAGACAGTGGTCTATCACTGCCGGGGTCGCACCCCAGTCCTCATGAATCTTCAGCCCCATTGCCCCGGCTTTTATCTGCTCTATAAGAGGTCTTTCGTCAGAGCAGTTCCCTTTTCCCAAAAATCCAAGATTCATGGGATATTCTTCCGCTGCTTTTAGCATCATTTCCAGATTCCAGGGGCCTGGGGTACAGGTGGTTGCGTTTGTCCCGTCTGCAGGCCCTGTGCCTCCTCCGATCATAGTGGTCACACCGGAATACAAGGCACATAATATCTGCTGAGGGCAGATAAAGTGAATATGACTGTCAATGCCGCCGGCTGTGACGATCATCCCCTCTCCTGCCAGAGCTTCTGTAGATGCGCCCACTGTCATCCCCGGTGTGACGCCATCCATAATATCCGGATTTCCCGCCTTGCCTATGCCTGCTATTTTTCCATCACGGATGCCAATATCAGCTTTTACGATCCCTGTATAATCTACGATCAGGGCATTGGTAATAACCAGATCCAGACAGCCGTCCTCTCTGGCTGCCTTCACACATTGTCCCATGCCGTCACGAATCGTCTTGCCGCCGCCGAACTTTATTTCATCTCCGTAATGGGTATGATCTTCCTCCACTTCAATGATCAGACTGGTATCTGCAAGCCTTACCTTGTCACCGGTTGTGGGACCATACATCATTGCGTATTTTTTACCGGATATGATGCTGCTCATTCTTCTGCCTCCTTCAGGAATCCTTTTTTCGCGGCGTTGTCCAAGGCCGTTCTTTTACTGATCTCTGTAATCTGCGCGCAGGTAAGGTCATTGAGACCGAAAATGCGCCCGGAACCGCCCATGGAAGTGAGGGAAACCATCTTTGTCTCCCCCGGTTCAAATCTGACGGAAGTACCGGAAGGGATGTCGAGACGAAATCCATATGCCTTTTCACGGTCAAATACCAGGTATCTGTTCACCTCAAAAAAATGATAATGGGAACCTGCCTGAATGGGCCGGTCTCCTGTGTTTGTCACAGATATCTCCAGTGACGGCCTGCCCTCATTCAGAATGATATCTCTGTCTTTCGGTATGATCTCTCCTATCTTCACTATTTGGCTCCTCTCTATTGTATAGGACTGTGTACAGTGACCAGCTTTGTTCCGTCAGGAAAAGTGGCTTCTACCTGTACTTCATGTATCATATCCTTTACACCATCCATGACATCATCAATGGTGAGAAGCTTTCTGCCCAGGGACATCAGCTCTGCCACATCTCTGCCGTCTCTGGCATATTCCAGAAGCTGAGAACTTATATAGGCAACAGCCTCTGTATAATTCAACTTTACTCCCCGGGCTTTCCGCTTCGCCGCAAGCTCTCCGGCTGTGTGGAGCATTAGTTTTTCCTGCTCTTTTGGTGTTAATCGCATTTCAGGAACCTCCTTTTACTGCGTTTTTAAATAGAAAAAGGCAAAGACACCTGTTGACGGCGTCTTTGCCTTACTTTATGAGTTTATCACAAAAAAGTTTTATGTGTCAATATGTATTGTAATTCTATCGGAGGAATTAAATGCAAAAAGCCCGCCTCGGTCTGTACATGAGACAGACTGAGGCGGGCTTTATGCTGAATTCCCTATTTTCCTGTGTAGGTGTGTATTCCATGCGGATCATCATACGGCTCTGTTCCAAACCTTCCGCCTGTTGTGGGATAGCCATAGATGGAGCCGTCTTTTATCTCCACCTCATCCTCCCACGGCAGGCAGTATCTGCCCTCTGCCAGATCCTTAATGTAGGTGAGCTGGGTATCCGGCTGTCCGCCGGGATATGCCACATAACCACGATGTCCCAGATTGTAGATATTGTTTTCCAGTCCCCATTCTCTTCTGGCCGCGTCTGCCTTTTCGGGGAAGATTTCAGCCGTGACGATCTCATAGGGATTTCTCTGTCCCTGTACCAGCACAGTCCCGTCATAGTTGGTGATCTGTCCCTCGCCAAAATAGTAGAATACTCCGTCATATCCGGCCAGGTTCACGGATACGGTGTACATGAGGTTCTGCCATGCGTTGGATCGGTTTGTAAGGATCCACTGGTCATTTACCTGGGTACTGTAACCGGAAATGCGGATGTATACATTGCATCCTTTGTAGGCTGCCTCCCTGGCAAGTTCAGGTATCATGCCGTCGTGGCAGATGCATACGGAAAGTTTAGAACCGCCCGGTCCATCACATACCGGCATGCCCAGGTCCCCGGGATACCAGGGTTCTATGGGATTCCACGGAAAGAGCTTGCGGTAATGCAGACAGATTTCTCCCTCCGGATTGATAATGACCGCCGAATTATATGGGTTCTTGTCAGGATCCGGATTTCTCTCCATAATGGAGAAAACACCGTAAACCCCTGCCTCCCGGCAGGCCTGCCCGAAAATCTCAGTCTCCTTTCCCGGAATGTCACATAAATATTCATCGGTCAGCCACTTTGAAGTGTTCAGGCCCTGGGTGCTGTACTCGGGGAAAATGATCAGTTCACAGCCCGGATATCCGGCTTTTGTGGCGTGAAGGGTCCGCACGATCTCCTGTATCTGCCGATCAATGTCTGCCCTGGAGTTGACGATCGGTGCCGGAAACTGGACCGCTGCTGCTAAAAATCCATTGCCTGGTTTGTTCATGCTTCCAATACTTCCCATGTTGATTCCTCCTTAAAATTCACCGAGTGTCAGAGCTTACGCCCTGCGCTTATCCTGTAAGTGTCTGTTATAGGCAGCACGAAGATCCTGCCGTCTCCGGGCATTCCCGTGCTGTTGACCAAAGTAACCGCATGGATCACTTTATCCACGTCTTCGTCCTTCACTGCAATGATGAACATGCGTTTTGGCACCATATCCGACTTCACCATTGTGAGGTTGCTCTGTGTTATGTTAACTGCTGCCTTTCCTCTGCCTACGACTTTTCTGCCGGTAAAGGCAGGAAGCCCTACAGCTTCCAGGGCTTTTTTCGTATCCTCAACCATGGACGGCCTAATGATGGCAATGATCTCTTTCATATGAATCCCTCCCGGTAAACTACAGACCTTCCTGCCTGGTGCTTATGGTATAAGCCCGCTCCACAGGCAGGACAAAGATGCGCCCGTCTCCGTTATTGCCGTAGCCGGTTCTGGCCACATCCATGATCGTGGTACATACTTGCCTCTCATCTTCATCCTCTATGATCATAAAAAGCATGGTCTTAGGCAGTTCATCATAGTTTACAGAACCTATGGTGATTCCTTTTTGTTTGCCCCTTCCATAGACATCCATCTCTGTAACGGATACAAAGCCCTGTTCCTCCAGTGCGTCCAGCACCTCTCTTGTCTTCTCCGGCCTAATGACCGCCCGTATCATTTTCATATGCCGCGCCTCCCCTCTGTCTTACATGGCAAGCATTTCCTGCAGTTTTTTCTTATCCAGATCCTCTGTTTTTCCGCTCATCTGAATACGGCCTTTTTCCATAACATAGCATTTGTCAGAGACTTCCAATACAAACTCCAGATACTGCTCCACCATCAGGACCGCCATATATTCCTTCAGTTTTGTGATAGTTCTGCCAATCTCCTGAATGACAGAGGGCTGTATCCCCTCTGTAGGCTCATCCAGGATCAGCACCTTGGGATTGGAAACAATGGCTCTTGCAATGGCAAGCTGCTGCTGCTGGCCGCCGGAGAGGTCACCGCCTTTTCTGTCCAGAAACTCTTTCAGGATAGGGAAAATCTCATAGATGTGTTCCGGAATATCCCGGACTTTTTTGTTGGCTTCCATCCCCAGAAGAATATTTTCCCGGACTGTGAGCTGGGGGAAAATTTCTCTTCCCTGGGGGACATAGCCGATGCCTGATTTTGCTCTTGCATAGACAGGCATCTTAAAAATACTTTTCCCGTCCAGGGTAATGCTGCCCGACGGTGTACTCACAAGACCCATGATGGATTTCACTGTGGTGGTTTTCCCCACGCCGTTTCTGCCCACAAGACAGGTGACTTCCCCTTTTTTTGCTTTTATATCAACGCCGAACAGGACACGGCTGCCCCCATAGGAGGCTGTCACTTGTTCTAATGCCAGCATATCATTCACCTCCCCTTCCCAGATACACATCAATTACCTGCTGGTTATTCTGCACCTCATCCATAGTTCCCTCACAGAGCACTTCCCCGTCGTGGAGCACTGTTACCCAGGATGCCACCTCTTTCACAAACTTCATATCATGTTCCACTACGATAATGGTGCAGTCCTTCTGTATGATCTTCAAAAGCTCTGCGGTCCGCTCTGTCTCTCTTCTCCCCATACCGGCAACAGGTTCATCAAGCAGCATGAGCCGCGGGCGGGAGACACATAACATTCCGATCTCCAGCCACTGTTTCTGTCCGTGTGACAGGATAGAAGGATACTCGTCTTTCAGCTCATACAGACCGATGAACTGAAGCTGTTCGTCTATCCTCTCTCTCGTCTCAGGCGGCAGGCGGCTGCCCAGGGATGCCCAAAGTCCCCTGTTCTCCACTGCTGCCAGTTCCATGTTCTCGTAAATTGTGATACCGGAAAACACGCTGGGAGCCTGGAATTTTCTCCCCACACCAATATTTACTATTTTATTTTCCCTGATCTTCGGCAGGTCATAACTGCGCCCTTTGTTGTGATAGACGATATCGCCGCCGGAAAGCTTGTTTTTCCCACATATGGCATCAAGCAGTGTTGTCTTGCCGGCACCGTTTGGACCTATGAGAAAACGGATCTCGTTTTCACAGATCGTGGTGGACACATGCTTGACTGCCTTAAAATTCCCGAAGGAAATACTGGCGTCCTGAATTTCCAGAACCGGTTTTGCCATCTTTCTGCACCTCCTGTCTCAGACTGTAACCTTTTCTTTTTTTTCCTGCTTCTCTTTCAGCTTGGCACCGCCGCGTTTTTCCCTGGCTGCCTGTACACCAGCCCTGATTCTCTTCGGAACATCCTTAATGGAGACAAGTCCCTCAGGAAGAAAGAGTACCACAAGGATGAAGATACCACCCATGAAGAACTGCCAGAAGGCCGGAAACTGTTCTGATATAAGGCTTTTCAAAAAATTGATGACAAGCGCCCCCAGAACAGGTCCCGCAAGGGATGCCTTGCCGCCCACGGCTGCCCAGATGACCATCTCAATGGACGGGGAGATACCGATATCAGATGGGGAAATGATTCCCACCTGGGGGACATACAGCGCCCCCGCCACACCTGCCAAAACTGCTGACAGACAATAGACAAACACTTTATACACTGCCGGGGAATACCCTGTAAATCTTGCTCGGTTCTCCGCATCCCTCACAGCCAGAAACACTCTGCCCACACGTCTGTTGACCAGAAAACGGCATAGACAAAAGGCCAGTATCAAAACCGCAAGCGTCGTATAAAAGAGTATGAGCTTTGTCCCCGGTGAATTGATGGTCATGTCAAAGACTGTGGTAAAATTAGTCAGGCCGTTGGAGCCGCCGAAATACTCCTGTCTTCCGATGAGGAAAGTGGCCAGAGCGTAGGCAAGTGCCTGGGACAGGATACAAAAGTACACACCCCGTATCCTGTTCAGAAAAGTAAGGGACCCGATTACCGCTGCCACCAGCATAGGTACTGCTATGACACAGAAAATAGTGAAAACGGGGCTGGCAAATGGTTTCCAGAGGACAGGCAGCTTCTTTAACGCGCTCCATGCCATGAAATCCGGGAGTGCTCCGCCGGATGCCTCCAGCTTCAGGTGCATTGCCATACAGTAAGCTCCAAGCCCGAAGTATACTCCGTGTCCAAGACTCAGGATTCCTGTCTGCCCCCAGATCATGCCGATCCCCAGAGCTATGAGGGCAAAGCACATATATTTTCCCAGCATATTAGTTCGGAATGCTGACATATAGAAGGGTGCAGATGCCAGAAATACACAGATCAAAGTGATCAATACTGTGTCTCCTTTTACTTTAAACCGCGGCTTTTTCGCCGCTGCGTGATTGGCCATAATTTTGTCACCTCCAAATATTCCTGACATTTTATTCATCCAGTACCCTGCTGCTGATGGAAAAGATTCCTTTGGGCCTGAACTGAAGAATGATGACCACAACAATGAAGATCAGGACTTTTCCCAGGGACGCACTCGTAAAGAATTCAAACACAGGCCCGCCCACGCCAATGACAGCGGAGCCTGTAATGCAGCCCACGATTCTTCCCACACCGCCGACTACCACCGTCATAAAACTGTCTACAATGTAAGACTGCCCCACAGTAGGCCCGATACTGCCCAGAAATGTAATGGCACATCCCGCCACTCCTGCAAATCCGGAGCCTACAGCAAAGGTCATCATATCGCAGGCTGCTGTATTGACGCCAAGGCTGGCTGCCATGGGACGGTTCTGCATTGCCGCTCTGATATTCCGCCCCTGTCTGGTCCGGTACATGAGAAACCCAATGAGTGCACAGCACACAACCGCCAGGCCGAAGATGAAGAGGCGTTTGCAGGACATGGAGAACATGCCGAAGATATGGATGTTCTTATCCAGAAATGACGGACAGGATACGCTCACATTGGCCGGCCCGAAGACGGACCGCACCAACTGCTGCAGCACAAGGCTGATCCCCCAAGTGACCAGAAGACTGTCCAGTGCCCTTCCGTACAGCCTGCATATGATAACACGCTCCAGCAGAACACCAAGCAGTGCCGTGAACAGGAAGGATACCAGAATCGCTGCAGGAAAGTACCAGTCAAACATAGCCTCTGGAAAAATCTGTTTCCATATATTCTGGACCACATAAGTGGCATAGGCGCCAATCATTATGAACTCGCCGTGGGCCATGTTGATGACGCCCATCAACCCAAAAGTGATTGCCAGTCCCAGAGACGCCAGTAAAAGTATGGAGCTGACACTCAGGGCGTTGAACAGTTGCATAAAGAATAAATCCATTTTTCTCCCTCCTCTCCCGTTTCGGGTCATGTTATTCCGTATCTACACTCAGGTCTTTTGCCCAGTCATAGCTCTTTAACCACGGATCCGGCTCAACTCTGTCCTCAGTCTCCCAGAGTGTCTGGATCTGTCCGTCCGCATCGCATTTTCCAACCAATACTTTCTGGAGGCAGTGATGGGTAGTTCCTTTTGCGATGGTTACCAGGCCTTCCGGTGTCTCAGCCTCAATTTCCCCGCTTTCGCAGGCCTCGATCACAGGTTCCACGTCAAAGGTTCCCGCCTTTTCCACTGCTGCTTTCCACAGGTAGACACCTTCATACGCATTTACCACCGGGTCACCTGTAACTTTATCTTCACCGTACAGCTCTTTGAATTTTTCCGTGAAAGCTTTGGACGCCTCTGTGTCAACAGACTGGAAGTAGTTCCATGCAAAGAGATGGCCTTCCGCGTATTCAGCCCCCATACCCCGGATATCTTCCTCATAGCAGGAAAAAGACATGGTCTGGATCTGGTCGGGACTGAGTCCTGCGTCCTTGTACTGTTTGAAAAAAGATACATTGGAATCACCGTTAATGGTATTGATGATCACATCGGGCTTTGTCTCCTGGATCTTTGTTATGACTGTGGAACAGTCTGTGTAACCAAGAGGAATATACTCCTCGCCTACAATCTCATAGCCGTAATCCTTCTGCATAGCTTTGATGATGGTGTTGGTGGTTCTGGGATATACATAGTCGGAACCAAACAGGAAAATCTTAAGTGTTCCGTCATCTCCCTTGCAGTTCTCCATCAGATAATCCATTGCCGGGATGGCCTGCTGGTTGGGACAGGGTGCTGTGTACATGATATTGTGGGAGGATTCCAGCCCTTCGTACTGCACCGGATACCAGAGAAGTCCGTCATTGCCCTCCACTACGGGAAGCACTGCTTTTCGGCTGGCGCTGGTCCAGCATCCGAAAATCGTTGCCACCTTGTCTTTTGTCAAAAGTTTTGTGGCCTTCTCCGCAAAGACTGCCGCATCAGACGCACCGTCTTCCAGAACGTATTCTATCTGTTTTCCGAGAACTCCGCCGTCCTCATTGATCTCATCAATGGCCATCTGTGCTGCCTCTATCATGGGTTTCTCTGCCATAGCCATGGTGCCGCTCTGAGAATGCAGGATTCCCACCTTGACTGTGTCTCCGGAGGATGAAGATTTTGCTGTCTCTTCTGTCTTATCTGTTTTTCCGGTGCTGCCTGCCTCTGCTATGGCGCCTCCGCTGCAGGCTGTCAGGCCAAACAGCATGGTGCCTGCCAGCATAAATGATACCGCGCTTTTAAGATATTTGTTTTTCATATGATTTCCCCTTTCCAAAGTAACAAAAAACCGCCATTCCCTCTGTGGGGGATGACGGCATTGTCAGCTGTTATTCTCTCTTTTTTCTTACACCCTTACTATAACGGAAAATGGAAAGGGGCACTACCCCACATTTCTGATATTTTACCTGACAAAATCTATTTTCCGCTCATTCTTCAATCTGTGCTCAGTGGTTTTTTCTGTACTGGATGGGAGCTGCGCCTGTGTATTCTTTGAATTTTTTCGCAAAATAGTCAATGGTGGAATATCCGCAGGCCTCAGCAATCTCGTAAATCTTCAAGTTGGATGTTTTCAGAAGCTCTTTTGCATATTCCATGCGCATCATGGTCATATATTTGTTAAACCCAATGCCTGTTTTGTTTCTGAACAGCACACGTATATAATCTTTGCTCAGCTCCACCTCCTCTGCCACCCTGTCCAGCGCATCGGCTTCCCCTATGTACGCGGACAGGCAGGTGCAGATCCGGTTCAGGGTGTTGTCCTGGACGGAGAGCTGGAAACGACGGGACAGGGCGGAAAGCTTTCCCAGTGAGGCTGCAAAATCTTCCCTGCAGCTTTCCGGGCACAATTTGTTTTCTCTGTCTGTAAAATGCCGAAGCCAGGGATATTTTTTCTGCATCTGTTCTTTTATCCTTTGGATCAGGCACTCTAAGATACCGGCGATTTTCTCCGGCTCTTTCGGATATCGGGCCTCAGCGCCTGCTGCTGCGTCTTCCAGCAGCTCATCCGGTATCTCCTCCCCTTTCAGTATTTTCTCCAACAGCCTGTTTTCCAGTCCCTGATCAATGGTCATCAGAAGATCAGCGCCTGTGAGATTCCGGCTGCGCTGCTCGTCGAGTATGTTTTTTACAAGCGCAAGACCCTCCTCCATTTTCCTGTCTGTGAGGGGTTTGGATATGTAGTCTGCTGCTCCCAGGCGCATTCCCTCCCTGGCATACTGAAAATCGGTGTAGGTGCTGGAAATAACGCAGACGGTCCCTCGGTATTTCTCTCTTATGAGGCGTATGAGTTCCAGACCGTCCATACCCGGCATGCGTATATCTGTTATGACAAGATCATAAAACTCCTTTTCCAGGATTTTCAATGCCTCTGTGCTGCTGCGGGCTATGCTTTTCAGAGTAAAATCCGAATTCTCCCACACTTTGAACCGTGATACAATATAGCCGGCAGCCCTGTCATCATCTACAAAAAGGACCTGATATTTCTGCATTGTTTTCCCCTGCCTTTCTCTCTTCACAGTTATCCAGTATCTCTAATGCTTTCTGAAATTCCATGTTTTCTATTTTACTTTGAAGACTGCTGAAGGAATCCTTCTCCATATGGTTTCTGAATATCTCTTCTTTCTGTTCCCAGAACTCCAGAGCAGTAAAATCAGCAAATTCCAGTAGTCCGCACAGCTCAAAAACCGCAGAATCATATGACTGCTGTATATCCGCAGGTCTGTCCGTGATATTTTTTGCTGCATCCTGCCGGCGGTTTTGTATTCGGACGAAACTTTTGTATTCCTGTTCAATGTCCTCTGCCTGTTTTTCCAGCTCTTTTTTATCTGCGCGATCCTCCAGCAGTTGTTCCAGCCGGACTATTTTTTCATTCAGAGGTTCCATCTGCAGTGTGGCTGTCAGACCTTTCAGCATATGTGTTTTCTTTTTCAGCGCCTCCACTTCCCCCTCTGCCGCCAGGGACACAAGTGCCTGTATGTCCGTTTCATGGCGTTTTGAAAACTTCCCTCTCATTTTAAGCAGCATCTCTGTTTCCTCTTTGCGGGAATCCGACCCTGAGCGGACGATGGCAGCAGGTGCTCCGAGAAATTCCTTCAGGACAGCGGGAAGTTTTTCTGCACGCATGGGTTTCAGCACATAGCCATCCATCTCCAGAAGACATCTTCGCAGATTTTCCTTCTCCACATCAGCAGTCAGCGCTGCCACCGGCGTGATCATATTTTTGCCGCAGCCGCGGATTTTTCCCACTGCTGTATAGCCGTCCATATCCTCCATGTGGATATCCATAAAGATCAGTTCATATTCCTCATCCAGGCATTTTTTTACTGCATCGTTCCCCGATGAAGCTGTGTGGACCTGCAGACCGAAGAATTCCAGGATTTTTTTCTCCATCTTCTGGTTTATTCGATTATCCTCCACCAGGAGGATTTTTCTGTTGGGATATTGGGGGAACAACGTGCCGTCATCCGATATCATACAGGGTACGCAGTCTGTATCGGCAGTCCTGAGCGGTATCTTGACCACAAAACAGCTCCCCACACTGCGCTCAGTGAGATAAATCTGCCCGCCCATGAGCTGCGTCAGTTTTCTGCATATGGAAAGACCAAGGCCTGTTCCGCCGTATTTTCTGGAAGTATTTCTCTCGCTCTGTTCAAAAGGCCGGAAGATACGTCCCCAATCCTCTTTTGCTATACCGATCCCTGTGTCCGCCACTGTGATCGTGAGCCAGAACAGCCTTTCGTCTTTTTTCATGGATTCATTGAGAAAATTATAATATTTAAGGGTTTCCCCCTCTGCGTGAAAAGAGGCGGAGGAGGATCTGTCTGCCTGTACTGTAATGCCGCCTTTTGCTGTGAACTTGACGGAATTGCCTATGAGATTTGTCAGGACCTGTCTGACTTTTCCCATGTCGCCCTTTACATACCGGGGCAGATCCTCACTTATGATCATTTTCAGGTACAAGCCTTTTTCCTCTGCCCGGTACCTGAAAACAGTTTCCAGGCTGTCAAACAGTTCCCGTATATCAAATTCTGTGCGTTCCAGACGAGACATGTCTGCCGACAATCTGGAATAATCCAGGACATTTCCAATATTCTGCTGCAGAAGCAGGTCCGCTTTTTCCATGGCATCCACATATTCCTGCTGTTCTGCATCCAGCTTTGTCTGTCCCAAAAGGAAACGGTATCCCGAGAGAGTATTGAGAGGAGTTCTGATTTCATGGCTCATGCCGGCAAGAAACTCACTTTTCGCCTTGGATGCCTCCTGCATTCTGCGGCTGACCTCGTTAAATTTCCCGGCAAACATGCGAAGCTCCGCGGATCCTTCGGGTATCAGCAGCACCGGTGTTTCCTCACTGTCGGCGCGGTATGTTTCAAGCTGGTGGGAATAGTGTACAACAGGCCGGGTAAAGTACCGGTATACCAACATAAAAATCATGATCAGAATAGCGGAAATGACAAGAAGCAGTATTTCCTGTATGCCAAGCACAATGTCTGTCTGATGTTCCGCCGCGGCCAGTTCTCCCTCCTGGCGGTTCTTGATCACTTCCTGGAATTTTTCTATTCTCTGCCGTATGGTATCTTTTTCAAAGGTATAGTCTCCGTTAAAAAGGATTTCCTTTGCTTTGTCCGCTTTCTCCTCCTCATTCATACGGCTGTCCTCTATATTCAGCACATAACTGCGCACTGCTCCGGGAATCTCTGCCTCTATATGGCCCGCGTCTGTTGCCAGACGGATGGCACGTATCTCCACATCCATGAGAAGATCCAGATTCCTTTTGATATCTGTGAGCATTTCCCTCTCTTTTCCCGTCAGGTTTGTCTCCTCCAGACGGGCTATGGCATTGTCATGGGATTTTGTCACGTATCGTTCCTTCCAGTAGTTTTCCAGGTATTTTGCATTTCCTGTAACTACAAAACACCGCATCTCATTGGTCATACTGTCGGATGCATCCAGAATCTCACGGCACAGCATTTCGCAGCGGGACTTCTGCCTTTCTGCCTTTACTTCCCTGTGCATGTACTGCCTGAGGATAACCGTATTGATTATGACAAATACCAGTACCAGAAACATGGCAGAAAATATCATGACATTGAGAGTCTTTTGTTTTACTAATTTCTTTTTCACAGTTGCATCTTCTCCTTCTTCAATCTATAATATGTAACGGTTGATAAATCAAAAATCCGTGGAATCGTTACTGTAAATACTATTATTTTTAAAGAAAGAAGGTCCGGCCTATGACCCCCGTAAATATTCTGATCGTCGATGATGTACCGGAACATCTGCAAAATGCCGGAAATATTCTCCGGGAGCTGGGATATCCTATCCGCGTGGCCCTGAACGGAAAGGATGCTCTGCGTCTTATCCGGAGACAGAGACCCTCAGTTGTGCTTCTTGACGTGTCCATGGAAGGCATGAACGGTTTCCAGGTATGCCGCGCCATACGCGCAGAGAAGGAATATGAGGATATTGCCATTATCTTTGTCACTGCCAGCGATGACGAGCGCAGTATACAGGAGGGGTTTTTGGCAGGCGGACAGGATTATGTGTCCAAACCCTTTCGGCCTCTGGAACTGCTGGCAAGAGTAAAAAACCAGATTCGCATTGTCAGCCAGTCAGAGAGACTAAAGGACGCCTATCAGGAACTGGACCTGTTCTGCCACAACGTTTCCCATGACTTAAAGTCCCCGCTTCTGGTACTTCGGCAGCTTGCCGCTATGCTGACGGACACCTGCTCAGACAGGAAAAATGAAGAAACGGAAACTATTTCCGGTCTGCTTGACGAAAAATGCAGCCAGCTCCTGGAAATGGTGGAGCGGCTTTTGGAGCTTTCCCACACAGCACAGATAGAATCCCACCTCCAGCCGGTGGATCTTGCCGGGATTTTCCGCAAGACCGTTGAAGAGCTGGCCGGACTGGAACCTGAACGGAAATTCTGCATTTCTGTGGAGGAGATGCCCGTGCTGAACGCCGACCCCGCCCTCATGAAGCTGCTGGCCCAGAATATTTTCAGCAACGCTGTTAAATTCACACGGCACCGGGAGACTGCTGAGATAACCACTTCCTGTACAACAGACGCCGCCGGGCTTATAATAACCATCAAAGACAACGGAGTAGGATTTGATCCTGCAAATGCCGGCAGACTGTTTCAGGTATTTTCACGGCTGCACGATGCCTCTGAGTTTGAGGGGACCGGCGTAGGGCTTACCATCGTTGAGCGTATCATGCGAACACATGGAGGCTCCGTATCTATAAGAGGAGAACCGGACTGCGGAGCCGCAGTGACGCTGCATTTTCCCCGGAAGCTGCTTTCCTTTGAGTAAACAGAAAAAAGCACAAAACAGTGGGAGATTCATCTCCGTCGATGTTTTGTGCTTTGTTGGTATTATATTAGCAGAGTGCCTTGTGAAATGCAAGGGGATTTATTTAAGAAGTTCTTCTATCTCCTTCAGAGGCAGTCCAGTTCTTTTTGACACTTCCTGAGGAGAACTGCCTTTCAAGAGAAGTTTCAGAGCGGCAACTTTTCATTTTGGACATGGGCACGCCATATACGGCGAAAGATTTTTCCTTCATTCCTTCTCCGAGGATTTTAGATACAATGTCTTTGTTTTGATAGGCAATATTATTTATACATATCTCTCCTTTATTTTAGCAATTTTTTATTTAGCATACAATTATAAAAATATTGTCATATGCATCACCTCCGGATTCTATGGCTTTTAAGTCTTGGAATGATCGGCGATTCGCCGCTGTTCAGGAGACCCCTGACAAGATTTCTCTGCAAAATCACCTATTTTCTTTTCCCTGCATATCTGCTATAATTATCCGCAGGATAATACGAATGGAGGAATATATCATGACAGTATATAAAACAAGAGGTGTCTGTTCCCGTTCAATCGAAATCGAACTGGACGGAGATACCATTGCATCTGTGAAGTTCAATGGTGGTTGTAACGGCAATACAAAGGGAATTGCCAGCCTTGTAAAAGGAATGAAGGTGGACGAAGTCATTGAACGCCTGAAAGGAACTGACTGCGGCGGACGCGGCACATCCTGCCCGGATCAGCTTGCCCTGGCTCTGGAATCCATCAAAGCACAGAATGCATAAGCTTGAATATCAAAGTATAAAATAAAAGCCGCATCCTGTCGAAGACTATTACTTTGGTCTCCGACAGGAGACGGCTTTTCTTGTGAGGCTGATGATCATGAAATCCAAACTACATAGACTTATCAAAGAAGAGACCGTATTCTGTATCTCTTTCTTTTTTGCTCTGCTCTCCATGCTTGCTGTAAAGCCGGACGGGGCATATGCCGGCTATATTGACCTGCGCACCTTATGCCTTCTGTTCTGTCTGATGGCTGTAACAGCAGGTTTCCAGAAATGCGGCATTTTCCGTATATTGGCAGAAAAGCTTCTGGGTGCCCAGAACCATATGCGCGGACTTGTCCTTGTACTGGTCCTGCTCCCCTTTTTCAGCTCCATGGTGATCACAAACGATGTGGCACTCCTTACTTTTGTACCATTCACCATACTGGTACTGCATATTATAAAGCAGGATAAGTATACCTCACCTGTTATTGTGCTGCAGACTATTGCCGCGAACCTGGGGAGTATGGCCACACCTCCGGGAAACCCGCAAAACCTTTACCTCTGTTCCAGATATGACCTGGGAATGGGCAGTTTTTTCCTCACCATGCTTCCCTTTGCGGCCCTAAGCCTGGCGCTGCTCTTGATCTGTATCTTTTTTGTGCGCCGGGAACCCATAAGGGTGTACTTTAAAGAGTCCTCACCCTTGGAACAGCCACGGCTTCTGGCTGTCTTTGCAGTGCTTTTCCTTATGTGCCTGCTGACTATCTTTCACGTTCTGCCTTATCAGGCATTGACCTTATGTGTTCTTGTATGCCTGCTGCTTTTCTCCCGGGATTTATTTCGGAATGTGGATTACTTTTTGCTGGCTACTTTTGTGTGTTTTTTTATCTTTTCGGGAAATCTGGGAAGAATGGAGTCTGTGCGCACCTTTTTATCAGCGCTTATGGAAAAAAACGGAATGCTGACGGCTGTACTGTCCAGCCAGATCATCAGCAATGTTCCCGCCGCAGTGCTTTTATCTTCTTTTACGGATAACTGGAAAGCGCTTCTTCTCGGGACAAATCTGGGAGGCCTTGGAACTCCCATTGCCTCCCTTGCAAGTCTGATATCTCTGAAATTTTATCTGAAAACCGAACAGGCGGATTTAAAATCCTATCTGCTGCTGTTTCTGTTGCTGAATACAGTGGGACTGCTCCTTCTTTTGGCTGTTTCCTGCATTTTTTAAGCCGGAGTCACGGCCCGGCCGGACTTCATAATATCAAGGTCATACTCACAGACTCTTGAAAATGAAGTCCGGCAGCTTAACCGCTACCATTCTATTTCCGTCTTGTTACTTCCAAAAGATTCCTCTGCCCCGCTTCTATGCTTATTGACCGCTAAAGTGACACAGAAAACCGCGGCGGTAAAGCCCAGCAGTATGCCCATGCATTTCCACACCGGGAGCAGATTTTCCATGCCAAACCCGGTCAGTCCGCTGATCTTACTGAGACATTCCTCATACCAGTACACAGGCAGGCATTTGGCAAACTTCAAAACACTTTCTCCCATAATGCTGGTTGGCACAAAGGCTCCGCCCAGGAAGGACAGGCCCAGCGCCAGTATATTTGCAGCAGCATTCTGGGTGTTGGAATCCTTTACAAAAAGTGATGCCAGCACGGAGACAGCCATTGCAAACAGGAGCATGATAAAGCTGTTCAATAGGATCAATGCCGTTATCCTGATATCCATATTCTTCACTGAATCATAATAGATGACAAACCCGGCCAGGGTAAGCAGAATCCAAAATACAATACCCACGCAGGCACATCCCAGCCCCATCTGCCACAGCCGCGTAAATGGCTTTAACGGCCCACACAAATTCCTCATCCTGATATCCGGACGCTGGAAACTGAGAAAAATAGATGTAATGCACAACACACAGATGACAAGGATAATATATGGCGCTACCTGATACTGTGCTCCATAGCCTTGGGAAACAGGCTGTGTTTTTAAATACTGCCGCTTTTCCACTTTTACACTGCTGCTCAGCAGTTTTAAAACTTCATCCGCCGTCTTTTCTCTGTCCGGTTTTCCCTCTATTTTTTCCCAGGTCCTTATATACTCCCAGTATTGGTTAACATAACTACTCATCTGATAGCCTGAGGCGGAATCCTGCGTCATATTTTCCAGAAGCTTCACAGGTTTTTCGCTCTGCAGGGCGTCCTGAAACCCTTCTGGTATGATCAGGATATAACTGACAGCATCATTGAATCTGGCATCCTGAAGAGCTTCCTTATCATCTTTCAAGGGCACCCAGGTTCCGTGAGCTTTTAAAAAATCCATCATTTTTTCTGTATATGGTGTTTCTTTATCTCTGTTTATCACAGTAAATGTGGGGCGGCTCTCCTCAAACCCGCCCGTATGATCCTCACTGGAAAACTGTGAGAGTAAAATGGACAAACTGATGAATATGAAAAAATAGGTGGCAAACATAACCATCCTGCGTTTTATTACCAAAAGACATGCTTTAAATACTCTCATAACTCTGCCTCCTCAAAAATATTCCTGACACCAGAAACAATACCGCTGCCATAGCAAGGATTACGACTATGTTCCGGCAGTATCTCTGATAGTCGTCAAAATAATACAGGCAGTAAAAAGCATCTGATATTCTTGCGGCAGGGTTCAGCCAGGAGACAACCGGCGCGTTCTGATCCAACAGGTATTTCATGCCTGATGTCATCATGCCCGCCCCAAAGCAGCAGAACATGGTGACTGATACCAGGATCCCCACTTTCATCCCCTCACCTAACTTAGTGAGACAGCTCACCGCTGTGCCGAACGCCACGCCTAAGATGGTGCCCACCAAACAGGTCAGGACAAGAAGTGGCAGCCTGTCACCAAAATCCTGGCCTAATATCACTGTGATGTAAAACAGCAGGAACAACAGACTCATCATATGAACAGTTATGCTTCCCAGCATGTCACAGAAGATCACGCCCATTCTTCCCAGAGGCGCCATCATCCGCCTGGCTCCAAGAGATGACAGATTTCCCTGGAGATATGTGATACTCATAAGCCCCTGCATTCCTCCATACATACACACCATTGCGATCAATGCATAGTAATAGTTCAGTGTAGGGTTATTGGGCTGCGAGGAGAGGGACATATTCTCCGTCAGGGAAATCCCCTCCATGATCTCCTCTGCATCAAAAGCGTACCCGGGATTTTTTTCCATGACCGCTCTTATATTGCCCTCTGTCTGCACATAGCGGTCCAGAAAACTCTTAAGGAGTGTCTGGTTCATGCCCTCCTGCTTTACCACAAGTTCCGGGGCATTATCCTTTAAACGAATATATCCGTCAATGTCGCCCTTTTCCAGAGCGGTGTCCGCTTTCTCTTCCTGTGTATATTTTGTTATTTTCAACAGGGCATCCTTCCCGCTTCCCACCTGTTCAAGAACCTGGTCAAATATAGGGTTTTCCTCATACGCCGCATCTGTGACCACACCTGTGGGTACCGCTTCCAGATGATCCGCCTCCGCCACGGATGACAGGCAGAAATAAAACAGAGTTGCCAGGATCAGCGGAAACGCCCAGATCCATATGAGCTGGTCTTTGTTTCGTATGGAACTGAGTAAACGTTTGCTGTAAATATTCCAAAACATATCAATCCCTCCTAATCCCTCAGTTCTTTTCCTGTGATCTCCAGAAATACATCATTTAATGTAGGCGGCTCAGAAAATATCCTGCCAAAATATATATTGTTTTTCCTGAGAATATCCAAAAGAGCTATAAGGCTGTGCCCGCCGCTCTCACACTGCACTTTCAAAAGACTGTCCTCATACTCTGCATGGAGAACACCTTCCGCACTCCGCATTTTAACCATAAGATCCGGCGGAAGTTCTGAAATCTCCACAGTCACCTTTTCCCCTGTGCGGATCAGGCCTTTCAGTTCCTCTTTTGTTCCCGATGCGATCTCTCTGCCTTTATCCATGATCATAATGCGGGAACAGATCTGTTCCACTTCTTCCATATAATGCGTGGTATAGATAATAGTGGCGCCGTTCTTATTCAGTCTTTTGATGCCCTCCAGAATACTGTTTCTGCTCTGAGGATCAACGGCAACTGTCGGTTCATCCATAAAGATCAGCTCCGGCTTGTGGGCTATGCCGCAGGCAATATTCAGACGTCTCAGAAGACCGCCGCTGAGTTTTTTAGGCAAAAATTTTCTGAAATCTTTTAAATCTGTAAATTCCAATGCTTCCTCTATCAAACTTTTTCTTTTCACTTTTTCAGGTACATACATACCGCAGAAATAGTCAATGTTTTCATATACGGTCAGTTCATTGAAGACAGCCACATTCTGCATGACAACTCCTATCCGCTGCTTGACTGCGCGGTTGTCAGGTGCCATGGGTTCACCGAAAAGCCTGATCTCACCTCTGTCATATTTCAGCAGAGACAGCATACAGTTGATAGCTGTGGTCTTGCCGCTGCCGTTTGGTCCTAACAGGCCGTATATCTCACCTTTATTTACCTGAAGATTAAAATGGTCCAGGGCTACCAGGTCTTTATATCGTTTTACAAGATTGTTTACTTCTATGATCATAAGTTATCCTCTCCTTTTTTTATCTGATACCATTTTAGCAATGATCCCCTGTCCGAGACAGTGAGCAGTGTCATAAATACCTGCCTCTGTATATGACATTTGTCATTTCTTTCTGCTGCACCTTACTTTTTATACCTTCCTGTGATACACTCTATATACAAACTTTGATGTGATAGGAACGGGAAAGGAGGGAATGTATGAGGCAGCTGCAGGATAAAGCCATTATTTTCATACTCTGTACATTAAATCTTTTTGGACATCCTATTGATATTCCTCTTATCTCAGCGCTGTTATTATCCGTCAGCGCCTCCTCCTTTATTTCCTATATTGACAGGGAACGGCCTATGGAATATCTCTGTGCAGGAGGGCTTGTTCTCTCCCTTTTTCTCCCTAATCTGGCTTTATTTCTTCCGCTGTTTTTTTACGACTGCTTCAGATCAAAGAAATGGTATCTGCGTTTTGCCTGGGTTCCCCTTTATTTGTACCATTTCCACAACTTCACGGTCTCATCATTTTTCATGTTTCTTTTTACAGGTCTGCTGGCACTGTACATATCCCGGCGGACAACGGAATATGAAAATATGATGGCAGAGTTCCATCTTGCCCAGGACAGCACTCGGGAAGAATCGCTCCATCTGGAAGAGAAAAACAGAGAGCTGATGGAGAAACAGGAATATGAAATCCAGCTTGCCACCCTGACGGAAAGAAACCGGATTGCCCGAGAAATACACGACAATGTGGGGCATCTACTGACACGTTCCCTATTCCAGATAGGAGCCATGCAGGTTATATGGAAAAGTCAGAAAGAACTTTCCGAACAGCTTGCTTCTGTAAAAACCACACTGGATGATGCTATGACCAATGTGCGGAGCAGCGTCCATGATCTGCATGAGGAATCCGTGGATCTGTATATGGTTCTTTCACGGTTGACAGGTGAGTTCAGCTTCTGCCCTGTCACGCTGGATTATAATGCTGAAATCGAATCAAAAGAACTGAAATATTGCATTATAGCTATTGTCCGTGAGGCCTTGTCCAATATCTCCCGGCACAGTAATGCCACCAAAGCTTTCCTGTCAGTGTTGGAGCATCCCGGATTTTATCAGGTGATCATCCGTGACAACGGAACACAGACAACAGCCGCAAAAACGGGCGGTATCGGCCTTATAAATATGAGGGAACGGGTGGAGGATTTTCACGGTATCTTCAGAACAGAGATACACAATGGCTTTCGTATCTTCATTTCTATCCCAAAGCAGGGACAGAAGCCATGATAACCGTCAAAATGAATTGATGTGAGGTGTTTTTTCATGAAAATAATAATTGTTGATGATGACCCTTTTGTATGTATTTCGCTGAAAACCATCCTGCAGGCAGAGCCAGGAATTGAGGTATGTGCCTCAGGAAACAGCGGAGAGGAAGCAGTCCGCCTGTATAAAGAAATGCTTCCCGATATTCTGCTCATGGATATCCAGATGGGAAGCTACTCCGGACTGGACGCAGGCGCCAAGATTTTGGAAAAGCATCCTGATGCCAGGATTCTTTTTCTGACCACATTTTCCGACGATGAATATATTATCCGTGCCCTGCGTATCGGTGCCAAGGGTTATCTGATCAAACAGGATATTGAGACTATTGCCCCTGCCCTGCACTCTGTCATGTCCGGTCAGAGCGTATTCGGCAGTGAGATCATCACAAAAATCCCTAAAATGATGGAAAGAACCCAGCAAAGAGACCTGGGCAAATATGGAATCCTGGACAGGGAAATGGATGTGATCGAACTGGTGGCAAAAGGCCTGAATAACAAAGAAATCGCACAGAGCCTCTATCTCAGTGAGGGCACTGTGCGGAATTATCTAAGCACTATTTTAGACAAACTGAGCCTGCGGGACAGAACCCAGCTTGCCGTTTTTTATTATAAAAATATGGATGACTGATCTTTTATCTGTCAAAAGCTGCCAAAGCTGGTGATATAGCGACCGTCATTCAGCCTGATCCCAATCCAGAAACGTCCGTTATCATAGTTAACTGTCTGGTACCATTTGTTTTCACTCCATTTTAACAGCTTATCCGGCTCAAACCCGGTGATCCCGAAACCGATGAGTCCCACAGTAGTTCCCACCAGCATAAAAATAATACCAAGCAGAAGGATTTTACTTTTTAATGATTTTATATTCATGCCTTAACACCTCTCATTTTCTGAAACAAACCTGCAAGCCATTTGCTGAATTTTGTTGTAACTACCACGAATCTTTTGCCCAGTTCCCAGGTGATCAGTGCTGCCACGACAAAGATGCCGGCAGATAAAATCCCTGCTCCCATCTGTACCAAGCCTGTAGCTGTATCCTGAAACAGTAAAATGGCTGAACCCACTGTACTTACCAGTGCAAGCAAAAGACTGGATACCGATAACGCACCGAAAATAACAGGAATACACCAGATGACCACATAGGCACTCAATACTAAAATTACAGCAGCAAGCGCACAGCAGAGAGCTGCCAGAACCAGACTGCCCCAGAGCGGTGAACCCAGGATCAGCAGCACAATAACTCCAACCCTAAGCCAGGCAGGGGTAGGCTTTGCGGGCCGTTCCTCTCTGTCGGTGAGGATTTCCTGGGCTATCTCACCGGGACTTCCGATCCGCTCCACAGCTTCTTCTTCTCCGCATCCGTCCTCCATATAGTCATCAATCATTTCCGAATAATAGGACAGGAACTTATTTCGCTCCTCCCTCTTCAGACTCCGCAGCAGCCGTTCCAGACTGCTCAAAAATTCATCCTTCCTCATATTCAACTGCTCCCTTCACAAATTCATATATATCTGTCACCTGCTGCCAGTCGTCGAGAAACTCCTGGATATGTTTTTTGCCTGCCTCTGTTATCCTGTAATACTTGCGCAGACGGCTGTTATGTTCTACAGAATACGTCTCCAGACTCCCATTCGATTCCAGACGCTTTAGTATCGGATACAGCGTTGACTCTGATATCTCAATGCAGCAAGATATATCCTTTATTATCTGGTAGCCGTAGGAATCCGATCTGTATAATGCAGCAAGAACACAAAATTCCAGAAAACCTTTTTTTAGCTGTGTGTCCATGATATCGCCTCCTTATGCATTATACTATACATTGCATAGTATAATGTGTCAAGTAGTATTTTGAAAAAATTTGGTATTGGGGACTGTTATAGGATTTATGGGAGATATTGGATGTTTTTTGATGTCTGGAATTTTTCTGAAATAGGATAAACACGATACAATCGTTATATTGGTGAGAATGATTGGAAGATAGAAATATTAGGGACGACGGAAATTAGTAACTTTAGGAATTTGCGACTGTTAAACTTAGTGACCGCCAAACTTAGTGACTATGAGACTTGGTGACTGCCAGAGTTTGTGACTGTCAAACTTAATGACTGTGAAATTTGGTGACTGCTGAAATTTGTGACTATGAAAATTAGTAGCTGTGGAAATTTGTAACCACTGAAAATAAAAAACTTTGAAACCAATGACCGCCAAAATCAGTGACTACAGAAATTGGGTCCTGTGGAAATTAGTGGATGCTGAAATTTGTGACCTTTGAAGCTAGTGACCACCGAAATCTGTAATCTCCGAAATCAATAATTTAAAAACGGACTGTCTGACTATAATGTGTCAGACAGTCCGTCCAAACCTTTTATGCCGTTTGCCTCTGCAAGCGCTTCCACACCGTCCAAAATTTCCTGTCTGCTGTAACCGTTCGCAGCCAGAAATTCATCTGTGTACTTGTTGATATGAATATAAAAGCTCATAGCCATCTCCAAGTATCTGCTGTCAGACTGGTCCATATCTGTGAGAAGTATATTTTCCGCCTCATTAATTTTTCCCTTGTCTGCCATTTCGATAATATCCCGGTAGAGAAAATCCGTGTCACTGGCTTTTTCCTCTTCCACCTCATACTCAGTGAATCTTCTACCCAGAACAACACTGGCCAGCGCTTTCACCATATCCTTAATCATTCTCATGATATAATCTTCTTCAAAATTCATACCACGCCCTCCTTCTTACCACTTACTAGGCATTCCCGGACAACTGTTTTTTTTCATGACTGCGCGCATCTCCACGAAACAGCCGCAAACTCTGCACATTCCGCTTATTAAATTATCACATTCCCTGCAAAATGCAAGTCTCTCATCATAAAGCTCTGAAGTGACCTTCAAATTTGCATCCAGATTCTCAATATATTTCCGCATATCGTCAAAATACTGCCCTTCGTCCATGTCCTGAAGAAGGCATTTTCTGCAGAAGCGTCTGGGCTGGTTTCCCGTGTTCTCCATGATGTACCTCCGTCTGTCATAATTATGTAAACCAAATTCCGTCTATCAATTATATTTTATCACAGGCGGAATTTCTCGGAAATCCCGCCTGTAACCGCTCATGTTATTGTTATTTTCGTAGTATTATTATTTATAAGTCATAGTAGTATTTAAATTCTGAAGGGCTGGGAATCTGTTCAATCTCCTGCAGCTCTTTTCTCTTCCTGTCAAGCCAGATGTCAATAAGACGCTGAGGGAATACCCCGCCTGCTGTCAGGTATTCGTGGTCATTTTCGAGAGCATCCAGCGCCTCTCCCATAGAACGGGGCAGGCTCTGAATCTTTTTTTGCTCCTCAGGAGACAGAGAATACAGGTTATAGTCAAAAGGTCCCCATCCGTGACTGCGCGGATCTATTTTATTCTTGATCCCATCCAGTCCTGCCATGAGGATTGCGGAATACGCATAGTATGGATTGGCGGTTGCATCCGGGTTGCGCAGTTCAAATCTCTTGGCCTCCGGCTTCTTTGCATAAGCCGGAATGCGGATAACTGCGCTTCTGTTGGACGTTGCATATCCAATAGTAACCGGCGCTTCATACCCCGGCACCAGACGTTTGAAAGAGTTGGTAGATGGGTTGGTGAATGCGCACAGGGAAGCAACATGTTTGAGCAGTCCGCCGATAAAGTAGTGAGCCGTCTCACTCAATCCTGAATAACCGTCTTTATCGTAGAAAATCGGGTTTCCGTCCTTCATGAGCAGCATATGCACATGCATACCGTTACCTGCCTCTTTATGGATCGGCTTTGGCATAAATGTGACTGTTCTGCCCTCTGCCGCTGCTGCATTTTTCAAAACATATTTCACGATCATAGTCTTATCTGCCATTTCCACCATGTCACCCAGCTCTACTTCAATTTCCATCTGACCGGGACCGCCTACCTCGTGATGATGATATTTTACTTTCACGCCCCACTCTTCCAGCAGCATACACATTTTGCTTCTGAGATTATATCCCACATCCTGGGGTGCTGCTGCATGGTATCCACCCTGGTATGGAACCTGGTAGCCGTTATTCTGTCCATTGTCTATACCGCTGTTCCACTCCGCCTGTCTGGTGTCAATACTGTAGCTGCACCTCTGGGGCGTTACGCTGTAACTCACGTGGTCCAACAGATAAAATTCAAATTCCGGCCCGATGACCATCCGGTCTGCAATTTGTTCTTCCTTCATGTATTCCACTGCTTTGAGGGCCACATTTCTTGGATACTGGTCAAACGGAAGATTTTTGTCATCCCCAATAGTACAGACATTTCCGCACATAGTCAAAGTAGGAATTTCTGCAAAAGGATCCACAGTAGCTGTTTCCGGATCCGGAATAAATACCATATCGCTTTTTTCTATGGGAGCATAGCCGTAATTAGAGCCGTCAAAACCAATTCCGTAAACAAAAATGTCATCATCAAATCGTTCCACCGGGATGGTCACATGACGCCAACGGCCATTTAAATCCGTCATTTTAAAATCTATCATACGGATTTGCTTTTCCTCACACAGTTTTCTCACATCTTCACTTGTTTTCATGTAGAATCCCCCATTCTATTTGTAAAATAATTTTTGCCGCTGTATTTTATCTGTCAGCGGTCCCATTTATCACACATGGAATTGATCTGGTCCGCAAATTTAGCTAGGTCTTTATTTGCACCGCCCTCATTATGACGGATAACCGTCATTAACCGCTGTCCAGCTGCAAGAAGTCTTGCATAAACACCGGAAGCTTTTCGGGCTTTTGCCTTCTCTTTTGCGTGTTTGATCACAATTCCAACTGTTTCCTTCTCAATTTCATTTGCCAGCATATCAAATTCTGTTCCGCTGAAAGGTGCCATGGCATTGTATCCCAGTTCATTTTTCAACCTCTCCGCAAACAAATCACATACCTGGTCATCCCCGTGGGTGACAAATACACGTTTTGGCTTCTCCTTAAATGAGGATGCCCAGCGCATCAGTCCTGCATCGTCCGCATGGCCGCTGATACCCGGAAGTCTCACAATATCTGCACAGACGTGGATATCCTCACCGAACAGTCTCACATCTGTAGCTCCTTCCAGCAGCGCGCGCCCCAGAGTACCTACTGCCTGGTATCCCACAAATACAATAGTGGATTCACGTCTCCAGAGATTATGTTTAAGATGATGCTTGATCCGTCCTGCATCGCACATGCCGCTGGCCGACAGGATCACCTTATGGCTGTCATCCATATTGATAGCCCTGGACTCATCACTTGTAATGGAGAGCTTCAATCCCGGAAAAGCAATTGGATTGATGCCTTTCTCAATAAGCTCCATAGCCTCCTCATCGTAACAGTCCGTATAATGCTCCTTAAAAATATTAGTGGCCTGGACAGCCAGCGGGCTATCTACATACACATCAAAATACGGATACTCCGGCAGCATATTTTCCTCTTTGATCCGCCTGAGAAAATACAGCATCTCCTGTGTCCTGCCCACAGCAAAGGAAGGCACTACAACATTCCCGTTTTTGTCAAAGGTTTTTTTCAGAATTTTCACCAGTTCTCTGGCATAATCAGGCCTTTCACCGTGACTCCTATCCCCATATGTTGATTCCATGACCACATAATCTGCGCTGTCCAGATATTCCGGGTCTTTTATCAGAGGCTGGTTCAGGTTGCCGATATCACCGGAAAAGACAATTTTCTTCTCCACGCCCTCCTCTGTGATCCAAAGCTCAATACTGGAGGATCCCAGAAGATGTCCGGCATCTACAAACCTCACCTGTATTCCGTCCGCAATCTGAATTTTTCTGCTGTATTCACATCCCACAAATTGTTTGATCACACCCAGAGCATCTTCCATAGTATATGCCGGCACAAAATCCGCCTGTCCGTTTCTCTGTGCCTTACGGTTGCGCCACTCAGCCTCAAACATCTGGATATGCGCACTGTCACGGAGCATAATGTCACACAAATCGCAGGTAGCATTTGTCGCATAAATAGGTCCCCGGAATCCTTTTGCATAAGCCAGCGGGAAGTTGCCGGAGTGGTCAATGTGAGCATGGGTCAGCAGAGCAAAATCCACATCGGACAATGCCACCGGAATCTCCTGGTTTTCATACTGATCCGGCCCCTGCTCCATTCCACAGTCCACCAAAAACTTCTTTCCCGCCGCCTCCAGGAAATAACAACTTCCCGTAACCTCATGAGTCGCACCTATAAAAGTCAGTTTCATAAAAGAACCCCCTTTGCGGTTATATAAAAGTATCATTACTTTCATTATACCGTAAAGGGGGGGAGTTTAATAGAACTTTTCAGATTATTTTCAAAATTTTAGTTACTTAAAAATTAAAAGGTTGGCTTTATTAGCTTATCCAAAGTCCATCTGTAACAGGAGCCTGACTTTCAGTTGTACCTCCCTTTTGTGCGGAACACACTGCTTTTATGCGATAATAATATCCACTTGAGACACCGACATTCCAACTTCTAGAATAGGTTGAAGTATTATAAGCAACATCACTATAAGTTCCATAGTTATACCAAGAGCCATTTCTGTACTGCTGAAGTGTTAACTTAATAGTAATTTTGTCACAGGTAACACTACCAAAGGCCGCCCCATAAATATTTACTGTCCCATTTTCATTATTTGTTATTCTAGCCAAGCCCTGATTTAAAATATTTCCTCTTGTTAACGGCATTGCTATTTTTTCAGAATACTTTTCGTTTATTAACTTTGAACCATCTACAATTTTTCCTAAATCCTCAATACCTTCTGCTTTTACATCTAAGCACCCTACAATTACTAAGCTAAAACATAAAACCAATGCACTTAAACAACTAATAAATTTCTTCATTTTTTACTCCTTATTCTATCGTTATATTCTGTGCTATTTCTCTAATATCTTCTTCATCAAACTTACCAACCATCTCAAATAAGGCATTTTGATTTTCCCATTTTGCAGCAAAAGTTGGTTTTGAGTCTCCTTCTTCCTCAATACGCCATAGTTCTACATTGATGGAAGATAAATCACTTTTAATATCTCCCACCTTCTCTGCTTTATCATTTTTAAACGTACCTACAGCGTTTTTGTAATTAGCCATAATTATTAAACATACTGAATCGCTCTTATAGCCATATCTAAGATAAGCTATTTGTGCTTCTTCATCTATGCTATAATCGGTATATTCCATATCATCAGGAACATAGAAAAAAGTCGGCAATTTTAAATCTAAAACTTCACCAATTAATATTTTATCTTCTTCCTCCGTACTCGTATCTTGCAAAGTATCGCCAGAATTATTAACTACGGTATTGTTACTATTTCCAAATACTTCGTCTATTTTCTGCATTACAAAAGTACGATTAGCCTGACTATTCATGGATATACTAAATACGCCTATTAAAATGGCAGCACAAGCTGCACATTTAATAATATTACTCTTACGAAAAAATCCCTGGCTTATCTTTTTATTGTGTGCAGGTATTTTTTTCATTTCCAATGAATTTTTATCCCATTCATTATTTTTATCATCTGAAAGTTCTATCTTCACAACATCTTCTTCTGTCTCGTCTTCTGCTGTCTCATCAGCTTCGGCCAGGAGGCCCCTTTCTTTAGCTGCTCCAACTATTTTCTGGAACAGCTCTTCGGAGGGCTCAAAATCATCTAAGTCCGGGTCGTTTTCCAACCCGTTTATCATCTCTGCGGTTTCATCAAGGACTCTTTGGCTGATCCATTCCTCAAACGCTTTGTCTTCCTGGCCTGCCGCAGACTTATGTGTTTTTTCAATTTGCTTTTCGTCCAATTTACTCATGAAACTCCTATCTTTCCTTGACTTTTCCTGACAAGTGTATCATATTATCTTATAGTATTTAACTTTTTAACTATTATTTTTGAATGAGCAGGAGGACACCATGAAACATATCGTACTTACCGGCGGCGGCACTGCCGGACACGTTACCCCCAATATTGCAATGATTCCCCGCCTAAAGGAACTCGGCTATACCATTTCTTATATCGGTTCCTATGAAGGAATCGAAAAAAAACTGATAGAGGAATTGGGTATCCCTTATTATGGGATTTCATCCGGTAAATTAAGACGCTATTTTGATGTCAAAAACTTTACTGACCCATTCAAAGTTATGAAAGGCTTTGCGGAAGCTAAAAAACTTATGAAGCAGTTAAAACCTGATGTTGTCTTTTCCAAGGGCGGTTTTGTTACCGTACCTGTGGTGATCGCGGCAAGCAGAAAAAAAATCCCGACTTTTATCCACGAATCAGACATGACACCTGGTCTGGCTAATAAAATATCCATTCCTTTTGCCACAAAAGTGTGCTGCAACTTTCCCGAGACTGTGTCTGAACTGCCAGCCAACAAAGCTGTACTGACAGGAACTCCTATACGTCAGGAACTGCTGGAAGGAAGTCCTGAGAGGGCACGGGAATTTACCGGTTTCACTTCTGACAAACCGGTTATTATGATCATTGGCGGAAGCCTTGGTGCTGCAGCCGTAAATGATGCCGTCCGTGCCGTACTTCATGAACTGCTAAAGAATTTCCAGATCATCCATCTGTGCGGCAAAGGGAAACTGGACGAATCGTTAAAAAACACAAAAGGCTATGTACAGTATGAATATATCAAAAAGGAGCTGGCCGACTTATTTGCACTTGCGGACATTGTCATATCAAGAGCCGGTGCCAATGCCATCTGTGAACTGAGTGCATTGAAAAAACCGAATCTCCTGATTCCGCTGTCTGCACGCGCAAGCCGCGGTGACCAGATACTGAATGCCCGTTCCTTTGAACGTATGGGCTACAGCGTAGTTCTGGAGGAAGAGGAAATCACCAATGAAAAACTTGTTGATATCATTAACTCCCTTTATAAAGGACGCGCCGCCTATACGGAAGCCATGTCCAAAAGCAAATTGACTGATTCTATTGAAGAAATCGTTCAGCTTTTTGAACAGGCCGTAAACAGGTAATTCATAAGGAATCATACTCTGACTGATATCTCTGTTTCAGCCATTCCATCATCCTGTGTCTCTTGGTACGCACATTTCCTATGGTGATGCCAAGAGCACGGGCAATCTCTTCATCATTTTCTCCCATGACATATGTTCTTATTACAATCTCATACCAGTCTATATTCTTTGTCTTCAGAGAGTTCAGAATCTTACCGGTAAATTCTTTGTGCACCATCATCTGTGCCATATCATCATTATAATATCCGGTGCTTTTTCCTCCACTGTCCTTCTTTTGTGTCATTTTATCCGTGTCTTCTTTTTCGGCGCGGTCAGCCGTAACTACTTCATGCACCTGATATGCCTTCTTACAATAATCTATGGCTTTTCTTCTTGAACAAACTGCAAACCATTCCGCAAAACGTGTTGTATCCACAGTGTCCACCTTTTCCAAAAAAGTCAAAAATGTTTCCTGGCAGATATCCTGTGAAAGATCTGCGTCATATAAGACACAGTATGCCGCTTTCATAACTAAACGATAATATTGACGAAAGATTTCACGAAATTTTTCTTCTGTCATCTTAACCCTTTTCCTGAAGTCTAATCCATTGAAAACTTCTCAAGGATTTCCTGCTTATCCTCCTCTGTTAATTTCCCCGGCGTCCATGTAATCCCAGCATTATCCCCAACACTGCGTGGAATCAGATGGATATGGAAGTGGAAGACAGTCTGACCGGCTGCTTCCCCGTTGTTCTGCACAACATTGTAACCATCGCAGCCGAGAACATCTCTCATCCTGGTGATTATTTTTTTTGCAAGCACCATCGCTTTACCTGCCAGCTCATCAGGGATTTCATAGAGATTGGCATAGTGCTGTTTCGGCAGAATTAAAGCATGTCCTTTGTTCGCTGGTCCCAGGTCCAGTATAACCCGGAAGTCCTCATCCTCATAGAGCGTTGCAGACGGAATCTCGCCGTTTGCAATCTTACAAAAAATACAATCCGACATATTTATTTCTCCTTTCTGTGCTGCTTTTGCCGGCTCTTTTCGACGGCATTCTGTCATAAGTTTGTCGCTTTTTGGCGCTTTTTAGGTTATGAAATTATTTGATATTTGGCAGTAACAGTGCTACACTATCAACGTAAAGAAAGAACAGGGGGGGACACCTAATGACTATACAATCCGGCACTGACCAGAGCACCAGGATACCCGAAACCGCTGATTATAAGATGCTTTATCAGCAATTAAAAATGAAGCATCAGTTTATGCTTTCTCAGGTTTCTCATGAAATAAGAAATCCTGTCACTTTGATCAACAGCTTTATGCAGCTTTTAGAAGGGCGGCATCCTGAACTTATGCAGGACAACTACTGGCAAAAAATCATGGAGAATATGGATTTTCTAAAATCACTTCTCAACGAATTATCCGCCTTCAACAACTCAGAAAAACTGAATCTGCAGAATTCCAACATATATACTACATTCTGCGAAGTAATTGAATCTGTGACCCCAGCTTTGAACGAACGGCATATAACCATAGATTTACAAAAAACATCTCCAATACCCGTTATAAAAGCTGACGGCACAAAGCTCCGTCAACTTTTTCTCAACCTGATAAGAAACGCATCAGACGCCATTGAAACAGAAGGCCATATATTCTGTACCATACAGTCTGACGGTGAATCTGTCACTTTTACTATATCGGATACCGGGAATGGCATTCCGTCTGAATATCAGGACGACCTGTTTGAACCGTTTATCACACACAAACAGGAAGGTACCGGTCTCGGTCTGCCTATATGCCGGCGTATTGTCTGTGCCCACAAAGGCACTATCTCTTTCAAATCCAAATCCGGTGAAGGTACCACATTCAAAATAGTTCTTCCGGTCAGTTAATCACACAAAAATGTGCTGCCTTTCATTATGAAGGCAGCCTTTTCTTTCCGTGATAAAGAATTATACCAAGGGCAAATCCGCATAAAAGCCCGCCAAAATGAGCTGCATTATCCACTCCGGCACTTGTAAAGCCATGATAAAGTGTAAGCGCAGCCATGAAAACAAGCTGCCTTGTTGTAAACTCACCCAGTCTTCCTCGATTTCTCATTACTACATAAATCAGTGCTCCAATCACAGCAAACACCGCTCCGGAAGCACCTGCGGAGACTACCGCCTCCCCTCCTCTAATTTCTGCATAATAAGAAATATAGCTTGCACCCATTCCGCCAATCAGATAAATAAGAAGATAGCGTATTCTGCCAACTTCTTTTTCCAGGCTGTCACCGAGAAATACAAGCACCAACATATTATTTCCCAGATGTGCCAGTCCGAAATGAAGAAACATACAGGTAAAAAGCCGATAATATTCATGTCCCTGTTCTATGAAGGGTGTATATGCAGCTCCCCAGTTTACAAGATGCCTGCTGTCCAGCGATGACCCTGTTATCTCCGTCAGCAGAAACACCAGGACATTGACAGTTATCATAATTGTGTTCATCAGAACACTCTTCCGCATCCGTAAAAACCGGCTGAAATCGGATTCCGGCCTCTGGTTCCAGTTACTGTAATCCACCATGCACTACCTGCCTTTTTCTTCTTCTCTGATATAGTCTTCAGCCCTGCGATAACCACAAACCACTCATCACTCCCTGCCTGCAGGACATAGCTTCATTATAAGCTCTTTCCCAGATTAACGCAACCATATACTTCCATTTCTACGGTTTAAAATAAGCTTATCAGTCCGCCTTATTCTGAAAATTACAGTACTGTAACTCCGTTCCCGCAATACTTATCTTGTCACCATTATGCAGCAAATATTCCCGCTCCGGTTCCAGTATTCTTCCGTTTAAGAAGGTACCGTTCTTTGAATTCAGATCAGATAAAAAGAAATTATTTTCATCTCTCCGTATTCTTCCGTGAATCCTGCTCACTGCCGGGTGTCCCAGGCAGATATCTGCCGCTGACGCCAGCTTTCCAATGATCTGTATCTCTTTATCAAGTATATGCCTCTTTTGGTTTTCCTCTTCATCCCAAAGTAAACATGCGTTTCCCTCATCTGTTTTTTTCGGTGACAGCAGAATGGTAGGCCCGCATGTATCAAAATCACCGGTTTTGGCATTCTCCTTTTCCAGACCTGCCTTTCCCTGTTTTTCTCTTTCACCATTATCCTCTTTATATTCGGACTCCCTCTCCCATCCCCACGCTTCCAACTGGTCCAGTTCCCGTTTCTTCCTTTTTTTCTCTTCCCTCGCGTTCTTCAGACGAAACACTATAAATGCACCAACAGCAGCGGCTGCCGCTGCAGACACGCCTATACTGATCTGGAGTATATTGGCTATCTCGTAGTGCAACAGAAGATAGATACAAACTGCTGCGGCCGCCAGCGTAAAAATGCACCCCACAGCGTTTAAAAGCGGATGTTTGTCCTCTATCTCTTCCTCCTCCTGAAAAAAATCATCCAATGCCTGTTTTCTTTTTTCCTCCGTTATTGTTTCCTCTCCCGAATAATCCAGTCCATCATATGAATTTTCCGGCTGATTTTTCTCATCTGCTGTCTCCATGGAGACTTTTCTGAGTTCTCTGCGAATCTCATCTGCCCCAATTCCTGCCTCCACGCTCTCCCTGTATACCCCATAGCCCAGAACAACTGCTTCCGCATCCTTGTGATCGATTTTGGGAAGTATATACTCTGTCAGCTCTAAAACTCCGTTCCTTCCTGCCTCCCGGCTCACAGGAAAACAACAAAAATAAAGATGCTGCCAATCTATATCCATATAGATATATTTGGGATTAAACAAGATAGTCTCCGCATCCAGAAGATATTCCTCCAGCTCTTCCATGATATCTGCCACGGATTTGAAAATCCTCTCCAAATCCGTCTTTCCGAATTTTTTTGCCTCATAATTCAGCAAAAGACTCTGTCTGGACGTTACCTCATAATAAAACAGAGGTACTCCATCTATATACCGCACAGAAAGGGGAAGCAGGCCTGCCAATTGGTTGTGTAAAAGCATTTTCATCTCATATCCCTGCATATTTAGTTCTCCGTCAGTCTTCAGCACCAGATAGCTGTGATTCATTTCCCTTCTGTACTCTGCCTTCACATTTTCCCCTCCTTATCCTCTAAATAACCTGTGCATTTTTCCTCTTCGTTTTGGAACTTACTGCTTATTTCGCTGTAGTGTCAGTGTCCCATCCATTTTTTTACACTTCTTACCTTTTCTATAAACAATACCGGCCGGATCACTTTACTTTTTGCATTGCCCTGAATATGCCACTGCAACCCTGCAAAAGGATATTTTATATATTCCTCATAATTGACAGTAATTTCTCTTTTGCTGCCGTTTATGGAATAATGCCCGCTTTCACCTGCAAGCCGTTCCCGGGCAGCAGTCACTCCATCTCCCTGCCTGCGTACTGCCTCTGTACTGCCTGATACAGCCGCCTCATATGCTTTTGCCGTGTATACGCCCTTTTTTATAGTTCCGACCAGCAGCAGTAGAACTGCAAACACTGTCAGCATCCATACACCGCTGATACAGGCAGCTTCCAGTGTATAGCTCCCCCTGCATACTAAGTTTCCTTTATTCCTTCTTCTGTTCTTTTTTCTGCTTTTTCTTCTTGGATACCTCATATCTCTCATATCTCCTATATATCCCCGCATATTCCCTTATATCCCCGCATATCCCCTCATGTCCTCTATATCCCCATGTCCTTCATGTCCTCCATATCCACCATGTCCTCCTGTCCTCCATATCCCCCCGCCTTAACCTATAATGAAATGAAATACCATGCCTCCAAATAAAAACGGAACAAAAGGCATCTCATATTTTCTGTCTTTTTTCTGTACAGCCATCAAAAAACCTGCCGTCAATACAGCCAGTAAAAAAGCACCGGACAATACACTCAAAGTCTGCCATAACCCCAGATAAGTTCCCAATATTAACACAATGATCCCGTCTGCACTGCCCACTGCCCAGCCGGATACCCTGCCCAGAACCAATAGAAGTAATCCCGGCAGGCCGCCCGGTATCAGACTCGCCACCACATTCCACATCTCTTTTGGAATGCCCTTAGTTTTCACTGCTGTACATATTAAACTGCCTGCCAGAAATAAAAGAATCTTCCATACTGCAACAGTTTTACTTCTTAAATCTTCCCATCCCATAAACGCAAGAAAAATACCTACTGTTATTTTTTCTGCCATCTAATCCCCTTTTCTTTGTCCGCAGCGTGAACAGAGGTTTCTGTTGTCCGCTTCTGATTTTTTCATAAGCCGCACATGGCGCGAAAGGCCGCCGCATGACTTGTCACTGTGATAACGGTTCCCCTTGTCCGCAATATATACAAACATATCCTTCTCGTGCCCTTTCATACACTTTTCACATGGATAATATTTATCCCCATACTCATTCCTGCTCTGTGCCGCGTTCTGCATTGCCACCCGTTTTGCCGTAAGCTTTATATGGGTGCAGTCCGATGAAGTGTGGTATACACTTTCATAATCCGTAACATAGACCATCTCTTCCCCATAGCTGTTATCCGCACTGCCGTATTTGTCCCCATTATATCCAAGCCAGGCCTGCGCACAGGCCGCTGCCTCTATCTTTACCGGAAAAACCGGAAAGAGAGCCACTGGACTTTTATACAGATAATTTGCCCTTATGCTTACAATGCCGTTCCTGTAATGAGAACCCAGCAGTGTGACTCCTGCCTGTCTTCCCACAATTCCCGCAAGATTCTCACCCTTTAATCTTTTCTGTACCTCTGCTGAGGCATAGGCAATACAAGCTGCATCTGTCACTGCCCCTACGGGAGATTTACTTTCACCGTCTATACTATAGGCATACATCCCCAGTTCCTTGGCACTCTGGCTCATAGACGACACCAAAATCGTCTGAATCCGAAAAATGTCCATCATACTGATCAGCATTACCATTGCCAGAAAATAGAGAGGGAGAACAGCTGCGCTTTCCAGTGTCAGACTGCCTTTTTGCTGAAGAGAGTACCAATCCTTTCTATTACATCCTTGTCTGCTTTTTGTACCGGGCATATGCTCCCCCTCTCTGCCTTTTACATATCATATCCGTAGCTTCTGACTGCCGTCCATCGCTTCCCGGACGGGCTTAGAAAACTTGTCTCCATCTCCAGACCTTCCATACAGGAATCTATCCGGAAATTTTCTTTTCCCGGTTTGAGCCGTATATTCTGCTCTATCATATCCATACAGCGGAATGCCAGACTGTGCCTGGAGGTTGTGAACAACAGTATCTGCAGATAGTCATTATAATCTAATCCGGAAGTATTTTCTGTCTGTCCATTCTGCAGCAATGTAAAAATCTGTCCTATATGGGAAAGTTCAAGCTTCCAGTCAGCACCTGTCTTTACCAACGGAACTTTTCCTCCGGCCATCAGTTGACGCACATCCAAAAGGCTCTCTCCGTAGGCCCATCCCAGCAGAAGCAGCTTTTCCACCACAAAGGCACCTTCCGGTATCAGAAGCGCTGTGCACAATGACGTCGCCAGTGCACCGGACTGCGCTCGTTTTTCCGGGTCCGTATAGAGATACGCCGCATTGGCTGCCTCACGCAGCAGTAAAATCCTGTTTACTGTTTTTTTCAGGTTCTCCCTGTCGCTGCCCCTGCCTCCCAGTATGTATTCCACCTGATAATCAAGGGCTCCCGGATTCCCCGGCACCCTGTAAGTACCAAGCTTATTCATAACATAGGTCTGGAGAAAAAGTTTGTCAGCGGCTCCGGTTTTCTGTTCTTTCATATCTCCCATACCTTTCTGCAGATTTCGGTTTGAAGTGAAAGTGGAAACGTCTGTTTCCTTTTCGGAAATAACTGCATCGTTTGGAAGAACTAATCCCAGAATTCCCATAGCCCGGATTCGCTTTATGATCTCCAGAGGATTATTTTCCGGGGTGATCTCCGGCATACCCGCACCTTCCGCCTCCGGTTCCTCCGGCATCGGAGGCGCACCGGCATCCTTTTGCTCCTGCTGCTGTTCTATTACTTTTCCTGTATCACTGAGATACTCCTTCAGGCGTTTGACAGCTTCTGTACCCAGATGCTCTCTGACAGCCGCCGCTGCCTGTGCGCAAAATACCTCCCCATCGTTATCCGAGGCCAGACTGTACCCTGTAATAGAACAACTCTCCTGTGTACTTCCCTTGATACCGCTTTCCAGTGTCAGTGCCATGGAATTCTCCATTTGCTGTACCACATGGAAGGCATTTATACTGCCTTTACCATATCCGCTGTCCAGAAAAAATAAATCGTATTCCTCCAGCAAATCTCTCTCATACTCTGAGAACACGGAGTACAGCCCTGTATCTGCCGCATTCACTGCCTGTACCCGGGCATACTGCTCTCTGCAGAGCTGAATACCTGCTGCCAGGATACCAAGCATAACAGACAGCATCATACACATGGCGATCGTCATACTTCCTTTTTGTCTCATAACAACCTCTCTAAATGCTGTTGCTCTGGCTTGTGATCTTTGACAGAATACTCTGTATCAGACTGGTAAGCTGCTTTTTAAATATGAAAACAAGCCCGATCAAAACCACTAACACAAGCACGATTTCTATCACAGTGATCCCAGACTCATCCTCGTAAAAATCCCTGAACACCCTCATGATCATCACCCCCTTTCCGTGTATTTTTGCTCTGATATAGGTCAATAAAAGCTTAAAAAAGCAGGGATCATAACCAATGCCATCACCAGTGCAAGCTGCATAAACATAGGCCCCAAAAGCTTTGCAGATGCCTGCTCCCCACTTATTTTAGCCTTCCTTTTCCGCTCTTCAATAGCGGCAGCGGACTCCCGTTCAAGGAGTGTTAGAACCCCCTGGTTTCCTTTCTTCAGGTTCTGGATAAGGAGCACGGAAAGGACTTTGTATTCCGATAGGCCGCAGCGGTTTCCCAACCGTTCATATGCCTGCGCTTCCGGCAGTCCGCCCTCCATTTCACCATAAATTTCCACTAATTCCTCATAGGCCGTCCGCCTCTTGTAACCGTATCTTTTACATGTATTAATATAGTCTTTTGCAATCTTTTCCACCGCGCTGCGCACCGTCAGCCCTGCCTGCAGAAATAATAAAATTCTGCTCACAATGTCCGGATAATCAGCCTGCATCTGAACCTTTTTCTTCTTGTCTTTTTCCTTCTCTTTCTCTCTGTATAGCGGCAGGATCAACAGACCTAAAAATGTCCCAAACAGACATATGAGAACCCCGGTACTGCTCTGTTCGCTCCGGAAAATAACCCTGGTCCCGTTTACTTTTTCCGGCAGTTTCACTTTCTCCGTAAAGGCACTATTTTCGGCATCCACTGCCCTCTGTACTTCCCTCTGAAGTCTTATATCATCGGAAATCAGCTCCGGATAAACTGTCACTTCTTTTTCCCATTCCTCAGTCTCACCGCCCAGGCCGAGGCCGCACATAAGCTTTACCTTTGTGCCATGCTGTGCAGTATTTTCTCCGATTTTCCCTTCCCAGTCCAGTACCTCCGGAGTATCTGTGCTCCAGGACATATTAACAGGGAAATCCGGGCTGCCGTCCGGCAGATAAAGAGGATGCTGAATTTTATCCAGACTTTCATTTTCCCCGCGGATAAGAATCTCCATTTCTTCTTTTACCTGGTTTAAAATTTCCCTTGCCTCTTCCGGATTGTATTCTTTCTCCCGGACGTATACTGTTATATTCTGCTTTCCTTTCTCTGACCGGACTGTCAGTTTCTCCTCATAATCTCCCTGGCCGTATCCACGCCGCTCCAGATATTCTGTCTTTCTCTTCTCTGCAGATTTGTTTTCCAGGAAATACAGGATGAGACCAGCCGTGTTTGCCAGTAAAACCACTGTGATTCCCAATGCAAGCGCTTTCTTCTCCCCGACAAAAATTTTCTCAAACTTCAATCTCCACGATCCTCCTGCCCCAGATAAAAGCCACCGCATAACAGCATAGACAAATGGTCATGATACAGACCCCGGCTGCATTGTGATACAGCATATCCATAAACCCCGGCGAAGTCATTCGCATATAGAGGATGATCCCAATGGGCATGAAACTCATAATGTTCTGTTCCATTTTCCTGGCAGCCAGCATAGCGTCAATTTCTTTTTTGACATCGATCTTATCCTCCATGATCCTCACACAATTCTGTATTGTCTCGCGCATATTGCCGCCCATACGTTTGGACTGTGCTAAAATCTCTGAAAAACTACGGATATCCTCAACATGACTTCTGCTCCCCAGATCGTAAAACAGTTTTTCCACCGGAACGCTGACACGCATCTGCGCTGCCATATATGCCATTTCTCTTGATATCTCCCTGTCAGGCCCGTGTATACGGTTCATATCCTTTCCCGCTTCCAAAACAGCGTTTTCCAAAGAATATCCTGCCGCGATTCCGGCTCCCAGTGCATTCAGCACATCCCTGAACTGGTGATGAAGCCTCCTGCGCCGCAGCATTAAAAGCTGTCTCTTTCTCTGCCTGATATACCAGAAGGGAATGGGAAGCATAAACAAAAATGTGATAAAGCTTTGGTAACAGAGAGCATTTATGATCACGCAGATGAGTACGCTCTCCCCCAGATATCTGGCCCATTCCAGAATTGTCAGTTTGTAGTGTTCATAATCCATCTTCAAGTGTTATCCCCGCCCTTTCTAATTTACCCCTGTGCTTCAGCCTCCCTTTCTGTACAAGGCCGCATTCCTCCTCATACAAAAACAGGGGATTCAAAACCACTTCATCCTCAACTATGCCATCTATCTCACAGATCTCCAGAAGCCTGCGGCTCTTGTCCCTGAGTCTTCCCAGATGGACAAATACATCAAATCCCGCTGCGATCTGACGCCTGATAGCAGGAAGGGGAAGATTGATCCCCATGAGGACCAGTGTCTCCAGCCTTGTGATCATGTCTCGGCAGCTATTGGCATGTATGGTCGACATACTCCCCTCAGCCCCTACATTAACAGCCTGCAGCAGTTCCTCCGCATCACTTCTCACCTCCCCCACGATTATCCTGTCCGGACGCATACGAAGCGCCGTCTTCAAAAGGTCCGCCATGGTGATTTCCTGTGACGCCTCAATATTGGCTGCCCTGCATTCCAGTCTGACCAGGTTGGGAATCCCCTGGATCTGAAGCTCTGCGTTGTCCTCTATGGTTATGATCCTTTCGTCTTCAGGAATGAAGGCAGACAGGGCATTCAGCATAGTTGTCTTGCCCGCCCCGGTTCCTCCTCCGATAAGAATGGTATACTTGGCCCGCACCAGCGGTATCAGAAGTCTGAGAGTCTCCTCTGTCACACTCCCATATGCAAGGAGCCGCTCCATAGTAACCGGCTCTTCCGGGAACTGACGGATCGTGAGGACAGGACCATCCAGCGCCGCAGGCGCTATGACTGCGTTGACCCTGGAGCCGTTGTCCAGTCTGGCATCCACAATGGGATGCAGTGTGTTGATGACCCGGTTACATCTGCCTGCGATCTGCTGTATCACATCATCCAGCTTTTCCGGAGATGTAAAATGTTTTTCCCAGGGAAAAATCCGGCCGTTTTTCTCAACAAAAATGTGCTGCCATCCATTCACCATGATCTCCGTAATACCGGAATCCTCCAAAAGCTCCTGCAATACATCCAGTTTTCGCACGGAGCAGAACAGCTCCCGCCTCAGTTCACTTTTCTGTCGGAGATTCATTCCCAGTCTTCTCCCCTCCTCCATGATCAGACTGTCGATCAGCTCCATCACTTCCTCATCTGTGCTCTCCCACATACTGTCCAGCCTTTCCATCAGGCGGTTCCTAAGTTCAGAAAATATCTCCATCCCGCACCAGCTTTCTCACATGATCTCCAAATCTTCCGCCGGCAAGGCACTCCGGCCATGGATCCTCCCCCTTCTCAGCCACCGGCGGAAGGGTAAGCTTCTCCGTCCTTGCGAGTACATCCCCTTTTCCCGCACTTTCAAGCCATGCCTCATACTGACCCATCTTTGCCGCGGAAACCGGGTCCTGCAAAACCGGCGTGTAAATCCGGCTGCATTCCTCCAACAGCCCCAGTGCCTGGCTGACTCCTGTACCAAAATCAAGAATGATGACCTGATACCCGCTGTAAAGCCTCAGCTCCTCAAAAAGCATCTGCCACTCCTCCCGGGTTATCTGCTCCACATCCTCCGGGGTGATGACCGGGGGGACATAGTGCAGTCCTCCGGCCTCCCGCACCATAGCTGCAAGCTGCACTGCCGGCTGCCCCTTTTTCTGCCGTATACAGTAAAACAGATCCCCCAGATTTCGCTCAAAGCTGCAGGAAAGCAGATTTTCAAAACCGGAGTAGGGTTCAAGGCTGAGAAAAAGCACGGAATACCTCCCGGCCAGCACCTGCCCCAGTGCCAGAGCAAAAGATGTTTTGCCCACACGTCCCAGAGGAGAATAGACTCCCAGAATGTGCATCTTCCTTCCCGCAGATGCCGCTCTCTCTTCTGAACGCGCAGCCTCCCCGTAGATGGCGCTCACCTCCTGCATGATCCTTTCACAGGACTGGTATTTCCGTACAGACGGAAACCCTTCCGGTACTGTGCCGTTCTCCTCATCTAAAATGATGATTCTGCAGGCAGGCAGCTCTCCAATCTCAGGACACATACTCCGCTCCGCGATCAGCAGAAGCTCTACAGGATTTTTCTGTATATATGCACAGACTTTATCCGCTCCTGTAAATGCAGCAAACTCAAAGGGATAGCGCCCCTTTCTTTCCAGCCATGCGGTGAAGCTGCAGGCATAAGAGGCCTCCTCATCACACACTGCCATTACTTTTTTTCTCAACAAAAACCTCCCGCATACAGCATAATTCCCAGAAGTATCGGCACCGTAAAGTGCAGATTCTCCTCCTTGCTGTCCTTTCTCATATAGGGAACAGGACAACGTTTCTTTTTACAAATCTTCAGATAATGGAAAAAATAAGAAAAACGTTCCTGCAGATTCCCGCAGGAAATAAGAAATGCCAAAGAAAGTACAGCGCCCAGAAGAAAGACGCAGAACATACCTTTTATGATTCCGCTACTGCCCAGGAATCCTCCCATCACAGCCATAAGCTTAATATCACCTGCTCCCATCATTCGGAAACAGAACAGCGGAAACAACAGTACCGCCGGTAAAAATACCCCGCCCAGATACACCGGCATTCCCCGGGCACCGTGTAAGAATCCCTGACATCCAGCTCCTGCCGCAAGTCCCAGAGCGATCCATCTGTTGGGCACCTTTTCCAAAAATAAGTCCGTGCAGACTGCGCCTGCAGAAAAGAACAGTGCCATACCCGTCGCTAAAGACATAAAAACACCTCTTTCACTATTTGCATTTTGTTTCCGGCCTCCGCCCATACTTTTATAAAGTGCGGCTGCCCATAAGCCTTTTCAGAATTACCCTCTGTCTATAGAGATAGGGGAATTTCCGCTTATTTTGTTAAATCAACATGGAATCCATCTGCCGAACGGCTGATAAAAAATAGAAAAGCTAACGACTTAGCTTGAAAATGATTATATACTTCCCCGCGTCTCTTGTCCATAGAAAATTTTACCAAAAAGGCTTTTTGGCAACCCTTCACAAAATTACTATTTGCAATAACGGTCATTTTCAGTTAAAATAGTATATTATACAATCAGATGGCCTGAAAATGGTTATATGCCGAAGGAGAATCGCTATGGGTATCATTGTATTTTTAGGAGACAGCATTACCGACGCCGGCAGAATGACATCTGACAATCCTCTGGGAAACGGATATGTCAGCGAGTTCGCGGCCTATATTACTGAAGCTGACCCCAATTGGCGGGTTTTGAATAAAGGTGTTGACGGCAATATCACAGAACAGATCGCCGGTGTACTGCAGAGGGACTGCATTTCTTATCATCCGGATTATGTGAGCATCCTGGTAGGGATCAATGATGTGGGGCTGATCGTACAGGCCGATGTGCCGGAGCAGGAGAAGCTCTACATGCTGGAGGACAGTATCCGTGCTTACCACGAAATGCTGTTTGACTTATCCAGAGAGACCACTGCATCAGTCATCACACTGGAACCATTTATCTTTCCAAAATGCGGTAAATACCATGACTGGGTTCCCTGGCAGCATAAGATGTCCAAAAATATCCGCAAGCTTGCCAGAAATTACAGCGCACACTTTGTTCCGCTGCAGAAGCCCCTGGAAGAAGAGATTGAAAAGCATGGTTATGACGCTGTCACAACGGATGGTATTCACCTGACTGTCCTTGGTCAGAAGATCCTGGCGGATATTGTCAGAAACGCGTTTAAGTTATAACCGGTCAAATCGCTGATATCTACATGAAAAGAACTGTCGCGGAATGTTGAAACACCTTGGAAACAGGTGCTTCAATATTCCGCAGCAGTTCTATTTTTTTTTCTGCCCCCGCGTATAATGGGCAGACTTACCGTATAATTACCTTTTTACTCCTCAGCCGTAAATGCGGCAAACTCTGCATGGGCAGCCCGGGCTAAATCAACCGGATTTAACTTTATGGTGGACCCGATCCTCCCGCCGCTCACATAAATCTCATGATATTTCTCAGCACTCTCCTGGATAATGGTCTTATATTGTTTCTTCATACCCAGGGGACTGCATCCGCCTCTGACATACCCGGTCACTGCCGTGATATCTTTTACATGGATCATCTCAATGGACTTTTCCCCCAGTACCCTGGCCGCGGCTTTTAAGTCTACCTCCTCTGCAATGGGAAGGACAAGAACATAATACTCCTTACTCTTTCCCTGTGCTACCAGAGTTTTAAAAGACTGTTCCACAGGTGCTCCTGTCTTTTCTGCCGTGTGCAGTCCGTCTATGAATTCATCACACTCATAGGTGAGCGTCTCATAAGAGATTTTATTCTTATCCAGAATTCTCATGGCATTTGTCTTCACTTCTTTGTCCTTGTTTTTTGCCATTTTATCTCCCTCCTAAACTTTTAATTTCTTCATGAACCGCTTAAAGAGAATCACTGCCGCTACCGCCGCAATGACCTCTGCCAGGGGAAATGTCATCCAAACCCCGTAAATCCCCCATATTCTGCTGAACAATGCAGACAGCGGCACAATGATCACAAGCTGCCTCAGCATGGATATCAATAGAGAGTGCATCCCCTGCCCCAGAGCTTCAAAAGACCCGGAGAGCACGCACCCCACCGTTGACACCACAAAACCTAGGCTGATGATCCGCAGCATAGGAACACCCAGCCGCATCATTTCATCCCCTGCGTCAAACAGCTTCATGATCCACCCAGGACACGCCAGGAAAAGGACTGTGCCCAGAAGCATAATGACTCCCGCCACCTGGAGGCTGCTTTTCAGTGTCTCCATCATCCGCTTCCTGCTGCCTGCCCCATAATTATAGCTCATGATCGGGCGCATGCCCTGTACAACACCATTTGCCGGCATATACACAAAGGACTGGATCTTGATGTAAAGCCCAAAAGCCGCAATAGCTGTCCCCGAAAACGCCGCCAATATGGAATTCAATGCCCCCACAAGCAGGGACGGCATAGAGATCATAATGGCAGAGGGGATGCCCACCATATAAATTTTCTTAACAATTTCCCAGTCAAAATGAAATCCGTGAAAATCCAATTTTACCTGGGTACATTTCTTCAGATAACAAACCATAGCTATGATACCCGCAGTGATCTGTGCTGTGACAGTGGCCACAGCAGCGCCCTTAACCCCCATGGCGGGAAATCCCAACAGACCGAAAATCATGATGGGATCCAGAATAATATTCAGAACTGCACCGATTGCCTGAAAGAACATGGGGAAAACCATATTGCCCACAGACTGAAAAATTTTCTCTGCAAACAGGTGATACATGCTTCCAAAGGAAAAGCAGAGTACAATACCGGCATACTCACAGCTCATCCTGTAAATCTGCGCATCCTCTGTGAACATTCCTATAAAAGGTTTTACCAGTAAAAGTCCGATCAGTATGAAGAGAATGCTGTGCAGGCCTGTCAGCACAACACCGTGGGCCGCTGTCGCCTCTGTCTCCTTTACATTCTTTGCCCCTAAAGCCCTGGCAACACAGGCATTCAAACCAATGCCAAAGCCCACGGACACTGCCAGTATCAGATTTTGAAGCGGATAGGCCAGGGAAACTGCTGTCAGGGCATCCTCGCTGACCCTTGCCACGTACATGCTGTCCACAATATTATAAAGTGCCTGGATCATCATGGATACCATAGGCGGTATGGACATGGAAACGAGAAGAGGAAGTACCTTTTTTGTTCCCATGATATTTTCTGTCTGTTTCATATTTAGCAATCCTTTACCTTATTTCTAAATCTTATTTCCTAATCTTATTTATAACTTTTCCAGCAGAAGGCAGGACGCTTACGATCCGTTACTCCTGATCATACATATCCGTTGAAAGATAGTGGTCTCCAGTATCCGGGAGAAGCACCACTATATTTTTCCCTTTATTCTCCGGACGTTTTGCAAGCTGAGCCGCAGCCCACACAGCCGCGCCGGAGGAGATTCCCACAAGAATCCCCTCGCACTTTGCAATGTCATTGCCCGTTTTGCAGGCATCCTCTGTGGTAACGCAGATAACCTCGTCATAAATATTTCTGTCCAGGATACTCGGAATAAAATTAGCGCCGATTCCCTGGATTCCGTGTGCTCCCGCCTGTCCTCCGGACAAAAGCGGAGATTCTGCAGGCTCTACGGCAATGATCTGAATTTCCGGATTCTGCTTTTTCAGGTACCGACCTGTACCTGTCAGGGTCCCCCCTGTTCCCACTGTAGCCACAAAGATGTCCACCTTCCCGTCTGTGTCCCTGTAAATCTCCGGACCTGTGGAAGCCTCATGTGCTGCCGGGTTTGCCTCATTGTCAAACTGTCCCATAATGACAGATCCCGGAATAGTTTTCTGCAGCTTTTCAGCCTTTTCTATACTGCCCTGCATTCCCTTACTACCTTCCGTCAAGATCACTTCGGCCCCGTAGGCGCGAAGCAGTTTCTGGCGCTCCACACTCATGGTTTCCGGCATGGTGAGGACCGCATGATATCCTTTTGCGGCAGCTACAGAGGCAATGCCGATTCCTGTATTTCCAGAGGTAGGTTCTATGATCGTGGCTCCCGGCTTTAACCTGCCTTCCAGCTCCGCCCTTTCGATCATGCTCAGGGCAACTCTGTCCTTTGCACTTCCTGCCGGGTTGAAATACTCCAGTTTTGCGATCAAACGCGCCTGCAGTTCATGTTTTTTTTCGTAATTGCATAATTCCATAAGAGGTGTATTGCCGATAAGCTGGGCAGCGCTTTTTTTGATATTTTCCATGTGAGATCACTCCTTTTAAATTTTCCGATTCTCTTTATCAGATAAAAGCATAGACTATGGCTGTTTTGTTTGTCAATGCATTTTCTCATGTTTTTCGCACATACTAAAAGAAACGGAGAAAGGAAATGTGCGAAATGAAAGATATTACAACATCAGTGAAAAATAAGAATTCCGAAAACTGCCACAGAGGCGGCGGAAAAGGCCAGGGAAATGGAAATGGCGGAAAAGGCGGCAGCAAAGATATCTACCACGTGGAATCCAGCTCTTCTGATGACCTTGACGGCCAGGCAGCTATGGAAATGACAGGACTTATGTATAAGCCTCCGGTCAGTGAAGCGGAACTGGAATCCTATAAAGAGGTCTATCCCTTCTCTCCGGAAGAATACACTGAAGAATAAATCTTTTCCCGTATAAAGGGCGGAGCTGTGTTCTATCACATCTCCGCCCTAAGTTCAGGTTCTGTCTCAGTCACCTGAAGTGCTGTCATTTTTGTCTGTATTCTCTTTCTTGTTGTCTGTGTTTTCTTTACTGTTGTCTGTGTTCTCAGTCTTACTATCAGTATTTTCTGTTTCCATATCAGTTAAACCCTTGCCCTTTACCTCTGTCTCCGCTCCATCTGAACCGGTATCTCCTGATGGGGAAAACGCCTGAGGTGACTCGTATTTGGCAGCCAGTTTCTTAATGCTGTCCAGGGTAAAGGTCTCATCTGTCTCCTGATGGATTCCATGGGCCTTTGCCAGCTCTTCTGTATAATCTGAAACCTTATATACCGCACAGTTTTTCTTTTCGCTGTCATAATGCATCACAAGAGGCACCAGCTTGTAATCACTGACAGATACCTCACCTGTCTTGCCGTCTTTTTTCAGGGTAATATCTGCCATACCTCCCACAAGACCTCTCACCTGAACATCTGCGGAAACGAAATTGCCGAGAGAGCTGTAAACCAGCATATTTTTCCCATCCTGCCTGGGCATCATGCCGTAAGACTGCAGAACATGGGGATTGCTGCAGATCACCGCATCCACACCCTGTGCTGCCAGGAAATCTATCCTCTGTCTTGCTGTGTCGGAAAATTCCTCTGAATACTCAGCTCCCGCATGAAGAAATACCATGACAAAATCAGCTTCCCCTTTTGCCTTCTCCACATCCGCCTTTACCTTGTCCTCAGAATAGACATCTATCATATAGGAATCCGCCTCGGAAAATCCTGCATCCTCGTCCACGCCGTAAGTGTAATTCATCACCGCGATCTTCATGTTCTTCTTATCAATGACTTTCACACGATTCTCTGCATCCGCCTCATCCCCGTGAATACCCAGAAGCTGAACGTCCGCATGCTGTGTCTGCCAGAAGGCGGCAGAATTGAGTATTCCCGGCTTGCCTTTGTCAAAAGCATGGTTAGTCGCCTGTGTGACTATATCAAATCCCGCCTTTGCCAGCGCGTCGCCCACCTCGAGCGGAGTTCCCATAAGCCCGCTTCCCGACACATCCTTGTGGTCATTGACCAGAGGTGTCTCCTGATTGACGGCTGCCAGGTCGGCTGCCTGAATATCACCTGCCACCTGCGCATACAGGGCATCATAATTCCAGGTCTCCTCATTCTCTTTCCCTGCTTCAAGCAAGGCGTCCTGCAGAATATTGTCTCCCACTGCAATGAAGTGCAGCTCACTGTCTGCCTCCTGCTTCTTTGCCTCTTCCTCAGCTTTTTTCTGCTGGGCAGCTTTGATCTCTTCTTCCTGTTTTACTTTTTTCCTGTGGTTGCTCACAGAAGCACTCACGATCACCAACAACAATATTAAAACGGCTGTCCCTGCAAGGATCATCCTCTGTTTCATCACCTGCTGACGGCGTTTCATTTCACGGGCCTGAATCCTTTTCTTTCTCTCAATCTCTCTTTTTTCATCTTCGTTCATATATTCACCCTTTTCTGCCTGATTCGATTTAGAAAGTTCACTTTCTGCCGTTACGGATATCAGATATTTGCCAGTGTCAGTTTTATTCTGCACTATTAACAACTATTATAACAAATATTTTGTAAAACACAATTCTATTTCTATGTAAAATTATCGCAACAGCTCCGCCTTCTGCCGTCCCGCCGGGTTTTGCCTTGCAAATGCGGCACAATTCCACTATATCCACACGCCGGACAGCATTTTTTACGGTCTCTGTACAAGTTCCTGCTGCCTCAAACCGGATAGGGAAATTGTAACAATTTATCCAATATCTGCTCTAAAACAGGCCTGAATTTCTATTTGCGCCTATTCTCCATACGGTGTATCATACAAAACGAGACTGTTGATCTTATCTGCAAAAGTCAGAGGTGCTATTATGTCAACCAAAAACCGCGACTACTTTTTCGATAATTATAAAGCCCTCCTCATTGTCCTGGTGGTGATAGGGCACTTTATAGAACCCTGCTATGACAACAATCTGTTTTTATCGGGACTTAAATGGATGATATTTTCTTTCCACATGCCGGCATTTATTTTCATATCCGGTTACTTTTCAAAAAGAGAGATAACCTTAGGAAAGCTGGTACAGAAACTGGTCATTCCTTATTTTATCTATGAGCTTATCTATTATTTTTTATATGTTTTCATCATACACAAGGATACCGGCCTTTACTTTGCAAGACCTAAATTTTCCCTGTGGTACCTGATGGCTCTGTTTTTCTGGCGGCTGGTCACCCCCTATCTGAAAAGGATTCCGGGATACATGTTCATCGCTGTCACCGCAGGGCTGCTGGTGGGCATGACAGAGCTGGACAACTTCTTCAGTATCCCGCGTATTCTGGTTTTCTTCCCCTTCTTCCTGGCAGGATACCGGTTTGAAAGGGACTGGTTTGAAAAAATAAAGAAAAATGCCGGAAAGCTGCTGGCTGTTTTTTCCATATATCTGGGCGGCTGCCTGACACTTGCCTATGCCTTTAAAGTACATCTGACACCAAAAATTTTCTACGGCAGATATTCCTATGAGGAGATGGAGACTGGATACGGAGAGGGAATCCTCATAAGGCTTGCCTGTTATGGCGTTTCTTTTCTGGCTATTTTCCTGGTAAGTACCGTGGTCTCCAGGAACCCCCGAAGCTTCTCAAAGCTCGGACAGCGTACCATGCCCATCTATCTGTTCCACGGTCTTGTGTACAGTGTATTGAATGCCACACCGATCCTGGAATCCGTGTCCGAAATCTGGCAGGGCGCTCTGCTCATCGGATTTTGTCTGGCACTTACCCGGCTTCTGTCCATGGATGGGCCGAACCGCTTTGTGACAAAGGTTTCCTCCCTCCCTGTTCCCTCCTTCTTCGGGAACGGTTCAGGAAAAAATTCAGGGCATTTTACAGGAAACTTTACGGGGTTTGGAAAAAGGATACAAAAAAGGCTGCATTTCCGTCATCCGTATGGATGATGGAAATGCAGCTATTTTATTTTGTATGGTTATTTCAGATCCTGCTCACTCCTGTGTCTCTGGCTGCTTTTGCCACTGCCTCGGCAACTGCCTTTGCCACACGTTTGTCAAAAGGATTCGGGATAATGTAATCCGGTGTCAGCTCTTTTTCATCAATGAGACCTGCGATTGCATACGCGGCTGCCACTTTCATTTCATCATTGATGTCTTTTGCCCTCACGTCAAGGGCACCGCGGAAGATACCCGGGAATGCCAGAACGTTATTGATCTGGTTCGGGAAATCACTTCTGCCGGTTCCCACAACGGCTGCTCCCGCCGCCTTTGCCAGATCAGGCATGATCTCCGGTACAGGATTTGCCATGGGGAAGAGGATGGGGCTTGGAGCCATGGTCTTAACCATCTCCTCTGTCACAGTTCCCGGAGCGGAAACACCGATAAATACGTCAGCGCCTTTCAGCACGTCTGCCAAACTGCCTTTTTCCATGCCGCGGTTGCTGATCTTGGCCATCTCCTCTTTCTCGGCATTCAGGCCGCTGCGGCCCTCGTAGATGGCGCCGTTTCTGTCACACATGATGACAGTCTTCAGTCCCAGACTTACCAACAGTTTAATGATGGCAATTCCGGCTGCGCCTGCCCCTGATGTGACTACCTTGATATCCTCCAGCTTTCTGCCTGTGAGCTTTAAGGCATTGAGCATTGCCGCTGCTGTGACAACCGCTGTGCCGTGCTGGTCATCGTGGAAGATAGGAATATCACAGCATTCTTTCAGCCTTCTCTCTATCTCAAAACAACGGGGCGCGGAGATATCCTCCAGGTTCACACCGCCAAAGCTTCCTGCCAGCAGGCGTACTGTATTTACGATCTCATCCACATCATTGCTTCTGATACATAAAGGAAATGCATCCACATCTCCGAATTCTTTAAAGAGTACACATTTTCCTTCCATAACCGGCATACCTGCCTCCGGCCCGATATCCCCCAGACCCAGAACCGCACTTCCGTCGGTTACAACTGCTACCATATTATGGCGTCTTGTATACTTATAGGATAAATCTACATCCTCGGATATTTTTAAACACGGCTCAGCTACACCGGGTGTATAAGCCACTGCCAAATCCTCCGGGGTCTCCAGCTTTGCACGGCTGATCACTTCAATTTTGCCATTCCATTCCTCATGCTGTTTTAAAGCGAATTCTTTTGCGTTCATGATTTATCTCCCTTTCTTATGGAACCTCATGTTGTTTGCTTAAGTATGTCTTAGCTCTGCGCTCCGACAGGTGTACGGACCGCGGAAATATTTCTTCAGACATACTCTGGTACAGATGCAGCCGCTTTGTAACTATCCGGCAGGTCTGCATGCGCTTTTATTTTAGCATAAGAAAAGCCTCGGGGCAACACGTTTCTTCCTGTCTGTTTTATGTCCCGCCTGCCCTCAGGCAAAATTCATCCAGGCTGATCTCATCCGTGATATATTTCTGGAAAAGTTCCCCTGTGGCCTTGATATCCCTCATGGGTGTTCTCCACAAAGGACGGGGTTTCAGCTCCAGCTCTTCGGCATATTTTTTCAAAATATCCAGATCCGGTATATCCAGACTGCCTTCCCTGATAACATCAAGACGGGCGGGCAGCTTCTTCATGTGGTCTGCATAGGCAGTGCTCCCCTCGCGCCCCGCCGCATAGGACAGGAACCTCTTTGCCGCCTCCTTGTGACCGGAGGCTTTGTTGAGAACATACTGCCATGTAGCCACATTTGCAGCATTCTTTTTGAACACAGGCATAGGGGCAGCATGGATCTTGTCCTTCCCGTAAACCCCGGCCCTTAAAAAAGTATCCATGGCTCCGCTGTACATGAAGACAGCTCCGTATTTTCCCTGTATGAATTTCTGCTCCATCTGTTCATACTGATCCACCATCTGTTCTCTGGGTGTCTTATCCTCTGCTGCCATGTAGTGCAGAAATTCCAGAGCCTCTCTGGTATTATCATCCGACCAGTCCCCATAGGTCCCTCCGAACATATTGATGAACTGCGATAATTCATTATACACATAGCTGGTTTCCCAGGCACTTCCGTACCCATAGTTTCCGTACCCATATCTGCCGTCCAGAAGTTTTTCAAAGTCCTCCCGGTCATTTACAGAGGAGAGTCCGGCCCTGTCCAGAAACTTTTCATTTACCCAGAAAACCATAATGTCCATCATGTAGGGAACAGAATAGACTTCCCCCTCCGCCATGGCAATTTTCTCCATATAGTCCTCAGGATAACAGGAACGTATGTCCTCCGTCATCACATCATCCCCGAGAGGTTCCAGATATCCCTGATATTTAAATTCAGTGATCATCTCGTCGTTGACCGCGATCACGTCGACAGAGTCATCCCCGGATGAGAGTATAGTAGAAATCCTGGCATGCCGGTTATCCGCATGGATCGGACTGGAAAGCAGGTTGATCTTCATGTTGAGTTTTTTCTCTGCCTCCTCTATGTACTGCCTGAATTCCTCCTTGTCGGCATCTGTATGCATCAGTGTTATCTCCTCCCTGCATACGTCCTCATCCTCAGGTATTACCTGCGCTCTGCCGTCCTTTGGACCGCATCCTCCGCATAAAATACCAACTCCCAATAAAATCCCCAATCTGTATGTTTTCACCTTTTACACCTTATCTTGGCCAGCGGTCCTCTTTTTTCATCAGAACCGGAAACGCACAGTGCGGTTCGGCCTGATACCAGTACGCAACACTGGCCACATCATCCTGACGTTCAAACAATCCTCTGTGCCCCACACCGATCTGCTGTATTGTCACACGCAGGTCCTCCTCGAAGCAGACCGGGTCCTGAATATGCCATCTGTAAAATCCCCGCATGGGCGGGCAGTCATCATTATGGTAAAAATTGTGGACTGCTTCATCATGGGCAGAATAATAGGGATATCCCAGATACGGTGTGCAGTAATTCTGCTCCACTGTCCTGCCGTCCACCTGTTTCGCAAAGCTCCAGGAGCCGCCAAAGTAGTCCTCTGTCCCGGTGCCGCAGATTGTGGGATATTCCTCGTCTCCATCCAGATAGAACTTGATCTCACCTTCCCCCCACCAGTAACGTTCCAGAGTGGTCAGCGCCATGTAAGTTCCCACATAATGTCCCTTTCCCTTCACCTGGTCCAGGATCACATAATCCTCCTGCAGTCTGGTTATTTTTTCCCGTCTCCATCTGGCATGGAAATATGCAGTGTCTTCCGGCAGCGTTTCATACAGACAGTAGTCCACCTGGTAGAAAAACGCGGGTATAGGGTTCGCGTGCTGGTTCTCCAAGGTGATCCTGGCCTTTTTCCTAAAGGGCATCTGAAAATAGCAGTTCATTCCCCTGCTTGGCACTACCGCCATGGGAAGGGAATAGACAATACATTCCCTGCCGAATCCACAGCAGAAAAAATCTCCCAGAGGACTCTCCACAGACGGTTCTGTCTCGTCATCCCAGTACATGCGGAGTACCAGGTCCCGAAGCACAAAACAATCCGCGTCTGTGGTCCTGTCCGCCACAGTGACCCAGATATGGTTGATCACACCAGGGCCTTCTATCTCCGCCAGGGTCACTGTCTCCCCGCTTGCTATGTCATGAAGGCAGGGACTACCCTTCCTGGAAGGCCCCAGATGGCTTGCCGCCATTCCCCCCTTTCCCTTTTCTCCTGTGGGATTCTCCGCGTTAATGGCTCTGCTCTGTCCATGTCTTGCATATACCAGAGATCCCAGACTTCCTCCTAAAAAATCATACATATTCTTTACCTCCCTGGTAATCATTCAGATCTGCCGAATAACTACCCTTCTTTTTTCTGTTTAAGCTTTCACTCCGCCTGCCATGATCCCATCCATGATCTGTTTTTCAAATACAGCTACAAATATGATAATAGGCAGAAGGATGATCCATCCCATTGAACTTACAAGGTCCCACGGTACTCCGTACATATTGTCCCGCAGCGGAAGCTGCACGATAGCCACGGAGAGCACCTGAATGCCGTTGGAATAATATAACGGTGTAAAAAAGTTGTTCAGGCATGTGATAAAATTAATGATACACACAGTTGCGATGGCTGGTTTCATAAGGGGCAGGACCACCAGAAAAAGCCTCTGGGAAAAACTGGCCCCGTCAATGGCTGCCGCCTCCTCCAGGGATACCGGTATCTCCGACACAAAATTCCGCAGGATAAGCACTGTAAAGGGGATCACTGCACTGATATAGAGAATGATCAGTCCCGGATATGTATCATACAGCCCCACTTTCCGCATGAACTCATACAGGGGTCTTGCAGTCACCACCTCGGGGATCAGCATGGTTGCAATGATGAATGCAAACGCAATGCTGACAGCTTTTGACTGAAACCGTGAGAAACCGTAGGCCGCCATAGCGCACAGCACGGTACTGACGATCAGCGTCACACCCACGATCAATACTGTATTTCCTATTTTAGCAAGTAATCCTACATTTTCAATCAAAAATTTATAACTCTCCAGTGTGGGATGCTTCGGCAGATACTCGATCGGCGTCTGAAACAGCTCACCCGGCGGTGTGATGGAGGAAATAAAGATCCAGTACACCGGAAAGAGTATGAGGAAAGCCACAACTGCAAACAGCAGCCACCTGCCGGCTGTCACGCATCCTCTGTAAATTCTGTATTTCTTGTTCTCTTTCATGTTCACCCTCCTAATCAGATAACCGGTTCATCACTTTTATGTTAAACCAGGAAAACAGCGCCATCACAAGAAACAGCATCACTGCCAGGGTAGCTGCATATCCCACATTCAGGTTGGTAAACGCCTCCATGGTGATCCTGTAGGCGATCAGGGATGTGTCCTCCCCCGGTCCGCCCGATGTCATGGCATACACCAGATCAAATGTGGTCAGCCTCCACAGGGTAAAGGGAATGCACAGTGTGATCACATTGCGCATGATCAGAGGGAGCGTGATCCGGAAAAAGCTCTGTATCCCGTTTGCCCCATCCACCTTTGCTGCCTCATAGATATCTCCGGATATGAACTGCAGGCCTGACAGTACCAGTATGGCAAAAAAGGGCAGGTCCTTCCAAAGGTCCATGGCAATGACCGCTGCCCGGGCAGACCCGGTATTGATCAGCCAGTTGAACTGAAAGTCTGACACAAACCGGCGGATAAAATCATTTATCATACCATAGTCGTTATTGAATCCCCATTTTGCCGCCATGCCAATAACGACGGCGGGCATGGCCCAGGGGATCAGCACAATGGTCCTCAAAAAACGGCGGCCCTTAAACTTCATGTTCAGGATAAGTGCCAGCATCACTCCCAGAACAACATGAAAAACCATGGATACCACCACGAAGATCACGGTAAAACTGATAGATGATATGATCTTCGGGTCTTTAAATACATTTACATAATTGCTCAACCCCACAAATTCATTGATCCCTGACAGTACCTTTATGTCAAACAGACTATTTTTAAGGGTTGCACCGATGGGATACAGGGTTGTAAATCCACGGATCAGAATAACCGGCAGAATCAGTATCCACGGTATCCATTTCATTGATTTTTTACTGATGGTCAACTTGGTTCCTCCTCTCAAAAAGGCACCGCGGGGAGGTGTCCGCTGCGGTGCCTGTGCCAGACATTATTTACTGTATTTATCCACAAGCTCCTGTGCATTCTCACAGAACTCATCCACTGTGATCTCATCCTTCATACAGGACTGGTATATGGTTCCCATATCTGTGATGAATTCCATGGTCTGAGGAAGCATTGGACGACCCTGTACCCTGCATTCCCCGGCATATCTGCTGTACATCTCCTTTGCAGGGTCTGTGTCCGGAACTATCTTCTCTGCCACATCAGCTCTTGCCGGATAACGGTCAAAGGCCTTGTAAGAGGCTTCCATACCGCCCTCGTCAGCCATATATTTCAGGAATTTGACTGCTGCCTCCTTGTTGTCAGAAGCTTTGTTCAAAACATAACTCCAGGAATCTGTGAAGATAGCCCGCTCACCTTTCCCGCTGAAGTCAGGAACCATGGCCATATGGATCTTGTCTGCTCCCAGCATATCGGCCTTCTCATAATCAGTTCCAAGTCCCCACATGAACCAGCTTCCGTATTTTCCGTCATTGGCCTTTGGATTCATCTGCTCGTACTTGTCGGCTATCTGGTCGATGGGTGTCTGTCCGTTCTGCACCATGTCATGGAGAAACTGGATGGCTTCTTTGTTGGCCGGATTGGTCCAGTCAAAATAATCCCCTCCGAACATGTTGACAAACTGGGCAATTTCATTGAATACATAAGTTTTTTCCCAGGAACCCCCGTAGCCGTATCTGCCGTCCCCTGAAGCTGCTTCCATATATTTCATAAAATCTTCTTTTGTATCAATGGAAGCAATGCTCACCTCATCCATGATCTCCTGGTTCACCCAGAATGCCAGATATCCGGAATATCCCGGTACCCCTACAAGGTTTCCGTCCTTATCCGTGATCATATCTTCCAGGTAGCCCTGAGGGAATTCGCCGCGGATGTCCTCTGTCATGACGGTATCATTTAAGCCTTCCAGCCAGCCGGAGTTTTTGAATGAAGCGCTCATCTCATCATTGATCTCTATGATGTCCACGCTGTTGTCCCCTGTTGAGAGGATCGTAGTTATTTTTTGCTGACGTGTATCGGAATCCGTAGGCGCTGCAATGACATTGATCTTCAGTCCTGTGGCATCCTCCACATTTTTCAGCCAGTCATCAAAATCAGGATCTGTGGTGTTGATGCTGTACACAGTCAAGTCATAATCGCCTTTCTTAGTGCTGCTGCCCTCTCCCTGCGTATTGTTGGAATTTCCCCCGCATCCTGTCAGCATACCGGCTGCCACCGCTGCTGTGAGTAAAATATTTACTGTCTTTTTCATAATTCCTCCATTTCCGGCATTCTCTTTCGTGCCGTCTGCATTGTTTTTTGATAGCATAAAAATACCAGATATCTATTTCTTTCTAAATACAATATTTTTTGATTCGTTTATATTATTTTTATCTCTGTTGAAATGGGGAAGTTCCGTGCTTTATAATGAGAGCCATAAAAGTACAAGATATCAAGAAGGAGTCCGGTATGAAAAAATTTTCCGATAGGATCAAATCCGTCTTTTCCCACTTCCAGGCAAAGCTGCTGCTGGCTTTTCTCGTCTGCACCCTGCTTCCGCTGGGAACCATCGGTTTTATCTTTTACCGCGTGACCTATGAGATTGCTGAAGATAAGATCATGAGTTCTGCCCTTCTGGCAGACGACCAGTTAAATGTACAGATGAATGACCGCATACGACAGACGGAAAATGTGGCAGATTCCATTCAGTATGACATGTACACACTGTCGCAGACAGACAGCTCTTCCACCCAGTCCCTGTCTGTGTTCGGCAGTGTAAGAAATGATATCTCTATGTTTAAGACCACCTTCGGCTATTATCATATTTCTATATTTCTCCCCCGGGATCAGACAGGAGCCGGCGAGGGACTTTACTTTTATCCTCTGGAGGAGCTGGAAAGTTTCCGCATTCCCCGGCAAAAAAGGCTCAATCCCGGAACAGATTCCATCTGGTTCTATCATCCGGATATGCAGATACCCTTCATCCTGTCCGAAAGCTATACCTCCCGGGATGTGATCGTCTGTTGCCGTATTCTGCGCGATCAGGGCACCAGGAACACGGAATATGCCTACACTATCCTCATAGACCCCTCCGAATTTTCTAATGCCCTGTCCGACACCTTCAGCGGCACGGACATTACAAGCTACCTGGCGGCAGAGGACGGAACCATCATGGCGCACAGCAATGCATCTCTCTGCGGTACGGTTCTGGACGCGGACACCCTGAGCCTCATCACAGGCAGGGAAACCGGAACACACAGGAAAGAAGATATCAATTACCACACTGCCCGGCTGGACAACGGCTGGTATCACGTTACGGAGATTCCTGGCAGTTACATACGGAAGAACACACAAATTCTTCTAAAGACCATAATCATCACGCTTCTGGTATCTCTGCCTCTCACAGTCCTGGTCATCATCATGATCTCCGGCAACCTGACAAAAAGGCTGAAAAAGCTCTCTCTTGCCATGAAAACCTTTCATCTGGGAACAAGCTCTCCCTCCCCGGTACCGGAGCTGGTCCCCCACACAAAGTCACCGTCCTCTTATGACGAGATCGACAGGCTTGGGATCACATTCCAGAACATGCAGGAGTCCCTGAACCAAAACATGGATTCTATCCTGGAACTCTCTCTGTCAGAAGAACGGCTGAAATACCAGCTTCTCCAGTCCCAGATCAATCCGCATTTTCTCTACAACATTCTCGGCTCTGTCAAGACCTGTATCAGCCTGGAACGCCTGGACACGGCACAGGAGATGATCACTGATCTGACCCGTTTTTACCGGCTGACCCTGAGAAAGTCCGGAGATCTGATCGCCATTAAGGATGAGCTGGAGATCGCGCGCCTGTATCTGGAGATGGAGAAGCTGTGCCACAAGGACAGCCTCAGTTGGGAGATCCGGACAGAGGACGGAATCCAGAACTTTCTCATCTGCCGCTTTACCCTGCAGCCCTTCCTGGAAAACAGTATCCAGCACGGTATTTCCCGGCAGACGCCCTGCGTACACATTTTACTGGATGTCTCCTACGGTGATGACACTGTTATCATCACCATCAAAGACAACGGGGCCGGTATTGCCCCAAGACAGTTAGAAGAACTGCGCGCCACACTGAAAAATAAAACAGTGGATTACCAGAAACATTTCGGCATCGGAAACGTAAACAAAAGACTTTCCAGTCCTTCCTTCGGCAGCGGAACGGTTCAGGTGGAAAGCAGACTGAATGAGGGAACTGAAATTGTGATCACATTTGAACAGATGGAGGAAAGTGATGAAGAAAGTAATGATCGTGGATGACAATACACTCTCCGCTGAGGGTATTGTCCGGAATATAGACTGGGAGCTGCTGGACGCAGAGGTGGTCCATGTGGAAAATAACGGGGATTCGGCCATTGAATCCATGCGGCGCGTCCCTGTGGATCTGATCATCTCTGATATTGAAATGCCCAACCTGGACGGCATCTCCATGAGCAGCCTTGCCCTGTCCGTCAATCCCCTGGTGAAGATCATTCTCATCAGCGCCTATGACAAATTCGAGTACGCCAAACGAGCCATCCGTCTGGGTGTCTGCGACTACATTGAAAAACCGCTGGATTACAGCTATTTGACAGAAAAAATCCGCAATGCGTTCAGCGCCATAGACAGAGAGCAGCGCAACCGGGAGCTTGTGGAACAGAGCCGTCCGCTCATGACCGAAAAATTTTTCTCGGACCTCCTGCACTACGCAGGCAAAGACGCCGCCGGGCATCTGGGCCGCTATCCCGGATACCTGAACCTGGATCTTGACTACTCCTGTTTTAATGTGCTGAAACTGGAGGTGGAGAACGCCTCATCGGCGGAAGATGAACTGGGCATTACCCAGTACCAGATCGAGCTTTTAAATGTCTGTGACCTGTTAAAGGAACAATGTGCGGTCTTCGGACAGGTATATTTTGTAAAAGAATTCAATGGCATCATCGCTGTTCTTGCTCAGAACACAAGTAACCCCAGTCATTTTCTCCAGGCTGCCCACAGGGCGGTTTCGGGCCTGCTGGAAAAATACCGGGATGGGCTGTTCTCCCTGAATGTGGGGATCGGCACTGTTGTGGACGATTTCTGGGATCTGCACGTTTCCTATGAGAACGCTTCCCACGCACTAAAATACCGTTTTTTCTTCCCGCACAAGAACATTTTCGATGCACGGGAGGCCCTTGGACGGGAGTTCAGCCTGTTTTCCTTCTCCGAGTCTAAAGAGGAAGAGCTTATCCGCCTCCTGTGCCAGAAGAATGCGCCTGCTATTGAGGAATGGCTTCGAGGCTTCTTTCAGGAGGTTTCACTGAAGTACCAGACCAAGAATATTGTGTTTATAAGAATTTACTCCCTTCTGGGCCGGATCCTGAAATTCTTATATGAGCTGAACATTGACACCGGTGACCTGGAAAACGATATTGTCTCTGTTTACAACCACTTTGAACTGTTTAACACCTATGAGGAATTTTTTAAATGGATGAACCATCTCTGCCTTCAGGTATGCCAAAAGCTGGATACCTCGCTGCAGACTTACCATGACCAGATCTGTGAGCTGGTACTGTGCTACATAAGGGAGAATTTTGAGGACAACACCCTCTGCCTCAATGATATTGCAGGACATGCAGGGGTAAGCCCCGCCTATCTGAGCGCTCTCTTTAAAAAAGTATATGGGCAGAGCATCAGCGACACCATTGCGGCCCACAGGACAGAGGCCGCATGCCAGTATCTGAAAAATTCCACCCTTTCCCTGAAAGAGATCAGCATCCGCTGCGGGTATGCCAACCAATACTATTTCAGCAACAGCTTTAAAAAGAAAATCGGAATGCCGCCCTCTGCGTACAGAGAACAGCATTCCGAAATATAGTAAAACTTTTGATTCAACTGTCAGCCGATTCCCTTATAGACAAGGCCCAGAATAAACACGATCACTGCCAGCGGCACATACAGATACTTTGCTGCCACACGAAAAGCTCCGGGAAGAGGCTTTTCTCTGCCCTCCTCCAGTTCTCCCTTGATCTTGTCAAATCCAAGAATGTAGTAAATGGAAACAGCACCCAGTACGGCTCCGAAGGGCACAACAATGATGGTTATAAAATCCATCCATTTTCCTACCTTTGACTCCTCTTCCAGGAAAAGCCCCACCAAAAGTGCAATGCCGCCGCAGAAAGCAACAGCTTTTGTCCTCTGAAGCTTGAACTTCTGCTGCCAGCTCTCGATCACCGCCTCAAACATATTGATAAGAGACGTGATCCCCGCAAAGCATACAGAGAGGAAGAAGATCACCGCAAACAGGCGTCCCATAGGCATCTGCCTAAAAATATTGGGAATGGTGATAAACATAAGGGACGGTCCCGCAGACGGCTCAATGCCAAAAGCAAACACAGCGGGCATAATGGCCAAAGCGGCCAGCATGGCAGCAATTGTGTCAAAGACCGCTGTCTGTATGGAAGATTTGGGGATATCCTCCTTTTTGCTCAGGTAAGACCCGTAAACGATCATACCGGAGCCTGTGATGGACAGAGAGAAAAAGGCCTGTCCCATAGCCATGACCCAGGTATCCACCTTGGCCAGCGCCTCCCATTTCGGCACGAACAGAAAGCGGTATCCCTCATGGGAACCCGGCAGGAAGAACACTCTAACCGCCAGAATGGCAAACAGGATAAAAAACAGAGGCATCAAGATCTTATTCGCCCTCTCGATCTGGTTCGCAGCTCCGGTGATCAGAATGATCACTGTAATTGCAATGACAAGAATATGCCAGGGCAGGTTTTTCATATTGGCAGTAACCTGTCCGAAAAATTCCGCTGAATCCTCAGTGAGCACAGTATTTGTCACAGAACCTGCCAGGAAGCGGAGCACCCAGCCGATTATGATAGAATATCCGATGGCGATTCCAAGAGATCCCAGAAGGGGTATCCAGCCCAGAACCTTGCCGACAGTTCCTTTCTTTCTGGATTCCCAGCAGTATTCATAAGAACCCAGTGTTCCTGTTCCCGCCCTTCGTCCAATGGCAAATTCAGCCGACAGGCCTACAAAGCCGAACAGGCAGATAAAAAAGAGATAGGGGATCAAAAAAGCCGCACCCCCGTATTCTCCCAGTCTGTATGGGAACATCCATATGTTCCCAAGCCCTACCGCAGAGCCCACACAGGCCAGAACAAAGCCAAGTGAGCTGGTAAAGCTGCCATTTTTGTGTTTTTGCATTTTCTTTTCCTCCGTGTGATCCGGCTGCCGGGGAAGCCAGCTTTCCTCCCCTGACCGGTTGATGCGTTAGCTTTTTGAAGTATGTAGCTTTAATGTATCAAAGACTGTAGAAAAAGTCAAATCCAGTTTTATTTTCCCCGTTTCTGACGATTTTTTTACATGTATGCTGTATAATGGATAACAAAATCTATTTCAGAGGGGAAAATATGGATACCTTTATCTTTGTATTGGAAATAATAGGAACAGTGGCCTTTGCCTCATCAGGCGCTATGATCGCCATTGAGAAAAAAATGGATATCTTTGGTGTAAATATTTTGGGGGCCACTACGGCGGTGGGCGGTGGTATGATGCGGGATATCATACTGGGTATCACGCCCCCTACTGCTTTCGCCAAGCCGGTCTACGTACTTTTTGCCATATTGACGTCCACGCTGCTCTTTGCCATCACCTACACGAACCCCGAAATTTTAAAGTCCAGAGCCAAGAACAAATATTATGACAATGTCATGATGCTCTGCGATACCCTGGGTCTCGGTATTTTTACTGTGGTCGGCATCCAGGCTGCCGCAAACGTAGTAACGGAAAATAATACTTTCTTTTTCGTCTTCGTAGGCGTTCTTACCGGAGTCGGCGGAGGTGTACTGAGGGATATCATGGCTGGAGAGACACCCTATATCCTGGTGCGGGAGATTTATGCCTGCGCCTCTATTGCAGGAGGGATCGTCTGTGTTGTGTGCCGGGATTCTATGGGAGAGCCGGCAGGAGTTATACTTGGATTGATCGTTACAGTGGTGATCCGGATGTTGGCGGCTTATTTCAGGTGGAATTTGCTGCGGGTACGATAGCGAAGGCCGCTCTGCCCCGCGAGGCATTTTTTTATCTGCCCTTCATAAATAAAAATGTGGAAAGCTTCAAACGATAGTGGTATACTGATAAGTCAGAGTAGGATTCCAACCCAGGATTTCTATCGTTATAAAAAAGAAAAGGAGATTCCGACAATGAGTAAAATTGATGAAGTGAGAAAAGCCATGGTCGCTGCCATGAAAGCAGGCGAAAAAGAACGCAAAGATTCCCTGTCCATGCTGCTGTCAGCCCTGAAAAACAAAGCCATTGACAAAAGAGAGGACTTGACCGAGGCTGAAGAGAACGAAGTGGTGTTAAAAGAAATCAAACAGACCAAAGAAACTCTGGAAATGACTCCTGCAGATAGAAGCGACATCATTGATGAGTGCACAAAACGTATCGCCGTGTATGAAGAATTTGCCCCTAAAATGCTCAGCGAGGAGGAGATAAAGGAGGTTATCAGCGGTGTGCTGAAAGAGCTGGATATCCAGGCTCCCACAGGTAAAGATAAAGGAAAGATCATGAAAGTTCTGATGCCAAAAGTAAAAGGTATTGCGGACGGCAAGCTGGTAAACCAGGTTCTGGGCAGTATGATGAACTAAAATATTTGTAAAAAATGGCCGGGGATACGATTCCCGGCCATTTCTGATCAATAACCTTCTCTTACAAATTCTTTGGCCCGTTCCAAGGCTTCTACTACCCTGTCACAAAATGCGTCAAAATCCGGGTCCTCTTTCTGACATTCCGGATGGCTTTCTATGTACGCAAGGCTTTCCCTGACACCCTGGTCAAAGCGTTTCACAGCTTTAAATCCGGGCACCAGCCGTTTCAACTTGTCATTTAAAAATACCACAGAATTGGATTTATCTCCCATCATGCTTCCATTGAAGTCATAGTCGCTGCAGGCATCCAAAAAATCACTGGAAACCCGTACAGGATGAAGCTGAACCCCCAGGGCATCCGCTATTGTCTGGTAAATCTGGTTCCAGGTCAGCGTCTCATCTGAGGTGATCTGCACAGCCTCCCCAATGGCATGGATATTTCCCATAAGTCCCACAAATCCCTTTGCGAAATCAGAGTTATGTGTTACAGTCCAAAGTGACGTGCCATCTCCCGGTATCAGCACAGGTTTTCCCTCTTTTATCCGTTTGATCACCTGGTAGCTGTCATTGTCACCGTGAAGGCCCATGGGCACGCTCCGTTCATCATAGGTATGGCTCGGACGGACGATAGTCACAGGAAATCCCTCTTCCCTGTATTTCTTCATAAGAAGCTCTTCACAGGCGATCTTATCTCTGGAATACTGCCACTTTGGATTTGAAAGTGGTGTGCCCTCTGTCATCCTGTAATCAGAAGGCGGTTTCTGGTACGCAGACGCGGAGCTGATAAAAATATACTGTCCGGTCCTTCCCTTAAACATCCTGTAGTCACGCTCCACATGCTCCGGCACAAATGCTATGAAATCAGCTACCACATCAAATTTCATACCCTCTGTGAGCTTGCATATCTGCTCCTCATCCTCAATATCCCCGGTAAGTCCTATAGCCCCTGCGGGCAGTTCTCCGTTCCGTGTTCCCCTGTTCAGCAGGTACACTTTGTGTCCTTCTTCCAGCAGCCTTTTGGTGATCGCCATGCTGATGGTTCCGGTGCCGCCTATAAATAGCACTTTCATCTTGTCATTTCCTCCCGAATCATAAAATTACCGCCTTTTCTACACCCAGCCTGTAACTTTTATTATATCCCGGAACTCCCCGGCACACAAGCATTACTCTGCACAAAAATACTCCTTAGCTGCAGCCTTTCCCACACTTGCCGCGTACACTGCGCATTCATAATCCGTATCCGCGGAAGGTCCCGGAGCAAATCCCAGAAGCTCGTCAAGGGCATCCTGGTCGTAAGCGCCGATGGCACAGGTTCCACACCCCACAGCCTCACATGCCAGATACAGATTTTCACACACATGCCCTGCGTCAAGAAGGATATACTTATGTGCTTTCAGCCCGTACCTCCATTCCATCCGGTAGGGAACCGCGCTCCACACAAAGGTCACAGGGGCCGCAGCCGCAAAATGCTGCCCACAGAGCGCCTGAGTCAGTTCCCCCTCAAAATCCTGCCTCTCATCCCACACTTCCAGCGCATGTTCCATGGGGAGATAGTGGTAAATCCCTTTCTCAAGCCTGTCCACATGATTCACAAACAGGTAAGTCTCAAAGGCATGCCTGGAACCGGCTGACGGAACATTCCGGAATGTGGCAAAGTTATTCCTTCCCACTACCTTCCTGATCCCCTGAACAGCCCACAAAAGAAACGACAATTCCCTCAAAGTGACCGCCTCATCACTATATTTTCTGCGGCTCACCCTGCCCTGTAAAAGACCAAACAGATCGGTACTGCCTGCAATGCCGTCAAAATCAGTTGTCAGAGATATTATACGCTCTCCTTTTTTCTCTTTCACATAAGGTGCTGCCGGAAGCTTCTGCTCCTGGTCCGTGGCCTCTGCTCCGGCGTCGGAGACATTGTAGGCTTTCAGCAGCTCCCTGTTCTGCATGATCTTATATCCGGTCTCATGATTCATACTCTCTGGCCTCCCTGTCTTTTTTAACTATATGATAGAAATTATAGCAAAAAATCTGTATGGATACAATCCGTTTCCCGTCCCGAACGCCGCAGCCGCAGCAGATAAACACACTCTACGCAGCGCAGGTTGTATTTTTCCAGCTTGTAACGTACTATAAAGAAAAACAAAGGAGTACCGAATATGAACCACTATATTACCGGAAATACTATACGGGAACTGCGGGAAAAGAAAAAAATGACCCAGGCAGAGCTTGCAGGCAGGCTGGATGTAAGCCATAAGACAATCTCCAAATGGGAAACCGCCAAAGGCCTTCCCGATATCAGCCTGATCGAACCGCTTGCCAGGGTGCTTGGCATATCCGTTGTGGAGCTGATGACAGGAGACTGCATTTCCAACAGCAATATATCCAGCAATATGCTCCGCTCAAAGCTCTATGTCTGCCCTGTATGCGGAAATGTAATACACACCATGGGGGAAAGCGTTGTGAGCTGCTGCGGCATCACCCTGCCGGTATTGGAAGCCGAAATCCCGGATAAAGAACACACCTTTATCGCAGAGGTTATGGATGGGGAATATTACGTCACAGCAGAACATGAAATGACTAAGACACACTTCATCTCCTTTTTTGCCTATGTGACTTCCAGCCGTTTTGAGCTTGTCAAGCTCTATCCTGAACAGAACCCGGAAGCCCGGTTTTCCAAAAAGGGACACGGAATCCTGTACGCATACTGCAACCGGCATGGGCTTATGAAAATAAATTTATAAGATATGTTTTTGGAGACACAAAAGAAAAGCACCGTCCCCGCAGCTCCAACTCTGCAAAAACAGTGCTTTTTAGTGCGCCTTCAGGGACTCGAACCCTGGACAAATAGATTAAGAGTCTACTGCTCTACCAACTGAGCTAAAGGCGCATATTTTGTAACGCAAGACATATTATAAGCGATATCCCGGAAAAATGCAAGTATCTTTTTTACATTTTTTTATGTTTTTTATCATATACATTTAACACTGCACTCCATTAACGCATTTTTCGCTGTTTTTCGACTGCCGGCCGCAGGCCGGGGGCGGCTTTACAGCCACACCCCAAGTTCCTCTGCCAGCTCTTCCTTGCTGATCCCGCCGGTCTCCCGGCTCATCACCTTGCCGTCCTTAACAAACAGGAAGGTGGGAACCTGCATAATTTTATATCTCTGCGCGAGATTGATGTTTTCATCCACATTGACCTTGCCGAACAGGGCCTTGCCCTCCAAATCCTCTGACAGCTCCTCGATCACCGGCGCCATCTGTTTGCATGGGCCACACCAGGTCGCATAAAAATCCACCAGTACAGGTAGATCCGCCCCCATCACAACCTTGTCAAAATTCTGTTCCGTAATCACTTCAACCATGATCTTCTCCTTTCCGGTTAAGCGCTGTACGCTTCCCTATGGTAGTTTTTTACTACTTTCCCCATTTTGTTTCTTCGTAACTGTTCGGTACCTTTACTTTTTCTTTTTACCGACTGAATCTAAAAGCTTATTTACTTCTCCGACTGATTTTAAGATATCAGCAGTTTTGCTGCCCATTTTCCTGTTCGTATATGCCCATTCAAAGAGGGAGTTCTGCATATTTTTCTTCTTCGCCATAGGATACTTCCTTTCAGGTAAAACTGCTTCTCTATATCATATGACAAAAATCCTGTGCCGAAACCAGAGATCACTATTCCAGCGGTGACCGCCAGGAACCAAAGCTTTACTTCTCTACCTGGCCGCGATCAGTTTGTGTATGGGATTGCCCATGGAGGAGAACTTCTCCTCATATTCAGTCATCACATTTCCCAGGTTCAGTTCTCCATCGTGGTGCAGGTCATAGGTACAGGCCAGAAGTTTCCAGCCGGCTTCCTTAACCTCCTCCACAGAGAAATCAAAAAGGTCCCTGTTGTCGGTCTTGAACTCCACAGTGCCGTCCTTTGCCAAAACAGCGTCATAGCGCTCCAGAAACTGCCTTGAAGTGAGTCTTCTCTTTGCATGGCGCTCCTTGGGCCATGGGTCGGAAAAGTTTAAATATATTCTGTCCACTTCTCCCCGATTAAATACAAGCGGCAGCTCTCTGGCATCCATTCTCATGAAAAACAGATTCTTCGGCGCTCCCGTCTCTGTTTCCCGCTCTTCCATTTTCTGGAGCGCACGCAGAAGAACGCTGTCGTACATCTCGATCCCTACATAATTAATATGCGGATTTTTGGCAGCCATGTCCATGATAAAACGGCCTTTTCCCATTCCTACCTCTATATGGACAGGATTTTCGTTTTTAAATACCTCATGCCACTTTCCTGCATTTTCCTCAGGACTCTGTATCACGTAAGCGCTCTCGGCAATGGCATCCTTTGCCCCGGGTATATTTCTCAAACGCATCTTATATCCAGCCTTTCTTAAAGTCATTCCTGCAGACAGAGCCGCCCGGCTCAGTGTGCGGTTTTTTCTGCTTTCCTTCAGTATAACTGAAAACTTTTTGCTTTGTCAAAGATAACCGCAAATTTCGCCAAAAAACACGAGAAATAAGCGGGTATCTATTATATCTTTTGTATAAATTAGCTTAAAAATTATGAAACTTTCTATAGATTTTTTCTGAAAAAGGTGTATGATATAAAGAAGACACAAGGAGGAAGATCTATGGAAGATGTTATCAGCAAACTGGCGGAAATAGAAGCCGCTGCTTCCCGGATTATGGAGGACGTTGCCGTCCAGAAAAAAAGGATTTCCGAAGAGAATGATGCCCAGATCAAAGCCTTTGACGAAGAAGCAGACCGGCAGACAGCCAAAGAACTGGAATCCATCCGCAGGGATCTGGAGATCAACATGGAAAAAGAATTAGAAAACCAGAAAGCGGAAACGGATGAAATCCTGCGTAAAATGGAAAAGTATTATGAAGCTCATCACGAAGAGATGGCTCAAAAACTGTATGACAAAATATTAAGGATGTGATGATATGGGAACCCTGTTATCTTACAGCGGTCTTTCAACAAAAATCCGTGCCATGCAGAGCAAGCTCATGACGGAAAAGCAGTATCAGGAAATCTCTCAGTTAGAATCTGTTCCCCAGGTGGTTGCTTACCTGAAAAAGCAGCCCGGGTTCAAAGAACTGTGGGCCGACCTGGATGAAAACTCCCTTCACAGGGGTGATATTGAAAAACTGCTTACCCACACGATCCATCAGAACTTTGCTAAAATTTACAAATTCGCAAATCCCTCCCAGCGCACCTTTATGGCTTTGTATTTTAAGAGATATGAGATTGATGTTATGAAGGACTGTCTGAGAAAGGTCTTTGACAAGACCCGGGAAGGACTGGATTTGTCGCTGTTCAAGGATTTCTTTGACCGGCATTCCAAACTGGATCTGGATAAACTGACCCAGGCAACTACAATTGAAGAATTTGTAAACTGTTTGAAAGGTACGGAATATTACTCCCCTCTGTCAAAGATCGGGGAAGAATATACACCGCTCCTTTTTGATTACGGCATGGCGCTTGACCAGTATTATTTTGCAAATATCTGGTCTGTAAAAGATAAGCTGTTCAGCAAAAGAGATCTGCAAGAAATTATCAAAGCCTACGGCAATAAATTCGATATGCTCAACCTGCAGTGGATCTACCGCTCCCGCAGGTATTACCATATGGCCCCGGCTGATATCTACGCACTGCTCATACCCGTGCACTATAAGCTCTCCCACAAAGAGGTTACTGCACTGGTGGAGGCAGCGGACAATGATGAATTCCGCCGCGTGCTGGATACTACTGCTTATAAAAAACGTTATCCTGAACTTGCGCCGGATAACCTGGAAGAATACTATACTCTGAATCTCAGGAATGTCCTGGAGTCAGAGGCAAGAAAATATCCGCACTCAGTCATTATGATCTATTCTTATTTTTATCATAAAGAACACGAAGTAGACCGGCTCACCACTGCGATCGAGTGTATCCGCTACGGACTGTCCCCGGCTGAGACGCTGGATTATATTCACAAAAATTAACCTCGGAGGTAATTGACATGATTGAGAAAATGAAATTCTTGAGCATTACCGGTCCGAAGTCTGACATTGACAGAGTAGTCAACGAATACCTGGCTAAATATGAGATCCATCTGGAAAATGCCATGGCACAGCTGACGCAGGTGCAGCACCTGTCCCCCTATATTCAGATCAACCCCTATAAGGAGATCCTGAACAAGGCTACAGAATTTGCAGGGCTGCTGCAGGATACAGAGGACGTGCCAATCCGGGATATTTCCCTGGATGAAGCCACTGATCTTATTGACTCCCTCAGCCAGAAGCTCTCTGACATCAATGCGGAATGCGATGACCTGAAGGCAAAGCGGACGGCAGTTGTGGAAGACTTGAACCATATCACCCCCTTCCTGAACCTGCCCGAAGATGTGGATAAACTGGTGCATTACCGTTTTGTTCAGGTTCGTTTCGGCCGGATCGCCAAGGAATATTATAACAAGTTCAAAGAGTATGTATATGATGACCTGGATACCTGGTTTTATCCCTGCCATGAAGATGAATATGTCTGGGGTGTCTATTTCGTGCCCTGGACAAAAATGGAGGAAGTGGATGCTGTCTTCTCCTCCATGCATTTTGAAAGGATCTATCTGAAAAAGGATTACTACCACGGTACTCCCCAGGCCATACACCGGGAATTGAAAATAAAGCTGGAGACCATTGACAAACACATGGCCTCCTGCCAGGAAGAGATACGGCTGCTGCTCCGCGGCGATGCCTCAGCCATAATCTCCGCAAAAGAAGCTTTAAGCGCCCTTTCCACCAACTTTGATGTGCGAAAGGTAGCTGCCTGTGTCAGAGAGCATCAGGAGACCTTCTATATACTCTGCGGATGGATGACAGAGAAGGACGCCCTGGCTTTCCAAAAAGATATAGAAAACGACGCCAAACTGTTCTGCATCATTGAAGATGACCAGAACAATATACGTACACAGCCGCCCACAAAGCTGAGAAATCCCAAGGTGTTCAAGCCTTTCGAGATGTATGTGAAAATGTACGGCCTTCCCGCCTACAATGAGATGGACCCCACCATGTTTGTGGCCATCACATATTCCTTCATCTTCGGCGCCATGTTCGGTGATGTGGGACAGGGGCTTCTGCTGGCCATCGGCGGATTTTTGCTTTACAAATTCAAAAAAATGGATCTGGCTGCCATCATCGGCACAGCCGGAATCTTTTCCACCTTCTTCGGCTTCATGTTCGGCAGCATCTTTGGATTTGAAGATGTGCTGGAACCCATATGGCTGCGGCCTGTGGATGCCATGACCAATGTACCCGGCCTTGGCAACATGAACACCGTTTTCATCGTGGCGATCGTCTTCGGCATGTTCCTTATCCTGCTGACCATGATCTTCCATATCATCAACGCGGTGAGAAGCCATGATACGGAAAACATCCTGTTTGACCAGAATGCCGTCTGCGGTCTGGTCTTCTACGGGGCACTGACCATTATGATCCTGCTGTACCTGACAGGACACTCTCTTCCTGCAACAGCGATCCTGGTCGTCATGTTCGGGGTACCGCTTATCCTGATCATGCTGAAAGAGCCGCTTACACGTATCATCAAGAAGAAACAGCCTGTTGTGGAGGGCGGAAAGGTTATGTTCTTTGTTCAGAGCTTCTTTGAACTTTTTGAGGTAATGCTGAGTTATCTCTCCAATACCCTTTCTTTCGTCCGTATCGGTGCATTCGCTGTCAGCCATGCCGCCATGATGGGCGTTGTGCTTATGCTGGCAGGCGCTGAAAGCGGAGGCAGCATCAACTGGCTTGTCATCGTGCTTGGTAACGCTTTCGTTTGCGCTATGGAGGGCCTGATCGTAGGTATCCAGGTACTCCGTCTGGAATATTATGAAATGTTCAGCCGTTTCTATAAAGGCAGCGGCAGGGAATTCCACCCATTCTTAAAGCGTGTAAAAAGAGAAAAGAAAAATGCATAAACCTAAGGAGGATTCATTATTATGACAACATTAATTCAATTTACTATAGCAGCCGCATTGATCTTAAGCATCATTGTTCCCTTCGGATACTTTTTCCTGGGAGAGAAAAATAAAAAACGTTATAAAAAATCACTGGGTGTCAACTGCTTCTTCTTCTTTGGAACCCTTCTGGTGGCTTCCATTGTAATGATGGGCGGAACCGCTTCTGTAAGCGCTGCCACTGATACAGCTTCCGCAGGCCTTGCAACCGGCCTTGGCTACATCGGTGCCGCTCTGGTTACAGGACTTTCCGGCATAGGCTCCGGTATCGCTGTTGCCTCCTCTGCAAGTGCTGCTCTGGGTGCGATCAGTGAAGACGGCTCTCTGTTTGGTAAATCCATGATCTTCGTAGCCATGGCAGAAGGTATTGCTCTGTACGGACTTATTATTTCCTTCATGATCTTAGGAAAACTGGGATGATGCGGGCTGCCTTATATTCAGAATAGAAAGAGACTGATGCATTATGAAAATGTTTTTGATCAGCGATAATATAGACACCTACACGGGAATGCGCCTTGCAGGCGTGGAAGGTGTTGTGGTGCATGAACGGGAGGAACTGAGAAAAGCCCTGGAAGACGCCATTGCCAACAAGGAAAACGGCATCATCCTGCTGACTGAAAAGTTCGGCAGAGAATTTCCGGATATCATTGACGACATGCGGCTGAACCATCGTCTGCCGCTTATTATAGAAATCCCCGACCGACATGGTACCGGCCGTGCACCCGATTTTATTCTCTCTTATGTCAATGAGGCAATCGGTTTGAAATTATAGATAAAGAAGGTGAACGACATGACAACCGAAGAAAAACTGCAGCATTTCTACGAAGTATCCATGGAGAGCGCACGGGAGGAGTCTGAAAAGGCCCTGGAAGAATACCGCGCCGCCCTCTCTCAGATGCTCGCTGAACATAAAGAAGATAAACAGAAAAATGCCGGCGGCCAGTTAAAACTGGAGACAGAGAACGCGAAGCGTGAGATCAACAAGGCATTGTCTGCGGAACAGCTTCACATCAAAAGACGTCTGTCCAAAAAGCAGCAGGAACTGCGCGAGGAATTGTTTGTGGAGGTTAAAAATAAACTAGAAGCTTTCATGAGCAGCCCCGAATACCTTGTCTGGCTGGAAGAAAAGATCAGGGAGGCTCTTACCATTGCCGGTGAGGATGAAGTACAAATTTATCTGACTCCTGCGGACACTTCCCTGCTGGAAACTCTGGCTGCCAGATGCGGGACTCCTCTCCTGGTCTCACAGACTCCCTTTATGGGCGGCGTGCGGGCCGTGATCCCCGCAAAGAATATTTTGATCGACCACACATTCAAGACTTTATACGAAAACGAGAAAGAAGAATTTAATTTTGACGGAGGGCTGCTACATGAATAGAACAGGAATTATCTACGGCATCAACGGTCCCGTCATTTATCTGAAAGGCAATACAGGCTTCAAGATGTCGGAAATGGTATACGTGGGAAAGGAAAACCTGGTAGGCGAGGTTATTTCCCTGAAAAAGGATACCACCACTGTTCAGGTTTTTGAGGAGACCAGCGGTTTAAGACCCGGGGAGACGGTCACTGCCACAGGTGATGCCATCTCTGTTATGCTTGGCCCCGGAATCCTGGACAACATTTTCGACGGTATCCAGCGTCCCCTCTCTGTCATTGCTGAACAGTCCGGCAAATACATCTCCCGCGGCATGCAGGTAGATTCCCTGGACACAGAGAAAAAATGGGACGTACACATGACAATCCGGGACGGTATGGAGGTCCACGGCGGCACCATCATTGCGGAGCTGCAGGAAACCCCGTCCATTGTGCATAAATCCATGGTTCCACCCCAGGTGGAGGGGATCGTATCCAAAGTGGTCAAGGACGGCTCTTACACTGTAACTGACGTTCTTGCAGTGGTTCAGCTTGCCGACGGCAGCGAATATCCCCTTAAACTGGCGCAGAAATGGCCTATCCGTATTCCGCGCCCCACAAATAAGCGCTACCCGGCAACCATCCCACTGGTAACAGGACAGCGTATCCTGGACACTCTGTTTCCCATTGCCAAGGGCGGCACAGCAGCCGTTCCCGGCGGTTTCGGAACAGGCAAGACCATGACACAGCACCAGATCGCCAAATGGTCAGACGCGGACATCATTGTCTACATCGGCTGCGGCGAGCGCGGCAATGAGATGACGCAGGTTCTGGAGGACTTTTCAAAGCTCCACGATCCCAAGACCGGCAATGCCCTCATGGCTCGTACCACGCTGATCGCCAACACCTCCAACATGCCCGTGGCTGCCCGTGAGGCATCCATCTACACAGGCATTTCCCTTGCAGAATATTACCGGGATATGGGATATGACGTGGCGATCATGGCTGACTCCACTTCAAGGTGGGCTGAGGCTCTGCGTGAGCTGTCAGGCCGTCTGGAGGAAATGCCCGCCGAGGAAGGTTTCCCGGCTTATCTGGCCTCCCGCCTCTCCGCTTTCTACGAGAGGGCAGGCATGATGCAGAACTTAAACGGCACGGAGGGTTCCGTCTCCATCATCGGAGCCGTATCGCCCCAGGGCGGTGACTTCTCCGAGCCTGTGACCCAGAATACCAAGCGTTTTGTGCGCTGCTTCTGGGGTCTTGATAAATCCCTGGCCTATGCCAGACATTTCCCGGCTATCCACTGGCTCACCAGCTACAGCGAATATCTGGGAGATCTGTCCCACTGGTACAGTGAAAATGTTTCACCCAAATTTGTAGATGACAGAAACCGCCTGATGGCTATCCTGAACCAGGAGAGCAGCCTGATGGAAATTGTAAAGCTGATCGGAAGTGATGTGCTCCCGGATGACCAGAAGCTGACTTTGGAGATTGCCAGGGTTATCCGTCTGGGCTTCCTGCAGCAGAACGCCTTCCACCCTGATGACACCTGCGTATCCCTGGATAAGCAGTTTAAGATGATGGAAGTCATCCTGTATCTGTACAAGCGCTGCAGAAGCCTGATCGCCATGGGTATGCCCATGTCAGTGCTCCGCAGGGAGAATATATTCGAGAAGATCATTTCCATCAAATATGATGTTCCAAATGACAAGCTGGAACTGATCGACAACTACATGAAGGCCGTTGACGATTTCTACAACACGGTCATGGAAAAGAATGCATAAGGAGGAACGATCATGGCAATTGAATATCTCGGCTTGAGCGAAATCAATGGACCTCTGGTTGTATTGGAGGGCGTACGTGATGCCTCCTTCGATGAGATTGTGGAGTTCAAGGTGGACGACGGTTCCAAAAAGCTGGGCCGAATTGTAGAAATTTATGAAGATAAAGCAGTGATCCAGGTATTCGAGGGCACAGAAAATATGTCTCTTCTGAACACCCACACAAAGCTGACAGGTCATCCCATGGAGGTAGAGCTTTCTGCCGATATCCTGGGAAGAACCTTTAACGGTATTGGAAAACCCATTGACGGCCTTGGTCCTGTTATGCCCGAGGTCCGCTCCAACATCAACGGTCTTCCGTTAAACCCGGTAACCAGGGAATATCCCCGTAATTATATCCAGACCGGAATTTCCGCCATTGACGGACTGACTACTTTGATCAGAGGGCAAAAGCTTCCGATCTTCTCAGGAAACGGCCTTCCCCACGATCAGCTTGCTGCCCAGATCGTACAGCAGGCTTCCCTTGGCGGTGACAGCAATGAAAAATTTGCCATCGTATTTGCTGCCATGGGTGTCAAATACGACGTGGCCGAATTTTTCCGCCGTACCTTTGAAGAAAGCGGTGTTGCAGATCACGTGGTCATGTATCTGAACCTGGCAAATGACCCGGTGGTGGAGCGTCTGATCACCCCTAAAGTAGCACTGACTGCTGCGGAGTATCTGGCATTTGAAAAAGGCATGCACATTCTGGTCATCCTGACAGATATCACATCTTTTGCGGAGGCCATGCGTGAAGTCTCCTCCTCAAAAGGGGAGATTCCTTCCAGAAAAGGTTATCCCGGATATCTGTACAGCGAGCTGGCAACTCTGTATGAGCGCGCCGGCATTGTAAGAGGCGGCTCCGGTTCCGTAACACAGATACCGATTCTTACCATGCCCAATGACGATATCACACACCCCATCCCGGACCTTACAGGCTACATCACAGAGGGACAGATCGTTCTGGAGCGGCAGCTCCACGGGCAGGCGATCTATCCGCCGATCAATGTACTTCCCTCCCTGTCCAGGCTTATGAAGGATGGTATCGGAGAGGGCTATACAAGGGGCGACCATCAGGACGTAGCCAATCAGCTCTTCTCCTGCTACGCTAAGGTTGGAGACGCTAGGGCACTGGCATCTGTTATCGGTGAGGATGAGCTTTCACCTCTGGATAAAAAGTACCTGAAATTCGGTGATGCCTTTGAACATGATTTTGTAGGCCAGAGACCGGATGAGAACCGAAGCATTGAAGAAACCCTTGACCTGGGCTGGCAGCTTCTGGGCATGATCCCAAGAGACGAACTGGACCGTATCGATACCAAGATCCTGGATCAATACTATCATCCCGTGGAAGAAGAGTAAACCGGACGTACGGGCAGCGCTGTAGATGCGCGGTCCCATTGAATCGTTACAACCAGACACAAAACAGCAAAGACTTTACAGAAAGGGTGATGTTATGGATCCAAATACCTTTCCAACCAAAGGCAATCTCATATTAGCCAAGAATTCCCTGGCGCTGTCCAGGCAGGGCTTTGACCTGATGGATAAAAAGAGAAACATCCTGATCCGTGAGCTGATGGAATTAATCGATCAGGCCAAGGACATCCAGGACCAGATCGATATCACCTTCCGTACCGCCTATGCGGCTCTCCAGAAGGCCAATATGGAAATCGGCATCAACCATGTGCAGGAGATCTCCCGCACGGTGCCTGTGGAGGATTCCATCCGCATCAAGACCAGAAGTGTCATGGGAACCGAGATTCCCCTGGTGCAGTCTGATCCGCCGTCAGGGGCTCCCACATATGCCTACTACGGTACCAAAGCCTCTCTGGATGAAGCAAAAGCGGCCTTTGAGAAGGTAAAACTGCTCACGATCCGCCTGTCCATGGTAGAGAATTCAGCCTACAGGCTGGCTATCAATATTAAGAAAACACAAAAGCGTGCCAATGCGCTGAAAAATATCACGATCCCTAAGTTTGAGGACCTGACCAAATCCATTTCCAACGCTCTGGAGGAAAAGGAGAGGGAGGAGTTCACCAGGCTGAAGGTGATCAAACGGATGCAGAATAAGGGATAATACAAAAAGGCTGCCTCACTTATGATTGTTAAGTCATTTGTGCGGCAGCCTTTTTGTGTTATATCTATTATTGTAATGGTTCAGTACCCTCACGATTACGAGCAAAATCCAAGCAGAATCGCCTGTGGCGATGCTTTATTATTTTACATTTCTCAAATTTTACATTTCTCACTTTACTTACATTTAACATAACTAAGATTTTGTATTTTACTTTCCCCCTTTATACTGAAACTCGTAACAACGACAAATCATCGCAACAATCCGGACAGTCTGGACTGTTGCAGATCATCAGACATTTCGAGGAAAAAGGAGATCAAAACTATGAAAAGATTAGCAGCAATCGTACTCGCAGGTGTAATGGTATTCGGACTTGCAGCATGCGGCGGCAATAACGACACAGGAAACAGTACAGATACAAACTCCACTGCCAACGCAGAAAACAGCACTGATAAAGGAAGTGCGGGCACTTCTGACAGCAATTCAGATGCAGGAAGTGAGAAAAACAGTGACTGGGACACCAGCAATGACATCACGGTCGTTTCCAGAGAAGACGGTTCCGGTACACGCGGCGCCTTTGTGGAACTGTTTGGGATTGAGGAAGAAGTAGACGGAGAAAAAATGGATATGACAACAGAGGAGGCAAACATCACCAACAGTACCTCTGTCATGATGTCCACTGTAGCACAGGATGAATACAGCATTGGCTATATCTCTCTTGGCTCATTAAATGATACGGTAAAAGCTTTGAAGATTGACGGCACAGAAGCCACAGCAGACAATATCAAAGCCGGCACCTACAAAATTTCCAGACCCTTTAATATTGCAGTAAAAGAAGGTTTAAGTGAAGCAGGACAGGATTTCATGAACTATATTCTGAGCAAAGAAGGTCAGGCTGTTGTGGCAGACAATAATTACATCCCGTTGGATAATGCTGAGGCCTATACCTCAAACGGAGCTTCCGGAAAAGTTGTTGTAGCCGGTTCCTCCTCCGTATCACCTGTCATGGAGAAACTGAAAGAAGCTTACGCTGACGCCAACAGCGGTGTTGAGATTGAAATCCAGACAAGCGATTCCACTACCGGCATGCAGAACGCCATCGACGGTGTCTGCGACATCGGAATGGCCTCCAGAGAGCTGAAGGATTCCGAACTGGAAGCAGGTCTTACCCCTACAGTCATTGCCCTGGACGGTATTGCTGTTATTGTCAACAACAACAATCCTACCGATGAAATGACTTCTGACCAGGTAAAATCCATCTTCACCGGTGACGCTCTGGCATGGGATGAAGCACTTTGATCGTGATCATGAACTCATATCCGAGGTTAAAAACATGAAAAAACATAAAGAACAAGTAATGCAGGCAGTCTTTTTTATAGCTGCCTGCGCATCTATATTCGCAGTTGCGCTGATCTGCCTCTTTCTTTTTGTAAACGGCATACCGGCCATGAAAGAAATTGGCCTTTTCAACTTTCTTCTGGGAGAGCGCTGGAAACCGGGCAACGATATCTTCGGCATCTTTCCTATGATCATGGGAAGTATCTACGTGACAGCAGGGGCCATTGTCATAGGCGTTCCTATAGGCATCCTCACTTCCATCTTCATGGCTGAATACTGTCCGAAAAAAATCTATCCCTTTTTAAAGTCAGCCACAGAGCTGCTGGCCGGGATCCCCTCAGTGGTATATGGCTTTTTCGGCCTTGTAGTGCTTGTGCCTTTGATCCGCGGTATGTTCCGCGAGGGAAACGGAAGCAGTATGCTGACTGCCTCCGTTTTACTTGGGATCATGATACTGCCCACGATCATAGGGGTCAGTGAATCCGCACTGCGCTCTGTTCCCCGCAATTACTATGAAGGAGCACTGGCTTTGGGTGCTACACATGAGAGGAGCATTTTCTCCATTATGCTGCCTGCTGCCAAATCCGGTGTCATTGCCGGTGTCGTATTAGGTATCGGTCGTGCCATTGGTGAGACCATGGCTGTTGTCATGATCGCCGGCAACCAGCCCAGAATGCCCAGAGGACTCCTCCGCGGTGTCCGCACTATGACCGCCAATATTGTATTGGAAATGGGCTATGCCGCTGATCTGCACAGGGAAGCACTGATCGCCACAGGCGTTGTCCTGTTCGTGTTCATTCTTCTCATCAATTTCTGTGTAGCCCTGCTCAATCGGAGGAAACACAATGCATAACAAAAAAAATCTGCGTCAAAAATTAAAAGAATACAGACGCACGCCGGGCTCATTTATCCTGATGCTGCTGGTCCTGCTCTGCGCTGCCATTACCTTTGCTGTCCTGTTTTTCCTGATCGCCTATATTTTAATAAACGGAGTTCCCAACCTGAAACCGGAGCTATTTGCCTGGAACTATACATCAGAGAACGCATCCATGATGCCTTCCATCATTAATACACTGATCATCACCTTTTTATCTCTGCTGATCGCTGTACCCCTTGGCATCTTCTCTGCTATCTATCTGGTAGAATACGCCAAACGCGGAAACAAGTTCGTGGAGGTCATCCGGCTCACAACAGAGACTCTGTCCGGTATTCCTTCTATCGTATACGGCCTGTTCGGCGCTCTCTTCTTTGTGACAACGCTGAAATGGGGATACTCACTCATGGCCGGTGCCCTGACACTGTCCATCATGATCCTTCCCCTCATCATGCGTACAACAGAGGAGGCCCTGAAATCTGTCCCGGATACCTTCCGGGAGGGTAGTTTTGGTCTGGGAGCCGGCAAGCTCAGGACAGTCTTTAAAATCGTGCTGCCCAGTGCCATTCCAGGCATACTGGCAGGTGTCATCCTGGCCGTGGGCAGGATCGTGGGAGAGACAGCCGCTCTGATCTATACCGCCGGGGCCGTTGCCCAGGTGCCCACAAGTGTTATGTCCTCAGGCTCCACACTGGCTGTCCACATGTACAATCTCTCCAGAGAGGGCCTGTATATGGACCAGGCCTACGCTGTATCTGTCATACTGCTTCTGCTTGTGCTGGTCATCAACTGGTTCTCCGGCGCACTGGCAAAAAAACTGGTGAAAGGAAAGTAAAATGAATAATACGGAAAAGATATCTATCAGCAGCCTGGATCTATACTATACAGATTTTAAGGCACTGAAAAACATAAATTTAAAAGTACCGGAAAACAAAATAACCGCCTTCATCGGTCCCTCAGGCTGCGGCAAATCCACACTTCTCAAATCCCTGAACCGGATGAATGACCTGGTTGAGGGATGCCGCATAGAGGGCAGCATCTTACTGGACGGTGAGGACATCTACGGCAAAATGGACGTTAATCTGCTGAGAAAAAGAGTTGGCATGGTATTTCAGAAGCCAAACCCCTTCCCCATGAGCATTTACGACAACATCGCCTTTGGCCCTCGTACCCATGGAATCCGTTCCAAGACAAAGCTGGATGATATTGTGGAGAAATCCCTGAGGGATGCTGCCATCTGGGATGAGACAAAAGACCGCCTGAAGCAAAATGCCCTTGGCATGTCCGGCGGGCAGCAGCAGCGGCTCTGTATTGCCAGAGCACTGGCAGTTCAGCCTGAGGTTCTTCTCATGGATGAACCCACCTCTGCCCTTGACCCCATTTCCACTTCCAAGATTGAAGACCTGGCTGTGGAGCTGAAAAAGGATTACACCATTGTCATGGTGACCCATAACATGCAGCAGGCAGCCCGTATCTCAGACAAGACAGCATTTTTCCTATTGGGAGAGATCGTGGAATACGGGGAGACAGAACAGATATTCTCAATGCCTCAGGACAAACGTACCGAGGACTATATCACAGGGAGGTTTGGATAATATGCGCACAAGATTTGACAAACAGTTGGAACAGCTTCATGTAGAACTGATCAAAATGGGAAGCCTGTGTGAGCAGGCTATCACTCTGGCCGCACAGGCCCTGGATGAACCGGAAAATGAGGTGGTCACAAAAGTGGCTGCCATGGAAGGTGAAATAGATGAGAAGGAACGGGAGATTGAGAATATCTGCATGCGCCTTCTTCTCCAGCAGCAGCCTGTAGCCCGGGACTTGAGGATCATATCCGCTGCGCTGAAAATGATATCTGACCTGGAGCGCATCGGCGACCAGGCCGCCGATATCGCAGACCTGGCCCCTTACATTGTCAGCAGTGATATCAGCAGCAAAGTGCAGATCCACGACATGGCTTCCGCAACCATCCGCATGGTAACTTTAAGCGTGGATGCCTTCGTAAAAAATGATTTGGAACTGGCCGAATCTGTGATTATTTCTGATGATATTGTAGACGACCTCTTTAATAAGGTAAAAGGCGAACTGCTGGAACTGATCCAGAAAAATAACGCAGACCCAAGAGCAGCCCTGGATATCCTGATGGCAGCCAAATACTTTGAACGCATCGGGGACCATGCAGTAAACGTGGCTGAATGGGTACAGTATTCCATAACCGGTATCCACGAGAGCGATGAACACCATCTGGATATCGAAAAAGAATGAGGTGAATAAATTGATCTATCTTGTAGAGGACGATGAAAATATCCGGGAACTGGTCACATACACCCTGAACAGTCAGGGACTGGAAGCAGAGGGATTTGCACGACCCTCTGACTTTTGGGAAGCCGTGTCAATGGCGGTACCCTCCCTGGTCCTTCTGGATATCATGCTTCCGGAGGAAGACGGACTGAGCATTCTGAAAAAACTCCGTACATCCAGGGATACAAAGAAGCTCCCGGTCATCATGCTGACAGCCAAAGGAAGTGAGTACGACACCGTACTGGGACTCGACAACGGAGCCGACGACTATATTCCAAAACCTTTCCGGATGATGGAACTTATTTCCCGCATCCGTGCCCTGCTGCGCCGCAGCCAGGAACAGGAAAAGATTCTGGAATACCGCCTCGGCTCCCTCTACGTCTGCCCCTCACGCCATATTGTGCGGGTGGATGGTGAAGAGATCATCCTGACTTTAAAGGAATTTGAATTGCTCTGCCTGCTTCTGTCGGAACAGGAAACCGTATTCACGAGAGCTCAGCTTCTGGACCGCATCTGGGGGTACGAATTTGACGGGGAGAGCCGAACCATTGACGTCCACGTCCGAACCCTGCGCCAAAAGCTTGGAGACGCCGGTGACTGCATCAAAACTGTACGGGGTGTAGGCTATAAAATTGGAGGAAAAACCGCATGACAAAACGTATCTTCCGCTCCATAATGCTTGTATCCGCCCTGGTACTGGTCATTGGGCTGGGTTTCATTATGGGCATTCTATATCACTATTTCGGCAGTCAGATTGAAAAAGAGCTGAAGTCTGAGACTGCATATCTGGCTATCTCCGTGGAAAACATGGGTTTATCTGCACTGGATAAACTCCCCGCGGAATCCGCCAGAGTCACTTTAATAGATGAGGACGGCACTGTTCTTTTTGACAACAAGGCCGATGCCGCAGGCATGGAAAACCACGCTGACCGCCAGGAAGTGATCGCGGCGAAGTTAAAGGGGACCGGAAAAGCCACCCGCCAGTCCGACACCCTTGCGGAAAAAACCATCTATTATGCCAAACAACTGACAAACGGCCAGATCCTTCGTGTTTCCAGTACCCAGTATACAGTAGCGGCCCTGATCGGGGAGCTGGTGCAGCCAATGCTATATGTACTGCTCATGATGGTGGTCCTCTCCGCTCTGTTTGCCGCGCGTATTTCCAAGAAGATTGTCTCACCCATCAACGATCTGGACCTGGAAGAGCCGGAACGCACAGAAGCTTATGACGAGATATCCCCGCTGCTAACCAAGATCAACAAGCAGCAGCGCACCATCCGAAAACAACTGGCAGACGCCAGACGGCAGCAGCAGGAATTTTCCATCATCACAGAAAACATGAGTGAAGGCCTTTTGGTCATCGATGCCCAGACGGACCTTCTCTCCTACAACTCCAGCGCCCTTCGGCTTCTGGACGCAGCAGAAACACAGGCACACACCAGTGTGCTGTCTCTTAACCGAAGTGAGCCTTTCCAGCAGGCTGTGGATGCTGTCCTTTCCGGCAGACACACCTCATCTAATCTGCAGATCGGAGACAGCTTCTGCCAGGTGATCGCCAATCCGGTCCTCAGGGACAAGGAAGTGACAGGTGCCGTGCTCTTATTGGTTGACATAACTGAAAAAATTCAGCGTGAAAATCTTCGCCGGGAATTTACTGCCAATGTATCGCACGAATTAAAAACACCGCTCACATCTATCTCCGGTTTTGCTGAGATCATACAGGATGGTTTTGTGAAACCGGAAGACATTAAAAAATTCGCAGGCAAGATTTTCGTGGAAGCCCAGCGTCTGATCGCTCTGGTTGGTGATGTCATCAAGATATCGCAGCTTGACGAGGGATGCCTTCCGTATCAAAAGGAAGAGACAGACCTTTATGTTCTGGCTAAAGATACCCTGGAACGCCTGCGGGACCCTGCAAAGCGCAGACAGGTTTCTCTGTTCCTGGAGGGAGAGCATGCAGTATTGGCCACCACACAGCCTATTTTAGAGGAAGTCCTGTATAACCTGTGTGACAATGCCATCAAATATAACCATCCCAACGGGAAGGTTACGGTCACTGTGCTGAACGGAAAGAATACTGTCAGCATCTCTGTGGCGGATACCGGAATCGGTATTCCCTCCGCGGATCAGGCCAGAGTGTTTGAGCGTTTCTATCGGGTGGATAAAAGCCACTCAAAGGAAATCGGAGGCACCGGTCTGGGATTGTCTATTGTAAAGCATGGAGCCGCTTATCTGGGGGCTAAGGTGGAATTGGACAGCCAGCTTGATAAGGGCAGTGTATTCCGGCTGATATGGGGTAAGAACAGCAGTTTAAGTTAAAGATTTGTTTTTTATATTGGCAGCAGCCTCCGGAGTCATAGACCGGAGGCTGTATTCATGACTCAGGAAAGTTATCTGTAACTTTAACTGACGGCATCTGTTATTTTATATATCATATACAGTACCAGGATCATAACCAGTATGACGAATACATGAAGAGACAGAACAACTGTATTGAAAAATACATTGATGCATATACATGCGGATAAGACAAGTACAAGAAGAAACAAAAGCTTTTTGCCCCTTAAGAATCCTGTATTGAAGGAATTTTTGGTAATGGCACTGTAGAGCAGAAGGGCAGAACACAAAATAAGGACAAGGCTCGTGATATTTCCAGTTGTCATCAGAACGTAAGGCCAGGTGCCATTCTCTCCTGCAAGATCCATCAGGCTGAAAAGAAGCTGGATCCCAAGCAAAACTGCCAGAGCAACAGATACAACTCCCAGAAATGAAACAGCTTTTTCCGCACGGGTAAGGTGAGGCACCTCATTCAGCACACTGTCGCAGAAATCTTTATAGTCACCGCCTATTATCTCCTCCAGGGTATCTCCTCTCTGCTCTCCGTCGATCAGCATCTGCGTGATATCCCGTCTTACCAGCTCCTGCTGATATTCACTGATATCCGCCCCGCGGATGTAGACCACCATATCAGTCAGAACCCTATTATCCTCTGCTCTAAGTTGAGAAGATAAATCATTATTTTCCTTCATTAACAGTTTCGTCCGTCTGCTCATCTCTTATATCCCCTTTCATATCTTCCAACAATCTGGAAACAGCGCCAGACAACTCCAGGTAACTCTCTACGAATCTGGTATATTCCTCTTTTCCCTTTTCTGTTATGGAATAATACTTTCTTCTCGGTCCTCTCTCAGAATCCCGGAAAACAGCCTTTATGAACCCGTTCTTTTCCAGTCTCAGCAAAAGCGGATAAATGGTCCCCTCCGCTACTTTCCCAAACCCATACTTCCCAAGCTGCTCTGAAATTTCATATCCATAAGTCTCCTTTTGCCCAATTACAGCCAGCACACACCCCTCCAAGGTTCCTTTCAGCATCTGTGTGGAGATCATCCGCTCACCCTTCCTCTATCTTGTATTACAATGTAGTTGACTATATTGTAATGCAAGATACTCGTTCTGTCAATATCACATTCCTCAGCCCTGCGATATCCAAATAAAAACTCTTACATATGGACACGCTCCCACGGCTCCCGCATAACGTTAAGCCATATTCTGCTTCGCAACTTTATGGAAACCAATAATTTTCAGAAAATATCAGTAGTTTTCCCTGGATTTTAGCATATTTTGTCGCACTCTGTCAAAAAATAGATTTCAAAAATGTCAATGCCTTTTCCCCACTTTTCCCCAAAATTCTTCTTTTTATCACATGTGTACAAAACCTTTGTTCTTTCTATTATTATGTAAATCACATTAATCCACACACATTTTTGTGGAGAATGTGGATAACTTTGAGGATAACTTTGTTTTTACGGGGTTTTGTGGATTTTTATATGTGGATAACTTCGAGGATGGAATGTGGTAAATGTTGGTTTTTTCGACAAGCATTGTGCATATTCTACAATTGAGAATATTCTGAAAATAGCCCTGGGAAAATCCTACTGTTTTCTTCAATTTTCTCTCTTCGACGGCATCCCCTTGTCCTAAATATCATTATGTAACCTGTCTGTAAAATTACGTAAACCAACGTAAACCATTTACAAAAAAACTGCACCGGACATCCCCAAAAGGAATATTCGATGCAGTATCTTCTAAACTTATAAAACTTTTCTTCCGCCTGACTGACGAACCTTCAGGATCTGACAGGAGCCCTTTCCAAAAACCCTGTCCATCCTGGTCTTATACTCATCCACAAAACTGTTTTCCACAAATATTTCAATGGTACCTGCAAAACCACCGCCGTGTACACGTGACACCCCATGCTTTCTCAGGATCTTATCACTTACGGCAAGGGCAATGGACATGGCCTGTTTCTGCACATTGCTGCTGTTGTAAATATTCTGGAGATACTTAAAGGATGAATTTCCTGAATCCTTGACCAGCTCTAAAAATTCCTTGAAATCCCCTTCTCTCAGAGCCTTTACCTCTCCTTCAACCCTTCTCTCTTCCTCAAAAAAATGAAGGGCACGCAGGATGGGGCGGTCACCCAGAACACTTCTCAGGCCTGAGATTTGCTTATAAAAGTCATCCTCCTCAACCTCGCGCAGATATGTCTTTCCGAAAAATTTAGCTACTTTCTTCATCTCTTCCGGGATGGACGCATAATCATCACCCATATCGGCGTGAGAAGCTTTGGTATCCACAATGCACATACTGTACTTGTAATCCTCAAAATCGGATGGAACCTTTTCCACAACGGGACTGCCCGGCTCCTTAAAGTCAATATGGATCATACCGCCTACAGAGGATGCCATCTGGTCCATCAGACCGCAGGGCTTTCCGAAATAAACATTTTCTGCAAACTGGCCTGCCTGTGCGATCACTACCGGGTCAATACTGCCTTCATTAAAGAGTCCCGAAATAATAGTGCCCAGAATAACCTCAAATGCTGCTGAGGATGACAGACCGGCGCCTATCAGCACATCACTGACAATATAGGCGTTATATCCCTGAACCTCATAGCCTCTCGCTTTCAGCTCGGCCGCAACGCCTCGTACAATGGCTGCTGTTGTGCCCTCTTCATCGTAACGCTCCTCCAGATCATTGACATCCACGTCTACCATATCGTATCCGTCAGAGAGAACATGGATCATGCCGTCCCCTGATCTGCCCACAACAGCCAATGCATCCTGGTTGATGGATGTGGCAAGTACCATGCCGTGCTGGTGGTCTGTGTGATTGCCGCCGACCTCGCATCTTCCGGGTGCGCTGTAGATTTCCACATCACCCTCACCAAAAGTATTCTCAAACTCTTCAATAGCCTTTATATAACGTTTCCTCTGATATTCCAGAACACTTTCGTCCACATAGATCTCTTTCAGGATCTCATCGTGTTTTCCCTGGAGTATTTCCTCTGCCAGAACCTTCATGTTTTTCATTTGTAATTCCTCCTTTATCCTGCTGCTTCGCATGGTATCTGCTTATTCCGGGAGCTGTTCAGTCTCCCGCAGTTACATTTTTCCTATGGTTTTATGTTCCATCAGGTATCTCTGGGCAGAATCAACCGCATTGGCCCCGTCTGCCGCTGCTGTCACGATCTGGCGCAGCTGCTTTGTCCGTATGTCACCGGCGGCATAGATGCCGGGAACACTGGCTGCACAGTCTTCTCCTGCCTGGATATAGCCGGCCTCATTGAGCTGTACAAGACTGCCGAATTCCTCCGTGTTGGGCAGAATACCCACTGCCACGAATACCCCGTCAACGGCAAGCTCTTTTGTCTCACCTGTCCTGACATTCTCCACCGCAAGACTCTGCACCTGGTCTGTGCCCCTGATTTCCCTCGGAATAGTATCCCACACAATCTCCACGTTTTCAATAGCCTTTACATTTTCCTGCAGAATACCGGCGGCTCTGAGTTCATCCCTGCGGTGTATAAGATACACTTTCTTACAGATCCGGGAAAGAAAAATGGCATCCTCCACAGCTACATCACCGCCTCCGATCACAGCCGTGACTCCGTTTTTGAAAAATGCGCCGTCACAGGTCGCGCAGTAGGAAACACCCATTCCGGAAAATTCTTCCTCACCTGGTATTCCCAATGTCCGGTGTCTGGCGCCGGCTGCAATGACAAGGGTTCTTGTAAGGTACTGATTCTTATTTGTAGTGATCTCTTTCAGGTCACCGTCTGTACGTACCTCCTTCACATTCTCCCTGACAAACGCGGCCCCTAATTTGTCCGCATGGCTGCGGAAGGATTCCGCCATATCGTAGCCGCTCATACCGGGAAGTCCCGGGTAATTGTCCACCTCATAGGTCTTCACCATCTGTCCCCCGCTGGAGAAATCTTTTTCGATCACCAGCATGTCAAGCTGTGCCCTTTTGGCATAGATCGCCGCGCAAAGGCCGGCCGGGCCTGAACCGATAATGATAATGTCATATATTTTCTGCTCCATTTTGTTTTACCTCTGTTTTCTATTCTTCGTTGGCCTCGCCGGGAAAATCATCATCCCCGTACATGGCTGCCGCATCCACACTGTCCGGCTCCTCCTTGGGCATACCGATGGCTGCCGCTGAAAGTGTGTCCGGACTGTTGGACAGCTCAATCTCCCTGACCAGCTTTAAATCCTTATCCACAAAGATCCTGGTGTAATTCCGCTTTTCCTCATCTGCATATATGAAATAGGAAACACCGCTGTCCGTCTCTTCCGTCTCATAAGCATTGTCCCCAAGCAGAGCCTTCATAGTCTCCTCACTCATTCCCAGAGTGATCCCCCTGTAGATCTCCACAGATACCTTGGTAACATCAAAGTCGCCGTGCACACTGATGACAAAGCTGTTTTCCAGAGGAACCGCCATATCAGCGTAATTATTCACCACCGCGTACAGCATCTGTCCGTCGCGCTCCAGGGTCACATAACCATGGCGGCCCCGCTTTACAATGCTGTCAGAACCGTCCTCTGAGATTTTCCATCCGTTTTTCGTAAATTCAGAGACCGGTGCCGGAAGCTTATAGAAATCGCCGCCATACCGCACCACGAACTGCATAATATCCTCCGGAAATGCCCCCGGTGCCTGATAGCTTTCTACTTCCACAGGTGTCTCCCTGCTCACTTCCTCACTGCTGTCCTCAGGTTCCCTGTAATTTTTCAGCACTGCCTTATACAATATTTCATCCTGTACATCAAAGACCAAGTCAGCCTGTTTGTAGATTCCATATTCATAAGTCAGGTATATATTATCTTTTTCCTCATACTGGTCCGTGGGCACGCCATATGCCTCTGTGACATCGTCCAGTGTGGAGGTTCCCATTTTGATCCCTCCGGGAAGCTGGTAAACACGGCTGTCCTCCTCCTGGCTCTCCAGCTGTACGCCGCCTACATAGCATTCTCCCAGCAGTTTTTTCTCCCCATCCAGATTGACCACATCCACAAAAAGAGCACCGCTCTCACTGTCCAGGGTCTCACCTTCCAGGAAAGATTCCGGATCAAGGGCTTTCTTGCCGTCATCTTTTTCGTAGGCCCATCCTGCCTTTTTCCATTCTTCTAGCTTTGCCGGAAGTGTATAGACTGTATCGTTGATGGAAAACTGAAAATCTGAAAGTTTGTCTGAAAGTTCTACGTCATATCCTTTTTGTTCCTCTCCTGTCTCTTCATCCTGCTGTTCTTCTTCGGGCAGATTTACCACGTCTTCATCCTCAGGCACAGTTTCCTGCTTGTTCTGTGTGCATCCAGCCGTCAGAAGCATTGCCAGCATACATACCGCATATATTTTTTTGTTCAAACCAGTCACCTCCCTCACTTCCACTATCAAAAGTTTATCACATCCCTGTGCCTTTTTACAATGAAAATACGCATACATACATGATTTTTTCATAAACTGTTAAAGAGTTCTCAAGCATTATCCAAGGAGCATCTTTTGAAAAATTTCTTATCTTCCAAGAGGAGATTTCTGGTACCTGGTTTTATTGTCCTGGCTGTCTTCCTCTTCCTTATTATTTTTACCCAAAAAGACCGCTTTCTTACAGAAGATGCCCGTTTTAAAAAATTTACACAGCAGCTTTTTACTGAAGAAGTAACCTCCAATACTTTAAACCTCCATTATACCCTGGCTTACCCTGAAAATTACGGGATCAAGAGTTATCCCATCAAACTGGGATCCATGGACCCGGATAAACTGGAAGAAAGCTATGATTCCGTGGAAAAGTATAAGGAAAAACTGGAAGACTTCACCTACAAGGAGCTTTCCAAAGAGAACCGGATCACCTATGACATTCTGAAGCTGGACTTTTCCACGCAATTGTCCATAAAGGACAATTATATGCTGCAGGAGCCTCTCAGCCCCAATCTGGGTATCCAGTCCCAGCTTCCTGTACTGTTGGCAGAATATACCTTCCGCACTGCTGATGATATCAAGGACTATTTCACTCTGCTCTCCTCCATGACCGGATATTTTGATGAAATCCTGGAGTTTGAAAAGAAAAAAGCCGGGGAAGGGCTGTTCATGAGTGATACCAGTGTGGACCGGATCATCGAACAGTGCAATGCTTTTACAGAGGATCTGTCCGCCAATTATCTCTCTACCATGTTTAAGGATAAAATGAAAGGCTTCGTTTCCCGGAAGGCCATGACCCAAAAACAGGCTGATTCTTACATAAAAATGCATGAAAAGATCATGGCAAAACGTGTCTTCCCCGCTTATCAATCCCTGGCCAAAGGCCTGGCCGACTTAAAAGGAAACGGAACAAATACCGGAGGGCTTTCAAATCTTCCGGGAGGAACTGCCTATTACCGTTATCTGATACGCAGCGGGACCGGAGATTACAGGAGCATCAAAGAGATCGAGGAACGGCTGTACACACAGCTTCTGACAGATTATAAAAAAATGCAGAGCCTGATCGTGGCTGATCCCAAGCTGCTCACAGACGCCTCTTCCCTGCCGGAGACATGCAGCAGTACACCTGCGCAGATGCTGGATTACCTGAACAAAGCCATAAGTCAGGATTTCCCCGACAGCGGAAAACCTTCCTATAAGGTCAAATACGTACACGAATCCATGGAGGACTTTTCCAGTCCGGCCTTTTATCTCACACCACCCGCTGATACCCTGAGTCCCAATGTCATATATATCAACAAGAGCAGCCAGGTGTCGGAAGCGGAGCTTTTCACCACACTGGCACACGAGGGTTTTCCTGGGCATCTGTATCAGACTTTGTATTTCGGCAAAACAGAGCCTGATGATATCCGGCATCTCCTGAGCTTTGGCGGCTATGTGGAGGGTTGGGCCACCTATGTGGAATCCCTGTCTTACGGGTATGGGGCAGATTATCTGAAGCTGGATGACTCCCTCATGGAACTTCTGTGGCTGAACCGCTCTGTGAGCCTGTGTCTCTATTCACTCTTGGATATCGGGATCCATGACCACGGATGGGACCTGGGAACCGTCACAAAGACATTGAATTCTTTTGGTATTGCCTCACAGGACACCTGCGGGGAGATCTACCAGTATATCGTGGAAAACCCGGGAAATTATCTGAAGTATTATCTCGGATATCTGAATTTTATCGATCTGAAAAAAGAAGCGCAGACAGCCGCTGGAAAATCCTTTCAGTTAAAGGAGTTTCACCAGTATATTCTGGAACTTGGACCGGCGCAGTTTCCTGTTCTGAAAAAATATCTGCTCATGGAATATAAATAAGGATAAAAAATCCGCCGTAAAAACAGCTTCTGGCTTTACAGACTGTTCTTACGGCGATTTTTAGTTTCTATTTCGTAACTATGTTGTATCTGTTCAGTACCCTCACAGCTACAGCTATTCTTTTTTATCCCTGTAGGAATCAAAAAATTTTCTCAGGTTCAGCAATGACTTCACCAGTATCTTTTGCTGCTCTTCATCCAGGTCCTTCATCAGAGCCTGAATCATTCCGTCATGGAATTTCATATGGTGGGTGTTTGCCTTTTCTCCCTTTTCTGTCAGGGATATGAGCACTACCCGACGGTCCTCCTCACTTCTGACTCGGTTTACATATCCTTTTTTCACCAGGCTGTTTATGGCGATCGTCAGGGTTCCCACGGTCACGGACAGGGTCTTTGCCACGGATGACATGTTTCGGGGACTCTTTACTCCGATCGCTTCTAAAATGTGCATGTCGTTTACGGAAATATCTTTGAATTCAGAAGTAATAAGGGCCTTCTCTTCTATGTCCATGATTTCCTGGAAGAGATTGACCAGGACGTCATGAAAGACTTCGTAAGGTTCCACTTTATCACTCCTTTTTTGTGTTTGATTCTATTATATATGATTTATTTATATAAAACAATCAAAATTTTTGATAATCAAAAGAAATGTATGTGAAAGGAGGTGGACGCATACAGCAGGGGAAAGGGGTGGGGAAAGATTCATCCGACGTTCCGCTGGTGGGCAGCTAACCTGCTGGCATTCACTAAATTCGTCGGCATTGGCCTCCTCATTAAGTGACTGCCGCAGGTGGATCTGCCCGCCGCTCCACTTAACCTACTGAATCCTTCCCCACCCCTTTCCCCTGCTGCATGCTGGTTTTCTAAGCAAAAGGCATACGGGCTGCGCCTGCGGCGGACGCACTTATTGTGAAGAATGTGGTCGTTTAACTTTTGCAGCGATGCGGCAGACTGCGGGTTTTGCAGTCTGTGTGCATACTTTTGTTGCTATGGAGCCGAAAAGCTGAATAGGAATGTGCTGAATACTTTGTCAGTCTGCAAGGCGGGAGAGGGAAGAGGAGTAGTTCCTCCGCTGACTAATGGCAACATGGCAGATGACAGAATAGGCGATGCTGAAGCTATGATTTCGGGGCGGATGGAACACTGGGGTGTATGTGAGAGTTGTTTTTGGTAAGCTGTGCGTCACACCTTCCGTTCGCGAAAACCAGGAAAAAGCAGCGGTCTTTGGGGAGACTTGCATTGGGTTCTGCGAGGTTAAGCGGAAGGTTCTACGAAATCCACGATTTACGCAGACTTAGGCGAGAACGTAAGTGAGCGCCTTAGTCGTAGTTAATTGTTAGTTCGGAGGTTCTGGAGCCTCGAGCAGAACCCAATGCAAGTCTCCCCAAAGACCGCTGCTTTTTCCGTCCCTTTTCCGCATCTGTTCGCTGTATTACTAGCTGATGACAATGATGTTTTTGCAGCCTGTAAAGGCTTCCGGGGGATGCTGGTCGGTTAGGACTTCTGCGGAATCAAAGGGGGCAAAGGTGACGGAGCTGATGTTTCCGAACTTTGCGGTGTCTGCCAGGATGTAGCGTTTTGCGGATTGTTCCAGGGCTGTCTTTTTTACCAGGGCTTCATTGCAGTCAGGGGTTGTGTAGCCTGATTTTCTGCTGACTCCGTTTGTTCCGAAAAAGCCTTTGGTGAAATGGAAGCTTTGGAGACTTAGGATCGCCTGATTTCCCACCACTGCCTCTGTGGTTCCCTTCAGTTCTCCGCCGATCAAAAGGACACGGAAATCCAAGGCTGCCAGGCGCTGGGCATGGGATACTGCGTTTGTCACGAAGGTTGCGGTTCGCTCTGTGACATAGTCTATCATGTATCCTGTGGTTGTCCCTGCATCCAGATAGATAAAATCATCCGGTAAGATCAGGGAAGCGGCATAGCGGGCAATGGCCTGCTTTTCTTCCTTGTTGACCCCCACCTTCTGGGCCACGGAAGGCTCTGCGGCCGTAAAGGCTGCGTCTGCGGACACAGCGCCGCCAAAAACCTTTACCAGCTTTCCGGCACGGTCAAGGGCTGTCAGGTCACGGCGGATCGTGGATTCTGAGGTGTTCAGCATCTCCTTTATCTCCGTGACCGTGATGCTTTTCTTCTCATCCAGAAGTTTCAGTATTTCTTCATAACGTTTCTCAGTCAGCATTTTTCTTCCTCTTGTATTCTTCTACATCTGTCTCCAGAATGATCCTGCGGATCGGGAGGATACGTCCGGGTGAAACGGAAAGCTCATCTACCCCCATGGCCAAAAACTCTCTGGTAAGGCTTAAGTCAGCTCCCAGCTCCCCGCAGATTCCCGCCCAGATTCCTGCTCTGTGGGCATTTTCCACGGTCATCCGGATCATGGCCAGGACTGCAGGGTGATGGGGGGCATAAAACGCATCCAGCTTTGGATTTTGACGGTCAACTGCCAGGGTGTACTGGGTCAGGTCATTAGTACCGATGCTGAAAAAGTCCACCTCCTCAGCCAGGTCTGCGCTTATCATGACCGCAGCGGGAGTCTCGATCATGATGCCCTGCTCAGGTATCCTGTACTCCATGCCCTGCTCTTCCAGCTCTGCTTTCACCTCTCCCACAATATCCTTAATCTTCTTTATCTCCCAGAGGCTTGTTATCATGGGATACATAACCGCCAGATTTCCATACACAGCCGCACGGAACAAGGCTCGTAACTGTGTCTTAAATACCTGGGGGCGGGTCAGACAGATTCGGATGGCGCGATAGCCCAGTGCAGGGTTTTCCTCTTCATCCATTTCAAAATAATGGCACTTTTTGTCAGCACCGATATCCAGAGTGCGGATGATAACACGTTTTCCTGCCATGGTCTCGGCAACCGTTTTGTATATCTTAAACTGTTCCTCCTCTGTGGGGTAATCCTCTTTCTCAAGATAGAGGAATTCGCTTCTGAACAGCCCGATTCCGCCGGCGTCATTCTGTACAACAGTGGCCAGATCTTTTATATTTCCAATATTAGCATATAGCATCACTTTTTTACCGTCAAGCGTTATATTCTCTTTTCCTTTTAACTGCTGAAGAAGTTCTTTTTTCTCCTCTTCCTCCTGCTGCCGCCTCTGCATTTCTGACAGGGTTTTACGGTCAGGGTCCACATAGATCATACCGTTTGCACCATCTACTACAGCCAGTTTTCCATCCACCTGATCATCCAGGGGAATGCTGGTTCCGATGAGGGCAGGGATTCCCATGGTTCGGGCCAGGATAGCAGTGTGGGAGTTTACCGAGCCGTGCACCGTGACAAAGGAGAGGACTTTATCCTTATCAAGCTGAACAGTCTCAGAAGGGGCCAGATCATCAGCAAGGATAATAACCGGTTCCTCCGTGTTCACCGTACTTTTGGAGCCTCCCCCAAGGATTGCCAGGATACGCTCCGAGATGTCCTTCACATCAGCGGCGCGTTCCCTCATGTAATCATCCTCCATAGATGCAAACATCTGGGAAAAATTGTCGCCGGTTGCGGCAACAGCATACTCTGCATTCACCTTCTGTGTCCTGATCATATTCTCAACGGATTCCCTGTAGTCGTCATCCTCAAGCATCATCTGATGGATCTCAAAAATAGCTGCGTTTGCCTCTCCAACCTCTTTTACTGCCTTATCATACAGATCTTTAAGCTGACTCACAGCAGTCTCCTTTGCCTGTGTGTAACGCTGCATTTCCCCGTCTGTATCCTCTGTCTTTACACGCTTTACCTGCTGCTCACCTTTTTGGTAAACACAGATCCTTCCGATGGCAATACCGCCAAATACACTTTTTCCTCTATATTCCTTCATCCCTGTTCTCCTTTCTTCCCAAAACAATAGTGGGAATAACTATATAGACACGTTTAAGTTTTAAAAAAGCTGCCGCAGCTTTTCTCTGCAGCAGCTTTTTGCCTACTCAAACACTTTTCTATTCCGAATTACAGATTTTCCTGCATAAATTTGCTGACTGCTGCAAATGCTTCCTCTTCGTCCTCCCCCTCAAATGTCAGGGTTACCTCCTGCCCCTTTTTCACACCAAGGCCCATAATGCCAAAAATCCGCTTGCAGTCTCCTTCTTTTCCATCCTTTGCAAGCTTGATGCTGCTGGCAAATCCTTTTGCCACTTTAACTAACTCCCCTGCAGGGCGTGCATGGATACCTTCCGGATCTGTGATAGTGTAATTAAATTCTTTCATAGTATTTCTCTCCTTTTGTGATGTTTTTATTCTTTTACGAGGCTGTTCCGCGCGCCCACAGTTATGGGCCGAAATTCATGGGAAACCGTCACTCTTCTACTTTCTTTTTTAAAACTCCCAGCAGTCCCGCGGATACCAGGGTTCCGATCACAAGTGCTGCCAGATACATCAGAGCATTGCCCACAACAGGGAAGACAAAGATTCCACCGTGGGGTGCCATCAGTGTACAGTTAAAGAGCATGCTCAGCGCACCGGCAACACCGGAGCCGATCATACACGCGGGGATCACGTGAAGAGGATCTGATGCCGCAAAGGGAATTGCCCCTTCGGTGATGAATGCCAGACCCATGATAAAGTTGGTAGGGCCTGCTTCCCTCTGTTCTTTTGTAAATTTATTCTTAAACAACAGTGTAGCCAGGGCAATGGCACAGGGAGGTGTCATACCGCCGATCATAACCGCTGCCATGATACCGTAATTGCCTGCGGCAATAGATGCTGTTCCGAATACATAGGCTGCCTTGTTGAACGGGCCACCCATATCAATTGCCATCATGGCTCCTAAAATCAATCCTAAAACAATCTTACTGGAGCCGCCCATGCTTGTCAATCCATTGTTCAGGGAGGTGTTGATAAAGCCCATGACAGGTTCCACCACAAATGTCATAAGTAGTCCCATGACCAGGATACCCACCACCGGATAGATCAGCACCGGCGCAATCTTCTCAATGGCCTGGGGAAGCTTATCGCACAGCTTGCGGAGAAGCCTGATAAGATAACCCGCCGCAAATCCGGCCGCCAATGCTCCCAGAAAACCGGACTGTCCCTGGGATGCGATCATGCCGCCCACAAAACCGACTGCAAGAGCCGGCCTGTCACCGATGGCCATGGCAATGAAGCCTGCCAGAACCGGAAGCATAAACGCAAATGCTGTGCCGCCGATACTCTTAAACAGAGCCGCCACCGGTGTGATAGTACCGAAATCCGCCCTCTGGTCCATGGGCAGGGAATTCATATCCACACTGAAACCGTCGATCAAAAACGCAATGGCAATGAGGATTCCGCCGCCCACCACAAAGGGGAGCATGTGAGATACACCATTCATGAGCTGGGTATAGATCTGATGGCCCACGCTGCCGCCGCTCTTTGTCTGAGAGCTTTTCTGCACTGCCCCGGACGCGTGATATACAGGCGCATCCCCATTCACAGCTCTTTCCAGCAGTGCGTCTGCCTTGCTGATTCCGTCAGAAACCTGACACTCGATCACCTTCTTACCGTCAAAGCGGTCCATGGGAACCTGTGCGTCCGCTGCCACAATGATACAGTCTGCTTCCTGGATCTCCTTATCCGTCAGCACATTTTTTGCACCGCCCGATCCCCTTGTCTCTACTTTTACGAAACATCCCTTTGCCTTGGCAGCCTTTTCAATACCCTCAGCGGCCATATAGGTGTGAGCAATACCTGTAGGGCAGGATGTGACAGCCAGGATCTTCGCCTGTCCTTTCTGTTCCTCTGCCGGTTCCGCCAGGCGCTGGTCAATATCGGGCTTCTCATCATCTGCTTTATCTATGATCTCCAGGAATTCATCCGGAGATTTTGCATTTCGCAGGGAATCGGAAAATTCTTCATCCATCATAAGAACGGAAAGCTTACTGAGCACATCCAGATGTACATTGTCTTCTGTATTCGGTGCGGCGATCAGGAAGATCAGAGTGACCGGTTCACCGTCCAGTGCATCAAAATCAACTCCATCCTTCACAACCATTGCCGCAAGGCCCGGTCTGTCAACTGCATCGCACTTTCCGTGGGGAATTGCGATCCCCTCCCCGATTCCTGTGGTGCTCTCCTCTTCTCTGGCGTAGACCTGCTTTCTGTAGGCCTCCTCGTCATTGATCTTCCCGCTCTCTGCCATCAGAGCAACTACCTGATCAAGTGCCTCCTCCTTGCTCTTAGGCGCACCGTTCAGGGAAATACTCCTCTTATCCAGTAAATCCGTTATTCTCATACCTGTTTCCTTCCTTTATATGGTTTCATAGACAGCTTCTACTTCTTCGCGTTTCGCCAGATATTCTGAGAATGCGCTGGCGCTTCCCGCTGCGATCCCCATACGAAATGCGTGGATATAATCTTTCTTTTCCATCCATCCGGCCAAAAATCCGGCTACCATGGAGTCCCCTGCTCCCACTGCATTTACCAGTTTTCCTTTCGGAGCCGGTGCCATATGGCAGCTTCCATCCTCTGCTGCCAGCACAGCCCCTTCTCCTGCCATGGAGACCAGCACATTACGCGCCCCCATCTCCTGCAGCTTTCTGGCGTAAGGGAGAACTTCCTCCCTGGTTTTGATCTCTGTGTCAAATATCTCTCCCAGTTCATGGTTATTGGGCTTTATCAGAAATGGGTGGTACTCCAGTACATTGACCAGCAAATCCCTGGTGGCGTCCACCACGATCATAATGCCTTTTCCCAAAAGACGTTTCATAATGTTCCTGTAAATGTTGTCCGGCATGGATGACGGAATACTGCCTGCAAGAACAAGTACATCGCCTTCTTTCAGGCCATCCAGCCGTCCAAGCAGTTCCTCCACCTTTTCTTTTCCTATATCCGGACCCTGCCCGTTGATCTCTGTACCGTCAATAGACTTCAGCTTCACATTGATCCTGGAGACTCCTTTCTGTATTGGAATGAAATCTGCCTTCACGCCAATCTCCTCCACTTTTCGGCGGATCTCATCGCCGGTGAATCCGGCGGTAAATCCCAGTGCTGTATTCTCAATCCCCAGATTCATAAGCACTGTGGATACGTTGATACCCTTGCCGCCCGGAAGCAGCAGTTCGGAATCTGTTCTGTTTGTCATACCAAGCTGAAAATCCTTGACGGAAACGATATAATCCAGTGACGGATTGAATGTGACCGTGTAAATCATATGGCTTCCCTCCTGTCCGGTTATCCCGGTTGTCTCTGTTTCTTAACTATCTGTATTATACAACCATATTCGCTCAAATTCAATCAAATTAATTCACGAAAATGGTGATTTATTTTGGTGCAATATGCACAGTTTTGATTTTTTTAAATTCGTTTTTAGGGTTTTTAATTATATCCGGTCATTTTCGATCACTCACACTTTTTTCTGCCATAGCAAAACAGAAAAAGCCGAAGTCAAAAAGATATCTGTCTTTAATATCTTCTTTCTTCGGCTTTCCTATACCATATAATTACATTTCATTTCTATTCATGCCTTATCCGGCAGTTCTCTGAATCCTTTCTTCCCTGAAAAGCTTCTCCGCAATTTCCACATCAGAATCCCCCGGACGGCTTTGTATCAGGTCCGCAGTCTTCTTAACATACAGGTCATCCAATTCCAGTACCTCGGCAATTTCCATCACTGCATAGCCTTTCTTTAATTTCTTTCTTATACACCGGATCAGCTCCGCTCTTCCCTTTACAATGCCCGTCTCAACACCTTCATCATAAAACAGCTTTTCCACTTTATTCATCCCGATCACCTCCTTTATCCGCTTTGCATATTCCTTATCTAAAATCTTATCCGCAAAAGTCAGAATTCCGGCCAAAGCCTGCATACGCTGTTCTTCATCCTGTATCTCCTGCGCCAGCCTTACTGTTTCCTCCGCCAATGCCCGCTTTTCTTCTTTTCCTTTCACGGTGAGCGGCAGAACGATCATTTCCAACATCTCATCATCATTTAAAGTTTCTCTATTTTCCACTTTGTACTGAATTTTACTATATACTTTTTCCGTCTCCATACGCAGGAGGTACACAGGTTCTATTTTCAACTGCATACACCCCACATCCAGAATGTTGGGATCAATATCGCTTATATCCGCTGAAAAAATAATGATCAAATGGATAACAGGCAGTCTTTTCCTGCCTCTTTCCGAATTCCGGCCGTCTTCCTGTCTGACAAAACGCTTCAATATCCTGGCTATGTAGTTCACGTATTTCACAATATCGTGTATCCCGAAGGTACTCTCATAGTCGATCAGCGCAAAAGAGCTGTCCTCAAGGATAAACAAATTGTCCATCCTTAACTCATTGACTTCTATAGCCGGAAGGTTTGTGGGCCTGGTATCTTTGATCCTTATATGCGGCAGGCCGTATACAGTCAAATTTTTATTTTTCAGTGCACCGCCAAAATATTTAAGTGCAATATCTTTATTTTGATATGCAATGTCACTCATACATTCCTCCTTTTATTATATCTTTTTAAAATGGGAATTACAATACAAAAAGACAGACTCCGTCAAAAGTCTGTTGTTGTTTACTCTATGACCGGTAACCACCAACTTTCTTCTATGGATTTGTTAAAAATGGATAACCGCAGAAACTGCGCAGATATAGAAAGCAGAACGCCTTCGATTTTGAATATGTTCATAGGGTAACAGAACCAGATGATTCTGTCAAGTTGATTTCAAAAAAAGCGCCCGGATAGACCGGGCGCAAATCCGCCAAACCAAATGTTTTGATATTTTGATTCTTTGAATTATTTCGTCATTTCTCCGTAGCACTCTTTTCCCGGAGCTAAAGCGTTGGCTTCGTCTGTATCAATATGTGCTGCTGTTGCATAAGAAGCGCTTACACGGACAATTACATCACCGAATGTAAGAGATCTTCCGTTGGGAGACTCGATATCCAGTTTTACAATGTCTTTATCTTTAACGCCTGCTTTCTCAGCATCTTCCGGAGTCATATGTACGTGACGTTTTGCGGCGATAACGCCTTCTGTCAGTTCCACTTCGCCTTCCGGTCCCACTAACTTACATGCACCTGTGCCTGCGATATCGCCGGACTCACGGATAGGAGCTGCTACACCAAGGCTTCTTGCATCTGTCAGGGACACTTCAACCTGAGTATCTTTTCTTACAGGTCCTAAAACAGACATTTTCAGGCTGCCCTTGGTGCCGATCACTTCAACTTTTTCTTCACAGGCAAACTGTCCTGGCTGGCTCAGCATTTTTTTTACAGTCAGTTCATGTCCTTTTCCAAACAGGATCTCCAGATGTTCCTGGGATAAATGTAAATGTCTTGCAGATGTTTCAACTAATACTCTCATTTCATATCCTCCACACAATTTTTAATGAACTTCAATCACATTCTGAATTTATATAAACCCAGAAATAAATTCAGAATCACACAGCAGCCTTATTTCTGCTGCAATCATCATTCTCTATTTATTATTATAGCTTTTTTTAAAGGCTTGTCAACGCATCGGTGGGATTCTTTTGGTACTTTTTGCATTTTTCGCGGTACATGGAATTAAGTATGTCTCCTTCAAAAAACTATCCGCAGTTATTCCTCCATGCTGCTTTTTGGCAGTTTCTTTTTTAAATAATCATACTCAGCCATAATGCTTCTTGTGATTTCATCCTCCCCGAACCGGTTGTCCGGCTGGTATATCTTCAGCAGTGCCCAGGCACGCCTCTTTAATTCCTCCTGGGTGCGGATTCCCTTAAAGTAATGTATCTTCCGCTCGCTCTCACCAACCGTGGAATTTCTCACACTGTTGTAGACTTTATTGCTGTCCCAGTCGTAATCCGCCCATTTGTAACCTGTCTTTTTGTGGTCAATATGTACACTCTCCAGAGCGGCTTTATAGAACTTCATGATCCAGCTGCATATCCCCTCCAGGACCACCATTACAGCACCTACACCGGCCCCCGGCACATATGCCAGAACGGCTGCCACGAAAACACTGATAATGATCGCGGCGATTCCCGGCCCCCGGCCCTGCATCTGCAGAGCAATCTGCGTAACTATGCCGATAGTCAGCACTACGGCTGCCAGTATACACACAAAGGTCACCACAGCCCCGCAGACCTTTAAAAAAAACTGAAAACACCTTGCCAGTAAAAATACACACAAAAACACAGGTGCTGCTATCACTTTCCCAATCGTTTTCAAAATCTTCATCTCTTTATCCCTTAATCGTTCTCCCACAAGCCGGACACATTCCGACATATAAAAGCTTTTATCCTGCAGAAAGTAATCCTTAAATACACTTTAGTTTAACACAATCTTCCAACAGAAGAAAGAGAAACATAAAAATAACGGCCTACTGCGCGGATTCCATTCCCCTTTACCAGAACCTCTTCATATTGTACTGATCAATCAGACCAAAAGAACATTCCTCAAGCCATACCCCGCGATACATCCAAAACCAGGAAGAGACCGGGAGAGGGACTGAGGAGAGAGAAGCCTGGGAGCGATGTTTCAGTGGAGCGCCAGGGAGATCCACCTGCCCCAATTACTTAATGAAGAGGCCCTTGCCGATGAATTTAGTAAGTGGGAGCAGGTTAGCTCCATGGCAGCGGAACGCTTCGCTCCCAGGCTTCTCTCTCCTCAGCCCCTCTCCCGGTCTCTTCCGTCCACAGCCAAAACACCAAAAAAGGCAGCCACTCCAGTCATCCCGCACACCATCTGCAAGATTCCCGGACCAGCCGCCCTCTGTTTTTCCATCATGCTATCCCATGCCTCTGTCAAGACTCATGGTCACTTACGTGAAACTTCTTAAGATTCCCTATTTTCTGCCGTCTCTCCTCCAGAATCCCTTCCACCTCATCAATTGAAATCCCGCTCTCCACCATCATAACCACCAAATGATAGAGAAGATCACAGATCTCATTTGCAGTATCCTCATTCTCCCCATTCTTAGCAGCAATAATTACCTCGCTGCACTCCTCGCCGCACTTTTTCAATATTTTATCAAGTCCCTGCTCAAAAAGATAGCAGGTATAAGAACCTTCCTGTTTTACAGCCTTACGTTCCAAAGCCACATCATAAAGCCCCTTTATCACATCCATCATAAAAGCCGCCCTCCTTTTCCTAATTTATATTTCCTCTATCCTGTTAAAAAAACAGCTGTGTGCCCCTGTGTGACAGGCAGCGCCTGTCTGAACCACTGTTACCAGCAAAGTATCCTTATCACAGTCTGCTTTTATATCCATCACCTTCTGAACATGTCCGGAAGTCGCACCCTTGTTCCACAGTTCCTGTCTAGAACGGCTGTAAAACCAGGTATATCCGGTCTCAAGGGTTTTCTGAAGGCTCTCCCGGTTCATGTAGGCCAGCATCAGCACCTCACCGGTGCCTGCCTCCTGCACAATGGCAGGTATCAAATCACTCTTCTCAAAATAACATTCTAAATCCATCCTCTACCTCCTGACCGGAATCTGTTTCTCTTTCAGATGTTCTTTTACCTGCTCTACAGTGAGCTCCCGGAAGTGGAACAGGGACGCCGCCAGTGCCGCGTCTGCTTTACTCTCCTTAAACACCTCTGAAAAATGCTCCAGCTTACCGCATCCGCCGCTGGCAATGACCGGTATGGAAACCATATCACAGACCGCATTGGTCAGTTCCAGATCAAAACCGTCGCGACATCCGTCTGTATCCATAGATGTGAGCAGGATCTCACCCGCTCCCAACTGCTGGCACTTCTGTGCCCATTGGACTGCGTCCAGTCCTGTATCTATCCTCCCGCCGTTCACCACGACTTTGAATCTGCCCTTCTCATCCCTTTTTGCATCAATGGCCGCTACCACGCATTGGCTTCCAAAAACAACCGCAGCCTCCCTGATAAGCTCAGGATTTTTAACTGCCGCGGAATTGACGGAAACCTTGTCGGCTCCGGCACGGAGGATTTCCCGGAAATCCTCCACTGTACGAATACCACCCCCTACTGTAAGGGGCACAAATACATGCTTTGCCGTCCTGGATACCACATCCACCATAGTTCCTCTTCCCTCATGGGTAGCTGTGATATCCAGAAAACAGATTTCATCTGCTCCCTGCCTGTCGTACTCAATGGCGCATTCCACTGGATCTCCCACCTCTTTGATTCCCACAAAATTCACGCCTTTAACCACTTTGCCGTCTCTTACGTCCAGGCAGGGTATAATTCTCTTTGCTAACATGACTGCTCACCTGCCTTCTCTATGGCCTCGCGCAGGTCAAGTGCCCCGGTGTATACAGCCTTGCCGCAGATACATCCGTATAAGTCAAGATTTTTACAGTCAATAATGTCCTGAATGGAACGTACCCCGCCGCTTGCTATGATCCTGCAGGATACTCTTTCATTCAGTCTCCCAAGCTGTTCCGTATTGACCCCCGTAAGGGTGCCATCCCTGGAGATGTCTGTGTAGATAATGGTTCTGACCCCGGCATCCTCTACCGCCTGCGCCAGATCCAAATAGGTGACATCACTCTTTTTAAGCCAGCCCTCAGTGGCCACTATACCGTTTTTAGCGTCTATGCCCACAGCTATTTTCTCACCGAATTCCCGGACTGCCTCTTTTACAAGAGACGGGTTTTTTACAGCCGCGGAGCCCAGGATGACTCTTGAAATGCCTTTGTCTAAAAACCTTTCTATCGTTTCCATGCTGCGGATTCCTCCGCCCACCTCCACTTTAAGGCCGGACTCTTTGGCTGTTCTCTCAAATATCTCTTCGTTCACCGGTCTGCCGTCTTTTGCTCCGTCCAGGTCCACCATATGTATCCAGGCAGCGCCTGCTGTCCGGAAAGAAGCTGCCGTGTCATAGGGACTTTCCGCCACTTGATGGGCAGTTGCATAATCCCCTTTAACCAGCCGCACACACGTCTTGTCTTTTATATCAATTGCAGGTAATATAATCATTCTCTCACCAGCCTTGCAAAATTTTTCAGAAGTTCCAATCCCACTGCCCCGCTTTTCTCAGGATGAAACTGGGCACCGTATACATATCCCCGGTGTACCAGAGCAGGGATCCGCTCATGGTATACCGTATAACAGGATATATTCTCATCCCCCGTCTCTGCCCTAAAGGAATGGACAAAATATACATACGCATCCTTTGGCATCTTCTCTGTCATGGCGCAGGGATTTAAGACCCTCAGGTCATTCCATCCCATATGGGGTATTTTAAGGCCATTGCCGTCGATGAGCTGCACACAGCCCGGTATCAGCCCAAGGCCCTTTGTCTCTCCGAATTCATAACTCTTTTCAAACAGCATCTGCATACCGAGGCATATGCCAAGAAGGGGCTTTTTCTGTGCCTCCTCCTTTATGACTTCTGCAAGCCCCTGCTCATTCAACATACGCATGGCATCCGGAAATGCCCCCACTCCCGGCAGTATCATGGCATCCGCACAGCGTATCTCTTCACAGTCCGCTGTGATGACGCTCTTCTCTTCCAAAAAATCAAGGGCATTTTTCACGCTGAAAAGATTGCCTGCCCCGTAATCTATAATCGCTATCATGCCAGCATCCCCTTTGACGAAAGTATTTTTCCTCCATTTGGTTCCAGTGCCTCTCTCAAGGCATGGGCTGCCGCCTTAAAAAGAGCTTCAATCTTATGGTGGTCATTTTCCCCATAGGGACACCGCAGATGCAGAGTGATACCGCCATTAAATGCAAATGCCCGGAAGAACTCCTTTACCATACAGCAGTCCAGGGTTCCCACGCTTTGATTGGTAAACTCCGCGTCAAACACCAGATAAGGCCGCCCGCTGATATCTAAGGAACAGAAGCCCAGTGCTTCATCCATAGGAATACAGAAGCTTCCGTATCTTCGGATACCGCCCTTTTCTCCCAGAGTCTTTGCAAATGTCTGCCCCATAACAATGCCCAGATCCTCAATGCTGTGATGGCAGTCTACCTCCAGGTCACCTTTCATATCCAAATCCATATCAAATCCGCCGTGTACACAGAATGCCTGCATCATGTGGTCAAAAAATCCCACTCCGCAGGTTCCCATGTAACGTCCGCTTCCGTCCAGATTCCATCTCAGTCTGATGCTTGTCTCTTTTGTCTCTCTCGCGATCTCTCCGATTCTCAATCAGCTTCCTCCTTTCCATTCTGTATGTCTGTTACAGATGCCTGTGGATCCACAGACGGTAAATACACAGTTATTGATCCAACAGTTCATCCAGTACACGGAGCACTGCTTCATTCTCCAGCTTCCTGCCGGCTGTCACCCGCAGATAACCGTTCATGTAACGGATGGAAATACTTTTCTTTTTCATCTCTTCAAACACTTTATCCGCGTTTTTAACCTTCATAAAGATGAAGTTTGTGACAGTCGGATATAAACTCAGGATATCTGTTTTTTTCTCCTTCAGCTTTAACAGCCCCTGATACAGTTCATCTCTGGACTTCTGGATCGAACGGATACAGTTCTTAATGTAGTCCGGATGGTCTAAGACGGCACAGCCCACAGCCTGTGTCAGGGAGTTTACGTTATATGGGGACTTGAGGGCGTGCAGGATATCTGTCAGCTCTTTGCAGGCCGCGGCAAAACCCAGGCGGATAGCCGCCAGGCCCAGGGCCTTGGAACATGTCTTCAACACAATGAGATTATGGTATTTTTCAACCACATCCAGAACAGAACCTTCGGCAAAATCCATGTACGCTTCGTCCACGATCACCAGGGCGTCAGTACCCTCAATGATCTTTATGATATCGTCCCTGGAAAGCTTCAGGGATGTGGGATTACATGGGTTGGAAAAAATAAGCAGTCTGGCATTCTTATCTTTTGCCCGCTCCAGGATATCTGCAGCGCTGGTCACCATATCCTCTGCCTTCTGCAGCGCCTCCACACGGATATTGTTCATCTGCGCATAGAAGGTGTACATGGAGAAATCAGGAAGGGCCACCAGCATGGTATCCCCGCTCTCCAGAAAATTAGGAACAATGAGGGAGATCAGTTCGTCAGAACCGTTTCCCGCAGTCAGAAGTTCAGGCTTCACATGAAAGAACCGTCCGAATTTTTCACAGAGCTTTACTGCAAAAGGGTCCGGGTAGCGGTTGAATTCCACCTGTTCCACAGCTTTCAGAACATCCCTGCGGATATCATCCGGCAGGTTCTGGAAGCTCTCATTTGCGTCCAGGCGAACATTGTATATCTCCGTTACCGGTTCATATATCTCCAGTCTCTTTAACTTCTCCGGGATCGTATACGCCATGATCTACGCCTCCTTTGCCCTGCGCTTCTGCACATCATTTTCCATCTTGTCGATCAAACTCTCGATTTCCTTTTTCCGCAGCTTCATGCTGGCAATATTTACGATCAGTCTGGCACTGACCGGACATACGTCCTCTGCCACCACCAGGCCATTCTCCTTCAGTGTGGTCCCGGTCTCCACAATATCCACAATGGCATCTGCCAGGCCCAGAACCGGAGCCAACTCCACACTTCCCTCAATCTTTACAATATCCACATCCATACTCTTCTGCTCAAAGAAGTTCTTTGCCACGTTCACATATTTGCTGGCAATGGTCAGATTGTGATAGCCCTCGTACAGATTTTTCCCCTTTACGACTGCCAGTGCAAACCTGCATTTTCCGAATCCCAGGTCAGCCACTTCGTAAAAAGTACCGCCTTTTTCCATGATCGTGTCTTTTCCCACAACACCCATGTCACAGACACCACTCTCCACATATGTCACCACATCTGCCGCTTTTGCAAGCACTACCTCTATTTCGCCGTCGCCTATGGGCATGATCAGCTTCCTGCCCTTTTTCCTGGCATTGGTACAGTCATATCCCAGACGCTCCAGCATATCTATTGTCTTACTTTCCAGACGCCCTTTCGTCAGAGCGATTCTAATCGGTTTCATTTTTCTGCCTCCCAGTGAAAGATTCCAGCCCGCCCATTCAGGGCCGCCGTATCAGTTTTTTCTTGTTAAACAAACTGTGATATCTTCTCCCACCAGGTGTACTTTCGGTATCCCTCTCATTTTTGCATAATCAAAGGCTTCTTCCATGGTATCAAAAACACAGTTCTCCGTCAGCACGCCCTGGTCTTCCAGTGTCCTGCGGTGGTGGACTGCTTTTGACAAAAACTTCATATCCGGTGCGAACACCAGGATCTCCGGTATGGCCTCCGGCATGGGCTGAACCTTCTGGCTGGCCAGGTCTACATTGATGCAGAAGCCCACAGAACAGTGGTCCTCCCCAAATTCTTTTATGAGTGTATCATAACGCCCGCCGGATAAAACCTGCTCTCCGACTCCCCGGAAATATCCCCGGAATATAAGATCCGTATAATACTCTGCCAGATTCACAAGGCCCAGGTCAATGATCACCTTATCCCCCAGCCCCAGTGTCTGCAGGTATTCATAGATTGTCTTCAGGTAATCCAGGCTCTCGAGCGCGCCGTTTTCATCAAACAGTTCATAGGCCTTTTCAAATACCTCTGAACCGCCGAACAGCCTGGGCAGTTTTAAAAGCGCCTGGGCTGCGCGGCTGTCCTGGTATTGTCCCAGCATATCGGTGAGAGAAGCATAGTTCTTCTGCTCGATCTGGAAACGTATATCTTCCTTTGTATCCTCATCCACATCCAGACTGTCCATGATCGCTTTGAAGTATCCAATATGGCACAACTCCAGACGGTATTTGCCACCGCTTATGATATCCAGGCTTCTGGAGGCCAGCTCTACCACTTCCAGGTCACTTCTCAGGGGCACGCCACCGATCAGCTCAATACCTACCTGATTGATTTCTGTACTCTTTCCCTTCAGTTCGGGAAACATGCGGTAAATATTCTGGTTATAAAATAAACGGAGCGGCATCGGCATCCCTTTCAACCGGGTAGCCGCCAATCTGGCCGCGGGAACCGTACAATCCGGACGCAGCACCATAAGTCTTCCTTTATGGTCTGTGAGTTTGTACATGGACTCCTTGGGCAGATATTTTGCCGCCTTTCCAAACACATCATAAAATTCCAATGCAGGTGTCATCACCCGCCGATACCCCTGAGCGCCAAACAGGTCCTTCAGGGTCTTTGTCACCTGGGAACGCTGGTCGCACTCTCCAAACAGCAAATCTTTTGTTCCGTCCGGTGTAACCTTATCATAATATCTCATTTGCTGCCCCTGCCTTTCTGTTTTATTTTTCTTACTGTATGCTGCACATTCGCTGCGCTGTAATCTGTATAATGTCATTTATGCTCTGCCTTATCAATATATGTATTGGTGATGGTTTATCCCTCTGCCGTTTTGCGAGGAATTGTACTCCGCTCACTTTAGCGTGCTACCATATTACCATCTGACCATAAAGTTGTCAACAAGCTTTTTGGGGAAATTACATATGTTTATGCAAAAAAACACCTTTCCACTTATATCATTGCGGCCGGTCAGCTCCCTATGTTATACTGAATCCATATAAATACGCGGAACTGCCGCATGAAAATTAACGGAGGCTATATGAACAAGAAGCGGAAAATCTACATACTGGGATCAGCACTTGCTGTTGTTCTGGTTATCATTATTGCTTTCTACTTCTTCCACCAGATACGTCTTGGTGTGCAGGATGACAATCTGAGCAATCTGTCTGCTTTCGGCACCCAATTGGATGCGCATTTTAATGAGATGAACGACAAATATTTTTCCCTTCTGGAAAACTGCCTGGCGACTGTGCACAGCAGCAGCTATGACAGCCGTGAAGATATTCTTGACTATTTCAAGGACAGACATGATATCTGGAATTACCGTACAGCCGGAGTCATGGATAAAAAAGGGGAATATGTGACCATTGACGGGGATACCGGAAGGCTGAAAGATTTAAGCTTTACAGAAGAGAACGCGGGATACATAGATAATGACAGCATGAGTATTGTGAATTTCGGTATTGGAGATGAACTTCTATATTATGTTGAGCTTAAAGAAGGCATGGATGCCGCCTCTGAGATAGCCGGTATTTTTATAACACCTGCTTTTGATGAACTGGAATATCTTCTGGCACTTAATGTATACACAGAAGAGGGCTATGCCACGGTCATTAACCGGGAGGGAGATATCCTTCTCAAACCCCATTATGAATACAACATGATGGTAACAGACAATTTTCTGGACAGCCTGGCGCTTTCTGACCAGGGGGGAGTGAAACCTAACATCCAGTTGGAACAGGATATGGCTGCCCGTGAATCCGGTTCCCTGATTTTTTCCCGGATGGGCAGGCGCAGCTATCTGGTGTATATGCCGGTGGGCAACAGTTCCTGGTATCTGCTTGTCACCGTACCCGCTCATGTGCTGGAAACCACTGCGCGCTCTTTCCGCAATTTTATCATTGCCGCGATCCTTGTGACCATCGTTCTGCTGCTGTTCTTCTGTACCATCCATTTTACCGGAAGACAGCATATTATAGATGAAAAGAACAGGGAGATCCTGTCCAAAGAACAGATCAGCAAACAAAGGCTGGAGACAGCCCTGGAAGAGGCGAAACGGGCAAATCAGGCCAAATCCGTTTTTCTCTCCAATATGTCTCACGACATACGGACACCCATGAATGCCATAATCGGAATGACAAGAATTGCCCTCTCACATATTGATAAAAAAGAAAAAGTGCGGGACTGCCTTGAGAAGATCTCCGCCTCCTCAGCACATCTGTTGTCCCTGATCAATGATGTCCTCGACATGTCCAGAATCGAAAGCGGAAGACTTACACTGAACAGCGAACAATTTAACCTGAAGGATTTAATGGATACTTTGATCGGAATTATCCAGCCGCAGATCAGCAGCGGACATTTTGACTTTACTGTGGATATGGAAGACGTGGAACACCTGGATCTCATCGGAGATCCTCTCCGTTTCAAACAGTTGTTTTTAAATATTGTGGGAAACTCTGTAAAATTCACGGACCCGGGCGGCAGGATCGCAGTAAAGGTACAGGAACTGCCCTCCCCTTCAGAAGATCCTGTGCGCCTGCGCTTTATTTTTTCTGACACAGGTATAGGTATGTCACCGGAATTTCTGAAACGGATGTTCCAGCCTTTTGAGCGCTCTGATGTGCCAAGGGCATCTCAAATGGAAGGAACCGGCCTTGGCATGGCGATCACCAAAAATATCACGGAGTTAATGAAAGGAAGTATCCGCGCAGAAAGCAAAGAGGGTGAGGGAACCACATTTCATATTGAACTCCCCTTCCAAAAGGGTGCTCCCCAGCCATATCATCCTGATCCCTTTAAGGAACTTTCCCTTCCCCAGTCCGCTGCCTCTGACTCCGGCCATACAGGGAAGGATACTGACTATTCAAACCGTCATCTCCTTCTGGTGGAGGACAATGAGCTGAATCTGGAAATAGCAAAAGAACTTATCTCAGCCACAAATGTTCAGATCGACACTGCTGTAAACGGACAGGAGGCGCTGGATAAAGTATCTTCCTCGGCCCCGGGATATTACAACCTTGTCCTGATGGACATCCGAATGCCCATCATGGACGGATATGAAGCGTGTCGCAGGATACGCAGGATCAACAGACCGGATCTGCAGGACCTGCCTGTCATCGCCATGACTGCCGACGCTTTTGCAGAGGACAGGCAGCAGGCCCTTGACGCCGGAATGAACGGCCATATCTCCAAGCCTATTGACCTCCGTGAGCTGTATAATATTCTTGAAAAGTATTTAGCGTAAAAAAGTCCTGACCGTAGGACTTAAAGGCTGTCTACACAGCCATCATCCCCGCAAGCCATACACTGGCCATGATCCCTGCAAGCGTTGCCAGCAGGGCACCAGGTATGGTGTAGCGGGTATTTTTAACTTTTGCGGCAATAAAATAGACGGACACTGTATAGAAAATCGTCTCTGTACAGGACATCATCACAGATGCGATGAGTCCGATCCTGGAGTCCGTCCCGAACTCTTTGAAAATGTCCAGCACAAGCCCTGTGGCCGCACTGGAGGAGAACATTTTCACTATGGTCAGCGGTACCAGCTGCGCAGGAAATCCCACCGCGCCTGTGAGCCTGCCAAGCTGTCCTCCCAGCATATCCAGAAATCCCGATGCCCGCAGAACCCCCACTGCCACCATTAATCCTATCAGGGTGGGAAGGATCTGCACAACTGTTTTCAGACCATCCTTTGCGCCTTTTACAAAATCCTCGTACACATCGCATTTCATCAGGATCCCGAATCCCACTATGTAAAACAGAATAAGCGGAATGATAACTTCCGACAAAAAGAGTAAAACCCTCATATACTCACCGGCTGTCCCGTCTTTCTTCTAGTTTACGCAATAACAGCCAAAAAAAGTACCTGCACCGCATCCGTTCAGCCGATCACTTCCTGGGACACTGCCCCGGATCAGCCTCCTTTGACCACGTTGGTCTTCCACTTTCCGGAGAGCAGGAACCACAGGATCAATATAAGGCTTCCCCCAGACGCTGCGGGAGCACCGATCCCCACGCCCATGATCCCCATTCCCATAATGCTGCCAAAGAGAAAACTGGCCGGGATGCGCAGAAGCAGTGCTGAAAGCATGGAGTTCATCAGTGTAAATGTCGTGTGTCCTGTGGCGATAAACAGACCGTTCAGGCAGAAACACAGGGGCACAAGCAGATAGTCAAAGCTGAACGTGCTGATATATTCCACACCGATCCGTATCATCTCTGTATTGCTGCTGTCGAACATCCGCAGGATATCCTCCGGAAAGATCCTAACCAGAATAAAGATAAGATAACTGCACACCACTGCCGCCAAGGTTCCCACTCTGCATGTCTTCTTCACTCTGTCCCACTGCCCTGCACCCACATTCTGGGCACACATAGTAGAGATAGAGCTTCCCATGGCCACTGCGGGCATAATGGCAAATCCATTGAATTTTCCCACCACTCCCACTGCCGCAGATGCATTGACACCGCCGATGGAATTTACCAGTGCGGTAATGATCAGGAAAGAAAAACTGGTCACACCGTTCTGGATGGCAGCCGGGGTACCAATCTTGAAGATCATCTCCAGTTCATGTTTATAAATACGGAAGGAGGAAGGCCGGAAGTCAAATACAAATCCGTTCCTTACCATATAGATAATACACAGTATCATACTCAGCGCCTGAGAAAACACAGTGGCCACTGCGGCACCGAACGCCCCCCAGCCAAGTCCTGCAACCAGTACCAGGTCCAGGAAAATGTTAGTCACACATGCGATCAGCACAAAATAAAAGGGCCTTTTGCTGTCGCCCATGCCTCTCATCACTGCGGATAACACGTTATAGCCGAAAATAAAAATAATACCGGTCAATGTCACGGTCAGGTAGCGGCTGGCTTCCTCAAAGGATTCCTCCGGCGTCCGGACCCACCCCAGTATTTGTGTTTTCAGAAGAAGGGAAATCACTGTGATGATCACCGCAGCGCAGATCAGGGTAGTCATCAGTGTGGCCACTGCCCTGCGCATCTCCTCTCTCTTCTGCGCGCCCAGATATTGGGCTATAAGTACGGTTCCTCCGGTACACAGCCCTACCACAATGTTCGTCAGGATAAATGTCACCTGACCTCCAATGTTCACTCCCGACATGCTTACAGTACCGCTGAAATTTCCCACGATCAACATATCTGCCACGTTGTAGCAGGACTGGATAATGTTTGACACCAGAAACGGGACTGCAAACAGGATCAGCTGTTTTACAACATTTCCCTTGGATAAATCTTTTTCAAAACTGCTCATATACCACAACTCCTCTTTTACGTATAACTATGGGCATCCGCTATTTTATGCAGTCCATGCTGTCAGGCGCAATACATCCCGCAGGCTGTCAAGGCGCTCTGTCTGCGGGGACAGACGGGCCGCTTATCTTCCGGTGCTTACAGTTCCTTTTTATTATGAACCTTATATTCTTTTTCTGCAATCCTTTATCTCTTTCTTAAACCCCTAACAGCAGCCTGTGAACCGTTTGAATTTAGCATTAATAATCTTTTTATCCATTATTGCTAATTTTGATACGATATTCCATAGAAACCGCACCTCTTTTCGATATAATAAAAACTAACAAGAGAAAACACCCAAAGAAAAGGAGAATGCAGATATGATGACATTGGTTATAATGGCGGCTGGTATGGGAAGCAGATACGGCGGTCTGAAACAAATTGACCCGGTAGGAAGACATGGGGAATTTATCCTGGACTATTCCGTTTACGATGCCGTCAAAGCAGGATTTGACAAGGTTGTCTTTATCATCAAAAGAGAAAACCTGGATGTATTCCGGGAGACTGTGGGAAAACGTCTGGAAAAAGTCATTCCTGTAGAATATGCATTTCAGGAGATCACAGAGGTTCCCGAGGGCGCCAGGGTTCCCAAGGACCGCACAAAACCATGGGGAACGGCCCATGCGGTGTGGAGCTGCCGGAATCTGGTGAACGGTCCCTTTGCGGTGATCAACGCGGACGATTTCTATGGAAGAGAAGCCTTCACTCTGCTGCACGACTTTTTTATGAACCTGCCGAAGGATACCTCAAAATATCATTTCTGCATGGCCGGCTACCTTCTCAAAAACACTCTGACGGAAAACGGACACGTGGCAAGAGGAGTCTGTACTGCGGACGACGGATATCTGACCACAGTTACGGAGCGGACCAAAATACAACGAAACCAAGGGCAGACACAGTTTTACGAGGAAGACCGGGGCTGGACAGATATTGACGAGAACAGTATCGTATCCATGAACTGCTGGGGCTTTACCCCTGATATATTCAGGGAAATCGAAGATCAGATGCGGGAATTTTTTGCTGACAGCACAGACGGGCTTGCCAAAAAAGAATTTTTCCTTCCCTCCGTGGTGCAGGAACTTATGGATACCCAGAAATGTGATGTAAAGGTCATGGACACCCCTGCCAAATGGTACGGAGTCACTTACCATGAAGATAAAGAAAAGATTGTAAATTTCATAGATCGGATGATCCATGAAGGTACATATCCCGAAACTCTGTGGAACGAAAAAGGAGAATGAACATGCTGGAAAGAATCAAAAATGAAATTGTAAAAGCGTTTCTCTTTGACGGAGATTTTATCTACGCAGAACCCTTTGGCTGCGGCCATATTAACGCCACCTATGCCGTATATTTCCGAAGAGAGACAAAACCGCCTGTGCGCTATATTCTGCAGGCAGTCAATACCACTATTTTCATAGATCCACAGGGTCTGATGGAAAATATCCAGGGTGTCACCTCTCATCTCCGTAAAAAAATACTGGAGCAGGGCGGAAATCCCGAACGTGAGACACTGACCCTCATACCCACACGGGACGGAAATCTTCTCTATGAGGACAGCCAAGGGGGATTCTGGCGCAGTTATGCTTTTATTGAGAATGCCACCTGCCATCAATCTGTGGACCGCCCGGTCCTCTTCACCAACGCAGCCAGAGCCTTTGGCCGTTTCCAGAAACTATTGGCTGACTATCCGGCTGACACCCTGCATGAGACCATTGCGAACTTTCACAACACGGCAGACAGATATGCCCTCTTTGAAAAGGCTGTTGCAGGGGATATCGCAGGCCGGGCCACATCTGTAGAAAAAGAAATCCGATTTTTTCTGGACCGGAAGGCAGACGGTGCCGTTGTGACTGATGCCATCGCAGAGGGACGCCTCCCCCTGCGTGTTACCCACAATGACACCAAGTTAAATAACATTATGATGGACAATGATACCGATGAGGGCATCTGCGTCATTGATCTGGACACGGTTATGCCCGGTTCCGTACTTTATGATTTTGGGGACAGCATTCGTTTCGGCGCAAGCACGGCTGATGAGGATGAACAGGACCTTTCCCTTGTCTCCATGGATCTGGGACTTTTTGAAGCTTACACTGCAGGCTTTCTCTCTGAAGCCGGGGCTTCTCTCACCCGGGAAGAGATTGAACTTCTCCCCTTCTCCGCCAAGCTTCTGACACTGGAGTGCGGAATGCGTTTTCTCACAGATTACTTAAACGGTGATACTTATTTCCGCATCCACAGGGAACATCACAACTTGGACCGGTGCAGAACACAGATCACCCTCGTAGCCGATATGGAATGTAAAATGGAAGAGATGCAGAGGATCGTGTCAAAATATGTGTAAACCCCTGTCGGGACAGTGAAAGGCAGAACTGTTACCCAGACACCATGAAGTATGTGGAACATCACTTGACATAAAGAAAAAACTGGCGTAAGATACGGACAAATCCGGTCGTACACCAGTTTTTTTATGCAAAGGAGAATACCTATGGAGCAGTCTCTGTCTATTGAACGAATCCTGAAAGAGCTTTATCATATATCCGGTTTCCGCATCAGCATTTATGACACGAATTTCCGTGAAATAGCCGCTTACCCTCATGAACTTGGACGCTTCTGCCAGGTCATACAGAAGCACCCTGAAGGGAAACGCCTCTGTGTTGAACATGACACCATGGCATTCGGACGTGTGCGAGAGCAGGAAAAGCTCCATATCTATAAATGCCATTTCGGACTGTTCGAGGCAGTCGCCCCTCTGTACAGCTTCGGCACACTCACAGGCTATCTGATGATGGGACAGACCCTGGAAGCGGGACCGGAGGCAGATAAAACACCGTATGAAATGGCCCTTCCCCTGGTATCTGATACGGATGTTTTAAAAGAAGCGGTTGCCCGGATTCCTGTCCGGGAGCAGAGGACCATTGACTCCCTGGTGACCATAATGGAGGTCTGTGCCCAGTATATTACACTCAGCAACCGCATGAACCTTTCCAAAAATGAACTTGTCAGTGAGGTCCACAGCTACATCCTGAAACATTATGACCAGAAGCTCACCATTGATGACCTCTGCCGCCAATTCTTCTGCAGCCGTGCCTCTCTGACCAGAAAATTCAGGGAAACCTATCATATCTCCATCCATGACTATATCTGCCAGGTACGCCTGGAAAACGGGTGCAGGCTGCTCCGCAGCACCTCTCTCAGCATTGGGGAGATCGCGTTTTCCTGCGGCTACGGAGACCAGAATTACTTTACCCGGGCGTTTTGCAGAGCCTATGGACTGACCCCTATGCAGTACAGAAAAAAGGATACCATTTAAGCGGCTGTATAAAAGCGGTGAAGGCTCATCTGATCACGGTTCTGATACACAGATTCAGAACGCCGCACAGAGCCATGACCAGGATAGGATTCCATTTCAGCTTACGCAGCACAACAAATGCCGCGGCGAATAATCCTGCTCCGATCCAGTTGACAGCGTGCAGACTCACACCTGAATCCGCGAACAGCACCACCCGCAGGATGGAAATGCCCGCCGCCGCGATCAGGGCAACCACAGCCGGTCTGAGACAGGCCAGCACCGACTGCATGGCAGACACCCCTTTATATTTGTAATAGATATAAGCCAGCAGAGATACGATGAGACAGGAGGGCAGAATACAGCCAAAGGTTGCAATGACCGCCCCCTGCCATCCTGCAATATGGATTCCCACAAATGTGGCTGAATTGACAGCTATGGGGCCGGGTGTCATCTCTGCTATAGTGATCAGATCTGTAAACTCACCCATAGTCAGCCATTTATGTGCCTCCACTACCTGATTCTGGATCAATGGCAATGCCGCATAACCGCCGCCTATACTGAACAGCCCCACCTGCAGGAAGCTTAAAAACAATTTAATATAGATCACGCCGATTTCCCCTTTCTGTATATCCAGACTGCTTTTCCGGCTCCCAGAAGTCCGGCAGTCAGAATAATATAAATGACATTCACATTAAAAAAGAATGTAGCGGCAAAAGCTGCTGCCATGATGATAATGCTGAATACACTTTTTTCCTTCAGCACACTGCCGCCCAGACTGCATGTCACATCCAGGATCACAGCGGCAACTCCTGCCTGCATTCCTTTTAACACCAAAGCCACATATACGTTGCTGGCAAACGCGGCATAGAACAACGAGATGACTGACAGGATAATCATAGGCGGCAGGATCGTCCCCAGTACGGCTGTAAGCATACCGGCAAACCCGCATACCCGCCACCCCACTAAAATAGCGGCGTTCACTGCAATGGCTCCGGGCGATGATTGGGCCAGAGCCACCAGATCCAGCATTTCCTGTTCATCTATCCAGTGAAGTTCATCCACAAACTTCCTTTTCATAAATGTAACGATCACAAATCCCCCGCCGAATGTAAAACTGCTTATATAAAGCGTACTTAAAAACAATTCCAGCAGAAGATGTTTCTTCTTTAACTCATTATTTAACTCATTTTTTATTTCATTCTTTTCCATATCTTTATTCTGCCCTCTTTTTTCCATCATATCCCTTGTGCATGGATATGTAAAATGCTATTATTTTATTGATATGATATCATTTCAGTTATGAATTGAGGGAAAATAATGACTATACGGCATATGAGGATTTTTCTGGAAGTTTACCGCATGGAAAACATCACCCAGGCGGCTAAGAGGCTTCACATGACACAGCCTGCCGTTACAAGGGCGATCCAGGAGATTGAGCGGCATTATGGTGTACGGCTGTTTGACCGGATGAACAGAAGGCTGTTTGTCACAGAGGCGGGACGGCAGTTTTACGCCCAGTCCCTTCCTATTGTGGAATCTTTTGATATGATGGAGAAGGGTCTGCTAAACGGAGATGCATTCGGCGTACTCCGGGTAGGGGCGAGTATCTCCCTGGGAAATTTTTTCCTCCCCGAGCTGATATGTGAATTCCGTAAAAAACGGCCGGATATGAAGGTGAAAGCCACCGTTTCCAATGCAGGGAACCTGCAGAAGGGCCTGTTGGATAATGAACTGGATCTGGCCCTGATCGAAGGGGGCATTTCAGAATCTGAGCTGGAGACACGGGCTTTCTCAGAAGACCGGCTGGTGCTGATCCTGCCTGTGGGACATGAATTGGCAGAAAAGGAGAAAGTGTTTGTGGAGGATTTAAAGAAGTGTGATTTTCTTGCCAGGGAGAAAGGAAGTGTGGGGAGGACTTTGCTTGATCACGTGTTTGCAGTTAGGGGAATAAAAATGGAGCCGCTTTGGGAGAGCGCAAGCACACAGGCCATTATCAAAGGGGTCAAAAAGGGGATTGGCGTATCCGTGCTGCCGGAGAGACTGGTAGAGAAAGAAATTGCGGAGGGAAATGTGTGTACCAGGGAAATTGAGGATGAGCAGTTTCACAGAGTACATTATGTGGTCTGGCACAGAAATAAGTTTTTGACAGACGGAGGAAAGGCTTTTCTGGAAATGGCAATAGCGCTTGGAAAAAAAGACAGGTATTAAAAAACTGCAGATGTTCAGCTTATTGGCTGAACTCTGCAGTTTTGTGATTTTTAAGTGCTGTTGCCTACTCAGCATTTGCCTCACCGGAATTTCCGTTGTCAGCGTCTCCGGTATCTCCCGTGTCAGCCGCTCCGGTATCAGATGAGCCGTTGTCAGTGCCCTGAGTTTCAGGCTGTTTGAAAGTATAGGCGTCGGAATCCGTAAGGGTCACTTTTTTCCAGACTTTCTTGTCCACTTCTATTTTAGTGTCTTTGCCCCATTCCTCAAGAAGATTGTTGTAGGCCTCCTGTTTGCGCTCGCTGACAATGCTTTCTTTCTTCGATTTGGTGGCATCCTCATCAAAGACAGAGTCCATACGGGCTACGTAATAGGCATCTTCGCCTTCTATAACTTCCGGGGCTACCTGGCCGTCAGTAAGGGACTTAACAGCCTCTTTCAGCTTGTCATCCAGGGAAGTGTCATCACTGCCAAAGGTTTTTACAGACGCGCTCAGATTCTCGTCCACTTCTTTGGCAAGGGCATCCATATCAGCGGCAGCCGGATCTTCCTGTGCATTTATTTTGTCAAGGACAGCCTGTGCCTGATCTTTTTTTGCCTGTTTTTCTTCGTCTGTCAGATCTACAGTCTTGCCTTCCGCATCCTGTGTTCCGGCAGTGGAAATCTGGCAGATGGTTATTTTGCTCTGTGCTGCTTCGGAATCTTCCACATTGGTGTCCACGTCAGCGGTCATGGGATCATACATCTTTTCCTGGTAGGTATAAAACTCCAGGATGGTCTCAATGTCAGACTGGCTGACAGCAAGTTTGGCTATGGTATCCGCATCGTTGTCTTCCATGAATTTTTTAGCTGCCTCTTCGATTTTTTTCTGCTCGTCCTCTGTGATGGACACATCATAATCTTTGGCATGCTGTTTTAAAAGCACCATGTTATGTATCTGGTCCATCATGTCGTCCTTGGTGTTTTCACCGTAAGTTTTGCCGTCCTCCCCGTCCTGGTCCCAGATTCCGGCTGCAGAGCCGCCGAACATGGAATAGTACGAAGCCATCTGCGCCTGTGTCATACGAAGCATCATATTGGCTGTACCCAAAGTTATCTTATCATCACCGCAGGTTGCAGCTATCTTGGTTCCGTCCAGTGATTTTCCGCAGCCTGCAAGGCTTGTAGTTCCCAGAACTGCCACAAGTCCTGCGCAGGCGAGAGTTTTTGTAAATTTATTCATAAAGTCCTCCTGTGTCTTCCTGTTCCCCCGAGGGGTCTGAAATAAAGCATCGGCAGATAGGGCACCGATGTTTTATAGTATATTCTTTTTTTACGTTCAGGGCAAGAGATTTTCCTCTTTTTCCTGTAAAATCCCCTCAAATTCATGAAGAATACCGGACACGATATCCATAGCGTCCAGGATTTCTTTTGGTCTGCGGCCTTTCAGGGAAACCAGAAAATAAGGCTGTCCCTCCATACGCATGGTCATGTTGTTTTTATATTTTTCCAGAACAGCAGGAAAACCTGACGCGTCCAGTTTTGCCCGCTCAAACATGGATATTTTCACTTCTGTACCGTTCTGCTTGATCTCACGCACATAGACTTTGTGGGCAAGAGCCTTTAGGTTGGCGATGGCAAGCAGATTCTGAACGGATTTCGGGGGTTCCCCGAACCGGTCCATAAGTTCTTCCAGCATATCCTCGTATTCTTCCTGGTTCTCTATACCGGCAATGCGTTTGTAAATGTCCAATTTCTGGTATTCGTTGGGAATGTAGCGGGGCGGAATGAAGGCATCCATATCCAGGTCGATGGTTGTCTCGAACTCCTCCTGCTGTTTGATTCCCTTTGCCTCTTTCACCGCCTCGTTGAGCATTTTACAGTAGAGGTCATATCCCACAGCTTCCATGTGGCCGTGCTGCTCTGCTCCCAGAAGATTTCCGGCGCCGCGGATCTCCAGGTCACGCATGGCTATCTTGAAGCCGCTGCCCAGATTCGTGAACTCACGGATGGCATGGAGGCGTTTCTCTGCCACTTCCTTTAGCATTTTGTTTCTCTTGTACATAAGGAATGCATAGGCAGTCCTGTTGGAGCGGCCTACACGCCCTCTGAGCTGATAGAGCTGGGACAGTCCCATCTGGTCCGCATCATGGATGATCATGGTGTTGGCATTGGAAATGTCCAATCCTGTCTCAATGATGGTAGTGGAGACCAGCACGTCGATCTCACCGTTGATGAAGCCGTACATGATCTTTTCAAGCTGATGTTCATGCATCTGGCCGTGGGCAAATGCCACGTTTGCCTCCGGTATCAGCTTTGCCACGCGGTTGGTGATCTCATCTATATCGTTGACCCGGTTATAGACGTAATAGACCTGACCGCCCCTGGCAATTTCCCGGCTGACCGCCTCACGTACCATCTCCTCATTATATTCCATGACATAGGTCTGAATAGGGGTTCTGTCCATGGGAGCCTCTTCCAAAACGCTCATGTCACGGATCCCTATAAGACTCATGTGAAGAGTTCTTGGAATGGGAGTGGCTGTCAGGGTGAGCACATCCACATTCTCCTTCAGGCTCTTGATCTTCTCCTTATGTGTCACACCGAAGCGCTGCTCCTCATCCACTATGAGGAGTCCAAGATCCTTGTATTTTACATCCTTTGAGAGGAGACGGTGGGTGCCGATGACAATATCCACCAGCCCCTTCTGCAGATCTGATATGGTTTTCTTCTGTTCCGCCGGTGTCTTAAAACGGCAGAGCAGATCCACACGGACAGGAAAATCCTTCATCCTCTGTACAAAAGTATTGTAGTGCTGCTGCGCCAGGATCGTGGTAGGTACAAGATATACCACCTGTTTACTCTCCTGTACGGCTTTGAAGGCTGCGCGGATGGCAATCTCTGTCTTGCCGTAGCCCACATCCCCACAGACCAGACGGTCCATGATCTTCCGGCTCTCCATATCATGTTTTGCAGCTTCGATAGCGTTTAACTGATCCTCTGTCTCCTCAAAAGGAAACATTTCCTCAAACTCCTTCTGCCAGACAGTGTCAGGCCCATACTGATAACCATTCTGAGACTGCCTGACCGCGTAAAGTGCCACCAGATCCTTGGCGATATTCTTTACTGCACCTCTTACCCTTGTCTTTGTCTTCTTCCACTCCTGACCGCCCAGTTTGTTGAGCTTTGGCGCTTTCGCATCCGCGCCTGCGTATTTCTGCAGCATGTCAAGCTGGGTTGCCAGGATATAGAGGTTGCTCTTGCCGGAATATTCAATCTTGATATAATCCTTGACGATTTTGTCCACAGTGACCTTCTCTATGCCCCTGTAAATACCAAGGCCATGATTTTCATGGACTACATAGTCGCCTACATTCAGCTCGGAAAAGCTCTGGATCTTCTTTCCGCTGTACTCTGTCTTCTTTCTGCGCTTTTTCTTCTCCTGGCCGAAAATGTCGGTCTCGGTGATCAGCACAAACTTGATCAGGGGATATTCAAATCCCCGCTTTGCGTGGCCGTAGGAGGTCATGATCTCGCCGGGCGCTATGGTTCTGTTCAGGTCCTCCGTATAAAAGCTGCTGAGTCCCTCCTCCTGAAGGTCCTGGGCAAGTCTCTGCGCTCTTGTCCTGGAACCGGAAAGAAGAAGTACCTGGTATCCGTTTTTCTTCCAATAGCGCAGGTCTTTCACCAGCAGCTCAAAGCTGTTGTTGTAGGAATTCACAGACTTTGTCACTGTGCGGTACTGACCGTTCATTTCCCAGTCTGCCTTCTGTTGTTCCATAGTACAGAGAGATACACAGTTTTTCCGGTTTAGGCGGTAAACCACCTTTTTGTATCCGCACAGCAGGTCTGTCTGACCTGCCAGAAGATATCCCTTTTCCAGGCGGTTTTTCATGCTTTCCCGGAATTCACTCTCCACTGCTTCCCCTTTTTCCAGAAGACGGTTTGTCTCATCCAGAAATATAAGGGTGTCTGCCGGGTCAAAATAGTCCAGAAAAGTCACCGGATCTTTGTAAAAATACCGTATAAAGTGCTCTGCCGCCGCAAAGTCTTCAAACTCCTTCATGGCATTGACAGCTTCATCCACCGCGTTTTTCAGTCTGGCTGCCTCCTCTGTGAGAAATGCCTCCCGCAGCTTTTTCACAGTGGTGTTTTTTTCCTTCTCTATGGCTTTTAAGCCTTTCTCCAGCACCTCCTGGGTCAGCACCATTTCCGCCGCGGGATAGATGGTTATCTCCTCCAGGTTCTCAATGGAGCGCTGGCTCTCTGTCTCAAAACTTCGGATCGAGTCGATCTCATCTCCCCAAAGCTCTATACGGATGGGATTCTCCTCTGTGAGAAGAAAAAGGTCCACAATGCCGCCCCGGATGGCAAACTGCCCCGGTGCCTCCACCTGTGCACTATACTCAAATCCCATGTTGACCAAATCTTTTTTCAGTTTTCCCAGATCCAGCACACTGTCGTTTTTGAAATGCAGCACATGCTGTTCAATGACTGAAAGCGGAAGCAGATAGTCCATACAGCCGCCCATGCTGGTGATGACAGTCACGCCTTTTTTCTGCAGAAAGGCTGCGATCACCTGCATCCTCTGCTTTGTCAGCAGATTGCCGTGAATATCCGCCTGGAAGAAAATAAGGTCCTTTGCCGGATAAAGAAGCACATCCCTGTCATAAAAACGATAGTCCTCATAAAGTTCTTTTGCTTTCAGGTCGTTCTCCGCAATGATCAGACAGTTGGCGTTCTTTTGCTTTTCATCCTGCCTCATCCCTTCAAACAGTCCGTACATTACATGGGCTTTCTGGGATTCAATGCAGCCGGATAACTGCAGAACGCCTCTGTTCTCAGGAAGACGGCTCCTGATCTCCTGATATTCATTTAAATTTAAAAGTGGCTGTATGACTGCTTGCATATCCCTCTCCTGTTACCTGCCGTTCAATATTTTTATCTTTTTTTCACTACTTCTTCTTTGCATTATATTTATTCATGGCAGCGTCTATGCCTTCTGTAAGGATTACTTCTACCGCGTCTGCGGCCTCCTCTATAGCTCTGTCCACTTCTTCCCTCTCCTTGGTGGAAAATCGGCCCAAGACATAATCCGCCAGATCCCATCCTGCCGGTTTTGCGCCCACGCCCACTTTGATGCGGTAAAAATTCTGGGTGCCGATCTGGGAGATTATGCTTTTCATGCCATTGTGTCCGCCGGCACTGCCCTTTTTTCTGATACGTATCTGGCCCGGCTCCAAGTCTATGTCATCGTAAATGACGATCAGTTCTGTTTCGGGGTCCATCTTATAGTAATTGATAAATTCCCGGATAGACTCCCCGCTCAGATTCATATAAGTAAGAGGTTTTGCCAGTATCACTTTTTCCCCGGCGATCATTCCTTTTCCGTACATTGCCTTGTGCTGAACGCCAGAGCCGGGAATCCTGTGACGGTCAACCAGCTCGTCTATGGTGTCAAATCCCATATTGTGACGGGTTCTCTCATACTGTTTTCCGGGGTTTCCAAGTCCTGCTACTAAATACATATAGTTCTCCTTAGGTGTTTTCCGCCTGCTGGGGCGGAGGAATCCTGGTTTTTAGTTGAAATATACCAGTTCTTCTTTCAGGGGTTCTGTGCGTTCCACAGAGACGGCAGTGAGCACGGGTCCCACTTTGTTATAGAAGTCCATGTACTTATAGTCCACGGCTGCCACAACCTTCACCCATTTTCCCGTTCTCAGGGCACGGGCCTCGGGACTTTTGCACACGTAGCCGATAAATGTGGTATCGTCCGCGCAGCAGGTCATAGCCATGCGGCCGGGTACAAACATATCTTTTTCAAATTCCCTGGATTTTAACACCATACCTGTAAAGGAAACTTTTTTTCCTTTATAAGTCTCAGGGTGGTCCATGGCATCAATGAACCAGATGCCGTAGTCCTCATCCATGATCTCTATGATATCCGCATTTACATCAAAAGGCATTTCGTCCTCAAAGATATTTTCAATCTCGCCCTCTTCGTCCTCAAAGATGATCTCTGCTGCCTGGTTCACAACTTTAACGCTTCTGCGGAAGGTTGCCAGAGGCATACCCTGTTCACATCGGTTGAAAAGAACCATATCCGCATTTCTTATCATCTCCACAAAGAGTGATTTCATGTTGTTCATATACACCTGGAAGGTACTGGCATCCACCGTCACAATATGCTGGACAATTCCCCAGCCTTTTGGCATATCCAATTCTTCCAGTCTGCTTAACTGCCACATACCGTTGTATTCAATAATAATGCGGGCAGGATTATAAAAAGCATCATATGCCACCAGACGTTCCGGTGTCAGATCCTCCGGATTCTCCAGGATTTCCACTGATGTCCTGCTCTTTTTCAAAGCCTTTTCATCAAATTCTTCTTCCCCCTCCTCACAGAGAATGAGAAGTGTGGGTCCGTCTATCTGAAAGTAATCCTGTTCAATGGTAAAATTCAGGAAAGATGTCTTGCCGCTCTCCAAAAATCCCGCCATGAGATAAATAGGTACTGTTATTTCATCCATTTCTACACATCCTTTCCCTCGAGTGTGATCAGCCGCTGCTCTTGGCAGAATGTGCCACACTCCAGCTCTTATACCAGTTTAAAAAGTTTTTCCAGGCTGTCTTCCCTGAGTTTTGAGCCTATTACACAGATTCTGCCTGTGTATTCCGGTGAGCCTTTACGCACGTCAGCCTCACCCGGTACCATGTCAAAATAAACCCATCCGCCGTTCTTGCCTTCCACCATTCCTTTTGCCCTGAGGATCATGCCGTATTCCTCATCATCGGAAAGGGCCTCCAGGATCGTACGGATTTCCTCCTCCGTATAAGTTTTGGCAGTCTCCCGGCCCCAGCTTGTGAAGACCTCATCCGCATGGTGGTGATGATGGTCATGATGGTCGTGTCCGCAGCCGCATTCTTCTCCATGGTGGTGTTCATGACCACATTCTTCTCCGTGGTGGTGCTCACATCCGCATTCTTCGTCATGGTGATGCTCATGATCACATTCTTCTTGGTGATGATGCTCGTGGTCATGGTGTCCGCCGCATACCGGGCATACTTCCTCCTCCAGCAGCTCTTTCTCCAGAGAACGGTTATTTTCCATAGTATCCAGAATCTTTGCGCCTGACAGCTTTTCTATGGGTGTCGTGATAACTGCTGCGGATTTATTCAGTCCCCGGATCAACTGAAGGGCAGCGATCACCTTTTCTTCTGTAGACTTGTCTGTTCTGCTTAAGATAATCGTTCCTGCGTATTCGATCTGGTTGCTGAAGAATTCACCGAAATTCTTCATATACATTTTGCATTTCATGACATCCACAAGAGTTGTGAAGCTGTTTAGTTTTATGTCAACCTCTCCCTCCACCTTTTTCACTGCTTTGATCACATCGGAAAGTTTTCCAACACCTGATGGCTCAATTATAATGCGGTCAGGCTGATATTTCTGGATCACCTCTTTTAACGCCTCGCCGAAATCCCCTACAAGGGAACAGCAGATACAGCCGGAATTCATCTCACGGATCTCAATCCCCGCCTCTTTTAAAAATCCGCCATCAATGCCGATCTCCCCAAACTCATTTTCAATGAGCACTACCTGCTCACCGCTGTATGCCTCTTTCAGAAGCTTCTTGATCAGTGTAGTCTTACCCGCTCCCAGAAAACCTGAAAAAATGTCAATCTTTGTCATCTCTGTCTCATCCTTTCAAATCAAAATTTTTATTTATATTTTGTCAGTATAACCGCCGTACAGTCCTGATAACCAGCCGGTGTAACAGTTCAGACAGGCTGAGCCGTTCCACATCCTGCCATTAAAGACTACTTCACCATGGGTTGGATGCCGGCTATAACACGGTAAAAGGGGACGAAAGTACCACTTCCGCCCCTGCTGTGCATGAATTTGTCAAAAACGCTTTTACGCTTTTACCATATTATCATATGTTGATAGAAATTAGCAAGATTTTTTTCAGCGCCTGATCTCCTCTACAACAGAGTCCTTCAAAACTGCCCTGACCGGCATGGCCACTGCCGCCATACTAAGCAGGATATTCACCGCTGTCAATCCCAAAATAAGCCACACGGATACCTCTTCCTTTGGCAGGACAAAAAGGTAAACCTTCTGCATCATATAGAGCAGAAACCGCCGCGCCAGCACATACCCTGCTCCCATGACCAGGCTTGCATAGATTCCATACCTCAGAGCCTCTTTGAGAATCATCAGCATGTATCCCCTGTCACTGATACCCATGGCACGCAGAATCCCAAACTCATGGCGCCTGGAAAGTACCATGGAACTGATACTGTTCATAATATGCAGAACACTGATGATCAGAAGGATCACACCCACACCATAGAAAAATAACATTTTCTGCTTTAAAAAAGTATTCTCTCTGGCAATATCCGCCGTGTAGTCCTTTAGAACACAGTGCGGAACACTGTAAGTAACTTCCCTGGCCTGTTTCTCCGCACCGTAAGCATCCGAGGCAGATGCTTTTTCCATGCTGATGATCTGATATCCCTCCACGCAAAAATTGTCTTTCATCTGCTTGTTTGTAAATATAAGACTTAGATTATCAGGGCTGCTTCCTATATAGAAATCTGTTTTTGCCATTGTCCTGTTCACAAGAGCGGCTACTGTAAATTCTTTCTCCTGATACCACTCCTCCCCGGACTGAAACTTATATACTTCTTCGGGAACCTTCTGATCCTTTGGTACCTTTAAAGTGATAGTATCCCCCGATTGTATCTTCAGTCCATCATAATTTCCCTGGCCGTCCATAATGGTCTGAAGTATCACCGCGTTCTCCTTCTCCAAAGTCTCCGGGTCAATCGTTCCCTCCAGCAGGTAATCTGAAAGTTTTCTGATCATCTCCGGTTCATATCCATACACATTGGTTTTCAGACGGAAATCACCGTCAGCGTCCTCCACTGCCCTGCCTCCGTACAGTTCCATATTCCTCTGACTGATATTCTCCCCGCATTCCGGCTCATATTTAACACCGATTTCTGGATAATAGGTCAGCCATTTAAAATCCTGTCTCTTAACAGGTATTTCTCCCAACAGATAACTTGTGGGTAAGACTCTTGAGATTCCCCGGATCTTCTTCAGTTCCTCTGCCGTATCTTCCGGAATCACCTGGGACAGATCATTGGATTCCTCATACAGGAGCATATCCGATCCCAGACCGTCATCTGCCTTCATAGTCAGCATATTGTTTGCCTTTGTGTTGGCTGTCATATAGGTGGTTCCCAAAAATATGATCCCCCCAAGGGACAATGAGAATAAAATCCCAACAAAAACACTTTTTCTCTCAAACATAAATTTTTTAGTAAGGACTTCCGGCATATTCTCTGTTTTCAGGCTATAGATTTTCCTGCTTCTCTGCTTTGCCGGGTTCTTACGGAGTATTTGCATAAGATTCATTTTGACCAGCTTTCTGCAGAGTGCCATACTGACCAGAACCAGTAATACAGACATGACTGCAAAATTCTTCACAAGGGAATCCACATCTGTCATAAAGCTACCGGGAACCGTATCCTCACCGGTAAATACACGAGAAAAACGGCTGTATAAAGCTCTTGCCCCTAAGTTACCCAACAGACTGCCCACCGGATATCCTATCAGAAAAATCCCCCAAAGTTCCAGAAACATCATCTGAAAAAGACGTATGCCGCCAATCCCCAGTACATTTAATACACCATACTGGGATATCCTTTTCTGCAGGGAAATCCTGTAGATACTGGAAATAATAAAAACGCTGAACAGTATCAGTACAACCGATATAACGTTACCGTTTGTCCTTGGATCATCTCTCAAAATTGAGGACAGGATATAAGTAAATTTTCCTTCGGGAAGCCGGAGCCCGGTCTTGATGATATGAACAAATGCAGCGGGTATGGTCCCCTCCACATAAGCAGTCAGATCATTGTTCCTTTTTAATTTCTCAAGAGGAATCTCAAAATGATCAGCCAGGGCTTCCAACTGCTTATATACTTTTTTCCCTTCATCAAAGCGCAGATAGAGCCGCATCTCCCCTGTTTCGTCAGGTGTGTCTTCACTGACAAAAGCCATCATTTCTTCGCCGCTGTTTGCCGGGCGGCTTTTCACAATCCCGCAAAGGGTATATGTCTTTTCACCTAAAGTAACCTGGGTTCCCAGCTTTTTTTCAACCTGAAGGTTACTGATGGTATAAGCATCCAGTGCAATCTCATCCCGCTGCTTGGGATACTCCCCCTCCTCCAGTGTGCGGCCCATGATATCCATATAGTTCCTGTCCCCGTAATTCAAAGAGATCACGTATGGTTCCCCTATGACTGCTTTGGTTTCTATATGGCCTATACGCTTCAGCTCATATCCTTTTCCTTTGGGATGTTTATCAATCTCCTCCCTCATCTTTTGATCTGCATTTACATAGTAATGCCAGTCTCCCCCCGTCTCCCTGGCCTTCTCCCTGCTGCTGGACCGGCCGCTGTATAAAAGGGAGCTGATCCCGCCCAGAAGTGCCATAGAGAGAAGAATGCTGAAAAAAATAGACAAAGTCTGGCGCAGATAAAACCTGCTGTACTGCCAGGCAAGTTTTGCGGCTGTCCTCATACCCACGCACCGCCTCTCTCATAAACCCTGCCGTCCTCAATCCGGATAATGCGGTCACAGGTCTGGGCAATTGCCTCGTTGTGGGTCACCATAAGTATGGTCTGATGGTACTTGTCACTGCTGGCTTTCAGAACACCCATAACCTCCATAGTTGTTTTGGAATCCAGGTTTCCGGTAGGCTCATCTGCCAGGATCACCGCAGGCTTATTGGCTAAGGCTCTGGCGATGGCCACCCTCTGCTGTTGTCCTCCGGAAAGCTCATCCGGGTACTTTTTCCTCTTCTCCCAGAGTCCCAGATCCTTTAAAAGTTCTTTTATATACTGGTGGTCCACATGTTTTCCCTTGTCAAAGGTCACGGGAAGAGTGATGTTATCATATACATTTAAGACTGGCATCAGGCTGTAATTCTGGAACACAAACCCTATATTTCTTCTTCGGAAAATCGTCAGTTCCCCTCGCTTCAGACTCTGTATCTCCCTGTCTCTGATGGTTATTTTCCCCTCAGTGGGAACATCCAGACCTCCTATCAGATTCAGAAGCGTACTTTTCCCGGAACCGGAGGTTCCCACCAAAGCGGCAAATTCTCCCTGCTCTATTTCCAGTGAAATCCCATTCAGAGCCTTCACTGCATTCTCATCCTGACCATAAATTTTAGTCACGTCTTTTACCTGTAAAATCATTTTGTATCATCCTCCTTTACAATTTTGATTTTATCAGGCCCGCCTTTCAAACAGGCTACAGAATCAGAGGTTCTCACTTACAGTTCTGTAAGAATACACTGAAGGTACTTCCGCATCCCGGCTTTGAATTTACAGTCACATATCCCTTTTCCTTTTCCAGGATCAGTTTCACAAGATAAAGACCAATGCCGGAGCCCTCTTCCCCGGATACCTTGGGGCTCCTGTAAAAACGTTTAAAAATCTCTGTCTCTTCCGTCTTGTCGATCCCTGGCCCCTGGTCGGATATCTGCAGTTCACTGTACATTTCGTAAGACTTTATACAGATCATAATACGGCTACCGGGCGGCGAATATTTCACAGCATTTTCCAGTATGTTTTCCAGCGCTTCCGCTGTCCAGGAGGGATTATGCCACAGATATAAGGAAGGAAATTCCTCCACCTGTATCTGGATCCGCTTTTTTTCTGCCTTCTCATATATGCTGTTCACTGCCTGTAAAAGAGTTTGCTTTATATCCGCATCTTTCCCCTCAAAAGTAATGACATCCTGCTCCAGGCGCACCATCTTCAGAAGGGAATTGAGTACCCACTGTATTTTTTCTGTCTGGCGGCGCAGCTTCTCCAGAAAATGTTTCCTCTGCTCTTCGGAGAGCTTCTGGTTTTCCAGTATTTCACCGTACATCCTTACATTGGAAAGGGGTGTCTTCAACTGGTGGGACATATTAGAGACCAGCATTTTAACCTGTTCCTTTTCCTTGCTTGCCCCTGACATTTCCAGATCCTGCCGCTCCTGCAGCCTTCTGGCTTTATAGGACAACGCGGACAAAGGCCCCTCCTTTAAGTCCGATATAGTGACCGGCTTTGCGCTTAGGATCTCATCCATCATTCGGTCAATTTCCCGGTACATTTTCCTTGATCTGTACCGCTCCCACAGAGCAAAACCGATACAGAGGACTGCGATTCCCAGTAATACTGCCTCCATATCATATCTCCTTCCATATATAACCCATCCCACGGATATTCCTGATAAATACCGGCTCATCCGGATCGTCCTCTATTTTCTGGCGAAGGCGGCGGATATTTACGGATACTGCATTCTCGTCCACAAAACGGCCTTCGCTGTCCCATACATGAGCCAAAATCTGTTCCTTGCTGACAATCCGGCCTTTGTTGTCTATCAGATAGGTGAGAAGCCTGTACTCCACTGTGCTTAAAGATATCTCCCTGTCACCACGCAGCACACGGCAGGTACTCCTGTCTATGTAAAATCCATTAGAAAACCGGATAAATTCCGCATCTTTACGCTTTAACTGCTTCTTTATCCTGGTTTTTAAAACTGCCAGGGAAAATGGCTTTGACATATAATCATCCGCGCCTGTCTCCAGGGCCTGTATCTCGTCCATTTCCGTATCCCGGGCTGTCAGCATCAGTACCGGAACCTGACTGGTCTTTCTCACTTCCCGGCAGAACCCGTAGCCTGTTCCATCGGGCAGATTACAATCTAAGATAATAAAATCCGGACACGATTCCCGGAATTTTTTAAGGCCCTCCTCCATTGTGGATGCACAGATAACCTGGTATCCCTCACTCTCCATAGAAAATGCCAGCCCCTCCAGCAGGTCCCGGTCATCCTCCACTATCAGCAATTTATTCATTCTGCTTTCCTCCTGACAGCTCATATTAAAAATTAACTTATACCCTAAATGGCATCCCATAACTTATACAGCAGCAAGAGCTGCACTATAATGTATTTTCCGTTATTATCCACAGAACGCTGTTTCTGCAGGGCTGTAAACAGCATACATTTTCCACCAGTATAGCAAAAAAGGGCAGAAAATGCACTTGTTTCCTTTCATGGAGTATACTCCATGAAATCTGTCTTTTTGCTTGTTGACATTGGTTTTACAGGCTATGATAATCTTAATTCATCAAAAGCTGAAACCCCTCTGCGGCAGCCAGCGCGATATGGAGCAGAATGCTCCGTATCTGTGCATCGCGAAGCGTGTTACTGTTCACAGAACTGCGCTTTCTGCAGGGCTATGAAGAATAACATATGTTTCAGTAAGAATGGAGGAAAAAGATTTATGAATGCAAAAGAGAAAGTAAAGAAAGAGCCTACCCTGCTTCTGGCTCTGACCCCGGTGGTGCTGACTGTCATCATCCTGATTTTTTCCGTATCTGTGCTGAAGGTGGATGTACAGGTTCCGCTTATTCTCGGCACCTGCATCACTGCCTTTATCGCTATCGTCTTTCTGGGTTACACCTGGCAGGACCTGGAAGATGGTGCCGTTGAGTCCCTAAAAAGCATTATGCAGGCTGTCCTGCTGCTGATCATCATCGGCGCTACTATCGGAACCTGGATCGTAGGCGGCGTTGTTCCCGCCCTTGTATACTACGGATTGCAGATACTCACCCCTGCTTTCTTCCTGGTAGCCTGTATGATCCTGTGCAGTATTGTCTCCCTGGCCGCAGGCGGGTCCTGGGCTACTGTGGGCACCATCGGCATTGCCCTTGTGGGGATCGCAAAGGGCCTGGATATCCCGGTAGGTCTGGCCGGCGGTGCCATTATCTCCGGTGCTTACTTCGGTGATAAAATGTCACCTCTGTCTGATACCACGAACCTGTCCGCTGCCATTGCAGGCGCAAAGCTCACAGACCATATCAAACATATGATGTACACCACAGCCATAGCCTATGGCATTTCCATTGTGGGCTTCGGCATCATTGGCTTCCGTTTCGCCGGGCAGGAACTGGACCATGGCCAGATCAACGGCATTTTGGATGCTCTGGCTTCCAACTATAATATCACTCCCTGGCTGCTGCTGGTACCTGTCATCGTAATTGTCCTGATCGCCCTTAAAGTCCCTGCCATTCCCGGCCTCTTTGCAGGAACCGTGCTCGGTATGCTCTGCGGTGTTATCTTCCAGCATCAGGATTTATCCATCGTGTTCAACGCAGTGCAAAACGGCGTTGTCGTTGAGACAGGCCATGCCATGGTGGATGAGCTTCTCACCAGAGGAGGCCTCATGAGCATGATGTGGACAGTTTCCCTGATCATCTGTGCCCTGTCCTTCGGCGGTATCCTGGAGTGCACAGGCATGATGAGTGTTATCGCCAATAAACTGCTGGAATTTGCCAAGAGCACCGGCTCACTTGTGCTTGTCACTATTATCTCTGCCCTGTTCTGCAACGTCCTCCTGGGAGACCACTGTATCGCCATTGCCATTCCGGGAAGAATGTTCAAGGACGAATACCGGAAACGCGGCTTGGCTCCCCGGAACCTCTCCCGGGTGCTGGAAGACGCCGGAACCGTTACCTCACCGCTCATTCCCTGGAATACCTGCGGTGCCACCATGTCCGGCTTCCTGGGTGTGCCTACACTGACTTATCTGCCCTACTGCTTCTTTAATATCCTTTGTCCTGTTATCTCAGCCATTTTCGGCTTTACGGGGCTGACGATCATGAAGCTGGAGGATGACCCTTCCTCGGACCAGTATGTAGAGAAAAAAGGGAAACATCTTGTTAAAGAATAAAAATGTTTATTTTCTGGAGGAACTTTATGAAAAATCTAAACCGGGACCAAGTGATCTATACAATGAGCAGAGAACACCGCCCTGTTCTCACAGTAAAAAGCGGTGAAACAGTCACAGTACATACCTATGACTGTTTTAAAGACAGACTGGTCCCAGAAGACAGCTCCTTTGATTCTCTGCTCTTTGATGAGTTAAATCCCGCCACCGGCCCTATCTTCGTGGAGGATGCCAAACCGGGGGATACCCTAAGAGCTGACATACTGGATATCTCTCTTGCACCTTTAGGGGTAACAGAGATCGACCCCGAGTTCGGCTGCCTTGCCAAACTCGTAAAAAAACCTGTTGTCAAACGGCTCCCTGTAGAAAACCAAAAGATCATCTTTAGTCCCAAACTGTCCCTTGACTTAAAACCCATGATCGGTGTCATCGGCGTAGCTCCGGCAGACCGGGACATCCCCACAGATACTCCTGGCTCCCACGGCGGCAATATGGACTGCACACAGATCAAAACAGGTGCCAGCGTATATTTCCCCGTATCCGCAAAAGGCGCCCTTTTATCCCTGGGAGATCTGCACGCCTGTATGGGCGACGGGGAGATTGGCGGCTGCGGTGCGGAAATCGCGGGTGAAGTCACTTTAAAGCTCACTGTCATTCCCGCTTACCAGAAACCCTACCCTGTTGTTGTCACGGATAAAGAGGTCATGGCTGTGGCCTCCTGCAAAACTGTGGATGAGGCATGGCAGAAGGCAGTGGAATACCTGCACGACTACATGGTATCCGAGACAGAACTGACCTCTGATGAGGCTGTCATGCTGCAGTCCATCGCAGCCGACTTATCCATCTGTCAGACTGTAAACCCCAACAAAACCGTACGCATGTCCATCCCCTTAAAATATCTGGAGGCATACGGATACCGTCAGAAATAATCTGCTTGCCAAAGCATTTCCCTCTCTTGTATACTGGTTATAAGAACCATCTGCAAGGGAGGGATTTTTTTGGAATATCTGAAAAAAGCAAAGCCCGCGGACCGTAAGAGACAGCAGGATCTGGAAGCTGAGGTACACGCCATTATCAGAGATGTGTCCGCGCGGGGAGACAGGGCTTTGATCGAATACAATACACAGTTTGACGGAAATACGCGCACCAGTCTGCGCATTTCACCTGAAGAGATCAGACGGGCTTACAATCTCGCTTCCCCGGAACTGATCCGTGATCTGAAGGTCACGGCACAGCGTCTGGAGGATTTTGCCTTAAAGCAGAAGGCATCCCTCCATGGGTTCAGCGACTATGAGATATCCCCCGGCATTTTTCTGGGACAAAAGATCATACCGGTTGATTCCTGCTGCTGTTATGTTCCCGGCGGCGGATACCCCCTGTACTCCACCGCCCTGATGATGGGCATCACTGCCCGGACAGCCGATGTGAGAAGAATTGCCATGTGCACGCCTGCTGTGAACGGGACAGACAGCGTCCATCCCTCCACTCTGGTAGCTATGGATATTGCCGGGATCCACGAAATCTACGCCCTGAGCGGTGCCCATGCCATAGCCGCCTTTGCCTGCGGAACAGAACAGATACAGCCTGTGGATATGATCGTAGGCCCCGGCAACCAGTATGTGACGGAGGCCAAACGCCAGTGTTATGGGCGTATCGGCATTGACTTTCTGGCCGGCCCCAGTGAAATTCTTGTGATCGCAGACCGGGAGGCTGACCCCTGCTGTATAGCGGCTGACCTGCTCTCGGAATCGGAACACGATCCCCAGTCCATCGCACGGCTGATCACCACAGACAGAGAACTTGGCCTTGAAGTTATCCGCCAGGTGGAAATGCAGCTCCCTGAACTTGAAACGGAAGACATTGCTTCTGCAGCCTGGAACCTGTGCGGCGAGGTCATACTGGCTGACTCCCTGGATGAGGCGTGCAGTCTGGCCAATGCGTTTGCACCGGAACACCTGGTGCTGCATTTTGCTGACGCTGAGACCCATACCGATGGATTCAAGAATTACGGCTCTCTCTTTATTGGAAAATATTCCGCTGTTGTATACAGCGACTATGTAAACGGCATCAATCATACTCTTCCCACGGGAAAGGCGGCCCGGTACAGCGGCGGCGTCTGGATCGGCACATTTTCCAGAGTCTGCACGACCCAGCGCCTGACTAAGGAGGCGGCACAGCAGATTTCAGCCCTGGCCTCACACCTGGCAGAGGGAGAAGGCTTCCCCGGCCATGCAAACGCGGCGTCCATGCGGATGAAATCCTGACAATCTTATCTCACAACATAACAGACAGGCCAATACCCGGGGCGTCACCCTTCCCGGTTATTGGCCTGTCTTTTGCTCTCGTACAACAGAAGCTGGTTTTCTTTTCCCACTTCCACAGGGCAGTCAATGGTTCGCTCCTTGACAAGCGCGTATCCCTTTTCCCTGATATCTCCGAGAAACTGTTTTTTATCAAAAAACCGTTCTCTGTCTTTTCCTGAAAAATAGCACCCTATCATCTCCCCATTTTCCTTCAGATATTCAGCCATCCTGCCCGGCAGGGATTCGCCTCGCCTCACCTTACAGTAATTGGAGCTGAAATAGTCGATGAACAGATCCACGCTCTCTTTCTTTAACGGGTAATTTCCGCTGCCGTCAGCCAGATACAGGATATCCAGATCCAGCTTCAGATACTCGATCCGTTCTTTATACATTCTGAGCACCTGAGGGTAACGGTCTGTGATGATGAACAGCACGCGGTTCTCTATCTTTCTGAAATGTGTATATAAATAAAAAAATTCATTGATATCTGTCTCCATGACCACCCGGTCATAGAGCTGCAGCCCGGAAACACGGTGGAGGAGAAAATTATAGCTTCTCTGCAGCATGGTCACCACAGAAGCCGGAAGGTCTTTGTATTTTTCCCGTTCCAGGTCCGCGCCGCCGTCCGACTCATCCGCCGCTCCCGGAGACAGGACGATCCCGTCACTGATCTCCAGGGCATATCCGCAGGAACAGGTCAGTTTTCCGTTATAGATGTACCTGCTGTTCATCTGTACCTGCTCCACGGCAAATGCCTCCTGGCAGAAGGGACAGCGCAGGTATTCCAGTGCCTTCAGCGGAACCCCTACCAGAACCTTGTCTCCGGCAGTCTCAATGGTGAAGGATTTTTCCTCCTCCTCTATGCGGATGATTTCCTCTTTGATATTCTCAATCTCCCCGCGCAGGGATTTTTTCTTTTTGTCCAGGAGTATGAGGTATTCGGCGATCTCCTGAGGCTCCACCCAGTTGGAAGTACGTCTGAGAGACAGAACCTTCTGGATCTCTTTCAGCAGAAATCCCATTTCCTTCAGCTTATGTATCCAGCGGATGTCCTCAATACTGTCCCCGCTGAAATCATACAGATTCCCATGCCTTCCTGGGACGATAAGACCCAGCTCCATGTAATAGCGTATGGTATCCTGAGATATATGCAGCAATTTTGAAACTTCACCTATTTTGATACAGCCTCACCTCTTTCCCACCTGCTCACTGCGGCCACTTGGCTCGTTGCGCCCATTATATTGTGAACTACGTTCCCAATCTTTTGCAGTCGCCAAATGTGAGCTAGCTCCCACTTGGCTCGTTGCGCCCATTATATCAACAAAAACGGACATTTTCAACGAAATGATTTGTTTTTCCGGGAAAGTGTGATAGAATGTAGCTTGAAACAGCAGCATGTCATTTTGAGTCTTATATACAGACTCCGAATGCGGATTGAACTACAGGAAAAGGGGATTTTTGCCATGTATAGTTTTCAGAATGATTACAGTGAAGGAGCGCATCCAAACATACTCAGGGCGCTGGAAACCATTAATTATCACCAGAATAATTCCTATGGACTGGATGAGCACAGCGATAATGCCAGAGAATTGATCCAGGAAGCACTTGAGGATTACAGCGTAGACATTCATTTTATCGCCGGAGGCACCCTCACGAACCTGACCTTTATCTCCCATATTCTGCGGCCGTATGAAGCAGTTTTAAGTGCTGACACCGGCCACATCAACACCCATGAGACGGGAGCCATTGAATCCACCGGCCACAAAGTTTTTTCCATTCCAACAGAAGACGGAAAGCTGACACCGGATTTCATCCGCCCTGTATTAAAATTACATGAAAATGAACACTGGGTGGAACCTCGCCTGGTTTATATATCAAACCCCACGGAAGTGGGAACCGTTTACACAAAAGAAGAACTGGAAACCCTGTACGCCTTCTGCAAACGCCATGACCTGTACCTGTATATGGACGGCGCCCGCCTTTCCATGGCTATGGCAGCGGAGGAGACACATCTAACTTTCCCGGATCTGCCCAATTTATGTGATGCCTTTTACATCGGCGGTACAAAAGTGGGAGCCATGTTCGGAGAGGCTCTTGTCATTGTAAAAGAGGAATTTAAAGATCATTTCCGCTTCAACATGAAACAGCATGGAGCTATTCTTGCAAAAGGCTGGATGATGGGTGTCCAATTCGAGGAACTGTTCAGGGACGGACTGTACCTGGAACTTGGACGAAAGGGCGTTGCCATGGCACAGATCCTGAAAGAGGTATTTGAAAAAACAGGTATTCCGCTCCTGGCGCCGGCACCTACCAATCAGGTATTCCCCATTTTGCCGGATGCTCTGGCAGAAGCCGTAAATGAAAGATTTTTGACCACCTTCCAGTGCAAGCCGGACAAGGATCATACTTGTCTCAGATTCTGTACTTCCTGGGCCACCAATGAGGAGGCTGTCAGGGATTTTGCTTCGGAGTTTGAGGATTTGGCAGCCAAATTCAACAGGTAACACCAGAACTTTCAGACACATTTCAGTATGTAAAGGCATTCAGGAAGCTTTTTATCCGGGATGCCTTTTCTTATTATCGTCTGCATAGGAGACACATTATGAAAATCAATCCATCCGTCAATGACAGCTTAAAAGAGCGGGCAGCCCACGGGAGCCAGGAATTTCCCCTTCAGGTATATCAGGATATGGAATACTGCGAAAACGGATTAATCCTTTACAATCACTGGCATGAGGAGGCGGAAATACTGTTTGTGACAGAGGGCATGATGGAACTGGCCGTAGACGGCATTTCTATTCTTGCCGGGAAAGACACCATTGTGCTGATCCCGCCCAATCTGCTCCACGTTGCCTATCAGTATCAAAACCAAAAATGCCGTTTTTCCTCCATCGTATTCCATCCCGACTTCGTTTCCAGTAAAAATCGGGATATCATACAGGCGCAGCAGCTAGATCCGTTTTTTGAGAACAGCTTTGTGTCCTCCTACGTCATATACGGCACGGATTTAAAATCTGAAACCGTAAGGGGTCTTCTCAGGGAACTGACAGCAAGCTATCTCGCCTCCAATCCTTACCGGGAACTTTTGATCAAGGGTTATCTTTACCAGATTTTATCTCATCTGCTGATAAAGGAAGAAAAACACAACATCAAATCCATGTCCGACTACATAAACGAAGAGCGGAAAAAGAAAATTTTAAAATACATTGATGAAAACTACCAGAATCCCTTAAGCCTTGACGCCCTTGCCGGGTCCGTCTCCCTGAGCCGTGAGCAGTTCTGCCGTTTTTTTAAGAAATCCTTTCGCTCCACACCCATTTCATACCTGAACCGCTTCCGCATTAACCGCTCCATGGCTCTGCTTAAGGAAACCAGCCTTCCGGTCATTGACATTGCAATTGCCGTGGGCTTTGACAGCAGCAACTACTTTGCCACCTCCTTCCGAAAAGCGACGGGAATGACTCCCAGTCAGTATAGAAATATGACATGATTTTAATATACCCTGACATCATCTTTGATGTTTTTTTCCTCCGATAATTTTATAATACAAAGAAATACACAGTCAGCCGGCACCGGCCGGCGAAAAAATCACGATCCACTTATCAACAGGAGGAAAATTATGTCATTCTTTACAAAAAGTGAAAACTATATTGAATACCACAATGCCGGCGAAACTCTGCGCATTGCGGCATGGGGCGAGAACAGCCTGAGAGTCGTGTCTGTCCCCTCCGGTCCCCTGGACATGTCCAGCAGCGCCCTGAAAGACCAGGCCCCTGTAAACGTACAGATTCAGACAGATGAAGAAACCGCGGTCATCAAAAACGGAAAGATTTCCGCCCTCATTGATACCAGAGGCTGGAACAGCGCGGCTGTTGTCACCTTCTTTAACGACAAAAATGAAATACTGCTGAAAGAGATGGACGGCGGCGGTGCCCTGATACGGCGTGCCAGGAAATTCTCCCCTTATATCGGCGGTGATTTCCGCCTGAAGGTCACCTTTGAAGCCAACAAAGATGAGAAGATCTACGGAATGGGACAGTATCAGCAGGATATTCTAGATTTAAAAGGCTGCAACATAGAGCTGGCTCACAGAAATTCCCAGGCCTCCATCCCCTTTTATGTATCCAGCAAAGGCTATGGCTTTTTCTGGCACAATCCTGCGATCGGAAGCGTGTCCTTCGGCAAAAATGTGACGGAATGGCGGGCTGACAGCACCAAAAAAATGGACTACTGGATCACAGCAGGCGACACTCCTGCCCAGATTGAATCCCAATACAGCCAGGTGACAGGAAGAGCACCTATGATGCCGGAATGCGGGCTTGGTTTCTGGCAGTGCAAGCTCCGTTACCACAATCAGGAACAGGTACTGTCCGTTGCCAGAGAATACCACCGCCGCGGCATTCCTGTGGATGTGTTTGTGGTGGATTATTATCACTGGCCCCGGTGCGGCGATTACCGCTTTGACGAGAATTTCTTCCCGGACCCCAAAGCCATGGCAGAGGAACTGCGCTCCTACGGCATGGAACTCATGGTATCTGTGTGGCCCCAGATTGACTGGCGCAGTGAAAATTTCCAGGAGATGCGTCAGAAAGGCCTCCTTGTCCAGACGGAACACGGCCTGAACGTACAGATGGATTTCCAGGGCAACAACGTATTCTATGACGCCACCAACCCGGAGGCCAGAGAATATGTATGGGACAAGTGTAAAAAGAACTATGCAGAGAACGGGATCAAGCTCTTCTGGCTGGATGAGGCGGAGCCGGAATACACCACCTATGACTATGAAAACTACCGCTATTACGCCGGAAGCGTTATGCAGCAGGGAAATATTTATCCCCGTGAATATGCACGAGGCTTTTACGAGGGACAGAAGGAAAACGGACAGGAGGATGTCCTGAACCTGGTGCGCTGCGCCTGGGCAGGAAGCCAGCAGTACGGCGCCCTCATTTGGTCCGGTGATATCCACTCCACCTATCAGGATTTCCGCAATCAGATCGTAGCCGGCCTGCAGATGGGCCTCTCGGGAATCCCCTGGTGGACCACGGATATTGGCGGTTTCCACGGCGGCAATATCTACGACAAGGATTTCCAGGAACTGCTGATCCGCTGGTTCCAGTTCGGCGCCTTCTGCCCTGTTATGCGTCTTCACGGCAACCGCCTCCCGCGCACACCTCTCTACAAAGCAAACGGAGAGGAGACCGAGGGCACAGGTGCAGACAATGAGATCTGGAGCTATGGGGAAGAAAATTATCAGATCATGAAAAAGTTCATTGAAATCCGTGAAATGATGCGTGACTATACCAGAAGCCTTATGGCTGAGGCACATGAGACAGGTGCTCCTGTTATGCGTACCATGTTCTACGAATTCCCGGAGGACACCCGGACCTGGGAACTGGATACCCAGTACATGTACGGTTCAGATATTCTGGCTGCGCCTATAGTGGAGCCTCACGCTATGTCAAGAAAAGTTTATCTGCCCTCAGGCTGCACCTGGACAAATGCCCATACAGGGGAGATCCTTCAGGGAGGCCAGTGGATAGAAGCGGAAGCCTCCATAGACACGATCCCTGTATTTTTGCGGGATGGCAGACAGGAATATCTGATAAAAAATATCTGATAAAAATATTTGATAAAAATTCAGTGTTGACATTTCCTTCCTGCCGCTATATGATTATGGCAGGAAAAATACCTGAAAACAATTGAATACGCAAGGGGAGCTGACGCGTCGGCTGAGAGGAAATACGAACGGATTTCGACCCTGAGAACCTGATACGGATAATGCCGGCGTAGGAAGCGAACCAGAAGTTTATGTATATTTGGTGCATCCCATCAGGGGTGCACTTTTTTTCTAAAAAAGTCCCCCTTTTGTCACCACTTCACCTCTTCTATCTCCTTTCTTTCGGACATTTCCGTGTCCCAAAGAAAGGAGATTTTCATGCAGTACACAACTCAGATGGACGCCGCCAGAAAAGGCATCATCACAAAAGAGATGCAGGCGGCAGCTAAAAAAGAACAGATGGATGTGAGACAGCTTATGGCTCTCATGGCAAAAGGCCAGGTCATCATCCCCTGCAACAAAAGGCACACCTCTCTGGAGCCAAATGCCATCGGCTCCATGCTCAGAACAAAAATCAATGTAAACCTGGGTATCTCCAGGGACTGCAAAGACATGGATATGGAAATTGAAAAGGTGAACAACGCTGTGAAAATGGGCGCTGAATCCATTATGGATCTGAGCTCCTACGGAGACACCCGCACCTTCCGCAGACGTCTCACCAAAGAATGCCCTGCCATTATCGGAACCGTCCCTATCTACGACGCTGTAGTCTACTATCACAAACCCTTAAAAGAGATCACGTCCCGGCAATGGCTTGACATAGTGCGCATGCACGCCGAGGACGGCGTGGACTTCATGACCATCCACTGCGGCATCAACAAAGAAACCGCAGGAAAATTCAAACGTAACAAGCGCCTCACCAATATCGTCTCCCGCGGCGGCTCCATCATCTTTGCCTGGATGGAAATGACAGGCCAGGAGAATCCTTTCTACGAGCATTATGATGAAATCCTGGATATCTGCCGGGAATATGACATTACCATGAGTCTCGGGGACGCCTGCCGCCCCGGATGCATCCAAGATGCCTCTGATATCTCCCAGATCGAGGAGCTGATCACCCTGGGCGAACTGACAAAACGTGCCTGGGAAAAAGATGTACAGGTTATGGTGGAAGGCCCCGGACACATGCCTCTGGACCAGATCGAAGCCAACATGAAGATCCAGCAGACTCTCTGTCAGGGCGCCCCCTTCTATGTGCTGGGTCCCCTGGTGACAGATGTTGCCCCCGGATACGACCACATCACCGCTGCCATCGGCGGTGCCATTGCAGCCACCTACGGCGCTTCCTTTCTGTGCTATGTAACTCCTGCGGAACACCTGCGCCTGCCCAATCTGGACGATGTAAAGGAAGGCATTATCGCCTCCCGCATAGCAGCCCACGCTGCCGACATAGCCAAGGGCGTAAAAGGCGCCGCTGACTGGGACAGAAAAATGAGCACTGCCCGTAAAAATCTGGATTGGGAAGAGATGTTCCGTCTCTGCCTGGACCCGGAAAAAGCCGGACGATACCGCGCGGAGGCCAAACCGGAAAAAGAGGATACCTGCAGCATGTGCGGCAATTTCTGCGCTGTCAAGAATATGAACCGGATATTGGACGGTGAGATCGTCACCATCTATGACGAGTGAGAAAAGAGGCGGAAACTATGATAAAGATCAATGGTACCCCCGTACAGCTCTCAGCCCCGTGCACAGTGGAGACATTTCTTCTGGAACAGGGCTACACGCTGCAGCGGATCGCTGTGGAGCGAAACGGGGAAATACTTCCCAAAAAACATTACGCTGACACCCTCGTCCTTGAGAATGACACCTATGAGGTTGTCAGCTTTGTAGGAGGCGGCTGATTTGAAAGAAGGACACCACATCCTGTCTAAAAGTGAAATGGAGGCGGTACTGGCAGAACGTCACACGCTCCCCATATACAGGAAACTCAAAAGGTCAGGAGCAGCTATTGCCGGTCTGGGCGGACTGGGGTCCCATGTGGCAGTCATGCTGGCACGTACCGGTATCGGAAGCCTCCACCTGATCGACTTTGACCGGGTGGAGCCCAGCAATCTGCACCGCCAGGCCTATAAAATGAAACATTTGGGCAGATATAAAACGGACGCACTGAGAGAAGAAATTTCAGAGATCAACCCCTATATCTCAGTCCGTACAGACACGGTTAAGCTCACGCCTGACAATATAGGCAGCCTGCTGGCAGATGACAGGATCATCTGTGAAGCATTTGACCGGGCAGAAAACAAAGCCATGCTGGTCAATTATCTTTTAGAGCACCGGCCGGACGCTGTCATTGTATCCGGTTCCGGTATGGCCGGCTTTGGAAGCAGTAATACCATACATACAAAAAAAAGAATGAAGAATCTGTATCTCTGCGGGGATGGTACCAGTGACACCGCCTCCGGCATAAGCCTCACGGCCCCCAGGGTAACCCTGTGCGCAGCCCATCAGGCCAATATGATATTGAGGCTTATCCTGGGAGAGACAGATGTATAAAAAAGTATAGAAAAGAGGCATACAACATCATGAGAGATGACAAATTGATATTGGGCGGACACGAATTCCACTCCCGTTTTATTCTGGGTTCCGGAAAATACAACCCGGAACTGATCCGCGCAGCCATTGAAAATGCCGGCGCTGAGATCATCACGCTGGCCGTGCGCAGAGCCAACAGCGGTACTGCCAGCATCCTGGAGCATATCCCGGATAACGTTACCCTTCTTCCCAACACATCCGGGGCAAGAACAGCCGATGAGGCAGTGAGGATCGCGCGTCTCGCCAGGGAATTAGGCTGCGGGGACTTCATAAAGGTTGAAGTCATCCGTGACTCCAAATATCTGCTCCCTGACAACCAGGAAACCATACGCGCCGCAGAGCTTTTGGCAAACGAGGGCTTTATCGTCATGCCTTACATGTATCCTGACCTAAACACTGCCAGAGATCTGGCAAATGCCGGTGCCGCCTGTATTATGCCCCTGGGTTCCCCTATTGGCACCAATAAAGGATTATGTACAAAGGAATTCATAAAAATTCTTATCGAGGAGATCGATCTTCCCATTATCGTGGACGCAGGGATCGGCCGTCCCTCCCAGGCCTGTGAAGCTATGGAAATGGGCGCAGACGCAGTGATGGCAAACACAGCTATTGCCACTGCAGGCAATATCCCGGCTATGGCGGAGGCCTTTAAAAAGGCAGTTGAGGCCGGCCGCACTGCCTATCTCTCCGGCCTTGGACGGATCATAAACGGCAGCGCCAGCGCCTCCTCCCCGCTCACCGGATTTCTGGAACAATAAAGGAAGATAGAAAAATGACTGCACGCAGAACAGATCATATGGAATATATGGACGGTATGGAAGCCCTGGACTCTGATATTCTGAACAAGGTGATACATGCCATGGATCATTATGATCCCAACACTTTTACGGAAACTCATGTGCGCACTGCACTGTCCCATGATATACGGACTCCGGAGGATTTCGCCGCTCTTCTCTCCCCCGCCGCAGAACCTTTTCTGGAGGAAATGGCACAGGCTGCCCAGGCTGAGACAAGAAAGCACTTTGGAAACTGCATCAACCTCTTTACACCGCTTTACATCTCAAATTACTGCGAAAACCACTGCATTTACTGTGGTTTTAACTGCCATAACCATATACGCAGGGCAAGGCTGACCCCGGAAGAGATCGACCAGGAAATGGCTGCCATCGCCAAAACAGGATTAGAAGAAATCCTGATACTGGTAGGTGAAAGCCGTGCCAAAAGTGACGTGGTGTATCTGGGGGAAGCCTGCAGGATCGCCCGGAAATATTTTAAAATGGTGGGACTGGAAGTCTATCCCATGAACAGTGATGAATATGCTTACCTTCACAAATGCGGCGCTGACTATGTAACAGTGTTTCAGGAGACTTACAATTCTGACAAATATGAAACGCTCCATCTTGCCGGACATAAGAGAGTTTTCCCTTACCGGTTCCACGCGCAGGAACGGGCACTGAAGGGCGGAATGAGAGGTGTTGCCTTCGGTGCGCTCCTGGGATTAGATGATTTCAGAAAGGACGCATTTGCCACAGGCATGCACGCATGGCTTCTGCAGAGGAAGTACCCGCAGGCTGAAATTTCCTTTTCCTGCCCGAGACTGCGGCCCATCATCAATAATGACAAGATCAATCCCAAAGATGTACATGAGCCGCAGCTTCTTCAGGTGATCACAGCCTACCGGCTTTTTATGCCCTTTGCCGGAATTACGATCTCTACAAGGGAACGGGCTGGATTCCGCGATCATGTGATCACCATTGCAGCCACCAAAATTTCCGCAGGCGTCAGTACAGGAGTGGGGAGTCATGTGGAAGATTTGGAGGATAAAGGGGATGACCAGTTTGAGATTTCTGATGACAGGGGAGTTGAGGAAGTTTACCAGGCTGTTTTGAAAAAGGGAATGCAGCCGGTCATGAATGACTATGTGTTTGTTTAGATCATCAAACGGACTTTCGGATATGTTTCCATATGGGAACATGCTGGCAGTGACGAACCGTCATCTCTGTGACGGACCTTTTCTGGCGCAGGTGGAGAGGGTTGCCGCTAAGAAGCCCAGAGGGATCATACTGAGGGAGAAAGACTTGGAGGCTTCAGAATATCTGGAACTGGCAGAAAAGGTCCAGAAAATATGCAGGAAATACGGTGTAGCCTGCATTCTGCACTCCCGGATCGAGACTGCACAGAGACTTGCGTGTTCTGCTGTTCATTTACCTTTCTCCGGCTTCTGCAGTCTCAGTGATAAGGGAAACGTTTTGGAGGGTTTTGATACGGTAGGCGTGTCCGTCCATTCCGTAAAAGAAGCTGTCGCGGCCGAAAGGATGGGCGCCGGTTATGTGACGGCCGGCCATATCTTTTTGACGGACTGCAAAAAAGGGCTTCCCGCCAGAGGAATCCCTTTTTTGAAAAATGTGTGCACGGCAGTCCGGATACCTGTTTATGCCATTGGCGGGATCAATCCTGACAACGTAAAGGATGTACTGGACGCAGGCGCAGCCGGATTTTGTGTTATGTCCGGTATCATGCGCGGGCCTCTTTGGAGATAGTCCCCGGATTTCAGTCCAGGTTTTCTTTCAGGAATCTCTTTACATTACCTCCCATGATCTTTTCTACCTGACTGTATGTAAAACCGTACTTTTCCATTTGCTCCGCAAGAAACTGAAGACGGCCGCAGTGGGATATCTCAGGCAGTTCCAGGATGCCGTCATAATCGCTGCCCAGGCCCAGGCATTCGGAACCGCCGATATTCAGAATATACTCAGCCATCCGAATGATCTCTTTCACAGTTGTTCCATCCTCACCCGGCTTCCAGTCGGGGCGCATAAAGGAGACGGCATAATTCAGCCCCATGACACCGCCCCGGCCTGCTAAAGCGCGGATCATCTCATCTGTAAGGTTTCTGGCAGCACCTTTGACCAGTCCCCTTGCATTGGAATGACTGGCAAGAAAGGGGCGGGTGGCATGTCTGGCCACATCCCAGAATCCGCCGTCGGAGAGATGGGATACATCTACCAGCATATGCAGATGCTCCAACTCTTCCAGAAATTGAAGGCCTTTCTCCTTTAACCCCCGTTCCTCACCCCAGCTCCAGATCCTCTGGGTAAAGGGATCCCCCATACAGTTTGGATAGCCAAGATCATTTTCATAGTTCCAGGTCAGGGTTGCCATTCTGGCGCCCTGTTCCCAGAACCACCTGAGCGTATCCGGCGATTCCTGGTATATGGCTCCCTCCTCAAGAGAAAGCAGTGCGGACATTCTGCCCGCCTTAATGTTTTCTTCCAGTTGGCTGTAGGTTATGATCTGGGAAATCATATCTGCATTCTGATCCATCTCCTGCCGGAAGATATTCAGGATATCTTTTGCCGCCTCTGCCGCGTCCGGCACTTCCTTCCAGTTGACATAAATAGCAAAGGTCTGCAAAGTACAGCCGCCTTCTCTCATTTTCTCCAAATCTACACTGAGTGGATTTTGGCGCAGACTAATGTGTTCTCCCTCTTTTTTCATCTGACGGATTTTGCTGATGGTGTCGCAGTGCATGTCTAGGATCTGCATAATTTTTCCTCGCTTCTGTCCTGTATTATTTTCATACGTCCATTATACACGATTATACGCCGGCAATCCATGTTCTATGTTTCGGGATGACTCTTTTATTCTGTCTCCTTTTGCTGTTCACAGGCCATTGTCCCGGGAATGATGTCTGCTCTAATATAAGAACACAGCCACCCCATATGCCGGAAGTGGATAAGCAAAGGAGTAATCCCTGCCGTCACATTCTTTCTTCACAGCCTTATAAACCGTCTGCTCCACCGGCGTATCCCCGCCGAATTTAGGGTCTTTGCTGTTCAGGATCAGCTTATACTGCTTTCTCTTAGGCACCCCAACCCGATAATCCTCTCTGGCAACCGGTGTATAATTGATGACAAATAACAGATTATTCCTTCCTGTGGGAGACTTCCTGATAAAGCTGAATATACTTCTCGCCGCGTCATCCGCATTGATCCACTCAAATCCCTGTTCATTGTCATCATTGGCATAGAGGGCTGGATACTTCTTATACAGAGCAAGCAATTCCTTCACATAAGCCTGAAGCTGCTCATGTTCCGGTTCTGCCAGCAGGAACCAGTCAAGTTCCCTGGCCTCGCTCCACTCCTGGAACTGGCCGAATTCCTGTCCCATGAACAGCAGCTTTTTACCCGGATGTCCGAACATGTAGCTGTATCCGGCTTTCAGGTTCTCAAACTTGTCCTGTCCCAGTCCGGGCATCTTGTTGATCATAGAGCACTTCAGATGCACAACCTCATCATGAGACAATACAAGGACGTACTTCTCACTGTAGGCGTAACTCATGGAGAACGTCATCTTATGGTGATTATATTTGCGGAAATATGGGTCAAGCTTCATATATTCCAGAAAATCGTGCATCCATCCCATATTCCATTTCAGACTGAATCCCAGACCGCCTTCCTCAGGCTTGCCCGTCACCATTGGCCATGCTGTGGATTCCTCGGCGATCATGACAGTACCTTTGTTTTTCCCAAGGACTACGGAGTTCAGGTGCTTAAAGAATTCAATCGCTTCCAGGTTCTTGTTCTCACCGTATTTGTTCGGTATCCACTGCCCTGCCTCTCTTCCATAATCCAGATACAGCATGGAGGCCACTGCATCCACACGAAGCCCGTCAATGTGATATTCCTGTATCCAAAAAAGCGCGTTGGCGATCAGGAAGTTCTTCACCTCATTTTTGCCGTAATCGAAAACTTTTGTCCCCCAGTCCGGATGCTCCCCTTTTCTTGGATCTGCATACTCATATGTAGGGGTTCCGTCAAAATCAGCCAGTCCGTGGGCATCCTTCGGAAAATGTGCCGGCACCCAGTCAAGGATCACGCCGATTTTATTTTTATGCATGTAATTCACAAAATACTGGAAGTCCTCAGGGGTACCATACCTGGAAGTGGGTGCATAATATCCTGTAACCTGATATCCCCAGGAACCGTCAAAGGGGTGCTCTGCAATCCCCATCAGTTCCACATGGGTATACCCCATCTCTTTCACATAGTCAGCCAGGGAATGCGCCAGCTCTCTGTAATTGTAAAATCCATCCTCATCTCCGTCCTTTAACGGATGTTTTTTCCAGGAGCCAGGATGCAGTTCATAGATGGACATGGCATCCTTCTTTTCATTGAACTCCTGACGCTTCTTCATCCAGACGGAGTCTCCCCATTTAAACCTGGAGATATCATACACACAGGAGGCCGTGCCTGGACGGTGCTCCGCATAGTTGGCATAAGGGTCTGCCTTAAAGAGAAGCTTGCCCTTGTATGTGGTGATGCAGAATTTGTACAGATCTCCTTCCCGCACTTTGGGTACGAAGAGCTGGTAAATGCCCATGTCGTTGTCACATTTCATCACGTTTTTGTCGGAATCCCATTTGTTGAAATCCCCCACAACAGACACGGATTCTGCATGAGGAGCCCAGACGGCGAAATACACGCCGTCCTTACCCCGCTGTGTTGTAGGATGTGCACCCATCAGCTTATAGATTTCATAATGTGTCCCTTCCCCGAATAAATAGCGGTCCATCTCCGAGAACCTCATTGTTTTTCCTTTAGCCATAAGTCCTTCCCCTTTGTTTTCCTCTGATTTTACAGCACTTTGATCCTGCTGCAAGATTTCTGTAACATTTTAGCTGACTGCAATATTTCAGTCTTCTGTACTGTTACGGATTTCCAGCAGGACGCTGCCTGCTGCTTCTATGGTAAAATTCAGCCGGCCGTTCTCCGGCTCTGCTTCCTCCTGGGTCAAAAGGTTTACATAACGTTTATTTTCCATTGGCACCGGGATGCTCACCTGTGCCGGTTCCTCATCATTGTTCACTGCTGTGATCAGGCCTTCTTCCTCAGTAAAACGCATAAATGCCAACTGTCTGTTGGTCAGCAGCAGTTCCCTGTATCTGCCCTCTGCAAGACAGGTTTTATACTTTTCATGCATTTCCCCAAGTGTTTTGACCCAAAGCATGATCTTGGAATCTTTCTGCTCTTCCAGCGCTTCACTGATATCCACAGCCGGTCTGAGCGCATCGTCACCGCCGTTATTTTTGCTTCCCTCGATCCCCCATTCAGATCCGTAATAGATGGATGGAATTCCTGGTAATGTATACAGCAGTGTGTAGATCGGGAAAATATGCTCCTTCACATTGATCTTACTGTAAATGCGGTCTACATCGTGATTGTCAACAAAGGAATACAGCTTCATTCCCCTGTAGATTCCCCCATTCTCCTCAAATTCTCTTCGTATGGTATGGGCGATCTCGAAATAATTGTGGTCATTATGTCCGGAATAAATGCCTTTGTGAAGCTCATAGTTTGTAACGCTGTGCAGCATTTTCTGTCCGTCCTGGATATAGCGGCTGTAATCACCGTGGATAACTTCTCCCATGAGCCAGAAGTCTTCCTTTTTCTCCCCAGTACGTCTGCGCATATCCTCCATGAATCCAAAGTCAAGACAGTCCGCACAGTCCAGACGGATACCGTCGATATCAAATGTATCGATCCAGAAATCGATCACATCCAAAAGATATCCTTTCACCTCCGGATTCTGCAGGTTCAAATTGACAAGCTCAAAGCAGTTTCTCCATGCCTCATAGGAAAATCCGTCATTGTAGGGATTGTTCCATCCGAAATTGATTCCCTTGTACCATCCGCAGTACCTGGAGCCTTCCCGGTTCTCCTGGATATCCCGGAAGGCAAAGAACTCTCTTCCTGTGTGATTGAACACACCGTCCACCACAACCTTGATTCCCATCTGGTGTGCCTTTTCCACAAACCGGGCAAAATCTTCGTTATCCCCAAGCCGCTGATCCACCAGCTTATAATCTCTGGTGTCGTAACCGTGGGTGGTGGACTCAAACAGCGGTCCGATATAGATTGCCGTTGCCTTAATGTCTGCAAGATGCGGCAGCCATTTTTCCAGTTCCGCGAAGCGGTGTACAACGCCTTCGTCTTTATTCACCCTGGGAGCGCCAGTCATCCCAATCGGGTACATATGGTAAAATACTGCCTCTTCATACCATTTTGCCATTTTCATTTCCTCCTTTTCCGGCTCTGTCAAAAACAACAGGCCCAGACAAACCATGCAGGAACGCCATTCCTTGACTACGAATATATCCCATACATAAACTGATGCACGATTTCATATGTGGTCTCATCAGAAATTTCAAATTTTTCATCTTCGGAAAGACCGTAGCTCACTGTCATAATATGATGGTTGAGCACACCTGTAAAACCCACGGCAAATAATTCCTGCCGCCCCCGCATGTTCCCCAGTTGGGAGGACGCGTCCTCAAATATCTTCACAATGATCTTATAATACCTCTCAATAAGAGGTGAAACCGTTTTATAGGCCTCATTTTCTCTTCCGGAATAAAACAGAGACAGCATGAATAAGTAGAATTTTTGATTGGAAGCCGCATAGTCAAAAAATGTCCTTGCTGCCTGATAAAGCACCCCGGGAAGACTTTCTCCCGGTCTGGCAATATCAATAAGCCTGCTTTCAAACTCCTGGTATCCTGTCTCCAGCAGATTCTGCAGCAATCCCAGCTTGCTTCCAAAATAATAATATAAAGTTGGCTTGGAAATTCCGGCCTTATCCACGATTTCCTGGACGCCCACAGCGTCATACCCCTTGGCATAAAACAAATCCAGCGCTGACTTTAATATCAATTCTTTATTATCCATAACTGCCTCCCGGCTGTTCTGCATTGTATCTATCTTTTGTTTTTTCATTTCCATCATTTGTTCTGCCTATTATTATACCAATCGGTATACAAAAAATCAAGAGGACATTGTAAATTACATTTTTTACAATGTCCTCTTGATCGCTGTTATTATATGCCAAACAGCTTCCCGGCGTTTTCCCTGGTCACATCCACCACGGTTTCATAGGAAACGCCTTTTATCCTGGCTATCTCTTCCGCCACATAAGTCAGATAGGCCGAACAGTTTCTGTGCCTTCTGTACGGCTCCGGCGCCAGATACGGGGCATCTGTCTCCAACAGCAGATATTCCAGCGGCGCATATTCCACCACGTCTTTCAGCCGTTTTCCGTTCTTGAAGGTGACAACTCCGCCCACGCCAAGATAATACCCCATATTCATGTATTCCTTTGCCTGTTCCACTGAGTAGGAATAACAGTGGATCACGCCTTTTAAATTGTCTGCTCTCTCGGCTTTCATGATGTCCAGCGTATCCTTTGCCGCATCACGGCTGTGGACTATAATGGGAAGTTCTGTCTCTTTTGCCAGATCCATCTGGCGGACGAACCACTTTTTCTGAATATCATGGTGTTCCTTGTCCCAATAATAATCAAGTCCGATCTCCCCCACTGCTACCACCTTTGGAAGGTCACACAGACTTTTGAGCCATTTCATTTTCTCCTCATCAAGGGTTCCTATCTCGTCGGGGTGAACGCCTACGGCACCGTACACAAAGGGATATTTCTCTGTAAGCCTAACCGTATCGGCCACTCCCCGCAGGCTGGCGCCCACATTGATGATCTTCTCGATTCCGTGCTTTGCCAAGGAAGGAAGCAGGCTGTCCCTGTCCTTGTCAAACGCCTCGTCATCGTAATGTGCATGTGTCTCAAATATCATGGATATTCCGCTCCTTCAACTTCTTGTAAACTGTCTGGCGGAACAGCGCATAGACTACGGAGGTGAGCGGTATGAAGATCAGCATGCCCACAACCCCCATCAAACTGCCGCCCACAGTCACTGCCACCAGCACCCAGATAGAGGGCAGCCCCACTGAGTTGCCGACCACATGAGGATAGATCAGATTGCCCTCAACCTGCTGCAGTACCAGAAACAACACAATAAAGGCCAGCCCCTTCATGGGGTCCACTACAAGGATCAGAAAAGTCCCCACAACACAGCCGATAAATGCCCCGAAAATAGGGATCAAAGCTGTAAACGCGATCAGTATCCCGATCAGCATGGCATACGGGAACCGGAGCAGTGTCATGGATACGAAAAACATAGTTCCCAGGATCACAGCCTCCAGGCACTGCCCTGTAACAAAATTGGCAAAGGTCCTGTAACTGAGAGAACATACATCCAGTACCTTCTTCACTACTTTTGCCGTCAGAAACGCATAGAAAACTTTCCGGATCTGAACCGTCAGCTTCTCCTTCTGCAGAAGAATATAAACGGCAAACACAAGAGCGATAAAAAAGTTCATAAGTACATTTACTACTGTACGGGCCATGGCAACTGTGGAGTTGAGAACATTTCCGGCGCCGTTTTTCAGGAAGTCAACTGCGGCTCCAATTATGGAATTCCAGTCAAATTCCAGGTTCTGTATCCATTCTGCTATCTGTTTATTGTCGTGGAAGGTGTCCACAGCCCAGGTCTGAAGCCTTGGAATGGCAGCTTCTATACTCGCACTGACACTCATAAAGGTCTGCCCCATTTCCGGAACCACCACCAGAATGACAACCAGCACGATGCCCACAACCAGTATGAGCGACAAGATCAGGCTTAACGGCCTGCCCAGCTTCTTCCTCTTTCCTTTGCTCTCGGCACTGCCGAAAAGTTTCTTTTCCATAAAGCTCATGGGAACATTCAGCACAAAGGCAAAGGCAGCTCCCAGAAGGAAAGGATAGGCGATCCCAACCAGAAAGCGCAGGAAAACCAACAGTACATCCGCCTTCTGTATTCCCACGTAGACAACCACGGCAAACAGGATCAGAAGCATTAAATTCTTCATATCTTTTTTATTCAGGTTCATACTTCTCCTCTCCTTCTCCCCTCTTTACTTTTTCATTCTGGCACGGATCCATTTCATGGCCTGGATAACAGGCAGATTGGCAATGGAAAGTCCGTACACAGTGAAAAGCTGTGCAATATCCAGTGTCTGCACGCTGAAAATTTTATGCAGTCCCGGAATCATCAGCACAGAGGTGATCAATATTAATCCTAACACAAATGCACCGATAAGGTAAATATTATTAAAAAATTTCCTTGTAAATAAAACAGGTTTTGCAGATTTACAGTTAAACCCATGAACCAGCCTGGACGTACACAGGGTTCCGAATGCCATTGTCATAGCCAGAAGCGTACTCTGCTGATATCCAATATAAAAGCCAATCATAGTCATAATACCGATCACAAGACCTTCGGTCCCAATATAGGAGAGAAAATCCCTGGTCAGTATGGACTCATTCATGGGACGGGGTTTTTCCTTCATAACATCTTTTGTATGAGGCTCCAGTCCCAATGCAATGGCTGGAAGGCTGTCTGTCAGCAGGTTGATAAACAGCAGATGCACGGGAGCAAACGGTACGGGAAGATTTGCAAGGGATGCATATAAAACTGCAAGGATTCCTGCAAAGTTACCTGAGAGCAGGAACTGGATAGCGCTTTTTATATTCTTATAGACATTTCTTCCGTTTTCTACTGCTTTTACAATCGTGGCAAAATTGTCATCTGTAAGAACCATAGATGCGGCATCCTTGGAAACCTCAGTTCCCGTAATACCCATAGCCACACCGATGTTAGCCTGTTTTAAAGCCGGAGCGTCATTGACGCCGTCCCCTGTCATAGAAACGATATTTCCCTTTTCCTGCCATGCCCTGACAATGCGGATTTTATGTTCCGGTGAAACACGCGCGTAGACGGAAATACCTTCCACGAAGTCCTGCAGTTCCTCATCCGTCATATTTTCGATCACAGCACCCTCACAGGCCTCTGATTCATCCTTCAGAATACCGATACGTTTTGCGATAGCCGCTGCGGTCACCTTGTGGTCACCTGTGATCATGATAGGTTTGATCCCGGCGCTGATACATTCCGCAACCGCCGCCTTTGACTCCTCACGGGGCGGATCCATCATAGCGATGAGTCCCAAAAATACCAAATCCTTTTCATCATCCGTACAGAGCTGTTTACCGCTTTCCACACTCTTATAAGCAAATGCCAAAACACGGAGACCATTTTCGGAGAAATTCCTGTTCTGGTTCTCAATGGCAGTGCGGTCCTCCTCTGTAATGGGCACTATCTCACCATTTTTCTGGATGGAACAGACACGGTTTAAAAGAACATCCACCGCACCTTTTGTGATCATGGTGGCACCCTCTCTCAAATTGTGAAGGGTGGACATCATTTTACGGTCGCTGTCAAAGGGCACCTCACTGCATCTGGGGTATTTGTCACGCACTACCTCTGCGGGACGTCCCAGTTTATCGCCCTGATTGATAAGAGCGGTCTCCGTGGGGTCTCCGATCTCCTCGCCGTTTTTGTTGGTGGAGTCATTGCAGAGGATACTATGGCGGAGGAGCTGTTTCTGAGCCGGATCATCCAGGTCAATGTTTTCTGCGGAGATTTCACGGCCCTCCACATAGTAATATTCCACAGTCATCTTATTCTGGGTCAGGGTACCTGTCTTGTCTGAGCAGATAATGGATACACTTCCCAGCCCTTCCACTGCCTGAAGCTTCCGTACAATGGCATGTTCCCTTGCCATCTTCTGGGTTCCGAAGGAAAGAACAATGGTGACGATCGAACTGAGTGCCTCCGGTATAGCTGCTACAGCAAGTGCCACGGCAAACAGGAATGCCTCTCCCCAGGATTCTCCCCTGAAAACGCTGACTCCAAACAAAATACCGCAGAAAATCAGGATTATAATGGACAGTTTCTGGCCAAACTGGTCCAGGTTCATCTGCAGCGGTGTCTTTTTCTCCGATGTGGTTTTCAGCAGTTTGGCAATTTTACCAACCTCTGTCTCCATACCGATGGAGGTTACAAGAAAAGAGCCCCGCCCGTAGGAGACAAAACTTCCCGAGAATACCATATTAGTTCTGTCACCCAGAGGCACCTCACCTTCAATGGGATCTTCAGTCTTATCCACACCCAGGCTCTCACCTGTAAGCGCGCTCTCATCTACTTTTAGACTGGCGTTTTCCAGGATTCGACCGTCAGCGGGTACATAGTCACCAGCTTCCAGCATGACAATGTCACCGACTGTGACCTGGTCAGAGGGTATCTTTATCACATCTCCGTTTCGCAGAACCTTTGCCTCCGGCCCTGACATGGCTTTCAGACTGTCAAGAGACTGCTCCGCTTTCACGGTCTGCACCGTCCCCAGTATGGCGTTCATGGTGATAACTACCAAAATAACAATGGCGCTTTCCATCTCTCCCAGAACACCGGAAACAATGGCCGCCACCACCAGTATGATGACCAGAAAATCCTTATACTGCTCCAGAAAAATCTGCGGAATAGACTTTTTCTTCTCTTCCGTCAGAGCATTGGGGCCGTATTTCTCCTGGTTGGCCTTGATCTGTTCGTTTGTCAGCGGCTGCGTACTTCCGTTAATTGTTTTCTGCGCCTCTGTCCTCGACATTTGATAAAATTCTTTCATTTGCTCTCCTCCAAACGTTGTTTGCGGAACCTTTATGTGCTGCCCCGGTTCCATGTGTGGATACGTGTAACTATTTGGCAGGTCTGTACGGTTACGGGTACATACTGCTTATCTCTAGTGTGCTTTTTAAAAACCTCTTTCATACCGTTTTGCCGGTACGCTCTGCCCGGACCAATGTTTTTCATGGCCTGTAACGCAAAAAAGCGAGGCTTTTACTGCACAACAAGCATGCAATAAAAGTCTCGCTGTTTCATCACGATACGGACGGGATTTCTCCCATCGAGATTGACGATATCGCAAACGCCAACGGCGCCAGCTACTCCCTCTTATTAATGGATACTATAACTGATTGTTTTTGAACTGTCAATGATAAATTTGTAAAATATTCCTGTCAGCCGTTTTCGGCAGAATCCAGCGTGCTGTCCGGGATTAATGACAGGCTTTTTTATTAAGATAAAGAGCTTGACTTTTTATTGAATAATATACATAGAGCACTTATAATTAAAAATACGGAAAATATCATCTCTCTGCTGAAATATCACAGCAAAACTCTATGGAGGATAGTAAAATGACAGAACGCGAAAAAATGCTGGCCGGAGAACTGTATGACTGCGGGGACCCTGAGCTTTTAGAACAATGGCACCTGGCTAAAAATTTGATTCGGGAGTACAATGCTCTTCCGTCCGAGAATCTGGAAGAAAAAGACTGCATACTGAACCGTCTTCTGGGCGGCCGGGGTGACAATCTGTGGATCACCGCGCCTTTTTATGTGGATTATGGGAACAACATTTACTTCGGAGATAACTGTGAAGTGAATATGAATTGTATCTTTCTGGATGACAACAGGGTTGAAATTGGCAGCAATGCGCTGATCGCCCCCAATGTACAGATTTACACTGCCTTTCATCCCACCAACGCGGCAGACCGTTTTGGTCCGTTAAAGGAGGACGGCAGTTTCTCTTTCTGCAAGACCAGGACTGCTCCTGTCATAATAGGTGATAATGTGTGGATCGGCGGCGGCGCCGTGATCCTGCCCGGTGTAACTATAGGCAGTAATGTGGTGATCGGCGCGGGAAGTGTTGTGACAAGATCAATTCCGGATAACAGTGTCGCTGTGGGAAACCCCTGCAAGGTGATACGTAAGAATTGCTAAAACTGCACGAAAAAAGCAGCAGACTGACCATACCGCTTCACCCAGCGCATGGTATCATACATCTGCTGCTTTTCTCTGTCCTCTACACCAGATACATTTCCCTCAGCATCTCTCTTTTCTCATCCGTAAGTCCCAGCCGTTCCTGCAGGTATACCTCTGTGCTCCCACACTGTCTCTCTGTCTCGGCAAACATAGATTCTATGTAACTTCTCTCCGCTCCGTTTAAAATGCGGATTCCGTTGAGAATGCGCTCATTTGGAACCTTTGCGGCGACTTTTGCGATCATGGCCTCTGTCTCCGGCTCCAGATATCCGTTTGTCAGCAGATAATCCTGAATGATCACCTCCCGGTCCACGCCCAGCGCGGTCAGCAGAAGGGCCGCAGTTGTGCCTACCCTGTCCTTTCCCGCAGAGCAGTGCCAGAGGACAGCCCCTTCTTTTTGAGCTAAAAGGATATCAAAAAAATGTTTCAGTCCGGTGACGGAAAAGTCATCTGAGACAAGCGCCAGGTAAATTTTTTCCATCTTTTCCTTGGGATGGTTTTCCGCCTCTTTGAGCAGTTCCAGGATCATGGCGGAAAGACTGTCCGCCTGCTCCTGGCCCTCCCTGGTGATTCCCAGCATGGCGTCACTTAAAAGAGGATCATGTATGAATTCTACCCCTTTTATCTCCGGGTCCGGAAGTTCTGTCTTCTCGCCGTTTGTCCTTAAGTCCACCACTGTTTTCAATCCATACTCCTCTGTCAAGCGCCTGATATCAGACTCTGTACATTTTCCAAGGGCACCGCTTCTTAACAGGCGGCGGGGTCTGATGGTCCTGCCGTCCTTTCCTGTATACCCTCCCAGATCCCGTGTATTATAAACAGGGCCTTCCATTTCAATCCTGCTGCACATAGTATCCTCCTTCACAGTTCAAAGCCTCCGCTGCTGAAAATTTCACGTACGAAAATGGGGCTGCCGGCCGCCGTCTCTGCTGTCCCGCAGAGTCGGCCGTCCGCATCCCCATTTCATATGTTCAGTTATTTTATTATTTTACCACCGGAAGCAGGCTGATTGCAAAGGTAAATTCATTTTCAGCAAAGCGGTACTGCTCCAGAAGTCTGGGGCCGCAGCTGTTGGAACCGATTCCGTTCTGGCGGTGATCCAGACAGAGCACCGTATAAGGAGAAGCGTTCAGCTCATAGTTATGTGCCTTCTCCGTAAGCTCTTCCTGTGTGTATACAGACGCGTTAAAAGCAAAGGTGTCCGCACTTACTGCTGCCAGACTGATCCTGCTGCCTTCGGCCTTTACATAATCACATTCATCATGACTGCCGTTTTCCTGCGGGCGGATATAATCCTCATGCAGGACTTTTACATTTGCATGGAACTCATCATGATAGCTGGCTTTTCGTTTGTCCTGATAGCTTTCCACAGGGCCCAATCCATAATATGTGATGTCTGCCATATCACGGGGCAGGAACAGGCGAAGACCGAATCTGGGAAGTTCCGGGAATTCCGGATCTTTTCTCACATCCAGCTTTACGTCGATCCTTCCGTTGGCACGGATAGTCCACGTGGCATCAATATCCAGAATTCTCTGGATGATGACCGCTGAAACGGACAGAACCGTGTGTATCTGCACTTCCTCCTCCAGGACCGTGTAGTCCGTGCGGTAGGCTCTTGCCACAATCTTGTCGTATTTTGCCTTTCTCCAGATGTTTTTAATGTTTCTGTCATTGTCCGTGGGCGCTCTCCAAATGTTGTATTCCATTGGACGCTCCAGCACTTTACAGTTTACATAACTAAGTTCAGAGAATAATCCGGTAAGCTTATCATAGGTGTAGGAGAATTTGTCTGTGCTCACAAACAGGTTCCTGTCATCCTGGGCTACGCTGAATACAGGCGGCTGCCCTGCCTCTTTGCCTGCTTCCCCTGATTCCTCTGTCACTTCCAGTATCTTCACTGCCTTCTGGTTTCTCATATCCTCTGTCTGAAGCTGTACTTCATCAAAGCCCAGTTTAAAGCCTTCCGGCAGGAATTTTGTTGCGTTCTGCAGATGATATTCCAGTTTCAGGTAACATTTTCCGGCTTTTGGCACCTGGTAGTCAAGTACAATGACACCCTCATTGTGTGCGCTGATATCCGGCATATTGTCAGGACAGATACATCCTTCCCCAATGACTGCACCGTCACAGTTTACGCTGTAGGTAATATAGAGATAATCCTTTAAGTTTACATAATCCATGTAATTGTGCAGCACTGCCTCTTTTTTCTCTTGGTCAAAAGAGACCACTCTGGCCGGCCGGTGTACATTCTTAAACTCCCGAAGTCCGGTGTGAGGTGTGCGGTCAGGATACACCAGGCCGTCCATACAGAAATTGCCGTCCTGGGGGTATTCCATATGGTCGCCGCCGTATGCGTATTTCTTTTTACCCTCAATGGTCTTGCCCATGTAAATGGCATGGTCGCACCATTCCCAAACAAAGCCGCCGCAAGCGCCGTCATACTGCTGGACAACCTGGAAATAGTCCTCAAAGTCACCGGGGCCGTTGCCCATTGCATGACAGTATTCGCACATAACATAGGGCTTGTCGGGATTCTCTGCAAAATACTGATGGATTTCCTCAATGGCCGGGTACATGCGGCTGTGCAGATCTATGTTGGAATAATCATATTTTTTATCTTTTGCCGTATAGCGGGCACTCTCATAATGTGTCAATCTTGTATGGTCAAATTCCTTTGTCCAGGCAAGCGCCGCTTCAAATGTACATCCATATGCACATTCGTTTCCCATGGACCAGATCACCACGCAGGGGCGGTTCTTATCCCTGTGAACACAGCGCTGTGTCCTGTCCACAGTGGCCTCTGTAAAAGCAGGGTTGTCTGCAATGGCATGGTTCCATCTGGATGCTCTCTCCTCCCAGGAATCGTCCTCCATATAGATATCCGCAGTTCCGTGGCTCTCATTGTCCGCCTCATCTATAACAAAAAAACCGTATTCATCGCAGAGCTGATAGAACTGCGGCGCATTTGGATAATGGCTGGTACGGATGCAGTTGATATTATGCTCCTTCATGAGCTGTAAATCTTTCTTCATCTGTTCCAGACTGATGGTAAATCCTGTAACAGGGTCACTGTCGTGGCGGTTGGTACCGTGGAATTTCACTTTTACTCCATTTATGTAAACCACTCCGTCTTTGGTACAGATTCCCCGGATACCCATGCGGTCTGTAATAACCTCACCGCCGGCCTCCAGTACAACGGTATACAGATATGGTTCCTCTGCATTCCAGAGAACCGGATCCTCCAAGGTCATGCGGATCTTCCCGTCTTCTGAGACCTGACTGCTCTCTGCCGCCAAATTTCCCTCCGCATCATAAACAGAAACTTTTACAGGTACTGCCTCATTAAAAAAGGTCACTGCTGCATCAACCGACGTACTTTTTCCATCCGGCGCAATGTCTGTTGTAAGAAAATAGTCAAAGATTCCCTGAACAGGGCGTTTCAGCAAATATACATCCCTGAATATGCCGCTCATACGGAATTTATCCTGGTCTTCCAGGTAGCTGCCGTCACACCATTTCAGGACCAGCACTGCCAGGGTGTTCTCACCCTCTCTTAAAAAGCTGCTCACGTCAAACTCACTTGTGGAGTGTGATACCTGGCTGTATCCCACATAGCTGCCGTTCACCCATACATAAAAGCAGGAATCCACGCCTTCAAAGTTCAGATAAGCTTTAGGTGCATTCTCATTTTCCGCATAGACAAAAGTATGTACATAGGCTCCGCAGGGGTTCTCCTGGGGCACATACGGCGGGTCCATAGGGAATGGGTAGCGTGTGTTGGTGTACTGGTGTTTGTCATATCCGAAATTCTGCCAGCATCCCGGCACTGGAATCTCATCAAAGCTTCCTGTATTGAATCCCTCTCTGAAAAATTCATCTTTTAAGTCATAGATACTGTCAAAATATTTGAATTTCCAGCTGCCGTTCAGAAGCTGAAATCTGTCGGAATTCTCTCTGTTTTCACACAGATCATCTCTCTGTGTGCCGGCAGGTATATAGTAGGCCCTGTTCGGCATGGTGTTCTCGTGCAGCATGTGAAGGTTTTCATAATATCTGGGTACGATCATTTGTCATTGCCCTCCTGAAATATAATTTTTGCGGCAATTGTTCAGTTACTGTTTAACACTGCTGAACAATCACTTTATACTGCCTATTATAAAATACACAACAGCAAAATCCATATCCTGTATTAGACAAAACATGCACAAAATGATACAATCAAGGTAACCGTTCAGCCCTCCGCTGTCCCACCGGGTGCTGCCTTACATTTGCAAGGCAATCCTGAGGCAGCCACGCGCCAGACTTCGGTTTTGGCAGTCAGTGTGCATGCTTTTGCCGCTATGAAGCGGAAAGGCTGAATAATAACCAATCAAGAAAAGTGACCAGAGATTTTTTAAGGAATGAGGGAGTGCCGTCTTATGTATGTAAATACCGGATACCTGAACCAGGCAGAAACAGATTTAGAAAATATGCAGGTCCCCCTGCGCATTAACAGCAGCGGGGTATACAGAGTCATTTCCCGTCCCTCCATGTCTACCTTAAGACCCAAGGGACGGGCTGATTACCAGCTTATTTACATTGCTTCCGGGAGTGCCTGGTTTACCATCGGTCAGGAGAAAGTGGAGGTAGGTGAGGGGAACCTGGTTCTCCTGCGGCCCTTCGTCCGCCAGGAATATGTGTATTACGGAAAAGACAAACCAGAGGCCTTCTGGGTCCACTTTACAGGCAGCCGGGCAGAATCCCTCTTGGAGGAGGCCGGGTTTGCACAAAATCAAATTCTGTATGCAGGTGTTTTCTCTGAATACAGGGACCTTTTCTTCCAGATGATACGAGAGCTTCAGGTGTTCCGTCCCGCCTATGAGGACCTGCTTCCCCTTCTTTTAGAACAGCTTCTTCTGCTTGTGCGCCGCCACCGCATGGAAGGGCCGGGGGAGAGACACAGGATTCAAAAAGAGATGGAAAAAGCAATACATTACTTTAACGAAAATTATTACCGGGACATAAAAATAGAGGACTATGCCAGACAGCAGCATATGAGCACCTGCTGGTTTATCCGCAGCTTCAAGCAGTACATGAACGTCCCGCCCCTTAAGTATCTCACCTCCGTCCGGATCCGCAGAGCCAGGGAACTTCTGGAGACTACGGACTATACGGTCAGTGAGATCGGGGCATTGGTTGGATATGAAAATCCCCTGTATTTCAGCAGGATATTCAAAAAACAGACAGGGGTTTCTCCGGCGGGATACCGAAATGCCGCGGGAAATGTGCCATGATACAGCACAACCCGCGGCATTTTCTTTTCATATTCCTCTTAGCAAATCTCAGCTCCGGCCGGCATATCCTTATCCGGTGTCATAAGCGCCAGTTCACCATCCAGCCCCTCCGCACACAGGATCATGCCTTCTGACAGGATCCCGGCCAATTTTGCCGGTTTCAGGTTTACCAAAACCATTACTTTTTTGCCTACCATATCTTCCGGCTTATAGCTGGCTTTGATACCGGAGACGATCTGTTTCACCTGGCTTCCGATCTTCACCTGGGAGCAAAGGAGTTTTTTGGATTTTTTCACTTCCTCACAGGAAATGATCTCTCCCACCTGGAACTGCATTTTCATAAAATCATCAAATGTCACTTCCGGTTTCGCTTCTATATCCACAACGGGCTTTTCTTCCTCTGTCTCTTCCTCCGGTGCGTTTGCTGCTGCCTCAGCGGCACGCATAGCTTCCACTTTCTCCATGATCTCTTTGACATCCAGGCGGGCGAAGAGAATTTCCGGTTTCTCTGTCACTTTGCTGCCTGAAGGATAGAAACCGAAGGTATCCAGCTCCTCATAGGTTCTCTTTGACGCATTCAACTGAGAGAGGATCTTCTCTGTTGTCTCAGGCATAAAAGATTCCAGCAGGGACGCTCCGATGCAGATACCTTCAACCAGATTGTAAAGCACTTCTGCCAGACGGTCTTTTTTGCTCTCGTCTTTTGCCAGTACCCACGGCATAGTTTCATCAATATATTTGTTGCAGCGTTTGAAAAGGGCGAAAATCTCTGTGATGGCATCTGCCACGCGAAGTTCCTCCATCTTGTCCGCTACTTTTTTCTTTGTGCCAAGGACAACTGCCTTTAATTCCTCATCAACCGGCTCCGTCACACCTGTACTGGATACCACTCCGCCGAAATATTTGTTAGACATAGAGATAGTGCGGTTTACCAGATTGCCCAGAGTGTTTGCCAGCTCGGAATTCAGGCGTTCCACCATAAGCTCCCAAGTGATGACACCATCGTTCTCAAATGGCATTTCGTGGAGCACAAAGTAACGCACAGCATCCACTCCGAAGAAGTCCACAAGCTGGTCTGCATAAATGACGTTTCCTTTGGATTTGCTCATCTTGCCATCCCCCTGTAAAAGCCATGGATGCCCAAATACCTGTTTCGGAAGAGGCAGATCAAGAGCCATGAGGAAAATCGGCCAGTAAATGGTATGGAAACGGATAATGTCCTTGCCGATCAGGTGCAGGTCTGCAGGCCAGTCTTTCTTAAACTGCTCTGTGCTATCCCCGTCACAATCATATCCGATTCCGGTGATATAGTTGGTCAGGGCGTCCAGCCACACATACACCACATGCTTCGGGTCAAAATCTACCGGGATTCCCCATTTGAAGGAGGTTCTGGACACGCACAAGTCCTGAAGTCCCGGGAGCAGGAAGTTGTTCATCATCTCATTTTTTCTGGAAACCGGCTGGATGAATTCCGGGTGTTCATTGATATGGTCGATAAGCCGCTGGGCATATTTGCTCATTTTAAAGAAATATGCCTCCTCTTTTGCCGGAGTCACCGGGCGTCCGCAGTCCGGACATTTGCCGTCCACAAGCTGGGATTCTGTGAAAAAGGATTCACATGGAGTACAGTACATCCCCTCATAATGCCCTTTATAGATATCGCCCTGGTCATACAGCTTTTTGAAAATCTTCTGTACCTGTTTCTCATGATAGTCATCTGTGGTACGAATGAACTTGTCATAGGACGTGTTCATCATGTCCCAGATATTCTTGATCTCCCCGGATACCCGGTCCACAAATTCCTTACAGGTTACACCTGCTTCCTCTGCTTTCATCTCGATCTTTTGTCCATGCTCATCAGTTCCTGTCTGGAAGAACACGTCGTACCCCTGCTGTCTTTTAAATCTGGCGATGCTGTCAGCCAGAACAGCCTCATAGGTATTGCCAATGTGCGGTTTGCCTGAGGTGTAGGCAATCGCTGTGGTAATATAATATTTTTTCCTGTCCATTTGTTATCTCCTTTACTTTCTCAACGGGTAACTGTTCCGTACCCTTACAGTTAAGAACAAAAAAAAACACCCATCCCCTCATTTTGAGAAGACGAGCATTCCAACCCGTGTTACCACTTCTTTTCATCTGTGTCTCACAACACAGACCTTATCAGGTACCTGCATACCCTCCCGCTGTAACAGGCGGAACCTGTCGCAGCCTTGCCGCTCCTGCCTCTTGTGTCAGGTTACAGTTCGGTGCGCCTCTCAGGAGCCATCTTCTGCACAGTCTTCTTTGTTCCTCTCAGCAAACGGAACTTCTCTGTAAAAGAAGAATCTGCACATACTCTCTCCGTCCTCGTGTTTCCACTATAAATTTCATGCTAGCACATTTCCTGTTTTTTGTAAAGCCGGAAATTTTGTCTTTCCCGATCAATAAATGCTGTTCGTTACGGTTCGCAGCAGTCCATCCCGCCTAAGCTGCTGTCATCCCTATGAACATACCCAGAATATAGGGTACCAGCCAGACCAGCCATACAAAAATACTGAACTTGTGAAAACTCTCCTGTTTCTTCTCATCTTTTTTCACCAGCACCAAAGTAGCCCACAGTGCATGGAACAGCATGAGAATGATCGCCAGAGCGCCTGTAATACCATGAAGCCCCATGCCTGATTGTCCTCCGGCTCCATCCTTTGTGATAAAGCTCATGATCGTGGTTCCTGTGGTGTCGAAGATGAGGCCAAGCCAGAAGATAAGAACATGCTGTTTCTTCAGGATATGTGCCTTTCGCTCTGAAAAAACACCTATGGTATAGAAAACAAGCGCCAGCGTAATGGTAATGACAGCCATGATCAATTTGATATCCATGAAAATCTGCCTCCTTTATTTTTATGTATTTGATCGTAACGATTCCGTAGGTCTGCGCATTTACCGCATTGTCCGTAACTGCGCGTGTACTGAACAATTACATTTTATCATTATAACACGCCCGCCGGGAAGTACAAGGAAAAGCTGGGATTCTCCCCAAAGGAATACCGAAAGCTGGAAAAATAGTAACGCACATCCTAAACTGGTTATACCTGTATAACAGAAAAATCCCGTCTGAACACATGCTTTTGCATACGCAGACGGGATTTTATATAGCTCGATACACTTTATTCAACTGGTCATATATTTTTGTAAAACGTTCTCGAAATGCGGGTCCTGTTCATCATAAACCACACGGAGCTCCTCATTCCAGTTCAGGCTCAGCATACCCAGAATGGATTTGGCGTCAATCACGATTCTGCCGCTGACAACGTCGATGTCAAATTTACATCGGCATGCCGCGCTCACAAACTCCTTAATTTCATTGATCTCACTGAAGCGAACGGTTCTCTCACACATGCCGGTTCCTCCTTTATCCTCTGTCTTATTCTCCTCCACTGCAGGGTCTTGTGCGGCTCTGCCTGGTATCTCAATTGCCGCCCATGACTCTGTTCCTGCACTGCTGTGTTCCTGCACTGTTCTATTTTTCATAGAGTGTGTCTGAATATTTCTTTCAGCAGACTGTGCGTCACAATAAATTTCAGATACACGCCGGCCCAGGAAGTCTTTCGCGGTAATTATAAGAATATAACAAAGTCGGGAAAATAGCAATGTGTATTTTTTTTAGATTTTGTTCTATAAAGGCTGCCCTGTTTATAAATGAAATTCCCGGAACAAAGCCTGTTGGTATTCCCTGTCACTGACCGCCTTTTCGATTTCCTCTGTACGTGAGTTTGCGATCAGCATCTGTACAAGTCTATTAACTCTGCTCTCGCCCTGTTCCATGCCTTTACTTATTCCGATTTTCTCTCCGGCTTCCATACCAGCTTTCCTTCCTGCTTCCAATCCGGCTTCCCAGTTGCTTTTCATAAGATAATTATGGTCCCGCAGCGCTTTCTCCCTGGCTTCATATTCCAGCCTTTTCTCGTCATCTGCGCTGATATTCTTCAAAGCTTCATATGCCTTTTCAATATATTTATCTTTCTCCGCCATCTCTTCAAACTCCTCCTGCCTCTCGGCATTCATGAATTTTGCCCAGTTCAGAAGCTCTGTTTCAGGATATTGATACCTATTAAGTTTAGGCAGTTCAAGGATATGGACTTCCAGTTTATCCGTATAAAGATGGTGACTGGTATCTTCCCTCATATGATAACAGGAATAAAAAGTTTTCTCCGCGTCAAACAAAATGAAGTCCAGGATTCCGATATGTACGCATTTTTCCAGAATTTCATATCCCTTACCCTTTTGCAACTGGTCTGTAAACACTTTTGAAAGATAGAACAGGGAACGCTCCGGCCACAGCGGAAACGGACTGACCTGAATTTCAATATCAATCTGTGTCCCACCGGCTAGAAGCACACGTACATCCAGAATCCCCAGCTTATCTTCCTCGTATCTGGTTCTCAGGTGTGTTGGGAGCAGAGTTGACTCAACAACCACCTCCTGCAAAATGTGCAAAACTGCCGCTATGAACCCTCTTCGTACCTCTGCATCCTCCATCAGTTCCTTAAAACAGAAATCCACCTTGGGCCTCATGATGAATCCGTCATTAGTATCTCTCTTCATCCTTCCTCCTCTCTGTATCTGAAGGATAAAGAAATACTGGTTATCTATATTCATATTATAACCGTTACAGACTGATACCTCAATATCTTTCAGACAGCAGTTTATTTAATTGTTTTTATGGGTATTCCATCCCTGAACAGGGATATCAGAAATGTATAACAGAAAATACATTTTTATTGATGCCAATACTTTATCACGCTTCCACAGCCGTGTCAATCATATCTCCCAAGCTTTCATACAAAACATGTTACTATTCAGCCTTTCGGCTTCATAGTAACAAAAGCATGCACACAGACTGCAAAAAACGCAGTCTGGCGCGTGGCTGCCCCGGGCTTGTCTTGCAAATGCAAGGCAACACCTCGCGGGACAGCGAAAGACTGAACCATTACCATAACGTTACTATTCAGCCTTCAATGTCAGTTAGTTAGCTTTAAATACACACAGAGCTTCTAAAAGATTAAACCTTTACGAATAGCAGATCACACAGGAATCACTAAAATTGATCATTCCTAATTATTCAGACTACGACAAAAAGACAGATTGTAAATCTGCCTATTTGCGTTACAGTTTGTAAAAATACGTATGATTGCAGCATCTTCAATGTGTAAGATCAAACAACTCCTCAATTTCTGCTTAAGAGGTATCATTTCATTCACCTGCCGCCTTTTTGAGCTACTCTATACTTCTCTCGTCAGGCCCAGTTCCCGATATAACGCATCCATCTCCGCAATCAGCTCTTTTACTTCCCGGCTCAGCGGCCGATCTTCTTTGGAGGGCTGCATCCGATCCTCTGGCTCCCACTGTCCTGTGACAAACCCATTGGCAATTACAGCACAACAGCCGTCTTCGGTTTCCAGATTATATACCTTATCCCTGTACACCTCCCCATAGAGAAACCGGATCGGGACCGCTTTTCCATCCTCAAAAATGAGTTCATCCGTAATATTTATTTCAGCCGCCATTACAGTGCCCCGTTTCGTCCGCATTGGATGGTTGTCCGTCACAAGAATCTTTTTGCCGTTCATCGCCTCAATGCAAATCATATTTTCTTCTGATCCTGTAATTACATTCGTAACAGTTGTCACTGCTGCACCGCTGCCGTTCAAGTATGCGATCCGGTCTCCCGGCCTTATCTGGGATACCATCCTTTCACTTTTGTCTGCCATCCGAATACTGGTATCTTTCCCAAAACAGCCCCAGGAAAAACTGATATCCGGTATCAGAATCTTCGTATCTTTTTCAACCCAGTATTCTCCTGGTTTGTCCGATGAATTAATAATAAACGGAATCTCAACAGGCTGCTTCTTTGTATCCACGACTCTGCAGTAAAAACTGCAGCGAAGCTGTGCCGGCTGGTCCACCGTGTATAGTTCTGCGTCGATTGGATGCTTCCAGTCCTGGTCAAATGAAAAGTTGATCAGATGTTCATTTTCCTTATCCTTTGTAAACTTCACCTTTCCATTGGAATATTTAGTAATGGTCTTATTTTTATATTGAAGTTTCGTCACAAGGGTTTCGCTTGCTTCCGCCGTATCCAGCGTATATTCATCAGTAAATAAAATCGTCCCATCTATAGGAAGATAAGTTGCCACCTTTCCATCCTTTATTTCCACCTCTGAATATGGTTCCGGATGATCTTTGTCCTGAGGGTAGTCTGCATTTGGATTAATCCGATTTTTGTACGTAACTTTTATCACTTTGTGGGGCGGAGTGAAATAAGAGCGTGGATTGGCAGCCTCAAATTTCACCACATTCTCCGCAATGCCATTCACCAGCAGGAAAGGTCCGGCATCGTGTTTTGGTAATATGGCAGCGTCTTCGCATATATATGTAGTGTCACAGATCGTCCTTACAGATTCCGTCCTGAATGTCGTAACCTCGGCATCCAGACAGCTCATTTCTGCCTGGACTTCATCTTCCCCCAGATTTTTGTTTCTCTCGAATTTCACATAACAGGAATCGTATAATTCCCTTTCATCCTCTATCTCCTGGTCATAGCTCTCCAGAGTGCCGGTCAGATAAATTGCTGCTATTTCGGGTGTGGTGGTCGCTCCCACTACCCCTTTGACAGAAATCAGCCGGCTCCCCCCATCTCTGCTCTGCTTTGCATTATCCTCCATATAGGGCCTATATGCGTTGGCGGTGACCTTCCGGGCAATATCTTCCTGGGGCCCGTTCTTATTCGCCGATCTTTGTATAGCCTTGTACACTTTTGGAAATTTCGTTTTCAGAAATTCTTCCCCTCCCAGACTCTCCATATACCACTTTGCATAGTCAGTATCTGCCAGCGTCAACTCCCTGCCCTCTGCGTTCTGCCTCAGAAGCTCAAGCCGTCTTCTCATCTCTTTTGTGCTCCGCATCATTCCTTTCCTCCTTCTTCCGGTATATAAGCGGTGACAGATGTTTTCCCCTTGAGGCCCGGCTTTCCCGGTCTGCCTGGTCTGCCTGGTCTTCCTGGCTTTCCCGGTTTCGCTGGGTTTCCGCCAATGCAAGTCACAGACTCAGTGTCTGTCTCCTCATCCTCCGCCTCCGTACATGTAAGATCCTCGCAGATACCTCGTTTCCCGGCAGCACCTTCTTTTCCGGCCTCCCCCGGTTCTCCCCCCGGGGATGGCAGATTGAAGTGCTGTATCAGGGCATTTGCCGTGGAAGCGTACATCACCTGAACATTTCCGCCATCTCCGCCGTTTCCCCCATTTCCTCCGTTTCCTCCATTTCCTCCGCTGCCGCCGCTGCCGGGCTTTCTTCCATTACCGCCGTTTCCACCTGAACCGCCATCTCCGCCATCCTGCCCATCACCTCCGGCACTTCCTATGTTGAGAATGGTAATGGGGGTCTTCAGGTCCCGTATAATAATCATGGCATCCGGCCCGTCTGCACCGTCCGTTCCATGAACTCCGGAAAATCCATAGCCACCGTCAGCGCCGTCTCCTCCGCACAGTCCATTTCCCCCGTTGCCTCCGTTGCCCCCTGATACAGCAGCACTGTTTACAGACATCTCATCTTCATCCTGGTTCCCGGTTATTATAATATCATATTCCTGTCCCTGTATTTTACGGAAATACCCTCCATCCTCAGACCTGTGAATCAGATTCTGATCAATTTCTTCTCTGTCAAACGCTGTCTCACGCTTCAGTTCCTCTATATCCAGGGTCGCATTTGCGTTTATTTCAATATACCCGCCGGGGCAGAGATGTACGGTCCTATAGAAAACCTCCCCTTTTGCCCTTATAATCAAAGGACAATCCTCCACAATGTAAATATCTGTTTTTTTCAATCCCGTTTCTCCTCTCTTTTTCAGCACAGGCCCGGTACTCTGGACAGCCTGCTGCCTGCCATAGATCCAGAGCTGTGCCACATCCATTGCCGTTATCTTTTCCCCACTTCCAAGTATTACTTTTCCGGCCGCCTGGCCGTCATACGCCATCCCTTCACCGCTATCCTCCCCGCCTCCTCCATTTATCAGCCCTTCCTCTCCCTCCATCTCAATTTCCAGAGTTCCATTGCAGATGCAGCCGCTCACTTTTCCTTTGTTTTCTTCCGCCAGCCCATAGATGCGGTTCCGAAGTTTCCAGGCTCCTGATACCGTATTCTTCTGAATCACCCCATTCTTATAGTTTTTAGCTGTGATTCCTCCAACACACACCGCACTGCGCAGAATACCTGAAAAATCCCCATTTAACGTGGTTACACAGCCAATCACCTGAGCTTTGCTCTGATTCAGGGCAGTCACTCCCCCAATGTAAATGCGTTTATCTGTCTTTTGCTCCCGGCCGCTTTCTTCCGCTTTGTCTATTGCGACCTCTGCCGTCCCCCGGCAGTTTTCGATAAAGCTGCCCTGCTGATTGCTCCCGGCTATCAGGCCCACATAACAGTCCTCTACCGGATCCGGCAGCAGAATCCTGATCTTTGCTTTACAGCTGCAGTTACCAATATATCCTCTGTTGGAACCAACCGCCATTCCCCACCAGTTGTCATCGGGACTTACACATATCTCTCCCTCAATATCCAGATTGGTGATTCGTGCCGTGGAGCTGGTACTGCCGAACAGTCCGCACTCACGGTTCACCATGGACAGCCGCAGCCCGCTCACCTTATACCCGTTCCCGTCAAAATTACCGGAAAATTTATTATAATCGCTTCCAATCCCCGGCCAGATTTGTGTCAGTGCGATATTATCTTCCACCCGGAAATACTTGTTTCCATAGGTTTCTCCACTGCTCACCGCATCTGCCAGCTCTGTGAGGTCCTCCTCATTCCATATCTGGAAGGGATTCTCTTCTTTTCCTTCCCCATCCCAACTATTCCGCTTTTTCGCTTCCATTTCACCCTCTCTGTCTTAATTTCCCTGCCACATAATCATAAAAGCTTCCCGCGCTTCTCTGCTCGTCCTCCAGTCCCGTGTACTTTATGCACAAAATAATATCCGATATGGTATTCATATCAAAATGGTTGCACTCCGGCGGCATCTCCAACTGCCAGACAGACGCTGCTCCTGTTCCCTCAAAAGGCAGATATCTCTCATCCCGAAAATCCAATACAAACATCCCGCTGTCGTCCACACCCCTGGATACTGCGATTTTCCCGCCATTTCTTATCTGTTTTTTCACAATCTCTTCCCCGGGGCTTTCCGGTGTAGTGCCGAAGAGATAATCAATCCCTTTTTTATCAGGTTTCATCAGTATCTGACTGGAAAGCTGTTTCAATGTGGCCTTGACAGTCTCATAGGGCGGCAGAACTGCGGGAACGGTCATTGTGACAGACATGATTTTTCTGCGGTAGCATCCCGGATAATCTGATGCAAAAAGCGACTCCGGCAGTTCAAACTGACATATCCCCTGTGTCTTCAGCGTTTCAAGTGTATCCGGCAGCATATAGCGGAATGAAATATTCTTCTCAATTTCCAGCCTACGTTCATTCTTCTTCAGATAACTCTGCTGCATCTGCATAAGCGCCAGCGTCAGGTTCTCACCGGCCATCAGCCCCTTCCTTCCGCTATCCCAGTAATCAAATTTCAAAAAAGTTTCGGCGGTATCTCTTTCATACTGGTAGGCCTCCTGTGCACTCAATCCCAGTTCCAGCGCCATCTGGTAGGTCTGCCACATAGTAGTCGTAAGCCTGGCCGCCAGCCACTGATATAACTGTGCCCCTGTAAATTTCTCTTTCAGGAAGGACAGCACTTCTTTTTTCTGTTCCAGTGTCCTGATATGGATATCCAGATCACGTTCCGCCGTTTTCTTTCTGAGCTCCGCTTCAGCGATCTGCTTTTCCAGGTTTTCCATTTCTTTTTCGGCCTGTTTTTCCTGCAGTTCCCAATCCGCCTTTCTGCGGTCATATTGGGCCATTGTAAGGGTCTGCTGGGAAACGTGTGCCATCACTCCCGCCAGTGTACCGTAGCCCCTTGATACCGCCTCCATGGATGAACCGATTTCCACTCCTCCATATTTCATGGCAAACGGTGAGCCTACCTGGGGCGTCAGACGGGCAATCCCTGCTGCAAATTCCATACTGCCCCCAATTGCACTCAATGCGGCAGCGGCGGTGGACGTGGCAAAACCGGAAATCTCTTTTTCAGACATATATTCTATCGCGTTTTTTCCGTAGAAGTCTTTCCGTATCTGTGCGGAGTCCATCGATATGTGAAGCGCCTCTATATTTCTCTCTATTTCTCCAATCTGGTTTTCTTTGATTTTGGTTGTCATCTGCAGCAGGCTCTCTTCCTGAGAATTTGTCAGCAGCAAAAGGGCTTCCGCATCATTTTTTTCCAGTGCGGACAGCATACTGACTCCAAGCTGTGTAAGCTGGGAAGCTAATGCTTTCGCCTGTTCAATGATATAAGAAAAACGGTAGGGATACAGGCCGCTATGCCTTGTCAGACTTCCCGGAGCAGCATCCGCTGCCGCCGCTGCCGCCTTAACCATGGCATTTATATCAACTGCCGGTTCAAATAACGCGGTTATCCTCGGCGCACCGTTGATATCAAGCGAATTTCTCAGCTTATAAAGCCTGTCCTCCACAATATCCCAAAGAAGAAGGATCTGGTCATTTTCCGGCACTCCAAAATAGGCACGTATGTCATTAAACGGCACCTCTTCGCTGACAGGGATAAAATCATGCTCCTCCCCGTACTTCTGTATCTTTTTTTCCAGGTCAATGATGAACTGTGGAATCTTCCCGGCTCCTTCATAGAATTTTTCTATTTCGTCATAGCTTTTCGCTTCTCCCTGTCTGACAGTTCCAATCTGCTGTGGTTTTGGTCCAAGCAGATCATAGGCCCATACATACATCATCGTGGCGCTTGTCAGGGATTCCCAGGTGTTTAACAGAAACTGGCTGTCTCCCCATTCAACGATGTTGGACACGTACTCCATGATTGTATATTTCCCGTAAGCGTTAATCCGCAGTCTTGCGATTGCATGGGGATTGAACGGAGAGTCATTGTATGCCTGGATTGCGGAGGGATCTTCCAGTATGGTTTCCAAATCCTCGTTTTCACTCTGTGCAAAGGGCAGGAAATTCCAGTAATATCTTATCAGTGTGTCATCCCTCTTTTTTGTAGGATCAAAGATATAATGAAACCACTTCAGGCTGTCTTCATGCAGGAAATTACTCCGGAAGTTTTGGGCAATCAGAATCGGAATATGATAGAAGAGTTCCCAGTTATACTCTGCGTAAAGTCCCTCAAAATCAATTTGTGCCCCGTCCTCCGCTTTGGGAGGAACAACATTTTTGGTGGGCATCAAGCGTTCAAAAGGCATAACCGGTTCTTCCGGCCTGCTCTGGGTCTTTCTGTTCAGAAAAGAATCGATTCCCCCTGTTTCCAGCTTTCTTTTCAATTTCTTAATGGTCGGATTTGTAAGACGCTGTACGCCAAACTTCCAGTCACAGAATGCCGTCTCTGTGAACTGTCTGGGCAAATCGTCATTAATCCTGTAGTTGAAATTAATGGAACTGACTGCCGCTTTCAGCTTCCCATAAATTTCAATTACAGATTTCTCTCCCAACATGCCCCCCTCTGAATTGCGGAACAGTACCTGATTCTGCTGCTTTAAGACTTTTAGGTCAATCCGGTAAAGAGAACCATCCTCAAGCCATGGGTACAGAACCTTATGCTCCTTCAATTTATCAATAATGCTTTTATCTGTGATACCTGTAATCTGCTGAAAGTCTTCTTTGCGGATTACGGGAAGATTTAAAAGTTTCACATAAATCCTGTCGATTTTTTCCTTCTTTACTTTTTCGCCGTCGTCGTCAAATAAAGCGTCCAAGAACTCTCCAAGAACTTCACGGGTGCATCCGTCTGTATCTACAATATAGTTTTCATTAACCACCTCTCCCAGCGCATCGTAAATGGAACCTGCCTCTCCCCTTGTAAATCCCATTTTTACAAACGTACTCACTGTCACAGGGACACCGATGGTTGTCCCCATATCTGTTTTGCGTATATTGACAGGGCGGCAGGGGCCTTCTGCTTTCTCCTGATAGACTGGGTAAATCAGAAATGTTTCATCCCCACAGTCATAAATAAATTTTCCGGGCTGGTTGACAACAGGAATTACAGTTGCCCGTTCCGCATTCTTAAACAGATACACCGCTCCTATATTTTTCAGCAGGATATTCTGGACCTGCTGGATCTGATTGCTCCGTTTGCCCGATAGTTCCTCCGCCCCTTCTTCCCCTTCCATGAGGAGATCGTCAATCAAATACAGCAAATCTGCATTTGCCACCTTTTTCTCCACCGCGTATCCATTGTCGTCAATGAGCTTCGCCGTACACAGCTTTTTATAAATCTTCTCAGACAATGCCTTGTCAATAACTGGATTCCCATCTTCATCCGTCACAGCAAAGGATTCTCTGTTCAGCGCGGGGCCCTTAACGCTGTTATCATAGGGCAGAATCCCCCTGGAAGGCAGCGCCGCATCCATCAGTACATTCTGTGACAGATATACCCCTACTGCGTGATGGATTTCATCGTGCAGCACAGTGTACATCAGAGAGTGTCTGGTTGGGATATAACCGTCCACCACAATAAATTCCCGGTCATGCAGCAGATGTGTCTCCTCCAGGTCCTCATTGAACAATTTGAAATAACCGGTGCTGAAATAGCCGTTTTCCCCGTTATGCAATTCAAAATTGTTATTTTGTACCATATCATTCAATGCCTTTGCAAAGCTTTCCTGCTCCCGGTCCAGGGAGACATTCATATCCAGCTTATCCACAGACCTTCCCAGGTTCTGCGCAAAGGAACCGGTAATGACAGCCAGGCATTCGAATTCATTTCCCTTATCCATAAATCCGTCCAGATTCTGCTGCGTAAGCCGCAGCAAGGTCAGCTTCCTAAAACTGTCATCCTCCATATCTATGCCGAATTTATCCGCCCTGTCCCGCATAGGCTCCGATGCCTTCCTGTCATCCTGTGCATAGATCACGGTCTCCTCCGACAGTGTCTGCGGCACAATCCACTGTCCCTGCAGATTCAGATAAGTATATTTAATCTGCAGTTGATAAGATTTCTGGTTTCCCGCACTTAACTGGTCACTGCTCTCAACCTTAACCTTTGTGTTCTCCTTCACATCAGACCAGAAAATATGCAGACGGTTAAATACAAAAACGGGCGTGATATTTACCGAGTCAATATTGGTGTCTATTTTCTTCCATTCTGACCATGCCAGTGTACTCACCTGGCGGCAGTAGTAATAGGTATAGGGCTGTTTCTGCGTCCTGGCAAACACATAAAGGACATTCAGATAGTCCTCCACTGTCTCATATGCACCGCATATTTTTAACTGGGTGAGCTGCATGTAGTCATCCAGATACTTTATATACTGCTCCTCAATATATCCGTCGGTAATCTGCGACTGCTGCAGCGCCTCCTCCGTGTTTTTGAAAAGGGTTGTCTTACTTTGCCTGACCGCCGGAACAAGATAATTCTCCGGGTAGACAAACACTCTCCTGTTTGCCTCCCACATCCGGTAATCCATAATCCAGGACCACCAGTTCTTTGGAATGGCAACCTCCCGGACCCCTTTTTCCAGCCGCATACGGCAGCGCTGGAGATAAAGCTGCAGCGCATTGATCCCTTCCTTGATCAGAGAAATATTTGTCTTGTCATCCATCTCCACATCAATCAGAAAATATTTATACAGCTTATTGTAATTGGTAATATCTGAAAATTCTTTCTGAAGCCGCTGCATGGCAACCGGAAGGAGAGCCTCCCTTTTCGCGGCCTCCACCGCAGCCTTTATCTCTGTACCGGCCAAATCTCCGAACAGTTCTTTTTCATATTCCTCTGCCCTGGTGTAGCTTTCATCCGGCGGGCAGGCACCAGAAATCTCATATGAGAGATCTAAAAGCTTTTGGATGGCACACTTGTCAAAAGCCAGCTTTTCCATCACCAGCAGGCAGCCCGCCAGCGTACTTATGAGTGCGGGAACATTATTTTCTTCCTCTCCTGCCTCATAGAGCAGCTCCATGACATCCGTCACCTGCCCCGCATCCCACCCTGCCGCTTCTGCCAACAGTCCGGTCTGTTTTCTATCCTTTGCATATTCATCTACAAACCGCAGCAAAACCCCGTCTTTGTCCTGAAAATACTCCGTAAAACGTGTAAAAGAAACAACATCCTGAATATTTTTAAGTGTCAGTTCTTTCATATCACTGATTCCAAAGCATTTCTTGTGTTCCGATGCTTTTGCAAGCAGAGACACCGGAATTCCTCTGTCAACCAGACACAGCAGTTTTGACATCTGGTCCATAGCAGGTTTTACTTCCTCCACCCCGGCACAGATCATTTTGGCCGGCCATTCCTCCATCTCTTTAGCATCCAGAAAAGCCCCAAACAGGGTTTTCAGATTTTCCGGCTGCCGCTCCAGCAGCGAGCCTAATTCTCCATAGACATAATCAGCCAGCAGTCCCGGAACCTCTTCACAGTCTTTTGGCATATTCTGCCGGATTACCTCCAGCTTCTGGCCCAGGGATTCCAGCGTGTCATCCGCTTTCACGTAAGGGTTTTCCTTCAGATGAATCAAATAATCCAGCTCATATACTGAAAACGGCATTTCCCTGCAGATTTTAGTCACCCTGTCCACCTGTTCCGGCGCAAAACATATCACTGGCTGAGGGAAGACAAGTTTTAACAGCAGCAGATACTCTTCCATGCTCATTGAAATCATGCGTGCCATCTTATAATGTCTGTATATGGCATCCATGGGAATCACATCTTTATTCCCCAGATAACTGCACAGACTGCGAAGGCTCGTGAGGTCCGTATGAAATACCCGGACCAATATCCGCTCCTGCATTTCCCGGGGCTGTGCTTCCAGTTCTTTTCTGCCCATACCGAAAACCTGGCAAAATGGATTCCCTCCGTAATCCTTCAGCCTGCCCGTCAGTGCCGCCGCCTCCTCTATCTGTATTCCGAAACGTTTCGCCATCCCTGCGGTCTGCCAGGCCAGAAGAAGTCTGATGTCCCCCTCCTCATCAGTCCCAACTGTTTTCAGGAGCCAGTCCATCTCCTCAAACGTAACCCCAAATATCCTTGTCAGCCGCAAAAATACGCAGATTCTTTCCAAAGTATCCAGATTCAGGTTCCTGACTTTCTCATCCTCAATAAAAAGAAAAGCAGTTTGTCCCATTAAGCTTTCATTGAGATACAATCCGTGCAGCAGAGCCTCTCTGTCCTCATCTGTTTCACTGATATCCTGCACAAATAACCGCTCTGCCTCCTGGCGTGTCAGCTGCATTGTATTCATAAATTCCGACAGTTCTGTCAGTTTCCCTAAATCTGCCCCGGACAGGCCCCAAAACTCCTTCAGCGCTTCAGCGCTTAATGGTTTTTTCAGGTAACCATACATCTCCGGAGACAATTTCATTTCCTCCAGAATCACACTCTCTTCCGGTCTTTGGAAAGTACGCAGAACCTCCGTCAGTGAAGTCCCTGCTCCCAATAGACTGATCCGTATGGAGGCCATAGGCAGATGAAAGGGCAAAGGGGATGGATAATAAGTCCTGGAAAGTTCCCTGTATAACTCAGAGCGTTCCAGATAACTCTCCACAATTTTATTCACAATCTGCAGATAAGGAAGCTCCTGGTTTGTGTTTTCACAGGTAAGTTCCAACTGAAACAGATCCGGCCTTCTGGCTCTTAAAGGGACTGACTCCCCTTCTTTGCTCTCCAGCGTGATATATCTTTCGATGATCCGAAGCAGATCCACAAAATAAGCCGCCGGTCCGAAAATACTCTTGCACTGCGGACAGGAGCAATAATCCAAATGCCCGAATATCTCCTGATAGTTAGGCATGTTTTCAAACATTCCGGCCTCTTGCTCCCCGGCAAACCTGTTCCGCACAGCCCGGTAGGATTCTGAACCGTAAGTCACATTCAGAGCAGCCGTCAGGTTTGTCAGAAGCATATAATTGGCCTTGGCCTTTTCATATACATGTTCCGCCTCCTCTTTTGTTATGATATTCTTAACATCATCTACAAAATGCTGTTTCGGCTGATGGAAAATACTGACTGAAGAACCATAGCCTTTTTCCACCAGTTTTCTCTTTACAGTATCTGATTTATGAACATTCCTGATTACCAGCATTCCTTCCCTTAACTCATCACTTTTCATTCTGCCTCCCTTTCTATAGCACAATAGTGTTTGATCATTCATTTCTGCGATTCGTTTTTTACGGTTTCTTCAATCTGGCATCCGCCACAATTTCTGAAATGTTTCCATAACTTGCCTTTAAAGGTGTCTCCACCGGTTCCCCATCTTCACCTCTGGTATACATTATAAATCTGGCTTCACTGTCTTCCAGCCCTTCCAGTTCATGTCCTCCCCCACTGGTGACCGCATTATGGGACGCTAAAATACCCTCTCTGAATTCAGATGCCATTCCCATATGGAATCCCCGCGATCCAATGACCCTTTTAATATTTGGAAACTGCAGAAGGAATCTCTGTGCCGTATTATGTACAGGCGGGTTTGCCCCAGGCTGATAACTATATTTCCTGCCTCCTCCGCTGACCTCCGTAAATGTCCTGATCGTCGTGGGGCTTGCCGTATTGCAGGAAAGAAGGACCAGTTCGGAGGCCGCCTTTGTAGAATCCATTCTGCTCATTGGAACACCGGTAATACTCTTTGGGTTCCCATGCTGGTAAATCACAATGGTAGATGTGGCGGTGCTCTGCATCCTTCCCCACTGGGACACAAAGTCCTTCCCTGCTGGTAATTTCTTATTCGCTGCCGGGCCAGTGTAAGCTTTTGGCTGAAAGGATTTTGCCTCTTTTACAGCTCTGTATTCCTGATCTTTGCCATGGAAAATAAACGTGGAACAATTCCCGGAAAGATCCATACGCACAATAGGGTTATTTTTACAGTAGGCATACAGATTAATGCTCAAAGAGTCCCCTTCCCGGATATAACCGGGTTCGTCCGCTGAAATCATTCTTCCATAAGCAGCATGATAATATCTGGAACCGTAATAATACAGTCCTGTCACGCTGTCCCTCTCCTTATTGCAATATCTGTATTCTTTCAGGGACACCTCACTTTTATTTGTCCAGATAAGTGCCGTCTCCCCAAATGGATAATACTCTTCGAAACTAATGATCTCCTCTTTTTCATTCAGTTCCACACATACCGCATGGATATGGTTTTCTACCAGATAATGGATCCTGCTGGTGCTTTCATAATCTGTCGGCCCTACCCTCTTCTCTTTGATAAAATGGTAAACTATAGCGGCGGTTGAATCCTGGCACTCCACTGCCATGCTGGATCTCTCCGTCAAAATCCCGTTTCCTGTCTCTCTTTGTACACAATAGCCGTCCAGATAAATTTTCTCTGTCACCGCAAAACGTCCTTCTGCGGTTCTGCGTTTTGAAATCTTCCGTACCCGCTCCCCCTGCGTATCATAGACATAAAATTCCTCATCGTTTTCTTCATTCCCGCGGCTGATTACTACCGCATGCGCCAGATACCCCTCCTGGTTCCACTCCAGACTGCGGATACCCGGCATTTTTCTTATGTTTCCTGCTCTGTCGTAGGAAATTCCCTGTTCCGGATTCCAACCGCCGCCTCCGCACTCTGCCCTGATCATACGGTTACTGTCTGCCTCCATTTCCATATCCAGCACATGGCTGCCGGCCGGGCTTTTATGTGCCATCCTGCACAGGTTTCCTCCTGTATCATAGGTATATTCCCTGCGGTAAGATGCCATATTCTGAAAATCATGGGAATGTCCAGCCAATTCCCTGCCTCCCGCCTGAATCAAACGGTAGTCGGAATCATAGGTATATTCCCAGAGAGGTTCTACCACCTGGCTGTTTGATACTCTGTCCTCCGCCGCCTCATCCCGGATACAGGAAATATTTCCAACAGGATCATACGTGTAAGAAAGAAATTGAATGATTTTTCCAGAAGACTTAACCGCCTTCATGGTTTCCGGACGGCCTGTTATCTTGTTATATCTGTATTTTGTGACGGTCTGGTTCCCATATTTTATTTCCTGGCGTTTTCCGTCCTCATTATAGACAATATTTTCAATAATCGGCTCAGCAAGCGTGCTTTCCAGTTTACTCACCTTTTTCAGCAGACCGAGATAATCGTATTCGTAGAGATAAGACACCCCATCCGGTGCATTACGTTCTATGACTTCCCCCGCTGCATTGTATTCAAAGCTTTCCTCAAAGCCCTCTATCTCCAGAGGGTTTTCTGTCCGCCAATCCACCTCTTTTTCGTACCTGCAGCATAGTCTGCGGCTTTTCCTTTTTATCTGGCCGCGGAATGTATATGCATGGAACTGCACTACCCCGGCCTGATCCTGAATCTGTACCGCCTGGCCCCGCAGGTTCTTCTCCCGGCTGTCAGCACTCTGCTCTCCGTAACTTATCCTCTCCGTCACGCCAACGCTGTCCACAAAAGTTTCCAGGGGGCGGTTCAGGCCATCATAAGTGATTGTTTTATGCACGCCTTCTGCATTTACCGCATAGACCTGATTGTCATGGTTATCTGTTATCTCATAAGTACAGCCGCTGTCGCAGCTTTTGGTACACAGAATATTTCCCAGCATATCACGGTGATACATAAGATTACAGTTCTTCCTGCTCCTCTGCCGGTCATCCGCCACTGTCACCAGGTGTCTGCAGCCGTCATACCCATACTCCGCAAATTCAGCGCCCGGCTGCAGCATATCTCCGATCCTGCTCCCTTTGCCATCCAGAAAATAAGTTTTTCCGACATTAGAAAAGCACAGTGCTTTTTGCAGTGCATTCCTTTTATCTATCTGATATTTGTCAGGATTCTGCGGATAACGAGCCAGAAAATCTTTGTAATAACCGGAATCTGCCAGACACTGATTCTCATCATACTCCCGGATTTCCCAGGGATGGTACTCGGTCCTGCTATACAAATAAGCATACGAAAGCCCCTCAATCCCTGTATCCGGTATCTCTTTTTTCACCGTTCTGCCCATACTGTCATAATGCTGTCTTACAGGCGGCAGCGGAATTTCAGAATACTCATAATAGGGTGAATCCGCAAAAAACGAGGGGTAAATAAGCAGTTCCTTTCCGTTTCCGTCATACACGGTCCTGTTTTTAACAATCCATTTATTTTCATCATATTTATATTTTTCTTCGGACTGATGTCCAAATCCATCCCAATAACAGACCTGGCAGTTGATCACCTCTTCTCTCCGGCTGCTTCTATATGTCTCCCTGGTAAGCAGGATACTGCTCACCGGCTGTTTCCGTTCCTGGTAGGCAAGCTGGTCATAATAATAGAATCCTGTCATATCCTGCACGCAGGCTTTCGGATCAGCCAGTACGCCCTCCAGGTCCATATCCTTTCTGACATATTCACTTACATCCCCGTCTCCCTCCAAAATGCCATCCGCTGTCCCATAACCCGTGCTGGCGATTACCCTGCCCAAAGCATCATAAATCACCTGTGCCGTATTGTCATTCTGGTCCGTCACCTGCCAGTACTGCATAACGGTATAATCGATGGAAGCGGTTACCGTATTGGACACACCCTCTTTTACGTACTGTGTGATTTCCACAGGCATCAGAGAATAAGTGTCATATTTTACGCATGTTCTTTTATATGGCCTGTCCATTTCTTCGCAGTAAGGCAGAAAGAATTCCCTGTTTCCATAATAGCGGACCGTATCCCCCATCTTCCACCAGTGGCCGTCCTGCAGGCAATAGCCGCAGACTCTTTCCAGCATTTCCGGCTGGAACCATCCTCTGTCTTTCAAAAACTTTTCAGGAAATACAGCCGCTTCGGTATGGTGCACCAGAGCATGCTTTCCGGTTTCTCCCAACGGAAGACACCGCTCCCTGTCACTGTCCCAATAAAACGTCCTCTCCATATGTACCAGCTTTGCCTGCCTTCTTCCTGCCGTAAAATTCTCTCCGTAAGAAATCATATTTTCGGCAGCCGCTTTTAGTTCCCCCCTTATCTCTTCCGATGTAAAATATTCCCGGCACCGCAGCCCCTCCATGCGATACCTTTTCACAAAAGACGGCAGTTCCAGAAGTCTGGCCCCCTCCGTACAGACTGCATATGCCCTGACTGTTTCCGTCACATGCAGCCTGCGCTGTTTTTCCAGCAAAGCCCCGGGTACTCCCGGAGGGGCACTGTTGCCTGTCCTTCTTGGATAATGAACCTTGCACTCCTTTAGGACGTTTCCGTATTCGTCCAGTTCCAGATAGAATTTATGGGTGATTACCGGGTCCAGGCATTCCCCCTCATAATGGTAATGCAGGCGTTCCCCGGGATGAGCAAAATAAATCCCCCTGCTGTTTTCCGTCGGTCTTTGCAGTTCTTCCACCCTGTATCCTGTCTGCACTACATCAAGCGGCACATCCGTGTCCCTTCCATAGGTCTCTTCCCTGATCTGCAGCCCCCACAGCGCTTTCTCCGCTTCTTTTCTGCCTTCTCCGGCAAACGCTGCCGAGTCCATATCAAGCGCTCTCCTGTCTGCTTTGTTATACTCTTCGCTGACATCCAGTCCTGTATAAAACCATTTTCTGACCAGAACAGGTTCCATCCCGTCCTTCCAGTATTCATTTGACTGGGTTATCTTCTGGTCAATCGTGCCAAAACCTTTAAATTCATTTTCTTCATAATCATACAGACCATTTTTATAGCGGTATTCCGTAGTAATAACATTCCTGGATATAGTGTCACTGACTATCTTTTTTGCTATAAGCTGTACCGGAAAAGGCGGTTTCTGTTTCCATTCTGTTCCACATTTTTTATCTTTCAGAAAAAATTCTGTGGAACTGGCATAGGACAGCTCTGTGACAACACCGGTATTGTTATCCATACGGCATAACATATAAGGCTTCTGTCCGGATGTAAAATCATAACAATAGTGCCTTATCTCCTGATCCATCTTGCTGAAAACCAGACAGTTTGTCCCTGTACCTGTAATATCCTCAAAAGAAATCCGATCCAGTCTGGTATACATTTCCGGCAGTTTCAGAGGCTCTGGTCCGCTGAATGCATTCCCGCTCCGGTTCCAGTAAATGAGCAGATGATCCGGGCAGGCATATATCATATCAGCAGTTCCTGTACCGTCGATGTCAGCAAAGAACAGGCGGGATGCATCCAATCCTTCCGGAAACACAGGCGCACCCATAATTTCCACTTTTTCTCCAAACCTGCCGTAACCCAGATTCGGAAAACATTCCACACTGCCGTTTTTCACCCTGATCCGGTGTGCCAGCCCATCTCCGAAAAAATCTACGAATCTGACCACTTCTTCGGCACTGTTCTGCGTCATATGAGGAAAACCCTCCGGAATTTCACGAATCACAGGGGTTCCAACACCAGATTTCTTTCCGGACGGATAATACCGCAGCCATTTACCATCTGTCACCATCAAGTGGGAAAGGTGGTCCCCCTGCAAATCAGCTTCTTCCCGCCAGGGATTTCCCCATTCATTGCACTCCTGCTCAAACACATGAAAGCCGCCCCATTTTCCGTCCTCTCCCAGTTCATAATACCCATTGGCCGCTTCTTCATGGAGGACAAGTTCATATTTTCCGTTTCCCTCCAGACTGGTAAGCGCTGCCCTGCCGGAATCCAGCTCCCTGTGAATGGGAAATTCTTTCAGCAGAAGGGGGGATTCATATCTGTATCCTCCCAAAGGCCGATAGTAATAGAGGGCATTCTTTCCGGCGTAGAAAAGCCCTGCAATTCCCTCACCATATAAATCAATCATAGAAAATCCCACAGCATTGACAAGAAACGGCAGGTTATTTTCAGTTTCCAGCCTGTGGAACGTTTTTTCCTTCCACTCAAAAGGAATAAAGGTAAAGCACAAATCCGGTTCATGCAGACTGCGGACCAGCCCATCTGCATCTTTCTGAATTCCTTCCGACGATATTTTCTGCATCAGTGATATCCCATTTTCCACCTGGTATGAAAACTGCATTCTGCGCACCGTTTCTTTTCCGTTTTCCATATCATGAAACATGGATATTTCTGTACACAATACTTTTGTCTCAATTAAAAATCCACTGTTATAACTCCTGAACCTGTCCACTCTTTTGTTTTGATAATGAAATTCCACTCCAAAAAGCCATTGTTCGGACTTTTCCTCTATATAATAATTTCCATATTGGATTCTCTGAATTATCCCATTCGGGTTATAAAAGTACTTTGTTTTGTTCCCGAACCGGTCCGTACTTTCACTGAGGTTCCAGGAGAAAACATGTTCTTCCCTGTCAGGATCCGCAATTCGCTCCGATTCACTGCTGCCAAATAAAAAAACTGTTTGATGTCTGTCTGTCACCTTCCAATAGGAGTCCTCTATCCTTCCTGATTGTATCTTTTCATAATACCTGATGTCGGAAAAATCCTTTTCATATCTCAGTTGATATATACGCTCTGTAACTTCATCTGCATTCCGGTTACAGGCTTTGAGCACTAATTCTCCTTTTCCTTCCATTATAAAAATATCTGTTTCATCATACCTGGGAATACTTTTGCTTGTTTTCCTGCTGATTGCGGGGATATCCAGTGAAAATCCCATACCAAATACACCGTTTCCACCGGCAGTGCTGTACTCCAGATTTATATTTGGTTCACAGTCTCTGCAGGGGGAAGTATAGACCGGTATCTGTACTGTCCCGCTTCCGGAAAAGAGATTTATGTCCATATCATTTTTCAGTCCCTTATAAGCCCCTCCGCCTTTGGGGATTGTCATCTTATTACTGTCAATCAGCTCTTTTCCCATAATATTCCTCCATTTATTACGCGTTCCCAGTATATGGTGTTTATTGGTAATTCGAATACTTATTTTCCATGTTTAACCATATTATACGTCATATTATACAAAAAGTATATGTTTATTCAACATATTTTGGTATATATATATAATTTGAGTTTTAATTTCCCTGTGCAGTCTCTATGTTCCCATAGAGAAGTGATTCTTTCCCTTAAATTGCTAAGACGGTATCTTTCAAACATATACCCTAATTCTCATTATTCTGTATATTAATTAAGTGTGGAAATTCGGGCGAACGCCCATGGAAACCGCAGTTATACGCATTACAGCATTACAAAATAGACGCCCGGCAGCTTGAGCAGTACATTGAAATCATCCGGCACCTTACCCTCATACTGTTCCTGCAGAATTTTCATGCAGGCGCTGATATCCCTTGCTTTGCTGTGGCCAAGCCCGCAGGGTCTTACGATTCTCTCAATATCCCCCACGTCTGCTGCCGCCAAGGCATCCACATCCGGATACTCCTGCTTCAATCGGTCAATGATCTCCAGTGCCAATTCTTCTTTTGTCATAGTCTTCTCTCCTCTGTCTTTTATCTAAAACCGAATATCCTGTCATCCACTTTTATTTTAAAACATCATTATTTTCCTGTCTATTCCCCATGTTTTTTTCCTTGTTTTGATATTATTTTCCATATGCTGCAAATTCGTGAGATTTCTTTGATAAATATGGATGTTTTTCCGAAATTAACGTACAATTAAAATTATACATAAAATTTAACGGAGGAGGTAATACAGATGATATAACCTTTTTATTTTGATTCCACATACATTCTTGTAATCAGCGGGTTCGCCGTCTTTCCGGTATGACGATGTCCGCGTAGAACATGTATCCGGTTCTCTGACAGACCATTATGACCCGGGTGTTATGTTATCGTTCGAGGTCTCCCATAACCTTAGCAACAAATATAGTCTAACATAATCAATTTTTTTGAGAGCGCAATGTATTCAAAATAGGTTTGTCAATTTAGGAATAGACTTATATTTTCTCACCAATTCTTTATATAGCTTCAAAATATGCCCTTGATTTAATTTCAGCAAATTTATCTTTCCTATTTTGGAAATAATATGCAACGAGATACAACTCCTGTATGTATAATAACTATTTGCAGTAAAATAATATTGTCGGCTTTATAAGACACATAAGGTCTAAAATCCACTTCTGCTAAATTCATGTGTTCTCCTACGTGTTGTTTCAAACTATTATTTTTTTAACTGCTCGAAATGGATTTAAAGAGGTGAGCGGCAAAATTATATTAGGCAGACTGCAAAAATCGCAGTCTGGCGAGTGGCTGCCTCGGGCTTGTCTTGCAAATGCAAGGCAATACCCTTTCACCTGTCACTGCACAAAACAATTCTTATTTTTCTTGATCAATACCTGAGTTCAAAAATCCTGGCACTTACCCTTGCCGGCAGTTCAACGGTCAAGGTGCCTGCCTCCTTATTCCAGTGATATGCACACTCCGCGCTCTCCGGGTAGGCACACACTGCTTTTACCTCTTTCCCTTTCAGGTGTTTTACAGGGATCTCCTGTACGGGCATCTGGCTGTTTCTTCTCCACACAGCCAGGAAATCCTTCCCTTCCGCTTCTAATCCAAGGCTCACCCACGGGTCACTATAGGAGGACAGCCCCAACGGCCAGTAAGGCAATGCCTTTTTCGTCAGATGGCGGATCGTCTTATAATAAGAAATTGCCTCCTTCACATATCCGAACCGCTCCGGACTCAGGTTCACTAAATGTCCGCTCTGGTGGATCCTCAGAAGCAGCGCATTCACCATATTAAAGACAACCTCCTCGCAGTCCCCGTCAGTCAGAGGGTAAGACCAGACCGCAGCCTGCTCCGGTGTCACTGCGGAGGGTGCGTTGGCTGTGATCGTGGCGTATCTCACATAGTCCTCCTGGTCGCTGGTGGACTGAATGCTGTAGCGTGACAGCATAGCGTAATCCATACGCAGACCGCCGGAGGAACAGTTTTCTATGATCACATCCGGGTACCTTTCAAAAATACCGTCCAGCCATTCCAAATATGCCCGGTTATGTCCCAGAAGCCCGTCTCCATAGCTGTCCGCATCCAGTTCCGTGCCGATTCCCGGCTCTATATTGTAATCCATCTTGATATATCCCACACCGTACTCATTTACAACCCGGTCGATCACCTCTGTGGCATGAGCACGCACCTGGGGATTGCGGAAATCAAGCTGGTAACGGCTCCTGTCATAAACGCGCTTTCCATGGCGCATGAAATACCAGTCATCCGGCACTTTGTCTGCCTTCGGGCATTTGATCCCCATGACCTCCAGCTCCAGCCATACACCGGGAATCATTCCCTTCGCCCGTATGTAATCTGTCACCTCTTTGATGCCGCCCGGGAAACGCTCCCCGGAGGGCAGCCATTCACCCACGCCGTCCCACCAGTAGCCTGCGGAATACCAGCCTGCATCAATACAGAAATACTCGCATCCTGCCTCTGCCGCCTTGTCGATCAGCGGAATTTCCTTCTCTGTTGTGGGATCTCCGAACAGACAGTTCATATAATCATTAAAAATAACCTTCAGGTTCTCATTGTCATCATTCACCCGGCGGATCGCCCGGCGGTATTTTGTCAGTTCTCCCATTGCTTCATCAAAACCGCCCACTGCTGCCCCCACAGCCGCAGGAACCGTTACAAAGGTGTCTCCCGGCTGAAGATTCTTCCACCAATGGTTGTGATGCTCTGTGGGACCGCTCAGTTTCAGGTACACATGACCGTCCTGGTCGCTGATCTCCCAATACCAGGAACCATTGTGCTCAATCTGCCAGAACAGGGAACTCTCTGTCTCCTGATTCTCCAGATATCCCATGGGGATATACTCCTTTGCAGACCAGTTGCCTGTATTTCCTATTCCGATAGTCTTGGAAGAACGATGCATGGAGTGCGGCTGAGTGGAGGAAAGTCCCAGCTCATGCAGATCATAAGAAGCCCAGTCCAGCTCTTTCTGCCATGCATTGTGGGGAATCTTAAGCATCAGCTTCTCATCAAACTCACGCATTCCCTCCTTCTCAATGCCGTTTAGCGCAAAGGAGGATACATATTCCAGTCCCTGTGGCTCTGTTCCCCTGTTCTTCACCTCAGTCCAGACACGTACCACAGAAATCCCGTCATAGAACTGATAATGGCTGGTAACATCAAGGCCGGTAATATCATCCCCTGTCACCACCTCCAGTTTCCTTCCCAGTTCATTCCTGAAGTCCTTGAATTCTCGGTATTTCATCCTGTATCCGGGGGAAGTCTGGATATATTTATGACCATGCCGCTCCCCCACCCGGTCCTGGCCCGTAACCAGTATTTCCACCGGATAGAAAGACTGGGTCCCTGTCTCTGATGTCAGATTCTCCTCCTCGAAAGGCAGTGCGGAAAAGTGCAGAAGTTTGATCTCTCCGGTCTCTGTCACCTCCCACAGCATATGGATACTGTTCTCGTATAATTCAATTCTCTTCATTTCTTCCTCCTATCAGCCCTTCACTGAACCGCTCATGAGTCCTGCCAGGAAATACCTCTGCAGGAACAGGAAAATAAAGGTGACTGGTATGACGGCAACTACAGAACCGGCCATAAGGCCGCCCCAGTCAACCGTATTTACCCCTTTAAATAGCATGATAGCCGGGGTTAGTGTCCGATATTTATCAGTGGAGATAAAAATATACCCGAACATAAACTCGTTCCACGCGTTGATAAAAGCGTAAAGTCCTGTGGACACCAGGCTTGGCAGAGATAAGGGCAATATAATCTTAAAAATAGTCTGTGCCTTATTACACCCGTCAATCTCCGCCGCTTCCTCAAGTGCCAGGGGTACTGTATCAAAAAAGCTGCTCATCATAAAGGTGCACAAGGGTATTACAAAAGTCGTGTAAGCCAGAATCAGGGAGGTGTAAGACTCCAGGATCTGCATTTTCTGCATGATCAGATACAGGGGTACTAAAAGCAACACACCGGGAATCATCTGGGAGAGCATCATCGCCAGATTGGAAGTCTTCACCAGCTTCATCTTATAATACCGGCTCAGGGCGTATCCGGCCATAACTGCTATGATCATGGAAAGGATACAAGCCACAATAGAAACAAAAAAGCTATTTTTAATATACTGCAAAAATCCCACATCCACCAGTACCCTTTTAAAATTTTCCAAAGTGGGGGCATGGATCAAAAACGACGGCGTTGCTGTACGTATCTCCGTCTTCGGCTTCAGTGCTGACAAAAGCATCCACAAAAAGGGGAAAATACAGATAGCTGAAAAAAACACCAGGGATACATAGGTAACAATCTTGCTGATAACACGGTTTCTTTTATTTAACATCTCTTATCTCCTCCTTTCTTATGCCATATCATCACTGAGACTGGAACGCTTCCTGTAATAGAAAATAAACAGCACCACCATAACCGTAAACATCATGGTAGAAAGCGCCGAAGCAGCACCAACGTCAAACTTCTTCATAGAATAGCGATAGATCATAAGCGGCAGGGTCTCCGTTGCATAGTTTGGCCCGCCCTCTGTCATAACCCAGATAAAATCAAAGTTGATTGCAGTCCAGATAATATGTATAAACACGATCACAAGGGAAACACTGCGCAGCTGCGGGAGCGTAACCTTGAAAAAACGTTTGAACACGCCTGCCCCGTCAATGGCAGCCGCCTCGGACAGATCTCCGGGGATGGACTGCATGGCTGACAAAAAGGAGATGGTGTAGTAAGGAAAACTTCTCCATATATTTACAAAAATAACCGTTGCCATGGCATACTTGGAATCCCCGAGAAAATTGATGGGCTGGCTTATAATATGCATATTGGTCAGCATATAATTGATGATACCGAACTCCGGGTTCAGCAGCCAGTCCCATGTCATGCCTGCAACGATGATGGGCACAAGCCACGGAATAAAGATACAGGTCCTGAATATGGCTCTGCCCTTAAACTTCTGGTTCAGCAGAACTGCAGTCACCATACCCACCAAGTATTCACCCAGCACGGAAAAGATAGTCCAGTACGCAGTGTTTTTCACTGCCTGACCAAAATGCTCATCTGCCAGTACCTTCTGGAAATTGGCCATCCCTGCAAAACCGGTCATAGATTTGTTGATCAGATGCACATGGTAAAACGCGTCGTGTATTACTTTCCCAAGGGGATACGCGATCAAAAGAGCCAGGAAAACAAGCGCGGGAAGCAGCATGATAATAGCTGTCCGCCATTTCCGCTGGTCTCTGGTAAGCTTCTTAAATTTGTTCAACTCTAATTCCCTCCTATACGAATTTCCGAGTCCGGAACTCTATTTAAAATGAAACATTTCCAATGGCCAAACTTCTGCCTGAAACGTAACATTTCCAATGGACGAACCTCTGCCTGAAACGTAACATTTCCAATGGACGAACCTCTGCCTGAAACGTAACATTTCCAATGGACGAACTTCTGCCTGAAAAGAAACAGGAGCCCGGCAAGCCGGACTCCTGCGCCGAAACGCTTATGCTTGCTGCCTAAACATTCCGGCATTCTGTTTTTTATTCGCTTAATTCACCGGAATCGGATAAGGAGGCATTGACTGCGTCACATAACCATTCTGCGGTTGCTTCGGGAGTTTCACCTTCCTGAAGCACTTTCGCCATGGCATCCTGCATCGCCTGTGTGATACCTCCCAGAGTTACCGGAGGGAAGGTGATCCCTGTATCGGATAATGCCTGGAAATCCTTGCTCCATTTGCTGTCTGTAGATACATCAGAGCGCGGGGAACGGTCTGCAAATCCTGCTTCCTGCCACTCTTTACTGCAGAATGCAGTCGCCAGCTCAAACGCGTCATCTTTATTCTTGCTGTCAGCCATGATGAACAGCGGTTTACATTCCATGTAAGTAGCCTCATGTCCATCTGAGGGATAAGGGATGGCGGTTACTGCCACATCATCCATGGTATCCGGGTTGGAGGATTCACGCTCTGCCAGCCAGTTTCCTGATACATATGTGGAGGTGATACCCGTTGCAAAGTTCTCGTCTGTCTCTTCCCAGCCCCAGTTCTTGCAGTTAGGATCAATGATGCCCTGGTCTACAAGGTCTTTGTAGAACTGGAACACTTTTGCAGCTTTATCAAGCTCTTCCTTGTTGTCTTTCCAGGTATTTTTATATTTTCCGTCATCCTGTGCAGAGGCAATTTCCAGATCGTACTGAGCCAGGTACACCAGCAGTTCCTGTGCAGAGCGGACGCCTGTGCAGGCCAGCTCTGTCAGGTATTTTCCGTTTTTCTCTTTATAATCTGTCTGTGCCAGCAGATCTTCCCATGTTTCCGGCACTTCAATGCCGGCTGCTGTGATATCCTTTTCATGTGTCAGATAAGCACGCACAGTCATCTCATAGGGGATACCCACGATCTTGTCGTCAATGGTCATGGCTTTCACCACAGCCTCAGACAGGGCGTCTTTATTTTCCCATTCGTTAAACCGGTCTGTCAGATCCTCAACGATTCCCATGTTGTAGAACTCGCCTACATATTCCGGAAGTCCCCAGATCAGGTCCGGTACATTACCGCCTGCTGCCGCTGTCAGAATCTTTTCATGAAGCATATCATATGTGAAGTTTGTCTGATTTACTTTAACTCCTGTCTCCTCCTCAAACTTCTTGATCTGCTCCGTACCCGCGATCTGTGTATCCGCGCCGTCTGTCCAACAGGTCCAAAGTTCTACAACTCTCTCCTGGTCCTTACTGTCCCCTTTGGAAGCTGATTCTCCCCCTGAGCTGCCGGAACCGCCGCCGCATGCTGCCAGTGACATAGCCATTGTGAGACACATTAACGCTGCTACTACCTTTTTCTTCATGATATTTCCCTCTTTCCTTCATCTGAATTTTTCCGTACCACTTGTACTGACGAAAGAGTATCATACTTTCAAAACACGGACAATGAAATCGGACGCTCTCCTAAAAAACCCCACGGAATAATATTAAAAACACCACCCTTTTTATATTCCCCTTGTTCTTATACATGGTCAGCCCAGTAAATGCCCAGATTTGACTAAACAGATGCTTTATATTTTTCTGCGCTTTTTATATGCGGAGGGGCTGTCTCCGAAGACTTCCCTGAATTTATCCGTAAATGTGCGGACATCATGATACCCCACGGCCTCTGCCAGCTCATATGTCTTCATATCAGAGGCCATAAGCAGTCTCATAGCCTGCCTCATGCGCACCTCCACCAGATAATTCTTAAAGTTCTGTCCTGTCTCTTTTTTGAAAAATGTACTGAAATAATACGGATTCATGTATACCATCTTGGCCATGCTCCCAAGACTTATATCCTCCGCATAATGCTCCTGGATATAATTCTTTACCAGAGTGATGGACTCACGCTCACTGTCTGCACCGCTGCATACATTTTCTCCGATGAGTTTTTCAAGATAAATGCACACCAGCTTTTTCAGATCACGGAATGTACTCTGAGTCCGTATTTTTGCCGTAAATCTGTCATACTCTTCCCTAACGCCATCTGTCAGCACATGATATTCCTGCAAATCCCGGAACAGATCCATAGCCATGGCAATACTGCGGTTCTCCGCTGCATATCTGTTTCCGTAATGCAGGTTTTCAATAATATCTAAAATCCTGGAAAGAGTTTTTGTCCATTCCTCTCTCCTGTTCAGGATCTGATCCAGCAGTTCCTTATAGCATGAATTATAATCTTCAAAAGAGGAACAGAATTCTCTGGATATTTCCTGATACCAGACCACTTCCTCCCGGCAGAAATAGTACAGCTCACAGGAAAATTTTGCAGTTTTATACGCATATTTCAGGTCAGCGGCCTGCTCCACACACTTTCCCACACCGGTTATGAGCCATGTTTTATACTCTCCATAAATGCACTCTCTGATTCGTCCGATTTCCCGCTTAATCCATTCTTCATCACAGTCCTTCTCCATTAGGAGGACCACATTGCTGCTGTTTGGTTCCCGCTTGATCACAAATCCGCATTTATTCTCCCGGAGATGATCCTGGATACGCTTAAATATAGAGAACCGCAGCAACTCCCTCATATTCTGGTCTGTCACTTTCCGATTCAATTCGGGGGAGATTGCAAAACACACACCAACGAACTGTTTTCCCTCCGTCTCAATCCCCATCTCCTGAAAATGGCTGTACAGATCTCTGCACTCGTACTCTGAATTGATCTTCTTGAAAACAGTCTGCATGTCATCCTTCTCTTCTTCCCAGTATTCCATGGGACTGTCTGTGCGCAGCATTTTCTCTGCCCTCAGAATAGACTGTTCCAGTTCCTCCTGCCCCACGGGTTTCAGAAGATAGTCCACAGCCTCATAGCTGATCGCCTTCTTTACATAGTCAAACTCCTGATATCCACTCAGGAATATGACCTTTATCTTCCAGCCATTCTCCCGAATCTGCCGGATAACATCCAGTCCTGTCTTTCTGGGCATGGCAACATCCGAAATAATAATATCCGGTTTCAGCTCTTCCGTCTTTTTCAGCAGTTCCTCCCCGTTGGCAGCCTCCCCGATCACCTCCGCGTTCAGCCGCTCCCAATTCATCATTTTTTTCAGCCCCCTGATAATTACCGGCTCGTCATCTGCAATAATAATTTTAAACATTCTCTCCTCCCGAATCCTCTTTTGCCGGACTGGTCCCGTCTATGATGGGAAGCCGGTATTTTACCATAGTTCCTATATTCTCAAAGCTGCTTATCTCCAGACCGTAAGCATCACCAAACATGAGCTTAATGCGGTCATACACATTCTTGAGTCCAAGACTGGCCCGTTTACTCCTGGGGTGCTTGACTGTCTCAGGGCTCTCCAGACGTTTCTGTACCGCTTTCAGCCGCTCCGGTTCCATCCCCACACCGTTGTCCATCACTGTGATCACCAGACAGCCTTCCTCTTCCTTGGCATTGACAGCTATGACCCCTGTACCGTCTTTGGGTTTCAGACCGTATTTAACTGCATTCTCCACTACAGGCTGAATGATTAGCTGAGGGACTTCCAAGCCCAAAAGCTTCTCCTCGATATTGATCTCCAGCTCAAAACGGTTGTCATACCGGATACGGATGATCTTAAAATAATTGCGTATACTGTCAATCTCAGCCTGGAGAGTAACCATATCCCTGGCGTTCCCTATCAGATACTTAAGCTGACCTGACAGACTGTCTATCATCTCTGCCGTCACATTATCATCATTTGTAATGGCAGTCATTCGGATAACATCCAGAGTATTGTAGAGATAATGAGGCTGTATCTGCGTCTTCAAAGCCTCTATCTCCGCATCCCGCTGCCGGATTTCCGCTATATACACCTGCTGTATGTGATTCTGCAGGTTCTCCGTCATTTGATTCAATCCTTTTGCAAGGAATCCTACCTCGTCATTGGACTTTATTGTCACTCTTGTGTCCAGATTGCCGTCCTGGATCTGTTCCATAGCATCTTTTAATGTGAGGATAGGCTTATTCATCATTTTTGAATAAAAGAAATAGATGATCATGAGCAGGACCACACTGAATCCAATGATGATCAAAATATTCGTCTGTATTTCCTGATAGCTGTTCTCCAGGTTAAACGCAGGAATCTCCTCGGTCACGATCCAGTCTGTCTCAGGGATCAGCCTATATATAAAATAGTTCCCGTCTGCTTTTATGTACTGCTTATCCTCCTCCATATCAGACAGATATTCCTCCAGCTTACCGATGCTGCCTCCGATATTTTCCTTCTCCTGGCTGTAGACAAAGACCTTCTTTTTTCTGTCTATGACATACATCCTGCAGCTATCCTCCAAATCCGTCTCATTGATGATACTGTCAAAATACTCTGCGCTCACATCAATATACAGCGTTCCCAGCACCTGTCCGTCCGCCGACTGTATGGTTCTTGTGTTCATGATATTCCTGGTCACAGTAAAATCGCTGACATCCGAATAATAACTGGTTTTGTGAGTAGGCAGAAGGCGCATCTGTTTCTCCCCTTTCAGGAAATTTTCCTCATGAAACTGACTCATCTCCTCCTCCTTCACCATGACCTCCGGCGGACGCATGACAGAATACTGCTCCCCTTTGGGGGTGATAAAAAACACATGGTCAATATGCTGATTCATATATAAAATGTCTCGCAGTACGTCATTCATCAAAGCTTCCCTGCGGGCCTGGGTAATAGTATCATCCTCCATCAGCTCATAGAGGTAATCATACTCTGTGATATTATAATTATAAAAATATTTTGTAGTCTCCTCCATCTCCTGAAACATATCCGCCGCATTTTTCCCCACATAGAGGGCACTTCGGTACATATTGGAGAGAAGGGTCTGTCTCAGGGAGTCCATATAAGATCTGTAGATGGATATACCCATGATCAATAGAGGAACAATGCCGATCAAAATCAGTGCAGCCACGGATTTTACAAAAAGGCTCTGATAGTGCTGTCTGTTTTCCTTTCTTTTCATTTGCTCCTCCTTCAGCCTCCCGCCATGTTGTCCCAGTATTCATCCAGTTTTTCCGCCGCTGTGTCCACACTCATGGTCTTAGTTGCAACAGAAAAAAATACATCGTACATGCTGCGCTTGAAATTCTCCGGTGTATCCTCATTCCCCAGATACACATCGCTTTTATCTGCATACCTGTAATCCACAAGAAAGCTCTGCTGCACTGCCGGGGCAGGGTACAGTATTTTCTCCTTAGTTGCAGGGATGGCGTAAACGGTCTGCAATACTTTTCTATAGTTCTCTTTCCTGTAACAAAATTCCAAGAATCTCATGGCTGCCTGGTTCTTTTCCGCGTTCTCCCCGCAGGTGTCTGAAACTGCCCACTGTGCACCTTTTTCACTGACTACCACAGGCTCACCTGCCTGGTCCTGCAGAAAGAACCAACCCAGCCGGAATCTGCAGGGATCCTCCTCCAGCTCCTCGCCCAGGGTATTCTTTCCGGATTCCACTGCCAGAGGGTATGCCTCCCATATTTTTGAAACCATAGAAGGTGCCGTTAGTACCATGGCAGCATCCTGGTTGATCAGAGCCTGAATAACCTGATTCTCATTCATATTTACAGAGTCTTCCAGCATATACTCCCCATTCATCATATCCTGATAATCTGTGAGCATTTTCTTTACATTGTCGTCCTGAAAGGATACCCGGCCTTCATTTTTCTTTTTCTGCCAGTTTGGGTCTTCTTTTGCAATATCCACCTGAAAATAATAATTCAGCCAGTATTTTCCCGTCTCTGTGGGATTTCCCCCCGCAGCTAAAGGTGCAGTACCACTTTGCTTTAAAGTTCTGCACACCTCCAAAAATTCCCCGTATGTCCTGGGAACTTCCAATCCCAGTTCCTTAAAGATCACCTGGTTATAGATAATTCCAAAAGAAGTCTTGTAAAAAGGCACAGCATAGATATTTCCATCAATGGTAAACGGCTGTTCCACCAGTTTCCCCACATTCTCTGTTATGACTCCAAGCTTTCCGGCCTCCGCAAAAGTATACGGATCCTGAATCTCAAAAATGTCGGGAAACTCTCCGGCCGCTTCCTTCGCTTTTAATGTCTCCGAGTAGATTCCGCTGCCGGAGTGCTCACTTATAAGCTGTATATCCTGATTCTCTTCCATAAATTTTTCGCACAATTCCTCCATCACGGAAATTCTTCTGGCATCCTCACCGGAATAAAATACGGCCAGCTCTGTCTTCTCCTCTGTATCCTGTCCCTTTGGAGGCACCAATCCTTCGCCCTTCTGAACCCTGGCCCCGCATCCTGACAGAGTTAATAAAATAGCCGTAAGTATAAACAATACCTGTTTCTTTCTCATACTCTTCTCCTCTGTATCCGTCTTCAGACAGTATCCTTTTGTCCTGCCCTTCACCTTTATCCACGGTATCATAAACAACCGTTCCCTGTAAAGCGGACAAGTTCAGAAAATTTTTCCACAGATATATCCAATATTCAAGAATAATATCCTACAGGTATATTCCTGCCATTTTACCCGGTAAAAGCAAATATAAGCCGCCAGATATTTGAAATTATCTGACGGCTTATATTTCTATTTATCAGTCTCTCATTTTACATATTTATCGTATCATTTCATAACTATCCCTGTTCCTACAGTTATAAATAAAAATCCATACAATACTCCTGAAACCGGAATACATCTCACACTCATGTCTCCTCTTTTGAATAATCCAAAACATACTGATTCCTGCCCTGCCTTTTTGCCTTATACAGGGCCTGATCCGCCCGTTTTAGAACCTCCAGGTAATCAGACTCCTTCTGTTTTGCCGCAGCAATCCCGATGCTGACACTCACAGAGCCGATTTTACGGAATTCCCCCAGGATCCTGTTGGCAATGTTCACAAGCACAGTGCTGTCCGCCTCACCATAGACCCATATACAGAATTCATCACCGCCGTATCTGCTCACGATATCTGTATTTCTCAGACATCTTTTTAAAATTGCCCCTGATTCGATCAGGACTCTGTCACCGGCATCATGCCCATATGTATCATTGATTTCTTTGAAATGGTCTATATCCAGGAACATGCACACCCTATAATTCCCGCCGTCCTTTTTTCCAAACTCTTTTTGTATCATCTGAAGCGCGGCCTCTCTGGTGAAAACTCCTGTCAGGGCATCCTTTTTCACCTTCTCGATCTCTTTACGCCTTACCTTCAGCGCGTAAGCCGTGAGAATAGCGGCAGCCGTGATCAGGACAGTGGTTGCCAACAGGATAACAATGGACATGCTCCTTAAATCATTGAAAATCTTCTCATAACTGTCTGTGACAACCAGGGTAGCTATTGCCCAGTCCCTGATGCCCACAGGCTGATAATAGAGAAGACGCATCTTACCCTCGTTATAATATATCAGATATCCCGATTCCCCGGCTTCTATGCTCTTTCTGAACTGCCGGACTTCACCCTGTTTTTTATATTCCATGGTTTCCAGCATTTCATAAACTGTCTCAAAATGTTCCATCCCGCTGTAGGATGCAGCCAGTTTGCCCTCGGGGGTAAATACAAGATTCGCCCCGTATTGACTCATTTCCGAGCCGTTGATCAGATTTCCCAGGCTGCTCACTGTATATTCCGCGCATACGGCACCTTCCACTTTCCCGTCCCGGAAGATGGGAACCCCCACTACAATACTGTCCTGATCCTGATATCCCATGGACTGGATTCGGGATATACTTCTTTTTCCAGCTATAATTTCCCGGTAATACGGTTTATCCCCAACATAGCCTGACTGGTGGTCTCCGTAATATATATTGCCCTGCGTATCTCCCATTTCCAGTCTGTAATCTTCTGAGCAGAACTGCCTGGTCTTATCCCACCAGTTTTCGGTTCCTGAACCGTCCGGTATATCACAAAACGCTGCTATCATCTCCAGCCATTCCTGTTTTGCCTGTAAACGGCTTTCCAGATTCCCCCGGGCGATATTACTTTCCTTTTTCAGATCACTGTATGTCTGTTCCAAAAGTCCATCCTGTACCTTTTTATAATAGATCAGATCCAGGATACAACAGGATACCAGCAAAACGGAGATCATGATCCAGATTCTTCGGCTTTTTGCGGGATATCTGTATTTTCTTTTTTTACTGTAATGCATATTTGACAATTCCATCTGTTCTCCCCCGCGTCTACCGCATCCAACCAATATATAATATTACTATTATAGCTTTTTACGAAATAAGATTCAATAGATTTAATGCTCTTCTACACCTGTAAGAGACAGGCAATGTCCCTGTTCATACTTTGCAGAACAGCCGCTGTCTGAACAGGGGACCGGCTAAACACAAAAAAGTGTGGAATCCTTATTCTGGTTCCACACTTTTTACCGCAATAGGTGATACAGATGCTAAAGAAATAGCTGTCCTGTTTCTGCCTTTTCTGATCATTTTTGTTGAGAGGAGAAAATATCGGCGTATATTTTTGCCCATTATGCTCGTTCTGATAGATACCGCTTAATAACGCTTAATATAAGCCGGCTCCTTCTTTTCTGTGCTATGCATTTTTCACTCCAACTTTTCTTTCTGTTTCACACCGCCGGTTACTTCTCTTTGCTGCTTTTTCCCTGCTGTAAAGAGAACTGTGATCAGCACACCTGCGCAGATAAGCAGGCCTCCCACCACAAAGTTCCACGTGATCACCTCGTGCAGAAAGAAAATCCCCAGCACTGCAGAGGTCAAAGGCTGCAGAGGATAAAACATGGAACACACGCTGGCATCCAGAAGCTTCAGGCTCATATTCCATAAGGTATGCGCAACCGCTGTCCCCACAATTCCCAGATAAATGCAGGACCAGACAGCTTTGGCAGTAAAGGTGCTGTGTACACTCACCGCCTCCACCCCGGCAGCCGGAATATTTAAAAGAAGCGCAACAGCCATTCCGTACAGCGCGATCTGGACAGGATCGTAACCACCGGAGATCCTCCGGATAGCCACAGATGCCCCTGACCACAAAAGCACGGAACATACTGAGGCCAGCACGCCTGCGGCACTGATGCTGCCTCCTCCCGCTCCCAATATTATGTAAACTCCCACAAGGGATACCGCAATACTCACCACATCTTTTATATATATCTTTTCTCCCAGAAATATCACAGCCAGTATAGAAATGGAGATTGGATTCATGGCATTGATCAGAGAAGCCAGGGAGGCATCAAGAAGATTTGTTCCTATGACCTGACAGCCAATGGAGACAAAATATCCCAGAGCGCCTACGATCAGAATATATTTCCAGTCTCCCTTCTTCACCTTTTTCCTGGTTCCCCGCAGTTTGAGCAGCACGGCAAGGGCTGCCACTGAAACCAGATACCTGACAAGAAGCAGCATAAAAGGCGCCATAACGTCAAGGGCAAATTTGCTCACCACGTAGATGCTGCCCCATATAAAAAATGTAATAAACAAATAGATATATCCTGTTTTCTTTTTCATTTCTCTCCTCTTCTGTCTGCGTGTTATAACTCTTCAGCAGATCTAAACATTCACTGCACTGACCGGAATCCCCAGGTTCTTCCGCTGTTGGTTTATGTGCCTTATCATTATAACTTTTTAACCAATAAGATTCAATATTATTTCTTTCTAAAAAAAGTACCGGCAGCCATTTGGTCTGCCGATACTTTTCCTAATATCCCATTCGTTTCCTTCTCCTGACTATTCTTCCGGATCCTGTGACTTTGGTGTTACGGGAGAGCATACATTCAATTGGTCTTCCATCAGATGAATCAGATCCAGTTCACTCAAAAACGGTGCATTAAATCCATCACACGCAAAGTCCCCCTGCCATGTATTACACTCAAAGCCTGTGATCGTAATAGAAAATTCTCTTTTTTCATCCATAATATTTCCTCCCATCCGCGTGGACAGTATAAACCAGCCTTTTTACTTTCCGTGCTTTCGTGCTTTATTATAAAAATATATCATATACCACAATGAATGGATAGAAACCCTTACTCAAACTCCGGTTTGAAGACGAAAAGTCATATTTTCATTACTGAAAATCCGGTTTTCTGCTCCAAATTCCGTTTTTAGCAATGTAAATTAAAAATTGTTATGTTAAAATATTTATAAATAATACATTACAGGGCAATGAGGGGAGACATCTTTATGCAGATAGCTATAGTTGAAGACATAGAAAACGACAGCCGGGAACTGATCAAAATGCTGAAATCCTACTTTCAGAATAAAAACATATCTGCTGACTGGACATGCTATTCCTCCGGTCAGGATTTTCTTGATTCCCATTACCCGGGACGATATGACCTCGTTTTCCTGGATATCTATATGGACGGTATAAACGGCATGGACACAGCCAGAAAGATCCGGCAGACAGACACCTCCTGCTCCCTTATCTTCTTCACCACCAGTTATGTACATGCAGTGGAAAGTTATGAGGTAAATGCATCTTATTATCTGACCAAACCTCTGAAAAAAGAGGCCCTGGAGAAGGCCCTTGACATTGTCTGCTGCCCCTTTGAAAAAAACAGCCAGTACATAACACTTACGGCAAAAGGAAACCTTAAAACAAAAATTCTGCTGGGTGATATTCTTTATGTTGATTGTATTGCCAGGCACACCTATGTTCATCTTTTGGACAAACAGATCATGGTTTATGACCCCATTGCCGCTGTTCTGGACACCCTTGCCGGGGATTCCCGTTTTTTATCCTGTAACCGAAATATCATGGTCAATATGGACTGGATAGACAGCGTACCTTCCGATGAATTTCTCCTGAAAAACAACGAACATGTACCGATCCGCCAGCGGGGAAGAAAAGCTTTGAAAAGAGCCTTTCTTGAATACTCCCTGAAAGATCTCCGAAGAGAGGAGGATATATGAAATCAGCCAAAACATTGTTTTTCTCTGTTCTCATATTGTTTCCCCTGACTTTTTTATCTGCCTGTCCTGTAAGAGCCTCAGAGACCACGAAAATCACCTATTGCTCCAATGCACGTGAGCTGTACGAAGCACTGCTGTACCATCCCACAGACACGATCATCCTCACGGATGATATTATATGGGAAAACTTTCCCGATGTAATGGAATTCAGCACCCCCACTGAGGTTTATATGGGAAATTACAGCATACAGATTCCGTACGACTGCAGCTTTTACGCAAAGGGACCTGTTGAATTCTACGGAGGTACCGGCACACAGCCTATGTTTTTGGTAAACGGATACCTGAACACCACAGAACAGACACAGATCACAGCTTCCGGAGAAAGCTGTACCGCTGTACAGATAGCGGATTAGGGAGTATGGGACTCCAATCTGGCCTCTGTCACTGCCTGCGGCAGAAATGCTGTGGCTGTATCCTATGAAGACGGACCCGATTCTGTTCTGGCACTGGCCCATATATCAGCACAGGGACAAGGCGCGCTGGCCCTCAGCACAAAACGGCCTCTGCGTGCTGTGCTCAGCAGCATCACCAGCGAAAGCGGCACTGCCGTTTCCGCTCTTTCTTCTGTCTCCCTGCTGGGCTGTCAGGTTTATCCGGAATCACCGGATGCCGTAGCCCTGGACTTTGATTTCCGTTTATATGACCGACATTTTGAAACTACCGGCTACTGCTATCCCACAGGCGTTTATTCCGACCAGATCATCAGAGACAGCCTGCACTATCTTATCACTTCCGATGACGGTTTTGATTACGCATACGACTGCCCTGTCAGTATAGAAGGATTACAGGACTCCTACCCCACAGCAGGGGATTTCACAATTACGGTTGTGCCCCTTATCCCCGATTGGTTTCCCGTCTATCCGGCTCCTATGCAGATTCCCCTGCATATCATAGCACCGGATCAGCCATTCCTTTCAGCCGCCTATCAACTCATGGACAGCGTGGGAATACAGTTTTTTTCAGAAATTACGGACGCGCGCAAAATGACATTATTTTACTCAGATAACAACGGAAAAACCTGGCGGGATATTATGGAACTGCCGGGCAGCGCTGTTTATTCCCTCAGTGCGCAGGTAGTAGGCCTTTCTGAGGATAAAGAATATCTCTTCTGCCTTTTAGTAGAGGGGGGAAGCAGGGAAGGCAGATCCAACGTCCTGAAATTCTCCTTCGGAAAAGTGGATATTGACGGCGGTGGTGATGACGACGGCGGTGACCGGAATGAACAGGAACTTCCGTCTTTCAATCAGCCCCCTCCTGTCACCGATACCCAGGAAGCAGAGGATATGCCCGGTACCACAGACGAAAAACAGCAGTCTGTGCCGGATAACTCAGCGCCGGACAGCACAACGTCAGACAGTACAACACCGGACAGCACAACGCCGGACGGCAGCGGCACAGAGACCCACATTACACGCCCGACGCTTCAAACGCCGCCCTCATCCGCGCAGCCGGATACCTCTGTCACTGCAAGCACGAATACGGATAAGACAGGGACCACTGCCCCTTCGGAGAAAACATCTGAGACTTCCCTCGGGGACAAGGAACAGACGCCTGTAATGGAACAGGTCACTGACACCTCAACTATCATCACTGGAGCACGCCTGCGGATGCTGCTGGAGGCAAATCCGGATTCTGTTCTTTTTGAGAAGAAGGGGATCACCGTGGAAATCCCCTCTGCCTACCTCTCCGCTCTGGATCTGGCAGACCATGCTCTGTTTGAAATTTCCATTCAGAAGACGGACGATTACTCCTTTACCCTGTCGATCCGTATTGACGGCAGCGAAGCCGGCACACTTTCAGAGAGCACTGTGACCATGCCCTTTCCCTTCCCGGACAAGGATGAGGCCAAACAACTGTCTCTGATCCACGTAGGCACAGGCAGTAAAAGCCAGATACAGTATCTGGCCCCGCAGAACAGAGCCTCAGCTAAAATATACGCCACCGGCACATACACACTTCAGCAGGAAAACGGGCAGATACTGGAACCACTGTCCCGGAAAAAGGCAGCTTATATCATCCTGTACCTGGCTGCAGGTATCCTGTCTTTCTCTGCTGTCATTATAGTTATACTGAAAAGGAGGGCACACCATGAAAAACGCTAAAAAGCTGTTTCTTCTCGGAGTCATTCCTTTTTTCATTCTGATCGCCTCGCTTTTTATGTTCAGACTGCTGTACCGATATGACAATAAATATACACGAAATGGTGCCCAGCCGATCTGCGGCGTCCTCTCTCTGTCTGAGGGTGAGCTTGCCCAAGATCCCCTGCGCTACCTGATCCGCGAATGGGAGTTTTATCCCAATGTGAGCTTTTCACCTGAAACCTTTGCCAAAAGGCCGGCAGATACTTACCGGCAGTATGTATCCGTAGGACAGTACGGAGGAATGGAGACAGGAAATTATATTAATTCTCCTCACGGATGCTGTACTTACCGCCTCACCCTGCATCTTCCTCCCGGTCTCCGCTCATATGCGCTGGAACTTCCGGAAATCTACTCCTCCTACAGTCTTTACCTGGACAATGAACTGCTTCTGCAATCAGGAAATCCGGCGCCTCACGCCTACAAACCTGCCATCAACAACCGCATGGTCATTTTCCAGGGCGAAGGAACCGCTGTCCTCCTTCTGGCTGTCACTGACTATTCCTGGATATACAGCGGAATGGTCTATCCACCAGCCTTCGGAACGGTCGATGCGGTGAGCAGCGCCAGGGAAACACGGCATATGCTGCGCATTGCCTCTCTGCTTTTGGCCTCTTTTGGTGTATTTCTGTCCCTTTACATAGGAGTCCGCGCCCGGTGGAACAAAGGGTTTTTGTACGCCCTGCTGTGCCTGTGCCATATTGGGTATACGGCCTTCCCCCTGCTGCACGGCTTTTTCACCACCGGGGTACAGCCCTGGTACACACTGAATCTGACCTGTTTTTATTTTATTCTACTGCTGGTAGTGATACTGCAGAGCCGCCTCTGCAGTCTGAAGGGGGTATTTTCCATTCCATGGATCACCGTCTGCTCCTTGGGAACCGTAATCTCCCTGGCTGTGGGTATCTTTGCTTCCCGCATGAGTGTCAGTATGCTCACAGGCTTTTCCTTTATTTCGGGCCTGTTAAAATACGGAATCTACCTTCTCATCACTTCAGCTATGGCATTCATTCTGCAGAAAAAATATTCGCTCCTGCTGCTCTACACCTCAGTAATATTTGCCGCAGCTCTTCTTTCGGACCGGTTTATGTCCATGTATGAGCCTGTATACGGCGGACGGTTTGTAGAGATTGGCGGGGCAGCCCTCATGGTTGGTCTCTTCTGTGTACTGTGCGGCAATCTTGCGGAGGCATACCGCCGCAGCCTTACCATGCAGGAGGAACACCGGCAGATGGAACGTCAGCTCGCCATGCAGAAAGATCACTATCTGCAGCTAACGGAGCAGATCAATGCCGCAAGGACCGCATCCCATGACCTGCGGCATCATATGCGCACACTTCGGGGCCTGGCAGACAAGGAGTCCCTGGAAGGCATCCGGAGATATCTGGCAGAATATGAGCCTTCCAAAGAAGTACACGACGTAGTCACATACTCTAACAATCCTGCGGCAGATGCCATTCTGCATTACTACTCCACCGCGGCGGCCCAGATCCATGCCGACTTTGACGCCGTTCTTCTTCTGCCTGAAGGGTTAGACTTTACGGATGCGGATTTATGCATTTTACTGGGAAATCTCATGGAAAATGCTGTGGAAGCCTGCTCCCGTCAGAAGGCAGGAAGGCGCTTCATCATTCTGAAAGGCAAGACAAGCCGTAAGCAGCTTCGTCTTGTTGCAGACAATAGCTTTGACGGGGTCATCCGTCAAAAAGACGGCCATTATTACTCCTCCAAAAGAAAAGGAATGGGCCTGGGAATCCAATCCGTGCAGGCCGTGGTGGAGCGGCATGGGGGACTGGTCAGCTTTGAGGCAAAAGATAATATTTTCCAGGTATCTGTATTGATTCCCCTGGACCATTAATGATCTTCCGGAAGAACGGAATGCTGCTGTCAGGGCAGCATATCCAGTTCTTCCATGTAAATACAGTGGGGAATGCCGTTTGTCCTGACCATTTCTCTGCAAAGTTCAAGATCCATCCATTTTACTTCCTCCACCTCTTCTCTCTGAAGCCTCATCTGCTCCGGTTCTATATCTGTCCACATACAGTAGATATTACTAACCTGGTTATCCACAAAATCCCTGCCGTAAAACACATCCCTGTGGAAGATTCTCCTCCTGTCATTTCACGGATAATATTTTCATTATACCGCCAAAGAAAATTTGTGGCAATCATGGCTGTCCCTGCATCTGAACGCAATATAAAACGCAGAAGCCGCCGTATAAGACTCTGCGGACTTCTGCGTTTTCCTGAATTTCTGTGATTCATTCTGCCTGATATGTGTTAAAAAATCCTGTAAACTTTGGTCTCATATCCCTTAAGCAGGACATTTCCCTGTACCTCATCTTTTGTGTCCATATCCATGACTGCCTCTTTGAGCACAATTTTCTGCGGCTCTTTGTCATAGTTCAGAACAAAGAGATATTTTTTTCCATCCTTCACCCTCATGGCTATTTCACAGGCCTCCGGCACCTCCACCAGTTCCTGATAAGGACTCAGCACTCCTGTATAGGCCAGGAATTCCTTTACATTTTCTCTGGTAAAGGTTCCTCCGAAATGCAGAACCTTTCCCTTGCCGCATACAGTCTCTGCCAGCGCCGGGCGCCCTTCATAATAGTTAGAGCTGTATTTTGCCAAAATTCTGACATCCGGCCCTGTGGTGGCAAGGATATCATTAAACAGCCCTGTCTCCACCTGTTTTCCTTGCCAATCCATGAACACTGCGTCGTCCGCCGGCCCTATAAACGTAAACTCCTTCACATCTGTCTGCGCAAGAGAGGAGAGAAGACCCGGCATTGGCTGCATCACACACCTGCCGTTCTCATCCTTCTGCCCTGTTCTGCATCCCAGGATCAGGCATCCGCCTGCCTTCACGTACTGCTCCAGCACCTCTGCTCTTTTCTCTGTGAGGATCAGGGGGTGGGGATAAATGAGCACAGGATATTTCATCAGTTCCTCTGCCTCTGTACCCTCCAGAAGATACACCATATCCATAGGCGTGTGGCTGATCTGTGAGGCTGTAAAAATCTCTTTTTCACTTTTCTTCGCCAGCCGCATATGCCACACATCTAATTGGGAATCCCATATATTATCGTAGTCCCGCACAAGCCCAAACTCTGCCTGATATTCTGCTCCTGCCATCTCATTGACAGCCTGGATACGTTTCCAGATCCTGTGGACCTCAGAGAGTTTCCTGTTGTCCCTGTTGTCATAATCCAGGATTCCATGCCAGTATATTTCTGTTCCTATAACTGCGGTTCTCCAGCGGAAGAAACTCACATAGTCCGCACCGTGTGCAATGCTCTGCATGGTCCAGAGCATCATCTGTCCGGGTTTCGGAGCCGGAGCCTCCATGCGGGTATTCCATCCGTTTGCCCCTGACTGCTGTTCCATAATGCCGAAATGCGGACAGACAGAACGCACTTCCGACAGATTCCGGCTCCATTTCCTGTCATTTAAATCGTCCGAGTGTTTGGGGTCCTCACACAGACAGTAGGCAAAATTAGGGTAGGAGTCATACGTATAGACATCCAGACACTCATCCATCATCTCATGGTTGTCCAGATTTCCAAACATACCGTTTGTTGTGATAAAATCCTGAGGTTTTTTGTATTTTCTGATGATATCACTCTGCATTTTGCAGAACCGCACAGCGCTGGCTGATATAAATCTGGTGTAATCCAGAACCTGATGGGGATTTGTGGAATCGTGCACAGTGGGTCTGGGCACATAGATTTCCTCCCACTCCGTATAGGTCTGATTCCAGAATACAGTTCCCCAGGCCTCATTCAAAGCATCCAGTGTCCCGTATTTCCCCTTCAGGAATTCCCTGAAAGCCGCTGTGTCGCTCTCAGAATAGAAGACATCCACCTCGCAGTTGATCTCATTATCAATCTGCCACCCCACAATACAGGGACGCTGTCCGTAGTGTTCTGCCGCCTTCTCCACAATAACGGAGCAGAGCTTCCGATAGACAGGAGAATTGTAATTATAATGTCTCCTCATCCCATGCCGAAACGGTGTCCCGTCCAGACGGCAGTTCAGCACCTCCGGGTATTTCTCTGTCAGCCAGACCGGAGGCGTAGCCGTTGGGGTGCCGAATATAACCTTCATCCCCTCCTCCTCGGCCAAATCCAGAAATGAATCGAAGAATTCAAAAGTAAATTCCCCCTCCCTTGGCTCCAGCTTGCTCCACGCAAACTCTGCGATCCGGATGGTAAAGATTCCGTTCTCCTTCATCCGCCTAAGGTCTTCCCTCCACAGCTTTTTGTCCCAGTGTTCCGGGTAATAACAAGTACCCAGAGAAAGGCCGTCCCATTTGAAATTCTGTGTTTTCCTCATTTAGTTTTCCTCCTCCTGCTGCCCTATAATCGTCATGGGCAGGATAAACTTGATTTTTGTTCCTCTGTGCTTTTCGCTCTCTATATGAAGCCTGCTGGTTTCACCATAACACAGGATGAGCCTTCGGTAAACATTTTTAAGTCCAATATTTTGATTGGTATCATTCATCTCGCATTTCTCATACAATGCCTGAATTTCCTCCCTGCTCATTCCCACTCCGTTGTCCGCAATACAAAATGCCACTGCCTCATTTTCCAATTTTATCTGCACGCGCAGCGTCCCCTTCTCAAGCTTTGGTTCCAGTCCATGGATGATCGCATTTTCGATCAGAGGCTGAAGGATAAAGTTAGGAATCCGGCAGGGATATGCCTGTTCATCTATATCATAAATAACAGAAATCTTATCACCGAACCTCTGTCCCTGTATCAGCAGATAATCCTTCACCGTCTTCATCTCATCCTCCACAGTGACAAATCTGTCCTTCTGGATCATTGCCCTCAACAAGTCTGCCAGAGATATCGTCATCTCTGAGATATCCAGATTCCCCTGCATGATGGCCATCCAACTGATGGTATCCAGGGTATTATAGAGGAAATGCGGATTGATCTGCATACATAAAAAGTCAATCTCCGCCTGCTTCTGCGTGATCTCCATTTTATACACCTTTTCAATAAGGGTCTCGATATTCTCCGCCATGCGGTTATACTCGCTTCCTATCTGTCCGATCTCGTCTGTGGTCTTAACCTCCACCCTGTGAGACAGGTTTCCCATTCCAAACAGCTTCATGCTCTCCAGAAGATCCTGGGTGGGCTTTGCAATGTGCTTCGTCGCCATGTTCACAGAGATAAAGCTGAGGATTAAGATTCCCAGAAGAAAAATACCGGTTAATCCGATCACCCTGTATGTATTTTTGTAAAACTCCTTTACAGATACCGCCTCCACCAGGGTCCATCCATTCGGCATCTCATTCCCCACATAATAAAAAGAATTTGTCCCATTCAGTATGTCATACCGCCATGTCTCGGACTCTCTCAATTTCTCTATCTCAACAGGAAATTCATCTCCCAGGTATCTTTCATGGTTCGTGACTGTGATCACCCCATCCCGGTCCACTACATAACACGCTCCGGAATATTCTGTGGAATTATCTCTGACAATGTCACCAAAATATTCTCTCTCATAAACAATATTAATATATCCTATAGGCCTCATAGTGGTCAGATCCAGAATGGCCTTGGCTATGCATATGTCATCATCCGGTCCTACCAGCCCCCAAAGGGTTGTCCCGTTGGCGGCATAGATCTCTCTCTCGGAAAATGCCAGATCAGTCCCCCGCCCCGTGATCTTCTTCACAGAGAATTCCAGACCGCTTTTTGAGAAGACGCTCAGGGAAACCACATCGGAACTGAACAGAGCATTTGTCTCCAGCTCCCGTTCCACGATCTTGCTGATATTCCTGATACTGTACAGCTCCATCTCCTGTCCGTTTACAATTTCAAGCTGTTCCTGTATCACAGAGCTGGACAGGATTTGAATATTGATATCCTCTATGGTCTGTATCATGTTTTCAAGATTGTTGGTGGTCTGCTGTGTTATGTCCTGGAGATAGACCTTGGAGATTTTTCCATATCCCTGTTTGAAAACCGCCGCGGAAAAGACAGAGATGCCGGCACCTGTTATGGTAATAAGAACGGCAAATACAAGCAGCATCTTTTTTCTTATTCCCGTGATCCTCAGCTTCCCTTTTCCTTTTTCTGTCATTACATGCCCCCGGATATCTCTGTTATTTTACCTCTGTACATACCTGCCCTTATGTCATTTCTTTTCCTGTATCAGCTCCAGTATGCTCTTAATGCTGTGACTTTTCTGCTGTCTGGCGTTTTTCCTGAATTCTCCCGGGCTGCATCCAAATGCTTTTTTGAACACCTGGCTGAAATATCTGGCGTCCCGGAACCCTGATTTTTCACACAGCAGTCCAATTTTCACGCTGTCTTCACGAAGCAGCCACACTGCCTCAGCCAGGCGCATACTGTTTAAAATCTCGCTGAAGGAGTAACCTGTCTCCTTCCTGATCATTCTGGAGAGATACGCCGGTGAAAAATGGTAGGTGTCTGCAATAGAGTTCAATGTGATATCCTGTGTAAAGCTCTGTGCCATATCCTGGAGGATCTCCATGCACTGGGGATTGATACCTCGGAAATGGTGGCGTATCTGGTCTCCCAGATCAACACTGTCCGCATCTGTCTCATATCTGCGCACCACCTTCTCCTGATAGCGCCTCTGTTCCAGCCGCCTCATTACCCCTGATACCGTTTCCAGAATATCTCTGGGTCTCAGGGGTTTCAGCATATAGTCAAAGACCTCATTCCTGATTGCTTTCTGGGCATAAGAAAAGTCAGAAAATCCTGTCAGGAGTATCACCGCTGTATCCAGATCATACTCTTTTACATATTCAGCCAGTTCAAGCCCTGTAAGGCCGGGCATTTTAATATCACTGATCATAATGTCAACCTTCTGCTGCTGCAGTATCTCTTTGGCCTGCAGTCCGTTTTCTGCCTCATACACATTTTCGATCCCGATATTGCCCCAGGGAAGGGAGAGCATTCCCTTCCGAATAGCCATTTCATCATCCGCAACCAGTAAATTCATGTCTTCCTCCCTTGTCTCAACCCTTTACTGCTCCTGCCACCATGCCTTCCATAATATGTCTGTGCAGCCATATGTAAACAATGACACTTGGAATGATGGTGATAATGACCGCCGCAATTTCTGCCACATAATTGGTTGCATACTGTCCCTGGAATTCTGTGAGTCCCACCGGAAGCGTCATCTTGGAGGAATCCGTCAGAAAAATCTGGGGAAGCAGAAGGTCATTCCATATATTGATAAAAGTAACCACCGCTACCGTCACGATAGACGATTTGGAGATAGGCATAATGATCTTAAAAAATATCTGGTAGATATTACACCCATCCATAACAGCAGCCTCCTCCATTTCCTTTGGAAGAGAACCCATAAATCCCGTCATAATAAATATTGCCATAGGAAAAGCAATTGCAATATGCGGTATGATAACTGCCAGATGTGTATTCAAAAGCCCCATCCTGTTGAACATGGAAAACAGGGGAACCACCATAGCATACACCGGGATCATCATTCCCAGCAAAAATATATTCAGCGTCAGCTTAGACAGCCTCCACTCCATTCTTGTGATCGCATAAGACACCATACTGCTCAGCACAACTGCCACCAAAACGGCTGATACTGCAATAATAACAGAGTTGCCGAAATATTGCAAAATGTGCCCCTCTGTTATGGCCTGAACATAATTATCCAGCCTAAACTGCTCCGGCAGTCCCCAGGGATTTGCATACAGCTCTGTATTTGTCTTAAATGAGCTTAAAAACAGCCACAAAAGAGGATAAAGACACAGTATGGTAAAAATCCCCAGCACAATATATTTCAGTACAAGAAAAACCTTATCCTTTGCCGATAATTTCATCTCACTGTCCTCCTCTTAAAATTCAACAGGTTCCGAACGGAACACCAGGTTTGACAGCAGTACAGAACACATGCACAGGATCAGCAGAATCACGCCGATCCCGGCGGAATACCCATACTTCAGTGTCCGGAACCCCTGGTAAAACATATAGGTTGACATAAGTTCCGTGGCATGATTGGGACCGCCTCCGGTCATAACTGCTATCAGATCATAATATTTCAGAGAGCCTGTGATGATCAGTACAGCATCCACCTTCAAAATAGGTTTGATCAGAGGAAAGGTAATACTCTTAAACTGTACCCATTTACTGGCCCCGTCTATCTCCGCCGCCTCATAATAAGAGGAGGGGATATTCTTCATAGCTGCAAGCTGGATGATCATGTGATATCCCACAAACTGCCACATCACCACCACAATGATACAAAACAGCGCCAGATTCTTATCGGACAGCCACACATGCTGCAGACTCTCCAGTCCGATCACTTCCAAAAATTTATTGAGCAGTCCAAACTCCGAGTTATACACAAAAGTCCAGGTCAGCCCCACAGCCACTCCGCAGATGACACTCGGCAGGAAAAACACCGTCTGAAAGAAATGACTTCCCTTAATTTTCTGAAATAAAATATTTCCAAACAACAGCGCCAGCGGCAAATGCGCGATCAGCGACCCGATCACCATCAGAATATTGTTCCTCAAAGCTCCGGTAAAGGTAGAATCCCGGAATAAGTTTACATAATTCTTAAACCCCACAAACTTGCTCGGACTCATCAGATCCGTCTGCAAAAAACTTACATACACATTATATCCGATAGGAACCAACACAAAAACCGCATATATCAAAAAAGCCGGCAGCACAAAAACCGCGATACTTTTCTTATTTCCTAAAACCTTATTCATCCCATTTCACCTCGCCAAACCCAAACTATTTTATTAACTATCGCAGCCAAAGTCAGGGGAAGGTGATGCTCCAGGGGGAGGCAAACTGCAGTCCTCCTCCTTCCCCATCCCCCCAAGCCATCTGCTAAACAATCCCTTTACCTGTCTGCATTATCCTCCGCAAACTGCTGCAGGGCATCAAACGCTCCTTTTGCATCTTCCCCTCCAAGAACCGAGACGCAGGTATTGTTAAACTCCACGCCTTCTCCGGCTCCAAACTGCCTGTCCCACCAGGGAGTCAGTCCTACCTGCTCATTGGAGATCGTCAGCACTTCTCCCATAAGCGGTGTCAGTTTACTGGTATCCAGTTCAAAATTGTCTGCCGGTATTCTGCTGTTTTCGTACAGCAGCATCTCCTCCATTTCCTGGGAGGTCCAGAATTTTAAAAATGCCACAGCCGCGTCTTTATTTTTACAGGTCTCCGATACTGCAAAGCTGGTATCCACTGAGCCTACGGAAATATTATTGAACTGTGCGTCATAAGCCGGCAGCACAAAAGCCCCTGCGTCTTCCCCTATACCGCTCTTCTGGATCTTATCCGCGTCCCATGCTCCCATGAAATACATGGCGGATTTTCCGTTGGTAAATAAATCTGTTGATTCCTCCGGTCCCATGCCGATGTATCCATCCTGAAAGTATCCCACATCTGCCATTTTCTTCACTTCTTCGGCCGCTTTTACATGGGTTTCATTGTTCCACTTTTCACTTCCGTCACAAATGTCCTGGAAAAGTTTGTCGCCGGCCATTCCGCCTGCAATCTGCTGTACAAACTGGGCAGGGATCCAGGCGTCTGTACCGCACATAGCCATTGGTGTCACCCCATTATTTTTGAGGGTATCACACACACTCAGGAACTCATCATATGTAGAGGGCACCTGAACTCCGTTTTCCTCAAATATCTTTTTGTTATAAAACATAACACATAATGATTTCTGGGTAGGGATCCCATAATTTTTACCGTCATATGACAGCAGCTCAAGGGTTCCGTCCGCAAAGCTATCCTTCCACTCTGCGTCCTTCTCCAGGTAGGACGTGATATCCGTTACCTTACCACCCTCCACAAACGGCTGCAGATAGGACAATTCCCATGTAAAGAACACATCCGGCACCGCATTTGAGGCCATCAGAGTCGTCAGCTTTGTCTTATACTGTTCATTTTCATAAAAATCAATCTTTACCTTTACCCCATACTCATTATCTTCTGAAAACTTTTCAGCAATGGAGTTGTAGGCATCAATATAAGTATCTGCCTCTGTCCCCACACACATAACGGTCAGGGTATCGCTGTCCCCTTTTTTTCCTCCTGAACCGGAAGCCTCTTTACTTCCGTCTCCCTGGCTGCCTCCGCATCCTGCCAGCATGCTGGCTGTCATGGCTGCTGTTAGCAATATAGCTGTTGTTCTCTTTCTCATTTTTATTTCCTCCGTAATTTATTTGATGAAATCATTGTAACTTATGTCATTATAACGGAACAGGTGTCTTTCTTACCAAAAATGTTTGATATTTTGACCATTGTATAGGTGTATCAGGAAAACAAAAAGGGAATTATCACCAAACAGCCCATCCGCTGTCCGCGATAATTCCCAGTATAGCCAAATGTTTCCGTATCTCCGCTATTTCCTGCTCTTAATATAACAGATATTGCTGATGAGAAAACTGCTGTGCTTTCTCACATAATTGTAATACTCCTGCCTGTTGATATAATATTCTTTTCCCCAGGAGGAAACCCTCATCCAGGTCTCATCCATGCCTGTCACGGTAACAAAATGCGCCTTTATCTGACAGGAGGGCGAATACTCTCCCTCTGATGACCGGTAGTACATATTCAGCCGGTGCTTTCCCCACACAAAAGGAAAATTAGGCCCTACCAATAAAATCACGGGGATATCATGGGCCAGCATAGCGCTGATCCTCACCCACAGATTCCTGGGCAGAACACCGAAAGCCGCCCGAAGTCTGATCCTCTCATGCCTGAAATATCTGTTAAGCCCCAGCACAAGCATCCATCCGGCCATGCCGAAATGGGGGATCACCGGAAGATATTTCCTCCTAAAATAGTTTACATAATTCATATACTCGGGCAGTTCAAGAATACCATTTTCCAAATATGCTTCCTTGAATAATTCCGTACGGCAGATATCTTTATGTAAACTTAAATACAACAATAAATCTGTACCGCCTATAACACCGCATCCACACTTTCTCATAACGGCGGAATCCGACCACGCCTGGTTTCCCCCAAATGACAGGGTACCGTCATTTTCAATTACTGGATATGGATTATGTAAACTGCTCCTCTGCATATTTATGTCAACCTTTCTCTTTTATTTTACACAACACCGGCTTTACAGAATATTACGATTCACAGCTCTGCATGTTATCACTCACTCAATTGCTGCCTCACAGGATCTCCGCTTCCAGTTCTTCTGAAATAGAAACAGTTCCGCCCATTTTGCACTGTACTGTCTTTCCTTCCCGGCGGATCACCGTGGCTTCGATCAGCCCGTCCGGCTGTCTCAGCACATACACATAAGTGCCGTCCTCTTTTCTGCCGGCCAGATACACTGCGCAGGCCATACTTCCGCTGCCGCAGCTTGACTCCCACACCAGGGAATTTGTCTCTGCCACGTATACCACAGGCGTCATCCGATAGCACTTCTCCATACCGTCACCGCTGGGTTCCAGGAACATGATGCCGTATGCGTCACATTTTTCATGATCCTGAGCTGCCTTTAACACAGCCTGTACAAATGCGTCACTCCGCCTTGGCCCCTTCACAATAATATGGTTGATGCCGTCAAAGCAGACCATGGGACAGCTTCCCTGTCCGGACACCGCCAGCTCTACTATTTTCTTAGGAAGCGGCATGGTGGTGCGGCTTGTGCCTGCCTCAAGGTCTGTCTCAACGTTTAAAGGAGTATCCGAACCGCTTACATCCACTTCCACCAGCCGCGGATGAGCCGGGTCCAAAAGGCTTTTCAGGTATCCAAAGCTCCTGGTGGCATTTCCGCAGAATTCTCCGCCCATCATCTGCATATGCAGGGAGCCGTCCCTGTTCTCCTCCACAAATCCCACCTGTTCCGCTCTGTACTCACTCATTTTCAAAAGCTGATTTGCCGCCTCCGCATACTGGTCTCTCTTAAGCGGTGTCATGACAAAGATCGTGATATTGCCGGCCGGGTCCGCTACACGTATTTTTACCTTCATATGTTCCTCCAGTCTTACCCCAAATCTGATTTTCTGCTTCTATCATACCACAAAAATCATCAAAAATATGTAAAACAATTTTATCTTATCGACTTTCTTAAAAAACTGTGTTATATATGTATATATAGGGCATAGGGTGATACACCTTATGTGCTTTTTTTGGATAGAAACATGCTCTGTGCATGGTTTCAGACACGATGAACAGGGGGAAACAATACATGGGTACAAAACCAATGGAAAGTAATCAGATCACAGAAGGAGTCATCTGGAAACAGATTCTCCTGTTTTTCTTTCCCATTATGCTGGGCACATTATTTCAGCAGCTTTACAACACGGCAGACGCCATCGTGGTAGGCCGTTTTGTGGGTAAGGAAGCTCTTGCCTGCGTGGGCGGTTCTTCCGGGCAGATCATCAACCTGGTAGTGGGATTTTTTGTGGGGCTTTCATCCGGTGCCACAGTCATCATCGCCAGATACTACGGAGCCAGAAATAAAAAGGACTTAAACGCCACTCTGCACACAGCGGCAGCCCTTTCCATCGCGGGAAGTATCATCATCACTGTCCTCGGCCTGCTCCTTACGCCTTTCATGCTGGATCTGATGCACACACCTGAAAATGTAATGGCAGGTTCCGCGTCTTATCTGCGCATTTATTTTGGAGGAATCATATTTGTCTTTATCTACAATGTGGGTTCCGCCATCTTAAGGGCAGTGGGGGATTCCAAACGTCCTCTTTATTATCTGATCGTATGCTGCTTTATCAATATATTTCTGGATGTGCTTTTAGTGGTGGGACTGGATCTAGGCGTTGAGGGCGCTGCCATTGCCACACTGATATCACAGGCGGTGAGTGCTGTCCTGGTGGTGCGGGCACTCATGCAGCCCGGAGGCATGTACCTTCTGGAGATGAAAAACATCCGTTTTCACAGATTCCTGCTCAAGTCCATAGTCACGATCGGTCTTCCCGCCGGAATCCAATCCGTCATGTATAATATCTCAAATATTATCATACAGACCTCGCTGAATAATCTGGGGACAGATACCATGGCGGCTTACACCGCATTCGGCAAAATGGACTCTATTTACTGGATGATATCCGGTGCTTTTTCCATTGCCATCACCACCTTCGTGGGGCAGAACTACGGAGCAGGCAAATACTCCCGTATGAAGAGAAGCGTGTTTGTCTGCCTGTTCATGGACTTTATCGCGTCTATACTGGTAAGTGCCCTTTTCCTGCTGTTTGGCAGCTATATCTTCCGCATGTTCACTCAGGACCCGGAGGTTATCAAAGTGGGAATGAAGATCATCCAGGTGATCGCGCCCAGCTATGTATTGTTTATCTTCATCGAAATCCTTTCCAGCGCCCTCCGCGGTATCGGGGATGTGCTGATCCCTATGATCATGACCTGCGGCGGCGTCTGCCTGCTCAGGATCTTCTGGATTTTTGCAGTCGTACCGCATATTCCCGGAATCCAGAGCATACTTATGAGTTACCCGATCTCCTGGGCACTGACAGCCGTGCTGTTTATTATCTATTACTTTGTGAAACAGAAAAAATTTTATAAGAGCCTTCCCAATGAAATGTAGATAGCACACAGCGGTGAAGGCATCGAACTAATTTAATAACACAAAAAGGCCGGGGGAAAAGAATCTGTCTGTGATTCTTTTCCCCCGGCAAATCAAAATTATATTCTCAATTCAGATACTCGTGAGCCATTACCAGCATAACACTGGCAGTCCGCCTTGTATGTTGGTCTTCTCTGTAAAAACTGTCAGGCGTGGGCAATATCCGTGTATTCTGAAATCTCACGGCTGATGGTACACAAGTCCTCCACATTCAGTTCATGTACATCTCTGTGCCCTGTGATTCTGGCAAAGGTTCTCAGCTCCTCTTTGCTGCAGTTCAGAAAATTTGCTGTCCTTTTCGCTGCTGCATCCACTTTCAGGCGCTGCCTGAGTTCCGGGTCCTGGGTTGCCGCACCTACGGGGCACTGGCCGGAACCGCAGATGCGGTACTGCTGACAGGCGGAAGCGATCAGGGCTGCTGAGGCAATGGCCACGGCGTCCGCGCCCATGGCAATGGCTTTTGCGAAATCCGAGGACACTCGCAGGCCGCCGGTGATGACAAGATCGATCTCAGCACCCACACTGTCCAAATATTTTCTGGCTCTGTGAAGCGCATAGATCGTAGGCACACTGGTGGAGTCCCGCACCAATTTGGGGCTAGCCCCGGTAGCCCCTCCTCTGCCGTCAATTGTGATAAAATCAGGTGCTGCAAACACACAATATTCCAAATCCCTCTCTATTTTCCCCGCCGCGATCTTGATCCCTATGGGGCGCCCGCCGGAGGCCATTCTGAGCTGATCCACCAGCGCCTTTAAATCCTCTTTTGTATTCACGTCAGGGAATTTGGACGGACTGATGACATCCTGCCCAAGAGGTTTATTCCTGATGGCTGCAATCTCAGGTGTCACCTTTTCACCAGGCAGATGGCCGCCCATTCCCGGCTTTGTACCCTGGCCGATTTTAATTTCTATGGCATCCGCTGTGGACAGATTCTCAGGCGTAACACTGTAGTGGTTTGGAACATATTCAAATATGTACTTATATGCAGCCGCTTTTTCCTCAGGCAGAATACCTCCCTCTCCGCTGCACATGGCAGTCCCGGCCATGGCGCTGCCCTTTGCCAGAGATGTCTTCATCTCCTTTGACATAGCCCCGAAGGACATATGGGATATGTAGACCGGCATATCCAGAACCATTGGCTTTTTGGCATGCTTACCAATGACTGTAGTGGTGTTCACCGGCTCGTTCTCCATAAGCGGCGGAGGATTGAGCTGGGCGCCCAGTATCAGGATATCATCCCAATTGGGCATTTTCATCTGCGTGCCCATGGCTTCAATGATCGGTTTTCCGGTGACTGCCATCTGATGGATTTCTGCCATGTAGCGGCAGGAAGCATCACGGCGCACATATTCGGGGGGATAATCAAGGGGAGTGCCTTCATCCGGACTTTTTTGTGCCTGCACCTCCTCTTCCTCCTCTATGCGTACAAATACGGAAGCCGGCTGCTTACATACAGGACACTGCTTTAAGTCCGTAAACTTTTTTTCCTCTGTCTCTTCAAAAATATACCCACATACACTGCATTTGAATTTTGCCACACTTACATCCTCCTTTGTCCTTGCGGTCTGACAGACATAAAGCTGCAGTCCGCCTATTATAAATTCATCGTATCTGTTCAGTACCTTTACAGTTATAGGCAAAAAGCCTTCTTACGGTCATCGCACAGTAAATGCGCAGACCCACTGAATCCTTATAATTTATCTTACCACAGCGGACTGCAGAATACTACTGATTATCCCCCTGCTCGTTTTTTTTCATATCTTTCCCTGTTCTTCCCTGGGTATCAGAAAATGATTCTTCCTCTCTCATTCCGTTATAGATAATCTCACCATCTATAATGGTATAAAGCGTCTTTGTAAAAATCTCCATAGGATTTCCTGTAAAAATGGCAATATCTGCGTCTTTTCCGGCTTCCAGACTTCCCACTCTCTGTTCTACACGGCATATTTTTGCGGGATTAATGGTGATGGCTTTCAGGCCTTCCTCCATAGGCAGCCCTTCTTTCACGGCAAGGCCTGCGCACAGGGGCAGATATTGGATCAGTGCCACCGGATGATCTGTGGTCACGGCAATGAGCACGCCTGCCTCCGCCAATATTTTATTGGTCTTAAAACTCATATTCTGCACTTCCAATTTGGAACGTGAAGTCAAGTCCGTGCCCACGATCACAGGAAATCCTGATTTTTTCACCTCATCCACCACCAGATGGGCTTCTGTGCCGTGATCTATGGTGATATCTATGTTAAATTCCTTTGCAATACGGATCGCGGTCAGAATATCATCTGCCCTGTGCGCATGTACCTTCAATGGGATCACCTTCTGAAGAACCGGCATCCACGGTTCTATATCAAAATCTTCCCTGTCCAGTCTGCCCCGCTCCTTGTCCTTCCTGTACTGTACAGCCTCTGTCAGTGTTCTGCGCAAAAGCGCTGCCGCTCCCATTCTGGTAGAGGGACATTTTCCCTGATCCCCATAAACGGTTTTAGGATTTTCCCCCAGCGCTGCCTTCATAGCTGCCGGATCAAGGAGGGCCATATTGTCCACGCACCGCCCCTGCGTCTTCATAAAGACAAACTGTCCTCCCACTATATTGGCACTTCCCGGTCCGGTCATAACAGAAGTGATCCCTGCTTTGATGGCGTCATGGAATGCCGGGTCCATGGCATTCACAGCGTCAATTGCCCGCAGAGCCGGTGTCACAGGGCTGGTCTGCTCATTACAGTCATCCCCCATAGCACCCCACTTCTCCTCTGAAATCCCGATATGGGCATGAGCTTCGATCAGCCCGGGCATCACCCAGGCACCGTCCACATCCAGAACTTCTTCTCCCTTATGTCTCCTGTCCAGGGAAGACATCGTTCCCACCTCTGTAATAACCTCGCCTTCGGTTCTTACATATCCGCAGTCTACCGGTTTTCCGGTCATTGTAAATATTTTTCCGTTTATGATCAGCATAAAACAGCCTCCTTTACAGATACCTGATTTCTTTAGTATCCGCAAAGGAGGCTTTTCGTATTCCCCCAAGTTCCTGCAAGGTATGTGGTAAAATAGTATTAAGGCAAAATGGATCCGGAATTTGGTGTTCACGAATCTGTCAGACAGCCCGCGGCATCCTCTAATGGATCTGAGGACTTGAGTGTACACTGACCTGCCGGCTGTTTTCAAGCTTCTTCAAAATATAATACAGCGGCTTGTATAATACCAGACAGACTACTACATTGCCGACACAGTGCAGCACGTCAAAATGCAGACCGGAGATCCAATAGGCCAGACCGCCGCCTACACCGCCTGACACAAAATAGGGCAGCGCACATAAAAAGCCAAAGGCCAGGCCATAGGCTCCTGAGATCATGCTCCACACAAGGGGTGACTCACTTCGCACCAACAGAACGATCAGTGCCAGGATGCTCCAGACATATAGGTAGTTAAACCACCAGAGACCGAAGCCGTAAAACACACCTTCCAGCAATGCAAACGCATAGATAATGAAGAAAACCTTTTTCCTATACACCTGTGTGTACAGGATCACCAGCAATGTAACCACTTCAATATTAGGAAGAAATGCCATGCATACCTGTCCCAGAAACAGAATGGCTGTCAGCATTGCCATAATAACAAGAGACCTTGTTTTCATTGGTATATCGCATCCTTTCAATCAATAGCCTTCCGTCAGGGTCAGTTCAAATGTATCCCCGTCTTCTATGGGCGTCTGATCCGCTGATGTATTGACCTGTTCTCCGCCTTTTGTCAGGCACCACCACTGCTGTTTGGAATCGTCGGCTTCCTCGCCGTCCACTGATGTCATGAAAAGTCCGTACTGCCCTTCCTCACCTTCCACCAGCTTGTTCTCCTGGATAACGGCTCCTAAATATGCTTCGTTTGTCCCGTACTTAAAATCTTTCTCGCTGCCGTCTCCGTGTACCACCTTTACTGTTATGGTTTTTTCTCCTTCCATACCTTTTGGCATGAAATTCCTGTAAATGAGTAGCAGGGCTGCACATACGATGATCAGGGCGGCTGCTCCTATTACGATTTTCTTGGTGCTGCTTTTCTCTTTCATGTTCTTCTCCTTCCTCTAAACGTAAAAAAACAGACCCGCTTCCGTGGCCGGTCCGTTTCCGAATCAGTATATGTTTCTATAGAGAATTCGGAATGCATGGCTTTGTTCGGAAGCTTCATTCCATCCGGCATCAGGCATTCTGGCTCATGGGATTTTTAATTCCCACTTACAGTGACCACATCGCTCAGGATTTACACCTGATTCCCCTAATGACAGACTTCGTTGTTTTATTTCGCAGTGGATATCCTACTCTCCCACCACTTTAATTAAATTCATCTTAACACACCGGCTTATAAGGTGTCAAACCTCTTTACACCTGCATTTTATACAAATCATAATGATGAGTTACCGTTCACTCCATGCCAGGCAGCGCGCTTCATTGAATTGTGGTTGTATGGACAATAATAAAAATCCCACAAAAAAACGGAGAACTTCATGTTCCCCGCTTTCCGCTCCCACGCTTATATTTCCTTCCTTTACTCCTCTTTCATACAAAGATGCACTGAAGCCCTCTTAAAGGCCAGCGGCAAAGCCAGAATATTAGGCTTAACCCCAACATATTTTTTCATAGCATCCTCCAATGCCTCCTCAAAAGTGGCCCGAGTCTTTAACCCCATCCCCCTTGCAATTCCAGGCTCCTGCGCACCAACGATATATATCGCAGAGGTATTCATTTCTGCTATATGACCGCAGCTCATCATAGAAAATCCATGATAAGGATGAAACGCACCGGCAAAACGGTATTTTCTTATATATTCCTCATTCGTAGCAAAATACTCCCCGTACTTGTCCATATCCGGAAGTATATTCATATGATCATGCTGGAACATTTCATATAGTTCCCGCAGATATGGCCAGCGTTCATCGTGAAAGTATCCGTTACAGATAGAAGAACATATGATCACACAATTGTCACTCATCACCCTCTTATGGCGGATGATCTGTGCCGACAAAGCTTGCATCATCTGGATCGGATTCGTTCCCATACCATCCCCGTAATGGAAATCCTGCGGCATGCCGAACAGCATCACATCGTATTTTTTCTCCGCCCATGGCACATATGTCCTTTTGTCTGCTGTCTGCCATGAGAGCGGCTGCATTTCCTTTGCATAACCACTGTTGATTTCTATTTGCCGGGAAATGGAGTCCAGGACAGCATCACAGCAGAAAAACTTTCTGCCCATACATTTTTCCATATACATGCCAATCTCATCGAACTTTGTCCTCATGAGAGAATGCTTACTGACCGGTGTAAAATCACTTCCGTGCATCACATCTGGAATATGATGTGACGCAATACTCCGCCAGTGTGTTATTCCTGTTGCGCAGTGCTTATACCCGCCGGAATAACCGCCATAGGGATTCCCCTGGGTATGCCCGATCAAAACAGGTACATCCGAATCATAAACATACTTATTCATCAAAACCCTGTCGCCGCGTTCTGTGCAGCCTAGATCAACCAGGTGCTCATAATCTTCACTGTCGTGACTGATGATTTGATGAGAATAATAAAATTCGTGAAAAAGTTCATCTCCCAGAATTTGCTGCATCTCCTTTTTATTAGTTCTGGGATGCAGTCCATTGGAAAATATCAGAAGAATATCTTTTTTCTCCACCCCGGCCTTATATAGCTCTTCCAGGATCAGTTTAACCGCAAGCTTTCTATGGGAAGTAGGCTGGCACCCTCCTTTTACTATATCGGGAATGGTTATTGTCACTGTACTGCCCTTACCGGCTAACTCTGAAAGGGGCGGCATTCCTACAGGGTGTAAAATAGATTCCCTTGTCTTATTTACCAGTTGGTTTCTGGAAATACAAGCAGGATCAGAAACCGTTATGCCCGGAATAAAAACGTCCGTCAATTCATCCGGCAGATCAGCCGTCATGGTACCTGTACCATATTCAAACTCCAGTTTCATACCCTTTCACCTTCTCCCTTATCTTCTCCTTTACCTTCTCCCAGATATTTTTCTACGATGACAGCAAAACCCTCCGGATAAAATCCAATATCACCGCTGAACTTTGTCAACCCGATAAGTCCCCCATCCACGCACGGGATTTCTGCCAGCATCCGGGCATTTTCCTCTTTCAGTCCGCCGCCGTATATCACCGGACAACCGCCTGTGCGTGATTTAATAAATTTGGCCACCTTTGTAATGTAATCAGCATCCGGGACAGGTTTCCCTGGCCCTATTGCCCAAAGAGGTTCATAAGCCACAGCGACCCGGGACAGTTCTACCTGACCCAGCCCCACATCCAGCTGCTGCCCGATCACCTCCTGCCATCTGTCCTGTTCCTCCTCTGTCTCTCCCACACAATACAAAACGGAAAGTCCTGCCTTTACCGCACAGGATATCTCTTCGTTTAAAATTCTGTTCACAGCTCCGGGATCCACAACTCCCGCCTCAGCCAGAATTCCGGCTTTATCCATGCGCTCCTCACAGTGTCCGATCAGAACGTATTCACATCCCATGGATTTTACGCTTTTAGCCGTTCTGTTGGTGGTAAATGCGCCAAAATTTCCTCCTCTTTCCGTATCCTTCCGGTAAACGCCCTGCACACCTATCATCCATTTATCCTCTGCACCTTTTGCCTCCGCCGCCTGAAGCAGATAGGCTTCCGGATAGAAAACAGCAATTTCTGCCTGATCACCATATTGGTTCATAGTCTCACGAATCTGCTTGGTCAGACAGCTTCCCCACTTATTGACCGGCGCCAAACCATTAGTTCCGTCCATTTCCTTTGGTATATCGAACCGCTTTAAGTTCGCAAATATATACTTCATCCTTTGAATCCCCCCAATCATTCTGTCTCTGTATCAACTTATCTCCACATCCTTCTGCCTCTGCATCGATTCATCTCCACATCCGTCTGTCTCTGTATCAACTCATCTCCACATCCGTGTGTCTCTGTATCAATTCATCTCCACATCCGACTGACTCCGTACCATCCCATGCCCGTAATCATCTTTTGTGAATGCCGCATCAGCCCCATGTTTTCTGTTATAATGTCTGTCTGCCACCGACCGTTTCAAAGGCTGTGCATTTTTGTCTATGCATAACATACAAACCGCCATTTTGCTTATTTCTTCCAACACAACTGATTTGTGAACAGCGTCCCACACATCTTTTCCCCATGTAAACGGGCCATGTCCCGGTGTGAGGGCAGCCGGAATATCCTCCGGAGAAATATGGTTTTCTTTAAAGTAGTTAACAATAGACATTCCTGTATTCCATTCGTACTTATCAAGGACCTCTCTCTCCTCTAACTCTCTGACACATGGAATATCATCCGCAAAATAGTCTGCATGTGTAGTCCCAAAGCAGACTAACGGGCGCCTGAGCTGAGCCAGGATTGTGGCATAAGTGGAGTGTGTATGGACAATGGCATTGACACCGGAAAAATTCTCATAAACCGCCCTGTGAATATCCAAATCCACAGATGGAGTCCAGGATTCCCCCAGTATTTTTCCATCCATTGTCACAACACTGATATTTTCCTCTGTCAGTTCTTCATAAGGCACCCCAACAGGTTTTATGACAATAACACCTTTCTCTCGATCCACTGCACTCACATTCCCCCAGGAATACTTGACTAATTTCCGGCGGGGCAGTTCCTTATTTGCCTCCACTACCATTTGTTTTAACTCTTTCAACTCCATACTGCTCATCTCCCGGTCCGGCATTCTTTTACAGCCATTTGAAACGCATTATAATTATCCTCTATTGACTTTTTCTTCTGAAATATTGTAAAATATCCTCCTACCACAACATCACAGCCCGCATCCATACACTTCTTTGCGATATCATTATCTACACCGCCGTCTACCTCGATCAAAAGCTTATGTCCTTTTGCCATTTCCCTTAACTCACTTATTCTGCGGTATGTAAAATCCATAAAACTTTGTCCCGAAAACCCAGGTTCCACTGACATAAGTGTCACCGCTTCCAGATAGGGAATCAAATCCTGCAGAGCACTGATGGGCGTAGCCGGATTTAAAGCAATTGCAGGCTTCATCCCCAGCGCTCTGATCTGCCGGCACAGCCGAAACGGGTTCTTAGCCGCTTCATAGTGAAAACAATAATATCCCACTCCGATCTCAGCATACAAATCCATGTAGTCCTCCGGCCGGACAGCCATCAGATGCAGGTAAAAAGGACTTTTCCCCACTGCTGTCATCTGTCTCAGAAAATCCGTACCAAATGCAAAATTCGGCACAAAATTTCCATCCATAACATCTATATGAAACCAGTCAATCCCAAGCTTATCCAGAACGTCCATGCTTTCTCTCATTTGGAAAAGGTCTGCACACAGCATTGTAGGTGCAATATGATACATTCTCATTCCTCCTCAAAGTCCATGATCGTTTTCATGTTTATCCCTTTATTCTCCAATCCCTGCTCCATCATCTCCTGGACCTGAGAGAAATAATACCTTTTTGATATAAAACCGTCCAGATAGACACTGCCCTCCTCTATCAACTCCTTTGCCCTTATAAAATCTTCCTCCCGGTATGTGATACATCCTTTCACCGTCAGTTCATTTCTCTGGATTTTTGCAATGTCTGTTTCCACCAAAACACTGTAATTTCCAACTATCACAATAGTGGTCGTCTTACCTGCCAGCTCTAAGATCTGGGAAAAAACTGCCGGCACCGCTGCGCAGTCAATGATCACATCAGGAAAACCCCCGAAACATTTCTGCGCTGCCTGGACCAGGGTAAGCTCTGATGTATTAACCGCAAAGTCAATCCCTGACTTCTCAGCCATCCGAATCTTATCCTGACTGATATCACAGACCGCGGTCTTTTCCGCACCGGCAAGTCTGCATGCCTGGGCTGTAAAATTTCCTATTGTACCGCCTCCCACAACTAAAACTGTTTTCCCCTTCACTCCGCCCTGATAAGCCGCATGTACCCCCACGGCAAAGGGTTCGATAAAAATAACTTTGTCCGGATCCGCATCCTGCTCAAGCGGATATACATATTCCCTGCTGACTGCAAAATAATCTGCGCCAAGACCATCAGACTGAACTCCCAATGAATTAAAGTTCATACAGGCATTTTTCCTGCCTTTTTTGCAGGAATAGCACGTATTGCAGCTAAGAATAGGGCGGATCGTCACCAGACAGCCCGGTGCTATATCATTCACATCTTCTCCTGTCTCTTCAACCACAGCGATCCCCTCGTGGAACGGTACAACAGGGAATTCCATATATCTGTTTTTTCCTGCAAATACCTGAATATCTGTTCCGCACACTCCAACTCGTTTCATCTTCAGTAATACCTGTCCGGTTCCGCACACTGGTCTCTCAGCTTCTTGGATCACTGCTCTTTTGGGACCTTCAAAAACAATTTTTCTCATGATTTCCCTTCTTTTCTTTTTATTACTTTATATACAGCATCTACAATATTTTTACTGGTCAGCCCGTAATATTCAGCCAGCTCTTCAGGCTTTCCTGAACAGCCAAATTCATCCTGTATCCCAATCATTTCTACCGGTACCGGATACTTTTTGGAGAGCACTTCACTGACCGCCCCTCCTAATCCCCCCAGTACATTGTGGTCTTCTGCAGTCACTGCACACCCTGTCTTTTTTACAGATTCCAAAAGCAGATCTCCATCCATAGGCTTGACAGATGCCATATCTATGACATCGGCGGAGATACCGTCCTTTTCCATTATCCGGGCAGCTTCCAAGGCTCTGCTGACCAGATCCCCCACAGCCACGATGGTTATATCCTGTCCCTCATTTACTAAAGTACCTTTTCCGATCCCTGCTCTGCATACCCTGTTTCCTGTATAGATTTCCGGAGAATCCAGTCTTCCGAACCGGAGATAAACGGGTCCTTTATATTGGATCGCCTCTTCCACACATTTTTTTGTTTCTGTGGTATCTGCAGGATAGAGAATTGTCATATTGGGAACTGCCCTCATAAGGGCCAAATCTTCCACACACTGATGAGAACCGCCGTCGGCACCGATCAATACACCGCCGTGGGTAGCTGCAATCTTCACATTCAGGTTTGGATAGGCTATGCTGTTTCTGATCTGGTCATAAGCCCGGCCTGCTGCGAACGCTGCAAATGTACTTGCAAAAACCACCGCTCCGCTGGCAGCATACCCTGCCGCATATCCCATCATATTACACTCAGCAATGCCCATATCTGTAAACCGGCCGGGATATTTTTTTGCAAAATGTACGGTCTGAGTGGCTTTTGACAAATCCGCATCAAAAACAAAAAACTCGTATTTATCTGCCAGTTCTGTCAGTGCAGCACCATATGCTTCTCTCGTTGAACTCATATGCATTCCTCCCCCAACTCTTTCATAGCCTGCTCAAACTGTTTGTCATTGACAGCAGCCCCATGCCATCCTGCCTGGTTCTCCATAAAAGATACTCCTTTGCCTTTTATTGTTTTTGCTATGATAAAAAAAGGCTTATTCTTTACCTGTCTGGCATGGTCCAGCGAATCCATAAGCCCTTTGACATCATGCCCGTCTGTCTCCTCCACTTCCCATCCAAAAGCCTGCAGCTTTTCTCTCACAGGATATACAGACATAACCTCATCCACTCTTCCGTCGATCTGCAGGTTGTTGTTGTCTAAAAACACCACAAGATTATCCAGCTTAAAATGCCCTGCACTCATAAATGCCTCCCATACCTGCCCTTCCTGCATTTCGCCGTCCCCTATGATACAATAAACTCTGTAGTCTCTGCACATTCTCTTTGCATAATGAGCCATGCCGCATGCTGCAGATATCCCCTGCCCCAGGGAGCCTGTTGACATGTCAACCCCCGGTACTTTTTTCATGTCCGGATGCCCCTGAAGAATACTCCCCATTTTCCGGAGCGTAGTCAGAACACCTTTCTCAAAATATCCCCTTTCTGCCAATACAGCATAGTAGGAAGGCGCTGCATGGCCTTTTGATAAAACAAAACGGTCACGGTTTTCCTCTGCCGGCTCGTCCGAGCTGACATTCATCTCATAAAAATACAGTACTGCCAACATCTCCGCTATAGACAAAGCTCCGCCCGGGTGACCGGAACCTGCACTGTGCAGACTGATCACTGTATTTTTCCGTATTTCCTGAACATGTCTGAGCACTTCCTGCTCTCTCTCCTGCAGTCTCATTTACACACCTCCTCAAAATTCCATATCGGGCAGTCCCAGAGCCGTCTGCCCCCCATCTACAAACAAAGTCTGGCCTGTCACGTAACTGGCCTCCTCTGATGCCAGAAAAACTACAGGCTCTGCAATTTCCCTGACATCAGCCAGCCTTTTCATAGGAACGGCTGCCTTTATCTGCTTTTCGCTGACAATCCCCATATTTATCCCGTCCATTAATAACTGGGTCAGGATCCATCCCGGCGCAACCGCATTTACCCGAATGTGATATTTTGCCCACTCGGCTGCCAGTACAGCAGTCATGCCGTTGATCCCGGCCTTGCTGATACAGTACGGCGCTCTTCCGGGCAGGGTCTCCGTAGAAGTTCCTGACGAAATATTTACAATAGAGCCGCCCCTGTCTTTCATCATACTTGCTGCCTCCTGGGCACAAAAGAAGGCACCTTTTAAGTTGATATCCATAAGCAGGTCCCACTTCTCTTCACAAAATTCCAGAGATGGGCTGCGAATCTGGATACCTGCATTATTAATCAAAACATCCAGAGTCTGCTGTTCATTTTTATATGTCCTAAAACAAGAGCTGATACTGTCCCTGTCACCAACATCCAGCATATATGCTCTGCTGGTAATGCCATATTCCTTTTGCAGTCTTTCCGCCGCTGTCTCCGCATCTTCAAGCTTGATATCTGCTATAAAAACATCCGCGCCTTCTTCGGCAAAACATTGTGCGGCTGCAAAGCCGATCCCCTGCGCACCCCCAGTCACCAGCACTTTCTTCCCTTTGAGATTTTTCATGTATTGTCCTCCGTATTCCCCCACACATAACGATCGCTGTCTACCACCACTTAATCTCCTCTGTTATTTTTTTCCTGATCTCAACAAACTTTTCGTCTGCAATATCTCTCGGCCTCGGCAGATCCACAAACACCTCATCCTTTATCCTGGCAGGTTTATTAGATAAAATCAGTATTTTCTCTGCCAGGTATACAGCCTCTTCCAGATTATGTGTGATAAACAAAACCGTACTGCCTGTTGCTTTCCAAAGCTTTATCACCTCATCCTCCAGAAAATATCTCATTTTAATATCCATCTGACCATACGGCTCATCCATCAGCAGTAAGTCGGGATTCATGGCAAAAGCCCTGCCGATCACCACTCTCTGCTCCATACTAACTGACATCTCATGGGGATATGCTTTTCGGAATTTCTCCAATCCCAATAAGCCAATGATCTTATCGGACTGCGCTTTTATCTCCCGAGCCGGCCTTTTCTTGATCTTTAGTCCATATCGGATGTTTTCTTCTGCAGTCAGCCACGGAAATGCCGAAGGTTCCTGAAACACAAAAGATAAGTTATGTTTCCGGGGATCCGCCGGCTCACCGTCTATGTATATTTCTCCTGACGTCGGCTCTGTGAGCTTTGTCAAAAGCCTCAAAAACGTTGTCTTTCCGCAGCCTGTAGGACCCACAATACATACAAACTCACCTTTTTTAATCTGGAAGGAAACCTTATCAAGAACCCTTAAATCCCCAAAACACTTTGTCAGGTTTTCTACCCTTACCTTTACCTCTTCTCCCATATGTGTATCCTGCCTTCTTTTATAATGCCAAATCCATATTTTTCTCTATGGTTTCCCTCATTTTGAGAAACTCTGTATCCACATAATCTCTTGGGCGCTGAAGGGCCTCCAGAGGATAAATTTCTTTCACTGACGCAGGACACTCACTGAGCAGAATGATCCTGTCTCCCAGATATACGGCCTCCTCAATGTTGTTTGTGACGAAAATCACCGTGCGTTTCTCCTTCTCCCAGATCCTCAGCACTTCCTCCTCCATCTGATACCGTGTCTGCGCGTCTAGTGCCCCGAAAGGCTCATCCATCAGCAGAATATCCGGATTACTACAATAAGCTCTTGCGATTCCCACTCTCTGCTTCATCCCTCCTGACAATTGACGCGGATAGGAATTTTCAAATCCCTTTAGTCCGACCAGCTCGATCAGATACTCTGCCTGTTTTCTTCGCTCCGCTTTATTGACTCCTTTCAGCTCCTGGGAGAATTCCACATTCTGCATGACCGTCTTCCAGGGAAATACCGCTGTCTTCTGGAATACAAAACCCACTTTTTTTTCGTCATTGCTGGGGAACATTACCTCTCCTGCTGTAGGCTCCTCCAGTCCGCTTATCATGTTCAGCAGTACACTTTTCCCGCATTGTCCAGGCCCCAGTATGACAAGAAATTCGTTTTCGTAGACATCAATGGAAATATTACTCACAGCCTCGAAGATTTCCTTTCTGGCATAAAAGGATTTTGATATATTTTTTAATGTTAATTTTACCCGTTTTTCTTTTCTGTCCACGGACATAACCACCTCTCCATCAATGTAAAGACCGCACTTAAAACTGCGCCCACCAGGCCGATCAATATCATTCCGCACAGGACAAGAGCCACATCATAGCTCTCATTGCCTCTTGTGATCAGGAAGCCAAGGCCTGATTTACTGGCTATCATCTCTGCCGCCACAACAACCATCCAGCCGCTGCTCAGCGCAATCTTTACCCCCGCCATGACAGCCGGGAGGGCTGCCGGCATAACCACATGGCGCAGCATTTGAAAGGTATTGGCATTGTACACACGGCCTACATTTAAGTACATAGGGTCCACCATACTCACACCGGTAGCCGTATTTAATACCACCGGAAAAAACGCGCCTATGAATACCAGGAGAACCTTTGAAAATTCACCGACTCCAAACCATAGAATCACCAGTGGTATCCAGGCAATAGGAGGGATCGGACGCAGAGCCGTCAAAATAGGACTCAGCACAGCGTTCACTTTTTTGCTCCACCCCATGATCAGGCCGATACCGATACCTGAGAAAACCGCCAGCACAAGGGCAGTCAAAACTCTTTTCAGACTGATCCAAATGTGGCCCATGATCGTAGTTTTGCTGATGGGCTTTTCCGCCATCTTTACAAATCTCTCCCAAGCCGCCTGGGGAGTGGGAAAGAAATCAGGCTTACTGTTGGAAACGATCACCCATAGAACAACCAAGGCAATAAGGGATATACATGTCAGGCAAATGTCTTTTATCTTACGTCTCTCCATTATTTGGCCCTCCATCTGATCACCCTGTTCTCCAATTTATTCAGAACAGCCGTGAGAACAGCTCCTATGACACCGATCGTAAGCATACCAACGATGATTATGTCTGATCTTCCAAGCGCTCTCCCCTGCTGGATCATATAACCTAATCCCGCAGTGGCAGAGAGCATTTCTGCCGCAACCAGAGTGGACCAGGCATTGCCCAAAGCCACCCTGATACCGGTGAATGCCAAGGGCATAGCTGAAGGGGTACAGACTGTGATAAAAATCTTCCACCTGCTTGCCCCGCATGTCTTCGCCACATCGATCAGTACAGAATTTGTAAGCTTCACACCTGTATAAGAGTTGATCACACAGGGAACAAAGGCAGCCAGAAAAATGATAAAACATTTTGCCGTAGTTCCTATTCCCAGCCAGATAACAGACAATGGAATCCAGGCGATGGGAGGAATTGGACGGATGATCTCAAAAATAGGGTTTACTAACCGGTCAAATGTATGATAATATCCAAGAAGAAGCCCCAAAGGCACTCCTATAACTGCTGCTGCCACATAACCTATCAGTGCCAGCTTTAAACTTTCCCAGATATGCACCCCCAGGACTGCCCCGTCAGGATTCGGCTGAGTGAGTTTGTCCACAAATGCCAGGAAGGCCTCCGATGGAGAACATACAAACTGAGGATTTACCCAGGCCAGCCGAACTGCCATCTCCCAAATTCCTAAAAATATAATGACACTGACTGTTGAGATCAAAAACAGATGTATTTTTTCTTTAGCCCTCTTTTTCTCCTCAATCTGAACAGAACTCACAATTTTTTCTGTTTCTTTCATAGTCCTTACCTCATAAGCACCTTAATCCAGTGCAACTTTTGCCATAAAAGTTCCGTCAACTGCCTTATCATCGATCATGGCCTGTTTGTCCGCCTCTGTTAATTTGCCCTGTGATATCATAAAGTCAGCAAACTTCAGCAAATCCTCCTGGGCTGCGCTATTTCCGTCCGCATCTTGTGCAAACGCTTTTTTGTTTTCCTCAAGGGAAGGGAAAATACGGGTCTCTATATCTCTTTTCGCAGCTTCCTCAGTCATGGAAATCCCCTCTTCTTCCTCAAAATCATACAAAAGTTTCGCACTGCCCTCCGGATCTGCTCTCAATTCCTCCACTGATTTCAGATAACACTTCAGCCATTCCTGTACCACTTCCGGCCTGTTCTTCACCGCATCCTCTGTGGCAACGATCAAGGTGGGCATCTTTAATCCCAGATGACCTGCATCCGCCACTTTTACCCATCCCTCGTCGTCCTCTGCCTGATATCCGAATGGTGACCACAGACAAACAATATCAGCTTCTCCTGCCTTAAATGCAGCATATGACTGTGCTACCGCCGTATCGATTATCTCCACATCATTCATGGTAAGGCCAAGATGTTCAAGGGTTGCTATCAACGTCATGTGGCATGTAGTTCCTGTCTGGCAGAGGATTTTTTTACCCTTCCAGTCTTCCACACTGCCTCTGACTCCCATCTCATCTGCTTCCTTTCCGGCCAGCGCACTGTCCTTTCTCACCCAGATATCCAGTGCCTGTGTATCATCGCAGGCGTATCCGATAACTTTCATGTTATAGGAAGGACACCCAAGAACCGCTCCGCCGATTCCTGTAGTACCAACTTCCCAGGCCCCTGATGCAATAGCTTCGTTCTGGACAGGACCTCCCGCATACATATCAATGGTATAGTCGAATTCATCGTAGAGTCCATTATCCTCTGCATAGATACTGGGCAGCGCGTGCAGATACGGATGGTGGCTGATCTTAAGCGGTATCTTTTCTTCACTTTTACTTTCATTTCCCGTGGTCTCCAATTCTTTCTTCTGTTCTTTGCCGCCTCCGCATGCAGCCAGGGTAACACCCAAAAGCCCTGCCATTAACAATACTGCCAATTTTTTCTTCATGTTTTTACCTCCCAAATATGATTTGATCCACGCTCTTTTTGTTACTATCTCCAATTTATCTTGTATTTTCTTTCGTTTCAACGCCTATTTACACAAACGTTTTTCCTATTTTTAGTATTTTTACAGTCAATTTAATGATTATCTTTGTGTTTTCTTTAACTTTTTTATGCACACAGAGATTACAGTTTTCTACGCAAACGTTTGTATTTTTTTGCGTTTTAATATTTTATTTTTTCAATATAATGAAAATATGGATACAAAACGTATCCCGGGATTTGTCTCTGCAGGCTGTGTGCCATGCTTTGCAGAAGAAATGAAAATAAGATATGACCAGGACAAGGAGGGAATTCCATGATCTTAAAAGATATCGCAAAAGAAGCCGGCGTCTCTATCTCAACTGTCTCCCGGGTTATCAACGGAAAGGAACAGGGGGCTGCCAGCAAAGAAACCCGTGATAAAATTTGGTCCATTGTGCGCAAAAATGGTTATACTCCAAATGTCCTGGCCCAGAATCTGAAACGCAGGACCTCTCTAACGGATCCAAAAGAAAAACCACTGTATTATATTGACTGCCTCCAGGCCCGCACTTCTAATCTGAATACTGACCCTTTTTTCTCGGAACTGGAACGGGCCTTGGAACAGGAGGCCTTTAATTATAATTACATTATCAAACATACATACCGCCCTATGGACCTTAAGTCTCTGGATTCTATCATACAGGCAGATGAACGAAACATATGCGGCCTTGTCATACTGGGCAGATATATGTTTACAAAGGAACAGTTAAAGGTTCTGAAAGAAGTCTACAAAAATATTATATATGTAGGACTCAACGCTATCCCTCTCAAATGTGACCAGGTTATATGCGACGGCTACAAGGCAGGTATCAGCGCAGTAGAATATTTAATAGAATTAGGGCATAAAAAAATCGCCTACATTGGAGAACAGGCGAATGAATGCCGTTTTCTGGCCTACAAGGATGCCTTATCCCTGCATAATATAACTTTTACGATTCACAATACAGCTAACGTGATCCAATCCACAGACGGTGGATACAAAGGTGCCCAAAAGCTTCTGAACAGCAGCTCGGACTTCACAGCTGTTTTTTGTGCAAATGATCTGACTGCTATTGGTGCCATCAAAGCCTTTCACGAAAACAAAAAACAGGTCAGCAGAGATATCTCCGTCATCAGTGTGGATGATATCGACCTGGCCCAATACATAACCCCTATGCTCACCACGGTGCACATCCCCATCGAAGAATTAGGCAGACAGACTGCGCGTACGTTGATTGACCGAATAAACGGCAGGCATACCCTTCCAATGAAGGTTGAGCTTCCGTTTTTTATTGCCAAACGGGACAGCTGTTCAAAATGCCGGACCACCAACAGACAGCAATGATTTGATTTTCCGCATATCTGCCCTGTTCATTTGGGGAATATCCGTGGTAGTATGGATTTTCCGTATTGGCCTATAATATAATTACACAGGAGGAAATCAAATGACACTGAAGGATATTGCAAAGGAAGCCGGGGTTTCCGTCTCCACAGTCTCAAGAGTGATAAATAATAAAGGAGGCAGCGCTGCCAGCAAACACACACAGGACAAGATCTGGTCCATTGTTCGAAAAAGCGGATACATCCCAAACGCTGCTGCGCAAACATTAAAAAACGGAAACCTCATTCCTGAGGCATCCGTGCCGTCTTACTCTATTGACTGTATTTACGGTGACCATTCCAAAACAAACATCAGCCCTCTTTACCGGGAATTAGAACGGGCGATCGAACAGACCGCCCTCCGCCAGCAATGTACCATACGCCGCGCTTTCTTTCTGGAAGAATTTTCCTTTCCCCCAACTCCCCCAAAAACACGAAACACAAGAGCAGACGGCGCCGTCTTATTTGGTAAGCGGAGCCTGACACAGCGGCAGTTTGAGCTTCTCGAGACCACTTACAGGCATTTTGTGTACGTGGGGATCACTCCTTTGGGTCTAAGCTGTGATCAGGTCCTATGCAATGGCTGCCAAGCATCCATGACAGCCGTAAAACATCTTCACTGCCTGAAACATAAAAAGATTGGATTTCTGGGAGAACAGAAAGACAATTCCTGCTTTCAGGGATATAAGCAGGCACTTAAAGAGCTTGGCCTGTCTTTCCATATAACAAATACTGTCAATGTCAAACAGACCATAGAAGGGGGATATCACGGCGCAAGGCTGCTTTTGGAACGGGGAGCTGATATCACCGCCATTGTCTGTGCAGATGACTTAACAGCCATAGGTGCCATGCAGTGTTACCGGGAATATAAAATAAAAATCCCCAAAGATATCTCAGTCATGGGAATCGGTGATATTCCCCATGCCCAGCGCACCGAACCTATGCTCACTACCATTCATGTTCCTGTGGAAGAATTGGGCAATATTGCCCTGAAGGTCTTATTGGACCGGATACAGGGCGGGCATAAACTGGAATTGAAGGTGGAGCTGCCCTATTATATTGCCGAGAGAAACAGCTGTGCCAGATTTAGCAGGTGATTTTACCTTCTTCTTTTTCTGTCCTTAAATTTACAGAAGATAACCGCCACCACCGTACTGATCAGTGTAGCCACAATCCCCGGACCAACAATACCGGCAGGATTTGTGCTGCCGTACTGACTTCTGTAAGCGATAATATTTACCGGGATCAACTGCAGGGAAGAGATATTCAGGATCAGAAATGTACACATCTCATTGCTGGCTGTACCCTGCGGAAATATGTGAAACCGTTTCTTCTCTCTCTCATCTCCCGTCTCCAGCCGCCGCTCTTCTTCCAGTTCTGCCAGTTTTTCCATTGCCTTCAGCCCAAACGGAGTCGCCCCCCATCCAAGTCCAAGGAAATTGGCGATTATATTGGCTGATATATACTCCACAGCGGGATGGTCTTTCGGCAGGTTTGGAAATAAAAAGCGCAGCAGAGGCTGCATTTTCTCTGTCATCTTTTCTATCATGCCGGAAGATCTGGCTATTTCCATCACACCCATCCACATGGCAACGATCCCCGCCATGGTAATGCACAGCATAACTGCCTCCTTTGCAGACGACAGCGCTGCATCCGTGATCTCGCCCATGCGCCCCGTCATGGCGCCGTATGTAATTCCTATGAGCATCATAGCTCCCCAGAGAATATTCAGCATGTTTATGCCTCACAGACTTTTTTTCTACTATATGCTTTTGGGGATTATTTTATTCCGGCCTGCGGCCTGTGCACTCTTGACTTTCCCTGTGTATCTGCTACAATGGCAAAAAGCCCGCCATAAATTCCCAATCTCTGAAAACCAAAAACTTCTCCAGGAGGTATTTGACATGTCCCATATGATCGCACTGGCCCAATGTGGCTCTCTTCCGGATACAGCGCAAAACCTGAAAACCGCAGAGTGTTACGTCCGTCAGGCTGCTGATGCCCGGGCAGCCCTTATAGTTTTTCCTGAATACTTTATGTATCCATGTCATAAGAATTACGAACTCTACGTCGGACACGCGCAGAGCATAGACGGCCCTTTTGTCTCCGCCATGAAAGAGCTTGCCGCAAAATACGGCATATGGATACTCTTTGGGATGAATGAAGCTGCTCCCCTTCTCAAAGCAAAAAAATGTTTTAACACTTTAGTTCTTCTGGATAACAGAGGTATCCTGCGGGGTACATACCAAAAAACACATCTGTTTGATGCCTTTGACTGGCGGGAATCTGACCACACGGCTGCCGGTAATGCTCTTTTCACCCCTGTCAGTACGCCCTTCGGCAGACTTGGTCTGGGCACCTGCTATGATCTGCGTTTTCCTGAGCTGGCACGCAGTGCCGCTTTACAGGGCGCCGAGATTTTTATTTATCCCTCCGCCTGGGTACAGGGCCACATGAAAGCGGTCCAATGGAAGACTCTGCTGGCAGCAAGAGCTGTGGAAAACGGCATGACGGTCATCGGATGCAGTCAATATGCGGAAGACATTTTTATTGGTCAGAGCTTTGCCTGCGACCCCTTCGGCAGGATGCTTGATAAGGGAGATGAGACATCACAGATGATCCTTGTCCCCGTAAATCCGGACGACAGCGTCAAAGCCAGGCACCTGGTACCTGCCCTTGATCATATGCGGAAAGATCTGTACTAAAAATTCCCCGGCGGCCGCAGCCTCCGGGGAATTCTATCCATACATTTATCCCTGTATCCAGGAACTATACTCTTCGATTTTCTGTAATATATCATCCTTCTGCTCACCCTCTGCAGGGGTAGGCTGATAATTATTATACCCATCCTCAGAGGAAATTCTGCAAGGTATGATATTCTTCACATTATCCTGCTGCAGCTCCCCATCCTTGATGGTAAATGTCTGCTGAAAAATCATGGTGTTCATATCAGACGGATAAGCATTGCCCCCAAAACAGAAATTGCCCAGGCTGTACACAATGTTCTTACCCTGATATTCCTCTATTCCCTCCAGCACATGAGGATGATGCCCCAGGACTAAATCCGCACCGTTGTCTATGGCCGCATGTGCCAGTTCTATCTGTGTGGAGTCCGGTTCGTATGCCTTTTCTGAACCCCAGTGAAAGCTGGCAATAATGATCTGCGCCCCCTGTTCTTTCAGGGATTCCAGGTTGGCGATCATGGAATCTTTGATTCCTAACCCCTCCCTCAGCACATATGTACCCAACAAGCCCACTTTCACGCCCTTGATATCCATCACGGCAAGACGGTCATAACCAAATGTGGTGATTCCCCGGTCCTCCAAGGCCTTGATGGTATCTGTATAGCTCTGTTCGCCGTAATCCTTGCTGTGGTTGTTTGCCATATTGGCAGCCTCCACGCTCCCGGCAGTGAGTATTTCCGCATAGGCAGGCGCTGCCTTGAATGCAAACTGCTTATCTTCACGCTCCTCACTTTCCGTGAGAGTTCCCTCGAAATTCACGATGGTCAGATCATCCTGTGCAAAAATCGGCTGGACATTCCGGAAAAAATAGGCTGGGTCCCCCACTTCCTCATACTTGGCGGGAAGGCTGTCACTCCAGTCAAAAAATTCATCCGTTCCAAGGGTACAGTCCCCTGCCGCGCTGACGGTGATAGTCACAGGTTCATCTGCCTTCTCCCCGCCGCCTGTGTCCGAAGCCTTATCTGCATCCCCGGCACTATCTTTCTTCTCTGTTTTGTCCTCTGTTTTATTTTGGACCATGTCCTTATCCTGACCTGCCTCCGTGCCGGCAGCCCCGGCCTTTGCACTTGTCTCTTTTTCCCCGGAACCGGCAGACATACCCTTGCTCACAGCCAGGATAAGGAGCAGTACCAGCACCAGAGCCGCATCAATCCCAAAAATAAGTTTGATCCGTCTGACTTTTCTCTCTCGTTCTCTTTGTCTTCTTTCCTGTTCTTTTTTCCTGTAATGGTACGCCATTTATTATCCCCTTCTCTTTCGGACAGCACACTGCCCAGTACCTCTGTATCCCTCTAAGTGGAAGGCTGAACTGTTACCTCTATTCTTCTTCCAGGAGGGCCTGATAAATATCCCTTTTACTGACTCCTCTGTCCTTTGCCACTCTCTTCATGGCCTCTTTTCTGTCCATCCCCTGTTTTACATAATACTCCATATGCTCTTTTATGGGCATCTCACCCCAGCGCTGCTGTTCCTCAGCCTCCATTTCACTCCGGCTTCTTCCCTCCAGGACCAGAACACATTCTCCCTTGGGGGTGTTTGCCTCATAATAAGAGACCGCTTCTGTGAGCGTAGTTCGGAATATGGTTTCATGCCTTTTGGTAAGTTCTCTGCACACTGAGATTCTGCGCTCACCAAGGGCTTCCAACAGTTCCTGGAGTGTCCTCACGAGTCTGTGAGGTGCCTCATACAGTACAATGGTTCTGGTCTCATTTTTCAGCTCTTCGAGAACTTTTCTTTTTTCTTTTTTATCTGACGGCAGAAAAGCTTCAAAGGCAAACCGCCTTGTAGAAAGCCCCGATAACGTCAGCGCTGTGATACAGGCCGCGGCTCCCGGAAGCGCAGTCACTGTGATCCCGGCATCCCAGCACATGGCTACCAGCTCCTCCCCGGGATCCGAAATTCCTGGGGTCCCCGCATCTGTGACCAGCGCGATATTTTTGCCTGCCAGCATCTGTTCTACCAGATATCTTCCCTTATCGATCTTATTATATTCGTGATAACTGGTCATGGGCGTTTTAATGTCAAAATGATTCAGCAGCTTGATACTATTTCTGGTATCCTCCGCCGCGATCAGGTCCGCCTCTTTTAAAATGCGCACTACCCGGTAAGTCATGTCCTCAAGATTTCCGATAGGCGTGGCACATAAATACAATTTTCCGCTCATGTTTTCTCTTCTCCTGCTGCCAAACCCTGCCGGTTCCTGCCATAGATCTCCAGTATCTCGTCTGTATAAACGCCTCGTTTTTCATAGACGATCAGCGGCTTCTCCACTGTTATCCTGGAATTTCCGCCTCTCATCCCCTCTATGAGTACAAGATTCGGTTCCTTATCCACATACGGATACACAAGGCGCATTCTCTTAGGCTCAAGTTTGTATCTCACCATAGCCGACATGATCTCTGCCAGCCGGAACGGTCTGTGCACCATATAGAATCTGCCTTTTGGTACTAGAACAGACGCTGCCTGAGAGATCACATCTTCCAGTGTGCAGAGGGTTTCGTGGCGGGCAATGGTCTTTGCTGTGTTCTCCCCTACCAGACCATGCTTTCCGATCATATAGGGGGGATTGGTGGTAACTACGTCAAAAGAAGAGGCACCAAAAATCTTCACTGCCTCCCTGATATCACCCGTCTCGATCGCAATGTCCTTCTCCAGTTTGTTGTAGGCTACGCTCCGTCTGGCCAGCGCAGCACTTTCCTCCTGGATCTCCAGTCCTGTAAAATGTCCCCGGGGATACCTGGCTTTCAGCAAAACAGGGACGATACCCGTCCCCGTCCCCATATCAAGCGCATTCTCACCCGGCTTAACCCTGGCAAACCAGGCAAGAAGCACTGCATCTATACCGAAACAAAACTGTTTAGGATCTTGGATCAGCATATAGCCGTTCTGAAGATCATCCAGACGTTCATTTTCCATAATCAGAGATTTCATTTCTCCAGTTCCTTCAATGCCTTGAATTCCTCATCGGACAGCTTTATCTTTTCTTTCTTTTGCCGCGGTTTGAATTTTAAATCCTCCACAGCATATTCCCTGATCTCTTTCTCATCATCCACATCCACAATGACTTTGACCAGCTGGCGAAGCACATTTACACTCTGTACCTCACCTCTGAGTCCATCCGGTGTGTTCACTCTGTCTCCCACCACCGGAAGCTTCCGGTTCAGCTCCTCGTATGTCTCCTCCTCATTCTTCAGGCAGCACATAAGTCTTCCGCAAACCCCTGAAATCTTAGTTGGATTCAGGGAGAGGTTCTGTTCCTTTGCCATTTTGATGGAAACAGGAGCAAATTCTGACAGATAAGTATGGCAGCACAGTGCCCTTCCGCAGATACCGATACCTCCCAAAATCTTTGTCTCATCCCTGACGCCGATCTGACGCAGTTCAATACGTGTCTTAAATATGGCCGCCAAATCCTTTACCAGTTCACGGAAATCAATCCTTCCGTCCGCGGTAAAGTAAAAGAGCACCTTATTGTTGTCAAATGTGTATTCCACATCAATGAGCTTCATCTCAAGTCCATGCTCTTTGATCTTTTTCAGACAAATCTGATATGCCTCTTTTTCCCGCTTTCTGTTGCTCTCTTCTTTCTTGTCATCCTGGGCATTGGCGATTCTGATAACCTCCTTTAAAGGCTGAACCACCTTCTCGTCCTCCACGTCTCTGGGCGGCAGGACCACGTTCCCGTATTCTACGCCTCTCGCGGTCTCCACAATTACATGGTCTCCGGATTTTATTTCCAGATTCTTAGGGGAAAAGTAATAGATTTTTCCCACATTCCGGAATCTGACTCCAATCACTCTTGTCATTTTAGTTCTCCCTGATGGTAAGGAACAGAAGTTCCATTGTTAAGTCAAAATTAACGTTTGCCTGCAGACGTGTCTTAGCTGTCTCAATGGCCTGGATGATCTTCTCCAGTCCTTCATAGGAGCTTTTGTCTGCCCGATCCTTGATCGCATTATATTCCTGGCGGAACACAAGTCCGTCCACTTCTTTTGTAGCTTTGAACATCAGCACGTCCCGGAACCACACTAAAAACAGGTCCAGATACTCATACACCGTGTGCTTCTCCTCTGAGAGCGTCTTGATGGCATCTACCATCTCATAGACTTCCATGCCGTCACCCTTTTTCAGGATCTTCAGGGCAGCATCCATCATGTCGGCAAAATCCTCGGCAGTTGCGATCTGCTTTGCCTTCCCTACATTTCCCTGGGCAAACGCCACGCTGACCTCTGCCTGGTAATCCGGTACATGCAGCTCCTCCATGAGATAGCTCTTGATCAGATCATCCCTGACCGGTTTGAAGTTCAGGGTCACACACCTGGATGTGATGGTTGGAAGCAGACTGGTATTATTATTTGCCAGGAGCAGGATCACTGCATAGGCAGGCGGCTCCTCAATGGTCTTCAAAAGAGCGTTCTGTGCCTGAACAGTCATCTTCTCTGCTTCATCTACAATATATATTTTATAAGGCCCTGTATAGGGTTTAATCTCCACATCTGCAATGAGCTGTTCCCTGATATCCTCAATACCAATGGAATTGGGCTTCAGATGGCTGACATAGATAATGTCCGGATGATTCCTGTTCATGGCCTTTTTACATGAGCCGCACTGCAGACACGGCTCTTTTCCGTGCTTCTCGCATTGCAATGTCATGGCAAACAGCTTCGCCAGAAGTTTTTTTCCGCTCCCTTTCTCCCCTGCAAAAATGTAGGAATGGGAAACCTGATCCATGGCAACCGCGTTTTGTAAATGGCGGATAACCTCCTCATGTCCTAGTACCTTTTCAACTTCCTGCATTGCAATCACCTCTATCCTTCCGCCCTGCAATAAGGGCATTTATATTCAGAGCTGGTCTGCACCGGCTCGTTTCTATCATTATAGCACAGGTTTTCCGGGTCCTGCAACGTTTGGTACGCTTACTTTTCTATTAAGCTTCTGTTAAATAATCGGATAAAATGTTAAGCGTCCCGGCTCCGGATATATTCCCTGATCTCCTCCATACAGCTTTCCAGCTCCACATTCTGAAATCGTCTTCTGATCCCTGCTCTCTCCAGATTCTCCTGGGAAAAATCCTCTGTGTCAGCCAGAAAACGCCTGCACATTTCCGCATAGCGGGGGGTCTCCTGTAATTCTTCCCTTGCAAGGGCACGTTTTAAACGCTCCCCGTCCTCAACCTCCACATAAATGGGGCACACGTTATCCTCCCCATAGTATCTCTTCATATTTTCATAGGATTCCAGCGTTCCGATTGCCAGATAGTTATGGGCTTTCAGATCCACCTGCCCGTCATCCGCCGTAAAATAAGTCCAAGGTCCGTGCACAGTCTCATAAGTCCTGTACTCGATCACCTTTCCCGCATCCCTGAGCTGTCCAAAACGCTTTTCATCCACAAAATAATACTCCCGCCCGTCACTTTCTCCCTGGCGGATAGGCCGCGTAGTATATAACAAAATATTCAAAAGCCCCAGCTCCCTGTCATGAAGAAGCCTGCTGTAAATGGTATCTTTACCGGAAGAGCTTTTGCCCATAATATAAAAAATTCTGCCCATTATTTTCTTCCCCTATCTCCTGAGTACGTGAATCTTCTTTAGAGTATAGTCATTTAAGCCCTGAATGTCCAGCCCCTGTTCCTTCCAGATACAAAGCTGCCTCAAAACATGACTGCTGATCCTCTCCCCGGGCACCAGAAACGGAATCCCCGGGGGATACAGATAGGCGTATTCCGAGGAAATCCTCCCCTCACTGTCTGCCAGATCGATCTCCTCCTGCACACCTTCCACGGCTTCCGCGATGGCAGTGCATACCTCTCCTGACATATCCTTCCTCATATCCTCAAAGCTTAGCCCTGTTCTTCCTGAACCTGCATTTCCCAGATCTTTGTCAATATCCAGAAGTGCCTGTTCCAGTCTTGAAAACCCTTCCTCTGTATCCATCACACTGGTAAGTGCGATCACATACCGGCTTGCCGCCATTTCCATCTGCAGATGGTACCGTTCCAGCAGGATCCTATACAGTCCTGCCCCATCCACAGCAGTACCTGCCGCAGAGATCACAAGCTTGGACTCATCCAGATCATACACAGATCCAAGCCCCAGGATCTCATCCTTACTCACCAGATGCAGATTTTTAAGAGCCTTCAACCGCTCTCTGCATACCTTCAGCCTTTTTACATATTCTCCGAAACGCTCTCTGCCCTCTTCCCGGATCAGCCTGACGCATGCATCCATTCCGGCCATAAACAGATAAGAGGGGCTGCTGCTCTGGTATATTCCCAGAAAATGGTTAAGCTTATCCGCCCTCACACGCTCACTGTTCCTGTGCAGAAGTGCTGTCTGTGTCAGGGATGGGAGTGTTTTATGTAAACTATGGATCACCACATCCGCCCCACAGTCCAGTGCCGACTTTGGAAAATCATCTGAAAACGGAAAATGTGCCCCATGGGCCTCATCCACGATCAGAGGCACCTGAAATGCGTGAGCTGTCTCCGCAATCTCTTTCACATCTGAAACCACACCGTCATAGGTGGGTGAAGTAATAAGCACAGCCTCGATCCCCGGATAATTCTCCAGCATCTTTCTGACGTCCGCAGGAGAAATCCCACCGTTCAGCCCCATCACTCTGTCCGTCTTCGGAAAGACATAATGGGTTTTCAGCCCCCTCAGATAAGCGGCATGGTAAGCCGCCTTATGACAATTCCTTGCCATTAGGATCTCACCGCCCCTGGAGGTGCCGGCAGACACAGCGGCCAGTATCCCGGATGTGCTGCCATTCACCAGATACCGGGTTTCAAGTGCTCTGTAAAGGGACGCGGCCCTCCCCTGCGCTTCCAGCAAAATACCTTCCGCATGATGCAGATCATCAAAGCCATCAATTTCAGTTATGTCAACCATATAAGGCTTTTTAAGCGTCTCCGGGCAAAATACCCGCTTATGCCCCGGCATATGGAAAGGATAATAATCCTTTCCGCCATATTCATACAAAGCCTCATCAAGCCATATCTGCTTTTCCATTCTCCCGTCCTTTCCCGGACAGCTCTTCTATCAGATCCATGATCTCACTGCCGGCATTCTGGAGTACCGTCTTTTTCTGAACCTTCTTATCTCTGGTCACGATCTCACAGCATCCTTCCTTCATATTTCTTGGACTTGCGATGACCCGTACTGGCACTCCCATCAGATCTGCGTCCGAGAACATAACCCCGGCGCTCACCTTTCTGTCATCATAAAGCACTTCCACACCGTGTCCCTGAAGTTCCTCATAGAGCTTATCCGCAAACGCTTTCACTTCCTGATCATCCGGTCTCACACAGCACAAATGCACCTGCCAGGGGGCAATGGCCATAGGCCAAATTGGCCCGTACTCATCGTGATGCGCCTCACAGACGGACGCCGCCAGCCTTCCGATACCGATTCCGTAACAGCCCATAAGAGGATATTTTTCCTTACCATCCTTATCCAGGTACTGCATCCCCATACTCTCCGTATACTTTGTGCCAAGCTGGAATATATTTCCCACTTCAATGCCTCTGGACACCTGAATAGAATGCCTGCCGCATTCCGGACAAACACCGCCCTCCGTGATCTTGGCAAAATCATGATACTCCGCCTCCGGACAGTCTCTCTCCATGCAAAACCCCGTATAATGATGCTCCTCCACATTTCCGCCGCAGGAAAGATTCATTCCGCCCTTCAGGGAGTTATCGTAGAGAATCGTAAAATCCCCCTGCAGATCACAAGGACCGATAAATCCGGGATGCAGTCCGGACTCCTGTGTGATCTCTGCGGGACGTATCTCACTCTTTAAAAAATTAGTAACCTTTGTCTCATTTACATCCAGATCCCCACGGATAAACAACACCACAAACCCGTCATCGGAATTCTTCTGATATACCACAGCCTTACAGGATCTCTCCTTTGGCATATGCAAATATTCACAGACATCCTCAATCGTATGCATATCCGGGGTATATACCAGCTTTAACTCCTCCTGCACATCATCCTGTACATTTTCAGTGATGCTCTCAGCCATCTCCACATTTGCCCTGTACCCACATTCCGGGCAGACAGCAATAGAATCCTCCCCCACAGGAGTCAGCAGCATAAATTCATGAGACAGGCTGCCCCCCATCATCCCCGAATCCGAAGCCACGGCAATCGTCTCAGGAATCCCGGCTCTGGCAAAGATCCTCTCATAAGCATGATAACACTTCTTGTAATATTCCTCCAGGTCCTCCTGAGAAGTATGGAAGGAATAAGCATCCTTCATAGTAAATTCCCGCACCCGGATCAGTCCTGCTCTTGGTCTTGCCTCATCCCTGAATTTGGTCTGGATCTGATAGATCATAAACGGATACTTGGCATAACTCTTCCCATACTCCCGCACAAGCTGCACCGAAGCCTCCTCATGCGTCATCCCCAGAACCATTTTACTCCCATTCCTGTCCGTAAAACGCAGAAGCTCACTTCCCACGGTCTCGTAACGCCCGGATTCCTCCCAAAGAGAGGCCGGCATAGCCACAGGAAACTGCACCTCCTGCCCTTCGATCCTATCCATCTCCTCCCTGATGATACGCTCAATTTTTCTGCAGATCCTCCTCAAAGGCCCAAACTGCGAATAGATCCCATTTCCAACATACTTCATATATCCGCCTCTCACCATTAAAGCATGGCTGTCGATCACGCAGTCCGAAGGCCTCTCCCGAAATCTCTCTCCCACAACCTTTTCCATTTTCATTATACATTTCCTCCATTCTTTTTTTGTAAATACAACAAAAGCCCTGAACCAGCCTAGCCGGTTCAGGGCGAATAAACAAATATCCGTGTTACCACCTGATTTCAGAATTCTCATTCTGCGCTCCATAAGTACAGGATGTCCCTTTGATCCATCTTCATCAGCCATCCGATACTCCATCCCCATAACGGAGGATACCCGTCAAAACCTACTCGTCACCTTTCAGCCCGCAGCTCAAAGACCGGTTCAGCGCCCCTCCATAAAGCCTCGCACCACCCGGCTTCTCTCTGGAACGTACAGACACGCTTACTATCTCTTCTCAACGCCTTTCTCTTGATTCCGAATCTTATCACAAAATGTCTTCTATGTCAACGGTATGAAAGGCTGAACTGCTGCAGCCAGCTCAATCTATTTTCAGTATCATCTGCAGAATTCTCTTTGCGCACCTCTCCATTTCTTCCCGGCTTACCAATCCCTTTTCCTTTGCTTCCAGGATCCTTTCAGGATAACCACAACCCATCTTGATATCTCCGCCCGCCTTCACCTCTAAATAATGCTCAGCGTGATTCCACCAGTCCGTAGTCACCATCCCTTCAAATCCCCATTCATCTCTTAGGATTCCCTGAAGCAGTTCCGGGTTGCAGGATGTAGGATATCCATTCATAAGGTTATAGGATGACATCACCGTCCAGGGCTGGGCTTCCTTTACCGCAATCTCAAAGCCTTTTAGATAAATCTCTCTCAGCGCTCTCTCCGATACCCTGGAATCGCTGTCCTTTCTGTTGGTTTCCTTATTATTACAGCAAAAATGTTTCATGGATGCCCCCACATGCCGGGACTGGATTCCGCGGATCATGGCTGCTCCCATCTTCCCTGATACCAGGGGATCTTCTGAATAATACTCAAAGTTTCTACCGCACAGAGGACTTCTGTGAATATTCATGGCAGGTGTAAGCCAGATACCTATATTGTTCTCCTTGACTTCTGCCGCGCCTGCCGCTCCCACTTCAAACACAAGCTCCGGATTCCAGGTACAGGCAAGCAGTGTAGCACAGGGCCATGCAGTGGTATACACGCCACACTCTTCCCTGATCCTCAGTCCTGCAGGACCGTCAGCAGTCATTATATTGGGAATCCCGTATGCCGGCAGACTGCCCATTCCATATGTATTCGCAACACCTGTATTGGCCTGTCCGCCCAGCAGCCGGGCCACTTCCCTATCGCTGAGCTGCTCCAGGAGCTGATCCAGGCTGGATTTTCCCTCCGCAACATCCTCCAGGGTGATCCTGCCTTCATCTGTCCACTCTTTTTTCTCCTGCCAGGTGATCTCCTGCACATCAGGCTCTACACCCTCCAAGGTTTCGATATCCTGGGGAACAAGCCCGTTCTTTTCATATCTGTTCTCACACAAGGTCAGTGATTCAAAAAAGCCATCCGCCAGAAGACGTGTCTTCAGTGCTGTAGGTGCGCACTTCCTGGTAAGCTGCTCTGTCACTGTGGTCTCTTCTACCTGATATTCATAATCCAGTTTTACTGTATTTCGCACGGAATTGCCGACTTTGAAAGAATAACTTCCCGCTTCCAGCACATAAGCAGACGCCTGTACCTTTCCCAGATCATCATAGGATGCCATGTCCGCAGCGGGCAGCTCCAGTCTGAGGATCTGGGACTGTCCGGCAACCAGAAGGTCCGTCTTGCCGAAAGCGCCCAGTACCTCCAGCGGTTTTCCCAAGAGGCCCTGTGGGGCACGGTAATAAAGCTGTACCACCTCTTTACCGGATCTGTTCCCCATATTTGTGACCTTCACATCCACACGTATGACACCGCCTGATTCCCCTGCCCTGACAGGCTCAATCTCAAACTCCGTATAGGAGAGACCGAACCCGAAGGGATAATTCACCTTTTTAGCGGCACCCGGAATAGTTTCAAAATACCGGTATCCCACATAAATATCTTCTGTATAATCCACATACTCCTCAGACTCATTGAAACCGGCAGATGAGGGATAGTCGTCAAAGGTCCCGGCAAAGGTGTCTGTCAGTTTTCCTGATGGGTTCACATCACCGCACAGCAGGTCTGCAGCCGCCAGGCCGCCCTCCATACCGCCCTGCCAGGCCAGAAGAACACCCTGTATCTTATCGGAACAGCAGAACCAGGAGGTATCTGCCATACCGCCCACATTCAGCACCACAACAACTTTGTCAAAGCTGGCTGTCACAGCCTCCACCATCTTCTGTTCTTCCTTTGTGAGATAAAAGTCTCCGTCCCCCGGAGCTCCTTTCCTGTCCCATCCTTCTCCTGAAAACCTGCAGATAGATATCACGGCAATATCAGCCCATGCTTTTGCTTTTTCAAGAAGATCACATGGAATCTCAGGTTCTGCAGTCATACCGGACTCTATGCCCCGGGCATACTGCGCCTTTACATTTTCTCTGTAAAATTCACCCAGAGGCGCAAGGATCTGTACCTTTTCCTCTTTCTCCTTAATTTCCAAACCATCCTGCAGGCTGCGCGCATAGGCTGTGGTCACATCCCCGCTGCCTCCGCCGCCTTTCACATAATCCACACTGCCTTTTCCAAACAGAGCCAGTCTGGTTCCTCTTTCAAAGGGCAGAATATTCTTTTCATTTTTCAGCAGCACCATTCCCTCTGCGGCTGCTCTCCTGGATAATTGAATATGCTCTTCGCATCCTGTGACTCTCTGTCCGTCCCTGCCCAGAGGCAGACATGGCTGATACAGTGCACGTGCCCATCTTTTCATAAATAAAAACCCTCCTAATCCGTCTCCCGCCTGTTTGAACGGGATTCCTTTTAATCTTTTTTCCATCTTATCCCGCCTTCTTTCAGGGAGCAAGAGCTTATATTGACTTATATGTTCCTGATATTGACATTCTTATTCACCATATGCCAATACTGCTATTCACCATTATCCAAAGCAGATTTCTGCCAATAGAACTTATCAATGTCTTCGGTAAGCGACTGTTTTATGGAAATAATGACGCATTAGGATAAATTATTATTTTGAAAAAATCAATGCTGCAAAGCAAACAGTTTCCATGTACATAAACTTCAGGTGCTCTGTAATTTTATAACAATTTCGGCAATTACTTCGCGACTTTCCTCCAGTTCCTCCGCAATGGTATCTATGGATTTGCCCTTTTCCAGTTTTCTCTTTACCAGTTCCTGCAGTATCTCCTTCTGCCCTTCCTGCCTTCCGTCTTCCTTTCCCGCCGCATAGGCTTCCTCACGCTGTACTTCCACATCCAGATCATAATCATATTCCGCTATCAGCATATTTACCACCTCACTGCCTTT